>JABNAD010000003.1_pt1 | contig 321127 bp, 280 predicted proteins | sample 7240381 | NCBI WGS metagenome assembly JABNAD01 (sample SAMN11332834, study PRJNA596920) | anaerobic digester metagenome | biome: digested sludge; isolation source: digested sewage sludge-derived enrichment culture grown on H2/CO2 | place: Germany: Goettingen | reverse complement strand
CCAGCCCATATATCGAAAGCAATATTTTCAAAAGCGTCGAGAACGTCAATCTCAACACCATTATTTCCTATAAAAAAGACGGTGTCAAACATCATTTTTTGGAAAACTTCGATGATTAACGCCGTCAATACTATTTTGTCAGGCTGGTGAGCCGCTAGGCACTTACGGATATACCTCAATCAGCACATCCATAATGCCACCGCAGGCCATCCCCTCTTCTTCGGCCACTTCCCCGGTCATATCAACATGCATGGTTAGAAAGCCGCCCTCTTCACGCAGCAGATCCCGGGCGGCGACAATCACTTCGCCTTCGCTGCAGCCGCCGCCAATGCTACCGAGACTACGGCCATCGGGCCAGATAATCATTTTAGCCCCAGCCCCCCGGGGAACAGAACCTTTTTTTGAAATGACCGTCACAATCGCCCGTTTGTCAGAGTCATTTTCTGCTAGATTCTTAACCACTTCAAAATCGAAATCGGAATGATTGGTCTGATTGTTCCGATCCGCTTTTTCCGGTTGATGAGCCATTCGCTTCACCTGAATGATCTCAGCAATAATCGAAATGGCAATTTCTTCCGGGGTTACCGCCCCAATTCGTAGCCCGATCGGTGAATAAACCCGGGCGAGTTGTTCCTCCGTAAAACCGTCTTCCCGAAACTGAGCCATCAAGCCCTTAACCCGGCGCTTGGACCCGATCATCCCCAGATACTCGGGATTTTTGGTAATCACCTGGCGCAGGCACACAGCATCATGGCGATGGCCGCGGGTGACTACAACGACGTAGTCGGTGTTTTTGACCTGCAGGCGGTCAAAACAGCTATCAAAGCTTTCGCATAATACCCGACTGGCTTCGGGAAAGCGTTGCGCATTGGCAAAAGACGGTCGATCATCGACAACGGTGACCTTAAAGCCGATATCCGACCCATAACGGGCCAGCGGCTTGGCAATATGACCGCCTCCCAAAATAATCAGCCGCCCTTCCGAGTAAAAGGGTTCATATAAGACGAAAGCCCCCTCTTCGGTGGTATTAAATTTCGGCAATCCCTGATCAATAACGGCTGTGATCGTTTTTCTGGTTTTTTCATCAAATTGTTCCGTTTGTAAATCGCCATTTCGCAAAACTGATTTTGTGATCGTTCGCTTCGTTGTTTCCGGATTTGTTACTCCCCGGGTGCACATAATCACCTGTTTTTCATTTTCCAATTCATTAAGTAGTTTTTGATACGGATTAACCACGTTCTTGTCCCTTTCTGAAACGATCGTCCAACCAGATCTCCCGGGGTCGATGACCGATTTCAAGTTGAATTTCATATTTGCTGATTTTGCTGTAAAGAGTATTTCTTTGGATGCCCAGGGCGGCAGCCGTCTGGCTGATATTGCCCTTATAAAGATTTAAGACCCGTTTAATATGCTCTTTTTCCATATAGGATAAGTCGAGCTGTGCCGGATCAAGATCTTCGAGTCGCTCTTCCCGCAATTCAATTGGCAAATTTCCAGTAATTGCCATAAATTGGGCCATCGGGCTGGGTTGCTCACTATTTTCCGAAAAATACTTATAGGGAAATGCTTCAGTGTTAATAATCAGTTCCACCACATTTTCCAGTTCCCGCACATTCCCCGGCCAACTGTAACTTTCCAGTAATCGCATGTTATCCTCAGTAATTTCAAATTCCTGCTTTTCATATTTCGCTGACAGATTTTTCATGAAATATTGAAATAAAATGGCAATATCGTGGGTGCGCTCGCGCAGTGGTGGCAGATACAGGGGTAGGACATTGAGACGGTAAAACAGATCCTTCCGGAAACGACCCAGCTCAACTTCTTTTTTTAGATCCTTATTGGTTGCCGCGATAATCCGCACGTCAATGGGAATCGAGCGCTGGCTGCCAATCCGGGTAATGACGTTTTCCTGTAATACCCGCAACAATCGGGTCTGCATATCAAGCGGCATCTCGCCGATTTCGTCAAGCATGATCGTACCATTATTGGCCTGTTCAAACTTACCAATGTTGCCGCCTTTCTTGGCCCCGGTATAGGCGCCTTCCTCATAACCAAACAGCTCCGATTCAATCAATTGATTGGGAATTGCCCCACAATTTATGGCCACAAAGGGCTCATCAACCCGTTTGCTGAAATTATGAATGGCCTGGGCAAAGACTTCTTTTCCACAGCCGCTCTCCCCCAAAATCAGAATGGTCGAACGATTGTTGGCGATTTTTTTGGCATACTCAATGGTGCTGACAAAATGGCTGTCAGCACCCATAATTTTGTCAAAAGTGTAATAGGGCTGTTCGGATTTGACGATTTTTTTCGTTTGATCTTCTTTTAAAACAAAGACAATCTCAATACTGTCATCCTGAGGGTTATAAATCGGGCTGGCTGTCATCTGGCAATGAAAATGATTCCGCAGGGCTTTGATATTGATAATCCGGTTGACGTGTTTTTCCAGATGAATCGCTTCCTTGATGTTCTCCCACTCTTCAATGATTTCTGCGACATTGGTCGCCGATAATTGTTTGTATTTATTGCCGAATAAATCCATCGCCCGCTGATTATATATTTTAATTCGACCATTCAGATCTGATGTAAGGATTGCAACCGGCATCGAATTGAAAATCGTTTTGATATGCTTATTGGTCATATTCTGGAGGCGGTTATATTCTTTGACCCGGAGCATTTCTTCGATGGCGTTGGAAGCCGCAATGACCATTCCCAGGGTATGGGGATGAACCGAATCAGAGTAACCGGTCAGATCGAGGGCACCAATCAGATTGCCGTTGGGATCACGAATCGGTGCGCCTGAACAGGTCCAACGGTGATAGGCCTTGATAAAATGGTCTTTGCCGGACAATTGCACCGGTTCACCAGATTTTATTACCAGCGACATGGCGTTGGTGCCAATGCACTCCTCATTCATATAGGCACCGGCAACCATTTTTAGTTCAAAAGCTTCGGTCAGAATTTTTTCATCACCGATGGCATTCAAAATACAACCTTCTTTATCAGTCAGCAAGACAAAAAAATTATTTCCCCGGACAATACTCATCAGATGCTCCATGTAGGGTGAAGCAGTCAGAATCAAATCTCTGTTTTCTGAAAATTTTGTTTGCAGCTCCGAATGATCAATCATTTTTTTACTGAAAACCTGATCTTCGGTGATTCCATAATCAGCACAGCGTTCCTTCGATTGCTTGATAAGGTTTTGATAAATATTCTTATTCATGGTTAATTGTCTCTTTTCATTGATTTTGGCAAATCCATTTTCCATTTTTCTGATTATAACATAGTTTTAAGCTACCAGCGTAGGGGATCTTCCATTTAAATACTTCTTTAATTGTTAATCCGAACAGCTTAGCCAGAATAACCCGGATAACTCCGGCGTGGGTGAGGATCACGATCGACTTCGCATCATTTTCTTTTACCATTTCAGCAAACACCGGTAGCACCCGTTGCTGTAAGGATACAAAACTTTCGCCAGCTGGCGGTGCAAAAACATCCAGCTCCCGACCCCTCTGTTCAAAGCGCTCCAGGTAAAGCTCTTTAATCTCTGCGAAGGACTTTCCGTCCCAATCGCCCATATTGATCTCTTGTAACGCATCGATTGTAAACCGGGGGATCGAGCGTCCGCCCAAGAGAATGTCCAAGGTTTCGACACAGCGGCAAAGCGGGCTGCTATAGGCGCAATCCAGGGGAATTGGCTTAAACTGTTCTTGCAGTTTTTCCGCCTGCTCAACGCCTTCTGGTGATAAGGGCAAATCCGATTGGCCAATATACGCTTTTTCGCTTTTCGATTCAATCTGGCCGTGCCGAACTAAATATATCTGGGTTTCCATTTAACAACCCTTTCTTTATGATATTGCTGTTATTTGATTAAAACGGCTTTTTAGTTTTTTCATTCAGTTTATTTTATCCGATCATCCTTTGAATTTTCTGCAAAATAACTTCGGCATTGTAAAAACGTCTGGATATTTTTTTGATCACTTCCGGATTATCTTGATAGGTATTGAGAAGCATTTCTTTTCGTATCGCCAGATCGAGCAGCTGATCATTTTTAACCAGTTTATCGGCCAGATAGAGGATTTCGCTTTCAGTAACGGCGGTGTCCGCTTCCACGATAATATCCATATGAACAGCAATGATTGCCCCCACCTTTGGATAACCCATATCTTTGAGGATCTCGCCACCTTTAACCGCATGGTTTTTTTCGTTTTTGGCAAGATCATGAAGCAGGGCGGCGGCCTGCAGTGCTGGTCGATTAAGCTTTTGCCCCTTTTTTATTAACTGATCAGTAAAACCGTTGACCGTCTGCTTAACCTTTTCACAATGTTTGCGAATATTCTCAGGCAATTTATGCTTCTCCCATATGGCATAGCATTCGCATAAATTAGGGGCTTTCAGGGCGTCGTAGATTAACAACGCCTCATAATCCGCCCGGGTATCCATATCCATTAAAATCGCTTCATCGATCAGAGGGAGTTCCGCTGCATCGGCTTCATATAAGGCCAGCAGCCTTTTAAGCCCACCGCCTTGTTTATTATCCAGAATCGCGCTCCGGTACTTTATATTAATCAGTGGCGGATGCCCCCGCTCACCTAAAAAGCTGGGATAGATAATGCCTTTGCCGAGCCGCGGTGATGCTGCCATCAGATCCTTGACCGATTCACGCTTGATCAACGGGATGTCTACTGGATGAATAAAAAAGGCCTCAATTTCGTCGTTCAGTTGAGTGACGCCAGTAACAATGGAGGTATACATCCCCTCAGCAAAGTTCTCATTGACCACGATATCCAGTGGCTGATTGTCAAAATAGGGGCGGATTTGATCTGCCCGGTGGCCAAGAACCAGAATGATCTGATCGATACCGGCCTGCTGATAAAGGTCCACCACCCGTTCCACCGCCGTTTGCCAGCCGAATTTTAGCAGCGGCTTGAATCCGTCCATCCGTGAAGAATAGCCTGCCGCAATAATAATAACGCCATACTTTTGCTTTTTCAATTTGGGTACCGCCTGACTTGAATCATTTCCGCCACAATACTAACGGCAATCTCCTCCGGGGTATCGGCATAAATGTTCAAACCAATGGGATTGTGCACCCGTTCCAGATCGCTGTATGAAAAGCCCATCTCCAGCAGCCCCTGATAGATATGATTGCGTTTGTTTTTGCTGCCGAGCATCCCGATGTATTTAGCCTCGGTTTGCAACATCTGGGCTAACACATCTTTGTCATCCGAATGGCCTCTGGTCACAATCACCACATAGGAATATTGGTTGATGCTGATCTGGTTTTCGATATTTTCAAAACCCGGGATCACTAGTACCTCATCAACCGTGTTAAATCGCTGGCGATTGGCAAACTCTTCCCGGTCATCAAGCACCGTGACATAAAAACCAACAACTTTACATAATTCAGCCAGAACCTTACCAATGTGACCACCGCCGATAATGCAGACATTCTCATGGTTAAAATAAGGTTCGACATAAAAACCTGCGGCTTGTAAAAAAGCCTGCTGATATTTCAATTGATAAAAATTCAGGCGGATCTCTTTAACCAGGTTGTGGACTTCGTCACTTTCCGATCCCCAAAAACCAGTTTCAGTGCAGACCCATTTTTCCAGTCGTCCATTTTCATGGCTCATCTGCGGTATCTTGATAATTGTCACAAAGTCTGTCTTGGTATCAATCAATTTGATCAGTTCATCATAAAATACCTGCGTTTGCGCATCCCACCAATCAATGTACTCCAGGAGGATTTTTAAATCACCACCGCAAACCAGTCCCGGTGAAGCTTTATCCTTACTGTTAAGCCGAAACGTTTCAATCTGATAATAGTTATCCTTGAGAACCCTGGCGGCGGTGCGAATCACCATTGCTTCCACCAGACCACCGCCGATTGAGCCTTCGGTTGACAGATCCTCTCTGATCATCATTTTTGCACCTTCATTACGGGGAGCTGATCCCGATTTTTCGAGAATGGTCGCCAGCACAAAATTCTCTTTCTGGTCTTTTGCTTCTTTTATTTGCCTGATCAGATTATTCACTGCTGCTCTCCTTTCGCCAGTCCCTGATTTTTCGCTTGACCATGCTGTTCACCAGTTGATCCGGTTTCTGCAGCGGACTTCTTTTGACTTCAATTTGCATCACTTCACCATGGTTTTTTAAAAAATGCGTTTCAATGCACCTTTGCAGTTGCGCTTCTTTAGCTTTGGAGGTTTCGTATTGATAAAGCGAAACCTCAATCAGAAGGGTTTGATCGTCTTTAATGGTGACCTGATAATCAATCAGGTCTTCATCGGCCAAGAGTATTTCCTCCAGCTCTTTGAGATCAAAAGTGACATCGCCAGCCAATTGGATCCGATTCTTCAGCCGTCCGCTAACTTTTTTCATGGTTCTTAAAAAGCTGCCGCATTGACAGGCGTCGACTGAAAACGCCCCAATATCGCCAGTGCGATAGCGAATCAAGGGCATTGCTTGACGATTAAAGGTCGTAAAAACAATCTCCCCTGTAACACCGTCAGCCACCGCTTTTCCGGAGCACGGATCGACAATTTCAAAATATAAATCGCCCTCCCGGAGATGATAGCCATTTAGCGCCTGACACTCGACCCCACCGCCGTAACCCATTTCAGTCATCCCATAATGGTTAAAAACCTGGCAGCCAAACTTCCGGTTAAGCTCAATAACCAGCGCCTGCGGGACGTAGTCAGTACTGAGCAGAACTTTTTCGATGTGCTTAAAGCTCGCCGCTTTGCTGCGACTGAGATATAAAACCTGAATCGGAATGCCGACGATGCAATTAATCTCATTTTCGATCATCGTCTTTTCGACCGCCTCCAGATCGTTGAGTAGTCCATAAACAACACAGACTGTCCCGGTGCGATCAAGGGCTTTTTTTAACAAATCACCAATGGTTCCGTAGGCTTGTCCCGGCAGTAAAACCATTACCCGATCGGTGTTGTCTATTAACGAACGCATCCCGTAATCGAAAAAATCCACCGTTTTTTGGAGATCGGCCTCTGTAAAAAAAATCCGCTTCTTCGGGCCACTGGTTCCCGAGGTATTCAAAGTAACTATCCGGGCAATTTGCGATTGGGGCACACATAAAAAATCAAAGGGATTATTTTTGATATCCTCGGCTCTTGTTAACGGAAGTTGCTCAAACTGCTCCCATGATTTGATTTGCCGGGGATCGATGCTTTCCAGCTGCTTTTGATAAAAACGGCTGTTATCCTTGGCATAGCAAAGCGCTTCAAGCACTTTTTCTAGCTGATAGCTCTTGAGCGCATCGGGATTTTCCGGGGTGATGCCGGTTCGTTTAATAATCCAGTTTTCCAATGGTGTCTTTTTCATAAAATCCTCACTGTTGGCGATAGATGGCATGCCCGTTTCTATCGGTCAGGTTATACATGCAAAAAGGGATCAGCTGGCCCCGCGGGTTAACAACATGAATGCAGCAGTCCTTAACCCGATTAAGATCGAGATTCCAGACATCCTGAAAAGCCATCGCTGACAGGCTGAACGAATGGCGGTTAATCTGCTCAAGGATCTCATCCCATCCATCTTTTGCTGGTACTGCGGTGCTTTTAATGCCATCGTCCTGTGGTTCTGGCCCGGCGCCAGACCACTTTCTGAGCACATGGGCTTTTGCCTTCCGGGCACCTTCTTCGGCTGTTTCTACCCCACAGCATTTTGCGCCACTGCCCTGGGCGATCAGCTCCCCGTTTTCCGAAACCGTATAATTTCCATGAAACGAACACCGGGCATTTTCACAACCGGGCGGACTGAAACTGTCTTTGCGGATGCGCATTTTCGTTTGGTCTTCAATTTTATCCATCAGGTCACCCAGTGTCAATCTTTTCTGTTCATCCGGCAGGTTTGGAATCCGACCAAAATAGCTGGCGGGCTGCATATGCACGCCTTTAACCGTTGGTGCCCATTCCAATCCAAAATTGATAATGTTCCCGAGATCGGAATCGTTGACTTCCCTAACCAGGGTCGGCACCAACACGACTCCAATATTATATCGCTGACAATTCTTTATTGCCTTGATCTTGGTTGCCAATAATGGCTTGCCTCGGAGTTTCTTATAAATCTCATCATTGGTGCCATCAAATTGCAGAAACACCGAGTTGAGTCCGGCATTTTTTAAGGCGCTGACATACGCTTCATCCTCGCCCATGCGGATGCCATTGGTATTGATTTGAATAAAGGAAAAGCCGAGCTCATGACCAATTCTGATAATCTCGGGTAGATCATCTCTTAAAGTGGGCTCGCCGCCGGAGAGCTGGATATTGCAATTGCCCGAGGTGTCCATCGCACTCTGATACATCCGTCTGATCGTTTCAAGATCAAGATCCGCCTCGGTATTGCCATTGGCGTCGGCAAAACAAAAGGAACAATTGAGATTACAGCGCTGGGTGACCTCAATCAGCGCCGTGCAGGTATGCTGGCGATGCTCAGCACAGAGGCCGCAATCAAAAGGACAGCCTTTTTCGACCGCCGTATTTGGTTTTTTGATGGTAGCCGGGATTTTATTCCGTACCCATTTTGCCATTGGGATACTACCCCGCCACAGCAGAGCTTTGAAGCGACCATGTTCCGGACAGGATTTTTCCATCCAGGTTTCGGCGTTTTCAGACCAGATAAGTGCATTTATTTTTTTTAGACAGACCGGGCAAAGACTTTCAGTCGTTGAGATGATTCGCTTCATGTTTTACCTATTGCTCTCTGTTTCCGAAGCTATAACCGTTTTCCTGCAAAATTTCAACCACCTTTTCAAAGCTTTCCAGCAGCGTATCGCCACATTTCACCGGATAAGCCTGGTTGTTTTCATCAGTAAAGCGATAAACGCCGATCAGATCGAGACATTCGGTACTTTCAAAGCGCTCTTCAAACCAGTCCATATAGGTTTTAACCATCGTGCCAAAATTATCCTTCGTATATTCCCGGGCTTTTCCCTTGCCGGCATACAGGCCAATCACACCGATGCCGCCGGTTAAAACCCCACAGGTTTTCTGATTGCCGCCAATACCATTACACAAACCATTCATCACCCGGATCAGGTCGTCATTTTCGATCTCTTCCATATCCAGTGCCAGCTTCATCATAATCTGACTGCAACAATAACCTTCCGTCCCCAGTCGATACAGTTCAAATTTCAGTTCATCCATTTTTACTCCACCTTTCTTGCGATCATCATAAAGTAACCCGGTTTGCACATTTTTAGGGCGTCCTGGAAGCCAGCCGCACAGGCCCCTCCGGTTTTTAACCAGAATGCCTGCATCGAACCGAATTCAAAGATCGTTTTGACCAGCAACTGCCTGAGCAATTCACTGTGATCTTCCAGCAAGACAGTCTCAAAACCGGCGTCAGTGAGATCCATCTGCAATTGTTTTAAATCGTATAATCCCCGCATGCAGCTCGTAAACTGATGGGTCTTGATCCCTTCAAGCGCTTCCGGATTTCTAGCATAAACATCGGTAATAAAAAACATTCCTTGGGGTTTCATCACCCGATAGACCTCCTCCAGTGCTGCCGGAAGATCCGTCATCAACGACAATGTACACTCAGATAACACCCCTTGGAAGCTCTCGTCCGGGCAGGGAATCGCTTCCCCGCTGCCGAGGAGAAATTCTTTATCCGGATTATTTTTCCGGGCTGTTGCCAGCAGTTTTTGGGAGGGATCAAGCCCCACCACTGTCAGCCCATATTTCTGTTCCAGATAACTGACGGTCGCACCCGTTCCACAGCCGAGATCCAGCAATAAATCAGCGGCACTCCAGCGACAACCGGCCACGCCCCTGTCGGTTAAAGCAAAGCCCCCCGGCCGCAGCGTTCCACCCAAAAGTTCCGACATTTCCGGACTTTCATAGGCACAGTTCCCTGACACCTATTTATCCTCCAGTCCTTCTTCGACTTCCTTCATTTTGCCCAGCGCCAGCGCTTCATCAATGAATACCTGGTGACAGCTGGGACATTTGGGCAGATCCACTTCAAAGTTTCCTTCCATATACTTTACCTTGACCTTGGTTAATTCCAGTTCCTGCTGGCATTTATCACAACGCCATGCTGTTTGGTCGGTACTCTCATGTTTCATCTTATTCCTCCACTATTTCCATGCGATGACTGTAGACGCTTTTTAAGATATAGTCATTTTCTTCTTTTTCGTATTTCACCCAAAAGGTAACGTTGTCACGTCGCAGCCTGGCCAGATATTCTCCGGTTTCGGGATTGCAGAAACGTTCGTTATTTTCTTCGGCATTTTTAAGCACCGCCTGGATATCTTCTGATAAGATATAACGGTCTTCGATCTTCTGTTTAACATCATCGGGGATAATCAGTTTAAATTGGTCTTCCATCATGGTTTCCTCAGGTTCCTCTCGCCAGATTTCTTTTAATAAGATTTGCTTAACCCGACTGCGGTTGTCATGGCGTTCTGACAGGGTTGGCATCTTGCGAGTAGCCGCTTCGCCATCAGCTTTGGGATAGATCAGATCCAGCAAATGGTAGGTGCGTTTGCCGCCGGATACAAACAGATCCTTGCACATGGCACAGTAAACCAGCAGATCATTCTCGCTTTCGCCGATGCGTTCAGAAACAAAGGCGTTGGATTGTTCACGGTTGGCGTAATAAACCAGTCCGCCGTAGCCGCAGCATTTTGTTTTTTCTTTGGTGTATTCCAATTCCTCAATGCCATAACCGAGTTTGGCAACAATTTTTCGGACACTCTCATGGAGGTCACTGTTTTCCCGGGTTCCACAGGCATCATGAATACTGAGTGTCTGGGGGGTTTTAATGTGATCTTTGTTCGGCAAACCTTCTCTGACATAAATATCCCAGAGTGATTCCACTTTAATTTCCGGCAAATATTTTTCAAAAATCCGCATACAGCTGGAACAGGCCAGAATAAAGGTGGGGTGTTCCATTTCTGCCCAAACCTTTTTGATGGCTTGGATATTTTCGTTCATCAGGTCTTTTTGTCCGCCCCAATCAGCCGGTGCCCCGCAACAGCCCAGATAAATACCGACATCGCCCTGCACATGGCCAACCAGGTATTCATAGATACTCTTAATATCATCCGGATAGGAGGCTGGTAACTGACAGCCGGGATAGAAGAGATATGCGGTTTTTCCGGTTCCCTTGTATAAGCCTTTGACATAATCTGAAAAAGAAATCAGCGGATAATAAAACAGATCTTTGGATTCCTCTTTGCTGGGTTGTTTGCGCACCAGCGAAAACCGGGAACTGTTGGAAAAAGCCATATCTTTCAAGGCAAAGTCGTGGGCCGAGGCTGGCATTTTACCACGTTCCACCATACTTTCACGGGTTTCATGGATAACATCACTCATGCTGATATCGAGAAAACATTCTTCCTTACAGAGGCCGCATTCAGCGCAGGAATTAATCATCTTATTGGCATAGTGCGTGCCTAAAATAATCCGTTCGCTGTGATTGATCTGACGGATATAGGCATCTGGGGACATTTCGAATTTCCGCAGGTGGACACAGCCCTCAATGCATTTGCGACACTGACATTTGACGCAGCGTTTGGCCTCGGCCATGGCTTCATCCTGGCTATAAATGGCGGCTGATTTTAAAATCGGAGCTAACGGTTCTTTGCCGCAGATATCAAAGTGCAACGGTGTTTCAAAAGCCCCTTCTCGTTCCCGGGAATCCGTCAGGGATACCTTTGACAAAAAGCGTTCGATGGAAATAGCCGCCCGTCGTCCCGAGCTGGCTGAGAAAATCACCGATTCGCTTTGATTAACGAGACTCCCGCCAACAAACAGAGCCGACTCATCCGCCTGGAAGGTGAGCGGATTCCATTTAATTTCTTCTTCCCAGGCCGCGGTTCCCAGATAAACCGCATCATAGGTAGCCAGCAATTCACTTAATTTATTTTTATCGACGATTGTTTCAAAATGAATGGGTATTTTTTTATCAGCAATCGTCTTTAATTCTTGTTGCAGTACTTCTTCGGTCAGGGAGTCGCCCACAAAATCCCACAGCCGTCCCCCTAATCGATTGGTTTTTTCATAGATTGTTACGACATAACCCTTTTTGTCCAGATCCACAGCGGCGGTTAAACCACTTAATCCCCCACCAACGACGGCCACTTTGCCTTTATTCTTTGGTAGCGGCCAGACTTTCTTCGGCTTGTAGGTACCATACTCCAGTACCGCTTTTTCAAGATCAGAGATCCGGATCGAACCGCCAGCTTTACTCCGTTCACAGGGCGCTTCACAGGGATGATCGCAGATTCGCCCAAGAATTTTGTGAAAGGGCATTTTCTTTTCCATCAGTTTATAGGCATTCTGGAAATTTCCTTGTTCTATTTCTGCTAAAAAATCAATAATTTCCAGATGAACCGGACAATTTGCCGTACAGGTTGGGGGTTCCTTGTGAATACACCGATCTCCGGTTGCTAATAATTTATCCAAATTCATAGTTGCTCTCCTAACTCTCTTCAATACAATCGCTCATCCACAGACAAATAAACATCAGTCACTTTGATGTCTGTTCCTATGAATAATTGGTGACACAATTCATTCATAGAAACAAACACCGAAGTCCATTTTAACATATTTTTAAATATAAAATAGGAATTGAAAGCTTAGAAGCTTTCAATTCCTGAGATTGTCGATAACTACCGTACCGATCAATTGTTAATCTGTTGTTCGCTGCGCCATGCGAAATTCGCTTTGCTCCTTTCGCATTGGTCGTGGGCAGTCGCCAACTACAAGCAAGCTTGTGATTGGCTCGTTGCCTGCGCGAAAATCGGACAGGCTACGCCGTGTCCGCTCCGATGCGTACAACATGATGTAACAATTGTCGGTCCTAGTTTATCTTTTTTGACAGTCCGATAGACTTGGCTTGCTTATTTTAAGGCTTCTAAACCTTCAAGTACTTTTTCTGGATAAGCTGGTAAATGTTTGATACGAACGCCACAGGCATTGAAAATCGCATTAGCGATGGAAGCATGTGGTGCTGACAATGGCATTTCACCAGAACCTGCAGCGCCATATGGTCCTAATGGTCGTGGTGTTTCCTGATGAATCAGAACGATTTCGTCGGGAACATCCTTGACTTGCGGAATACCACAACCGGTTAAGGTTGTGTGTTTTTTCAGATCTTCAAAGTCTTCGCTTAAAGCTAAACCGATCCCCTGGGTTAAACCGCCCCATAACTGTCCTTCGAGAACTGTTTTATTAGTAATGGTTCCACAGTCAGATACCAGCGTTAATTTATCCACATGGGTTTTACCGGTGGTGGTATCAACCGATACTTCTGACAATAATACCCCATACATATAAACTGGGAATGGATTTCCCTGGCTGGTTTCAACTGATGGTGCTGTACATGGTGCGGTCCAAACGCCTTCATAACGTAATGGCAAGCCTTCGGCGACCATTTCATCATAGGTTCTATAAGTACCATCGGCCTTTTTCATAGCGGCCAGTAAGTTTTCACAACCGACTTTGATGGCATTACCTGTCATAACATTGGAACGACTTCCGCCAGCTGGTCCACTGTTTGGTGTCAGCTTCATGTTATTCATAACCAGTTTGATTTGTTCTGGTTTGATTCCTAACGGTCTTAATGTTTCGTGAGCAAAGGTCAATGTACCCATATCAGCACCCTGGCCATGGTCTTCCCATGAATCGCCGACAATAACACCGTCTTTGGTTAATTCAATCCACATTTCTGAGGAGTCTGGGCCGTCAAGACCACAACCGTAAATATTTAATGAGATCCCAACACCATGTTTAATGTCTCCGCCTTCAGCATTTAATGCTTCTGCTTTGGCTTTTGCTGCCTGATAAATTGGTCGGATGGTGTCAATTGCCTGTGGTAAAGCAATAACATCTGGTTCACAACCATTTGGTGTTGTGTCGCCTTCTCGGTAGACATTCTTATAACGGAGTTCCAGTGGATCTTCGCCCATTTGATATGCCAGCATATCAATCAGAGTTTCAGACGCAAATAAACTCTGTGGTGAGCCGTAGCCTCTAAAAGCGGAACCCCAGGCATGGTTGGTGGCAACAGTTCGGCCTTCACCACGGATATTAGGAATATTGTAACCAGCACCAATAAACTGCGAACCACGGGTGGTTACCAGATCGCCAAATTCACAGTAGGGACCATGATCAACTGACCAGTCTGATTCCAAAGCTTTTAAGATACCATTTTCATCAGCTCCCATTTTTACATTCATAAAGAATGGTGAACGTTTTCCGGTGTAGGTGATTTGTTGGTACATATTAAATTCCAGGTATACCGGTCGTTTGGTAACCAGAGCGGCTACACCCAATAAACCTTCGATGGTGGGGCTGAATTTATAACCAAATGTTCCCCCTGTCGGGTTCTGAACGATGAAGTATTTAGTCGGATCAACGCCAATGGCTTCAGCAGTCATTAACTGGTGAAAGTGGAGAGCGATACTCTTAGAATGAACCATCAGGTTATCTTCTTCATCAAAGTAGGCAAATCCGACGTCTGGCTCGAGTGGTAAATGGGGTTGACGGCCAACATAGAAGTCATCTTCAATAACATTTGGTAGTTTTTCCATTAATGGTGCTGTTTCATCACCCTTGACAACATTAGTTGTAAAATAAATGTTTGGTGTACCCGGATGAATTTCAATGGCATCTTCAGCCATAGCAGCGGGTGCACTCATGTAAGGCAGCAATTCTTCAATTTCGACCACTACTTTGGCGGCTGCTGCTTCAGCCTGTTCGGGTGTATCGGCCAATACCATAGCAATGGCATCGCCAAACTGGAAGATTTTCTTGTCATTTAAGATTGGTCGTTCCAGCCCATCGCCTAAGTTCTGTGGGAAGGCCAAACCGTTAATGCGGTTGGTTCCGGGCACATCTTTAGCGGTGATAACTTTGAAGACACCTTCCATTTTTTCTGCTTCTGAGGTATCAACAGAAATAATGTTAGCATGGGAAACCTGAGCCTGAACCAATTTGATGTGTAAGGTGTTTTCAGGCAGTTTTAAGCCTAAATCGGCACCAAAGTCCCAGGTACCGGTAACTTTTGCCAGTGCTGAAGGACGAGCCATGGTTGAACCCATGATGGAAGCACCTTCTTTTAACTGGAACCACAGATCTTCTTTGGTGATTTCACCACGCATCAATTTAGCAGCATCCATAACCGCATCAACGATGGGGATATAGCCAGTACAACGACAAACATTTCGATGTTTCTGGAACCACGCTCTGACTTCTTCTCGGGTTGGGCTGGCGTTTTCTTCTAATAACGCTTTAGCTGACACGATAAAGCCAGGTGTACAGAAACCACACTGAGCCGCGCCATTAACCATCCATGCCAACTGCAATGGATGCAGGTTATCGTGGGTTCCAACGCCTTCGATGGTGATGATTTCAGACTCATCGTCAACTTTTTTCATCTTGGTTACGCAAGACCTTACCACCTTGCCATTTAAAATAACTGAACAGGCACCGCATTCCGCTTTGCCGCAGCCAACCTTTGTTCCGGTTAAGCCCTGTTGTTTTCTGATTAAATTTGCCAGGGTTGTTTCCGGATCAACAATGACCGTCCTTTGAATCCCGTTAATGAACAATGTCTTTTTTTCCACGTGAAATCCTCCTTAAATTATAAAAACTAAACCTATATATGGATGCTAAAATCAGCCCTTACCAAATCCACAATTGGGATAATGACAGTCCGGACAAGTGGAACATAATCCGCCGTGTCCCAATTTTGATATGTCTTTGGGGGTTAATTTTTCGCCGACCATCAACTTTGGTACCACCAAATCAAAAACCGTACGGTGGCTGTACATAATGCAACCGGGTAAACCTAAAACCGGAATCTCTCCCAGATATGAAAGTAAGAACATCGCACCCGGTAAGGTCGGGGCCCCATAGGAGACAAATTCGGCTCCGGTTTTTCTAATTCCATCCGGGGTGACGTCATCCGGGTCCACCGACATACCGCCCGTTACGGTAACAATATCAGCTCCTTCTTCGATTAATCCCAGAATACACTGGGCAATCATGTCCGAATCGTCCCTGGAAAAAACCTGTTTAAAAACTTCCGAATCAAGTTCTGCAAATTTTTCTCTGATCACATCGCCAAACTTGTCTTCAATCCGGCCATAAAAAATCTCATTGCCGGTGGTAACCACCCCGACCTTGAATTTTTTTAGTGGCAGCACTTCGACAATCGGTTTACTTTTTGCACACAATTCTTCCATTTTGATCAATTTTTCATTTTCAATCGATAGCGGGATGATCCGGGTCGATCCGACCAGCGTCCCTTTGGTTACCATGGTATCGGTATGCAGGGTGGCCATCATCATTTCACCCAATTCGTTGATTTCCTGAAGAACAGGTACATTAATTTTAAGCAAACCGGATTGCGTCGCCGTCATTGTTACTTTTCCTTCAGAAGTCCCGACATATTCAACGCCGATTCCTGCTGCCGCTTTCCCAAGTCGCAATGCCGCATCATCTTCGTGGATGGTTCCATCATTGAATTCAATAATGGCAATGTGTTCTTTTCCCATGTTCAACAATCGGGGAATGTCTTCTTCCTGCACAATATGCCCCTTCTTGAATGCTGCTCCTTTAAACTCCCCAGGGATGATCTGGGTCATATCATGTGCCAGGAACATACCCACTGATTCACGAACAGGTACTACCTTCATATTGTTTCCTCCATTAGCTTGGTCTGTATCATTTTCACTGAGCTACTTATGATGGTTGTAATATATAGCAATAAACGTGCCAAAATAAAAAAAGCCTGTTTTAAGGGCTTTTTAGAACACGATCTCGATGAATAGTATTTTTTTTGAGCATTAATCATTTTATTAACGTTCATTTTTTATACATATGTTCGCATTTTAATCATTCTATATCAAATTTTCATCGTTTTACCTAACATTGTCAGGCTATTCTCATTTATAAGTGTTCAATTTTTAACGAATGCTTATTCCTGCCAATCAGATCTTAACTTATTTCATCCATTTCTCACGGTATGTTCACTTAAAAAACACCTAAGGCAATTATCCTTAATGAAATAAGTATGATTTGGCAGGGTCTATCCGATTCTAGCTATTGATAATGGAGGAATATTATGAAAAATACAACAATCAGGGTACTATCGGCACTCACCGTGATGTCAATGGCCTTTTCAGGTAGCGTTTTTGCGGCATCCGACCAAACAACTGATACCAATATCTCAACGCTGACAACGGTCGCTTCAAATATGGGCGTGGCCTATCGTGGCCATATTCAAAATACCGGTGACTATCCCCTGGACAACGCCTGGATTCAGGGCCCTACCGAATTGGGAACCGAAGGCCAAGGGCTGCGTCTGGAGGGCTTCTGGATTGAATTAACCGGAACTGTTCCAGAAAATGCCCACATTCAATATCAGGTCCATGTTCAAAACGAAGGCTGGATGGACTGGGTATCTGACGGTGAGTTTGCCGGAACCAGAGATAAAAGCCAACGCATCGAAGCGATCCGAATTCGCCTGGTTGATGATGACGGCAATGCCTTGTCCGGATATTCGGTTCAGTACTGCGGTCATATTCAGGATCAGGGCGACACCGAATGGGTTGCTGACGGTGCCGAATTGGGAACGACCGGTTTGAGTCGACGGCTGGAAGCGCTGGAAGTACAGATTATCCAAACTAATGCAGACAACAGTGATTCGAACAACGCTGATTCTGATGACGAAAGCAGCAATGACAATGCGACTGTCGAACCGACCAGCCCCGGATCGGCCATTGTCTCCCCAACTTCAACCATTGTCATCGATAAAGAATTCTCAAATCGTGAGCAAAACGCCAGTTATGACGAAAGTTTGGCTACCCACGCAGTTTTTAACGGCACTGACATCGAGCTAACTGGTGCCGGTGCCACGGCTGAAAATGGGATTCTCACAATCACCGCCGAAGGCACCTATGTCGTGAGCGGAAATCTTACCGAAGGCCAGATTCGGGTCGAAACGACCGATACCGAAAAGGTTCAACTAGTCTTAAACGGCGTCACCATCCACGACAGCAACAGTGCCCCGATTTATTTAAAGAGTGCCGACAAGGTCTTTATCACCCTGGCTGAGGGTACCACCAATACCCTGACAGATGGCAGCGACTATATCCAGACCGATGACAACACCGTTGATGCGGTTATATTCAGCAAAGCCGATTTAGCAATTAATGGAACCGGTACCTTGAACATTACTGCCAATTATAAACATGGGATTGTCTCCAAGGATGATCTGATCATAACCGGCGGTACCTTTAATATTTCCTCGGTAAAAGCTGCATTAAACGGTAAGGATGCCTTAAAAATAAAAGATGGCGTCTTTAACATCTCATCCTCAGATGGCAAAGGCCTCACCTCAAAACACGACAGTGACACCACCAAAGGTTATGTCTATATTGCCGGTGGTACCTTTAAGATCAGCAACTGCACCGAAGGGATCGAAGGCACTGCCATTGTCATTGAGGGCGGCGACATCGACGTTACCGCCACTGACGACGGTTTAAACGCTGCTAGCGAAACATCCACCGATAATGCAACGACCGAAACAACCGAAACCGCACAGATACCCGGTGGTGGTCAAACACCTGGCGGCGGTGGAATGATGGCCGCAGATACCAATGCCTATATCGCCATTGCTGGCGGCACCATCAAACTCAATACGACGGGTGATGGCATTGACTCCAACGGAAACCTTTACGTGTCCGGCGGCACCATCTTTGTCAGCGGCCCCACCAGCGACGGTGAAGGCGCTTTGGATTACGACGGCACAGCTGATGTCAGTGGCGGCACCATCGTGATTGCCGGTAGCTCAGGGATGGCCCAGAGCTTTTCGAACACCTCTACCCAAGCGTCAATTCTTTATAATCTCACCGCAAAAGCCGCAGCCGGTACAGAGGTCAGTTTAAAAGATTCCAGTAGCAAGGTGCTGGTTTCTTACACTCCCGAAAAATCCTATCAGTCGGTAGTGATCAGCACCCCTGAGATGAGTGTCGGATCAACCTACACCTTGACTGCCGGTGGCCAAACCGTTTCGATCGAGCAAACCGCCATGGTTACCAGTAATGGCAATACCAACACCGGAGGTCCCGGCGGTACACGACCAGACGGCGGAAACAGACCCGATCCGGGAACCACACCGATGACACCGCCAACAGAGACAGCCGTTTAAACTTTCTGCTTAATTTATCCCTAAAAAGATGCCAGTTTCCTGGTATCTTTTTTTATTCTAATCTAATAATAATACATGGTACTCACAACAAACGCCATAATCGCTCCCATTACAATGCTGATAAGAATTGCTGCACCAACTGCAATGGCCATCATCACCAGATACGCCCGGGCAAAATTCTTTTTGTTGGGGCCCGTTTCACTGCCAAACCCCCAAATAAAAAGCATCACAATCCCGGCAATGGGAATCGCCGTAATCAAAAACATGATTAAATACTGCCCCATTGTAATCAGATCTGTTGCCTCATTTTTCTGTACTGATGGTGTCGGTGCACTGGCTCTGGTCGGTTGCGGCGATTGCGTACTACTGACACTTTGGGATGAAGCCGATTTTCCTAACTGCTTTGCCCCGCAATGGGTACAAAACGCCGCATCATCAGGAATTTGTTTGCCACAGTTTTCGCAAAACATTGTCATACCTCCTTAGTTTTTGGTTTCCGTTTTATCGTCTTCAGCTTTAGCCTGAGCTGGCTGTGAAGCTTTTTTACCTTTAATTTTCTTTCTGATTCTCCAGAATATAAAGAACCCTAATCCGGCAATGGCAGCAAATGGTATCAGTCTAAATATTAATACGATTAGAAACGCCACAATGTAGAGAATCAAATTGATTGACGTCACAAACCCTTCGCCAATTTTTGTAAATATTTCTGAAAATGGCGAATTAACCGAAGTAGCGGACAACCTTTTTTCATACAACGAAATATATATCGTGGAATAGGCCATTTCGGTATCCCAGTTTTTAATGGTCGTCGTCAGACTGTCAATTTCTGTTCGAACCCGGTTTAATTCACTTTCGATAGCCAGCATATCAGTGACATTTGTTGCCTGTTTTAAATATTCCAACAACCGGCCCTCTTCAATTTTCAGGTTGTTCAGCTGCGCCTGGACATCTGCATACTGCTGCGAGATATTGGTGCTGCTGACATTGGCACTGATGGGACTGCCCCAGGTCTGGATCTGGGTCATGGCTTCGGAAAATTTCGACGATGGTACCCGGATGGTCAAAAAGCCTGAGTTATTCTGGACACCAGCCTGTTCTGAAGCGTAATTTGATCCGGAATCCTGGACGAATCCGCCAAGTTCCACAGCATAACTGCTGATTTTTTCAAAGGTATCTTGATAATTATCCGTATTCAGACTGATGTTTCCGGAATAAATAATTTTGGATGTATCAAAAGGGGTACTGGCATTAGCGGTTGCCTCCGGAAGTGGCACCGCATCAGCTGTTTCACCAGTCACCTGATCCGAAACCATGGATTCATCAGACCCGGCTTTACTATTGTCCTGATTTGCTCCACTAAAACATCCCCCGGCGACAACCATTACCAGACAGGATAAAATAACAACCATACCCCAAAACCAGTTTTTCTTTGCTTTTAATAACCTGGGGATTACTCCCCTAAAATCAGCTGATGATTCTTTTTTAGCCGCCAGCCGTTGAGTCGTTTTTTTCTGATCCATGAACCCACCTCCTAAATATTTTTTTAGATCAATATCCTTTTTTATTTTTTACCCTTGTTTTTATTGAAAATGCATCAAAATATTTTTTTATCTTTTACAGTCAATTGTCCGATCTTTTCCGTTATGCCGCAAATCGAGTCCAGGATTTTCATAAGGACTTTTTTTCTGATCGCCCTGCTTTTCCCTTCGCTCTTTTTCAATTTTGCGATTCATGATTTTTGCCATTATACAGTAAATCAATCCAGGCATTTTTAACTGGGCTTCGTGATAGAGTGCCGCTGGCGACTTCTCCTGCCTTGCCACATTTTCCAGAAAACGGCCAAACATTTTTTCAGCCTTTTTTCCATTCAAGAGCTTGCTTAAAGGCTGGCCATTAAGCATCGCCCCCATTCCAACTACAAATCCACCCTTATAACAGAGACCATTCTCCCCAGCAAACAGTTCCAACATTTTTAACCCCGATTCATGCGTATGAACATAAGGCATCCCACCCTGAATAACTGCATAGAGACATTGTCCATGAAGGTTATTCTGGTTTTTTTCAAGTTCTTCCAATAAGTACACCGTATCGGCTGGATAAGTATTGATGTAGCAGGGGCCGATCATAATGATTGACTCGGCCTCATTAATGGCCGCGTGTACCGGACTAAGATCCTTTAAGTTGGGATATAAATGAGTCATTTTAACCAGATAATCCCGGGATAACAAGAATTCCCTGCAATGATTGGCCAGCATCATGCTAGTCCCTACTTTTCGGGGGCTTAAATTTATTATTACTGCTTTTTTCATTTACTTAACCCCTCCGCAACCGTTTCAAGGCAATCACTGAGATTACTGTCATCCGCCAAATACGCTCTGCCCCGGATATTCATAATCTTGATATTTTCCTCAACCAGATTTTTAAAGGCTCTTTTTTCCGCATCGACCCATTGCGCCTTCACACCGATAGCTACAAAGGTATGAACCCGTCCAATTTTTCCTTTGACCAGTTCGCCGTTTTTACAGTAATAGTGGCGATCACCAATAACAGCACATTTATCAAAAATGCGTTTCATTTTAAATGAATAGCTCCCCCATTTAACCGGAGTGACCATTACAAGCACATCAGTTCTCATCAATTTGGGTAAAATAATGTCGGCATCATCCCGATGGATGCACTGCCCATAGGTTTTGTTGGTACAGCCACCACAACTATAACACGGATCAACGTGTAAATCCGCTATGGCAATCAATTCCGTTTCAATTTTTCGCTCCCGCAACTTTTGCTCAAGCCTTTCCCCAGCTTCCTGTCTGGTGTAGTCTGATAGTATGGTAATCATATTTTCCTCTCTTCTCATTAATATCTAGCCTCTCTCTAGCTCGCTTAACATAAATAAAGCCTCTTATAAAAGGTAATATATTACATATTATCCATCTTGTCAACAGGTCCAATTGAAACCTCACACCAAACATCAACTATTTCGACATCTTTTTCAAAAGAAAAAATCATAAAATTAATGACCATTATAATTTTTATGATTTAAATCTTAGTTAAAATATGATAGGATAGGAATAGCATCAATTATAAAAGTCAAGGAGTAAATAATGTACGAAAAAGGCATCCAGACAAGAAACCATCTTTATGAAATTTCAAAAAAATGCTTTTATGACCATGGTTATGAAAACACCAAAATTAAGGATATCGTAACTGCAGCTGATACACCCATTGGTCTTTTTACTTATTACTTTAAAACAAAAGATAATATTGTTCACGAAATATATTCGGATTTTTATCAGCAAATTGATCAGTGTCTGGGTGCATTATCAATTGATGGCCTGGAAAATTCAATTCTTCATCACGCTACATTGAGTTATATCTATTTTGATCTGATCCTCAACAATGAAAATAATCGTCGTTTTTACTTTGAAATTCTGAAAAAGGCATCCAACTATCGAATTGCCGGTGATTTTATCCGCAATACTTATCGTGGCTATATTCAGGAATACAATCTGGTCGTCAGTGAACGCGAATTTGATAACTTCCTGTTCATCGATTTTGGCGGACGTCGGGAGTATTTTCTGAACTATTTCCAGAAACCTCTTGATGATTCCATCGATGAGCTGGTCTTTTTACTAAATGGCATCCTTCCCCGATTACTGGGCATTGATCAACATGCTGTTACCACCCTTCTTTATAAAGGAATCCAAATTGCCAAAAACATTGATTGCCGCCAAATTCTGTTTCTTTCCAAATAGACCGTTAGTATTTAAAAGAATGTCTCACTGATCCTTAAAATCAGGGTGAAACATTCTTTTTTATTTGTTCTAAACCGTATCTTGCAGAGGGTGAGTTGCTCAATTAGCCTTTTGATGGCCGTGGCATCTGCTTGTTTTGATCCTGAAACTGCGGGTATAATAGCATCATAAGTACATCGGCCAAGCGCCATGCGAGTCTCTTTTAATAACTACTATTGATTGCGTTGTTAAAAATTTAAAAAAGAACAGGAGATTAAAATGATGAATGAAAAACTGTGTCAAAGCTGCGGAAAGCCCATGGGCCAAACGAATGAACTCTATGGAACTGAAAAAAACGGCACTAAAAGCTGTGACTATTGCGATGATTGTTATAAAAACGGCGAATTTACAACGAATATTTCCAAGGAACGCATGATCGAAGTGAGTATACCCTATCTTCTCAAAGAAAAGCCCGGAATTGATGAGGCTCAGGCCCGAAAAGAAATGGAAGACTTTTTCCCGACCTTAAAAAGATGGAAGACTCACTAAGTCATTTTAAACAATTTGCAAAAGGATATGATTGAATTAATTTTTTGTTGGCAATTGCGCTTGTTTTATTAATAAATTATTGTATTCTCTATTAAAATTATGCATAATAGTGATATCAATCCGTTTTTATTTTTTGACTCGGACATCGTCTCAAATCGTCAAATTTCAAAATTCATATTTTTAAAAGGAGGTCAGGGATTATGACAAATGATTTTTATCATGGAATTATCAAAAATCTGCATGTTGGTTATGCATATCATCGAATTATTTGTGATACCCAAGGAACTCCTGTGGATTACGAGTTTATCGAAGTCAATCGAGCCTTTGAAGCAGCAACCGGACTGATCGGTGCAGAAATTATCGGCAAAACCGTGACTGCTGTTATCCCTGAAATCAGGGATTCCGGGTTTGACTGGATTCGTTTTTATGGTGAGATTGCACTTAATCATACAACGGCCGAAATCGAGCAATACTCTTCGCCACTTAACCGCTGGTACCGGGTGCAAGTCTATTCTCCCGAAACGAATTACTTTATAACGTTGTTTAATGACATCACCCGAGAAAAACGGGATTTAGCTGAACGAAACCTGCTACTGACGACGCTTCATGATATTGTTTTTGAAATCAGCACGGACTACCATTTTACCAATGTGATCGTACAAGATGAAACAACCCTTTTTGTTCCCAAAAAAAATATCATCGGTAGCCATATTACCAGCATTTTTTCCAAAGATTTAAGCGAAGAGATAATTGTGGTTTTTAAAGCCGCCCACGATACTGGCCAAAAACAGGAATTTGAATATAAATCTCCGGTACCTACTGATAAACGGTGGTTTTTAGCCGAAATTTTTTATATCAACGATAACGAGTCCCCCCGATTTGTGGTCAGCATTCATGATATCAGCCGACGCAAGCGGATGGAAAAATCGCTGTTTATCGAAAAAGAGCGTTTACAAACCACCCTGTTATCCATCGGTGATGGTGTTATTTCAACCGATTCCCGGGGCTGTATCACCCTCCTCAATAAGGTCGCCGAAAATCTGACCGGATGGAATCAACAGGAGGCCTATGGCCTCCCTTTAGACCAAGTCCTCAAGCTGGTCAACGAATATACCCGGGAAAGCTGCGAAAATCCGGCCCGTAGAGTGCTGGAAGAAGGGCTAATCATCGAACTGAACAATCACACCTTATTGCTTTCAAAGGATGGCCGGGAAATCCCCATCGAAGACAGTGCTGCGCCAATTAAAGATCAGGACGGACAAATTACTGGTGTTGTCATTGTTTTTCGAGATTTTACCGACAAAAAAGAAAAACAGGAAAAAATTGAATACCTGAGTTTTCACGACCACCTCACTGGCTTATACAATCGTCGTTATTTTGATGAAGAACTGAAACGATTAAACACCCCCAGAAACCTGCCTTTATCCCTGCTTATTTTTGACGTTAATGGGTTAAAGCTCACAAATGATGCCTTCGGACACATGGCCGGTGACCGGTTATTAAAAAAGGTTGCTCAGACCATGCAGACAATCAGCCGAAGCGATGATATCATCGCCCGGATCGGCGGCGATGAGTTTGTAATCCTGCTCCCCCAGACCGAAATCCAGGAAGCCAAGGAGCTGGCCAAGCGGATCAATACCGCACTCAGCCATGAACACCTCTGGAAGCAGGACAGATCTCAATTTCCAGCGGCTGGGCTGTAAAAACCACGGCAGACGAAGAAATCACCGAAGTTTTTAAGGCGGCCGAAAATAAAATGTATCAGTACAAAATTTCCGAACGCAACAGCACTCGAAACGAAGCCATTCAGTTTATCATGAAAACCCTTTATGAAAAACTGCCCCGTGAACAGCAACACTCCGAACGCGTCAGTAATATCAGTGGTCTCATCGGCGCAGCCATGGGCATGAACAAAGAAGAAATCAATGAATTAAAAACCGCCGGAGCCTTGCACGATATCGGAAAAATTGCCATTGGCAATGAAATTCTCGATAAAACAGGTGAGCTCAGTGATTTTGAGTGGCTGGAAATCCGCCGCCACCCGGAAATCAGTTTCAGTATTTTAAGCTCTCTCAACGACTATGCTCCATTAGCTAATATCATTCTTGTTCACCACGAACGGTATGATGGTACCGGCTATCCCAAAGGCTTAAGCGCAGAACAGATACCTTTGCCAGCACGTATTATTGCCATTGCTGACGCCTTTGACGCCATGACCTATGGCCGACCTTACAAGGAACCCCTAACGACGGAAGCTGCAATTCGCGAAATAGTTGCCGGTAAATCCACCCAGTTCGATCCCGCGATAGCCGATATTTTTTTAAGCGTCTTGGCTGAAAATAATTATTGCCTATAAAAAACCGGCCATCCATAAAAGATGCCCGGTTTTTTTACTTATTCCAGTGCCGTAAATTTCAAATCATCAATGAGTTTTTCATGCCAGTTTAAAACCATCTCATAATAGCTTCGACCAAACTGAAGACTGGCATATTCAAAAGGATCCATCCCATCACTGATCGTCCGTTCAATTTCTGACAACTTTTCGATAGCATCCTGTACCGTCCCTCTAAAAAGTTCGATATTGAGGATTGCATCATTTTTTTTCAAATGCTTATAAAAAAATAATTTTGCCAGAAACTCAAGGTTAAAGGGAGAAAACGTACATGGGGTTTGCAACCATTCCAAAAACCTTTTCTGACCTCCTGGTGTAATCCGATATAATTTTTTAAACCGGTTACCTTCAACAATTTCAGTAAACGTAATCAATCCCAGCTTTTCCAGCCTTTTTAACATTGGATAGATACTGCCAAAACTGGCATCGATAAAATTTGAGGTACGTAGTACCATCATTTGTTTAATATCATACCCGGTCATATCCCGATCCAATAAAAACCCCAGAATTGCAAATTCTAACATGACGACCTTCTTTCAGCACTGTTTTTCTTTTCCAACTTTATTCACCCAATCATGATCCCGATTCAAACAACAATTTACAATTTGTTATGTCATTTGTTTCCATCATAAACTATCGCAATTAGCCTGTCAAGTTTAGGTTCTTATTGCTGATTAAGGTTATTATTCCTTATTGTGACATTTTGAAGTCGTAAACTGGGATATTGTTGAGGAAATAATACAATACCTGATTATCAAGTTGACTTCGCCCCTGATGACTGAGATAATCGATGGCTTCCCGGGCGCTTTTCGCTTTTTTATAAATCCGATTCGTAGTCATCGCATCATAAACATCAGCTACAGCAACTATTTTGGGCAATAGACCCACGTAATCATCCGTTGCACAAAGCGGATAACCTTTCGCATCAATCCGTTCATGATGAAAAAGAACTGCCCGTTTAACCTCGAGATTAAACGCACTAAACTCATTGAGAAGTGAATATCCGTAAAGGGGGTGAAGCTGAATAATTTCATATTCCTCTCGGGTTAAAACTCCAGATTTATTTAAAATTTCCTCCGGAATATAGATCTTCCCAATATCGTGTAGGAAACCCGCCTGGGTTGCATTGATGATATCCTGCTCATCCAGATCCATCCACATGGCGATAAACATGGAGTAAAAAGCTGTATTAACACTATGGGTAAAGGTATATTCATCCATTTTTTTGATCTGATCCAGAGCTTTCAGAATAATCGGGTTACCTTCGATACTTTCGTACATATGCGCCAGAAACTGAGTGACGTGAGTGTAGGTGTATTCTTCTTGAAACAAGACATTACTCAGGTTATTTTTTAATTCCACCAGCATATCCCGGTTGAGTTGCTCCGTCATGTTTTCGTCAAGATCACACAGATAATGAGACAATGAATTACCAATTTTTTCCCGCTTATGATTGCGATGTGTGCTTTGAACAGCGGGCTGTTCAAACCGTGTATAATTATTAATGTGATCTTCTAAAATTCCCATTTTTCACCCCATCTTGGCTTATTGATCGACTTTGATCACACCCAGCTTATTCATCACTTCAACCAACTTATCCGTATCAACCGGTTTAGCTGCATATGCTTCACAGCCCAGATCAAAGGCGGTGTTGACAAACTCCGTATCAGCCAGAGCCGTAATAATAATGATCTTCACCCTGTTTTCTGCCGGGATTCCCCGCTGCACCTCAAAATCCCGAATGGCTTTTAGCACTTTCACCCCGTCGACCTTCGGCATCATTATATCCAGACAAATCAGATCATAAGGATCTTCTTCTTTTATGGCAATGAGGTAGGCATCAAGGGCTTCCATTCCATCCACCACAATATCACATTCTCCATATTGGGCTAAAAATTTACCTAAAAAGCGTCGGCTTACCATGTCATCTTCCACAATTAATATCTTCATCTTCATTCCTACCTTTCACTTGCTGTGCTTTTTTTCTGGCCAATATCGTTTTAATAATTATACTGTTTTTTTATATACTGAGTAAATATGATTAATCTGATTAACCCGTTTAGCGGCAGCTTCAAAATTTCCCCGCCGGATATCCAATTCAATTTTAAAAGCAACCACTTTTAAATCTTCAATATCCAAAGAAATTGAAAGTTTCTTGATCTGGTTTGCCAATTTTTCTAAATCTTCCAGTTTTCCAGCTGCCACCAGATTGTTTATTTCGCTGATTAATTCAGTCAACCGCCCTTCTTTTTCCGCATCATGCACCCTTTCATTTGCACCATCCGTTGGATTTTTTTCCTCGATAATAATTTCCCCGTTCGCATCGATATGCATTTTAAAATCTCCAGAATGGCGAATGACCTCTTTGCGATTGATACAGGTCTCTATCTCTTCGATCAGTTTTTCCACTTTTATCGGTTTAGAAATATAACCATCCATCCCCTGAGACAAGAATTTTTCCCGATCACCATGGAGTGCATAGGCTGTAATTGCCAAAACCGGTATCTCCTGATTGAATTCCCGAATCCTTCTGGTCGCTTCGATCCCATCCATTTCCGGCATTTGAATATCCATCAAAATAATATCGTAACTATTTTTATGAACCATTTCTACCGCTTCATAGCCATTTTCTGCAACATCCACCCCATAACCACACTCATTGAGCATTCGGGAAATAACCAGTTGATTGACCTTGTCATCTTCAGTTAAGAGAATTTTATATTGCTCACTGATTTTAAAATAATCCGGTTGTTTCTCCTGCATACTACTTTCTGCCAAACCCGGTTCAAAATTGAGTTGAAAATAGAAACGGCTACCCTGGCCCTCGGTACTTTCCACCCATATTTTTCCGCCCATCAATTCCACTAATTGTCTGGTAATGGCAAGACCTAACCCGGTGCCGCCAAAGCGGCGAGTGAATGAGCCGTCCACCTGACTAAAGCTTTCAAAAATTTGCTGCCGATTTTCTTCAGCAATCCCGATGCCCGTATCTTCGACCACAAAAAGCAGTTGAATTGGCTGTTTCCCGACCGACAGGTTTTTTACCTTAACCCACACCTCACCGATATCGGTAAATTTGATGGCGTTACTGATCAGGTTGTTAAGAACCTGCTGAATCCGATGGAAATCCGCCATAACATACTGGGGCACAACAGCAGAAAAAGCGTAGTTCAGCTCAAGTCCCTTGGCTGCTGCTACCGGAGCCTGGGCTTTAATGGTATGTTCCACCAGCGCTTTGATATCACAATTTTGCTTCTTGATTTCCAGTTTCCCCGCTTCCATTTTTGAAAAATCGAGAATATCATTAATTACATTAAGCAGGGCGTTGACACAGGTTTTGATAATTTTGATGTTTTCCTGCTGTTCCTGATTGAGGTTTGACAAACGCATCAGATTAACCATGCCAACAATCCCGTTTAGCGGAGTTCTGATTTCATGACTCATATTAGCCAAGAATTCACTTTTGGCCTGATTCGCTGTTTCTGCTTCTTCTTTGGCCAATTTTAAGGCTTCCTCCACCGCTAATCGTTCGGTAATATCCCGGACAATATTAATTGCCATTTTTTTTTCATTTAAATAACAGTGACTGCAGATCACCTCAACCGGCAGGATCGACCCATCTTTGCGTCTGGCCTTTGTCTGCAGGGTAATATAATCTTTTTCATTCAACTCATTCAAGTTCCGCTCAGTATCACCTGGTGCTTGAATGATTTTGAAAATCGGATCATCCAACTCGAAAAATTCCTCATATGTGTACTGAAACATATCACCAGCAGTCTGGTTAACCTCAATCAACCGACCGTTAGCACCATCCTCGTTTATTTCCTGAACAAAGATAGCATCTGAGGAATTGTGAAAAACCTGACGGAACTTTTCTTCGCTATCAATCAGGGCATTTTCTGAATTTTTTCGCTCCGAAATATTCCGGATAATGCAAATAATCACCCGTTTTTCATTAATTTTGGTGGTTTTAGCGCTGACCTCCACCGGAAAATGCCTACCGTCCTGACGCTTATGGATGGTTTCGAAGAAAACGCCGTCTTTTTCGCCATTTTTCATCTCTTCAATGGCTACTGACCGACCCCCTTCAATTAAATCAAAAACCGAAAGTTCAAGCAATTCCCGCCGTTTGTATCCGTAAAGTTCCACTGCCGCATTATTGGCATCTATTATTTTACCGTTTGTTTCCACAAAAAGAATGGTATCCCGAACCTTTTCCGCCAGCATTTTATAGCGGATCAGTCCTTCCTCCAGGTTTTTACGATCGGTAATATCAATGCCAATGCCGATATACCCACCATAGCTGCCATCGACCTCAAAGGAGGGGCTATAAATCCCTTCAATCCAGCGGTAATTGCCCGTAGCATGACGAATCCGATACTGAATGCTAAAGGATTTTTGGCTACGAAAGGTTTTCTTTTTCAATTCCATATAGAATTTACGATCCTCGGGATGAATCAGATCCAACCACTTGATTCCCAAGTAGGCTTCATTGTCCTTACCAGTAAACAATGACCAACTGCGGTTAAAGTAAACTACATTGCCCTCCAGATCAGTCTTCCAGATTAGCGTCGGGAAGTTTTCAAACATCCGGTAATAATAATCCCGGGACTGTTCCAGGAACAGCTCCCGATTTTTACGCTCGGTAATATCGACAAAAGTTACCACTGCATGTCGCTTTTGGCCACGGAGCAACGGGGCGATACTGACCCGGAACCAGTAATCATTTTCTTCATCATCCACAAAAATACTTTTCTTAAATTCTATTTTTATCGGAACATCTTCTGATTCCAGCACCTTTGAAAAAGCATTTCTCAATTCGCAGAACTCACAGGACGGATCAAAACCGCAGCCCAATTTATTTAAGCGACTGCTCCGGCATTGAACCGCATCCCCAAACTGTTTGCCAATAAAATCTTCGCTGTTCCGATTGAAGTAGTTCAGCAATGGCTCATTGACTCGACTGACCCGGCCATTTTCATCGATGACCACCACCCCCACCGATATGGCATTAAACTCCTGAATAAAATCACTTTCAGTATTTAAGCGCTTCTCCTTTGACATGTAGCTCTCCCTTTGTATGTATTCCGTTCATGGTCACCACCGTATTGATCTGATTCTTAAATAATCATATTCTGGTGCCAGATATTGATGTCGCCGCTGGCCACCTCCAGCTCGATGGTACGGCTGACCCGAGCTCCGGTTTCAGCATATTGAATCCCCAGATTCATTTCTTTTAGAATCGCTTTGGTTATTTCCAGATTATGCTGCCCCACGTTGAAGGTATCATTCTGGCGCAGGGATTCTGCTCCACCAAAAATGCGGATCACCAATTCTTTTTTCAGACACCCATATTGACTGGAAAACTGCGAAATAAAATATGGTAATCCGGTGCTGGCATAATAACAATGGCGATCAATGGCATCCTCCATCCGGGCTGGTTGGGGCAGCGCAATGTGGATAATTCCCCCGACTTTGCGAATCGGCGAATACGCAGTAATCCCCAGACATGAACCCAGCGCAAATGTTTTAATTGTGTCACTACAGTTATTGGAAATCGCCATTTCACCGATTCCGATTATTTTTGTCATCACTTCACCTTATTCCTTTAACGCTGTGAGAATGCAGTGGTGGATATTTTCCAGAGCTGACTGAACCGCTACAGCACCGATATTATAGGCTACCTTATTCATCCCATAAACCACCGAGGATGCTTCATCCTGACCGATGGTGAAGCCACCACGACAGCGGATATCCAGCAATCCCTTTGCCCCGTCATTTCCCATTCCGGTCAACAGCACCCCAATTGCCCGATTGCCTGCTTCTTGCGCCACTGAATCAAAAAGCATATCCACCGAGGGACAATGCCCATTTACTTTTTCCCCGGCAAAAACTTCAACCCGGTATTTTTTACCGATCCGTTTTATCCGCATGTGCTGATCACCGGGGGCAACATAGACCCTTCCGGGCTGCAGATAATCTCCGGTTTGGGCTTCTTTGCAACGCAGTGGCGTCTGACTATCCAGTCGTTCGGCAAACATTTTTGAAAACACCGGGGGAATGTGCTGAACAATCAAAATTCCCGGGCAATCCCCCGGTAACTTTTTAAGAATTTCAAAAATTGCTTCAGTGCCGCCGGTAGACGCACCAATAGCAATGAGCCGCTCATATGACTGGCTCTGGTCTAATGCTGCCAGAGTCTCAGTGGTCAGATCAGAGGCAGAATTTCTTTTCGGTGCGATGTTTCTGGCTCCAGCAGCCAAGCAGATCTTTTGAATCAGTTCCATCATAAAGTTCTCGACAGTTTTCATTGATCTGGGAGTGGGTTTTTCCACACAATCCCAGGCTCCGACTTTTCTGGCTTCAATACTAACCTGAACATCGCTGATCATCACTACCGGCAAGGGATATTGGGGCAATAGGCGCTTAATAAATTCAATGCCACTCATTCTTGGCATTTCCACATCACAAACCAAAACGTCCAAATCATATTTGAGAATTTTATCCCGAGCCTCAAAGGCATCACCAGCGGTGGCAATGACTTGAATCTGAGGATCAGCAGACAGGTTTCTGACCACCATTTCCCGGAAAGACTTGCTGTCATCAACGATGAGAACTCTGATCTTATTTTTCCGCTGCATTATTCTCATCCTTTCTACCTGGTGCGAGAAAAGGCACACCCACCAACACGCTCGCTGATGGGCACACATTTCTCGTCAAATTGATCATTTTTATTTGGGGACCATCCTTTAAAGACAACTCACCCGAAGATATTGTTTATGTATACCCATTTTCAGGCTGTTAATTTAATACTTGCCAAATTCATTATCTGTTAAGGCGATCTGGGTCGGTTTTGACACCGGGTTGTTGACTGTTTCTCTGCGGGTACTATGATTTTCTGACAGTGATTCTTCAGCACCCCGGTAACCAAAACGGCGGGATTTTTTTAAAGTAAAGCGGGCGGCCTGTTCTCTTAGCAGTTCGGCCTGGCTGGATAATTCTTCGCTGGCCGCCGCACTTTCTTCAGAGGTGGCCGAATTCATTTGAACGACTTCCGATACCTGCATAATACCCTGATTGATCTGCGAAATACCGATGGCCTGTTCGTTGGAGGCGATGGCAATGTTCTCGACAATTCCGGAAACTTTGGCCACATCATCAACAATCTGATTGAGAGCAGCGGCGGTGGTTGTTGCAATTTTTGTGCCGTCGTCCACCTTTTTTATCGAGCCTTCAATCATTCGCGTCGTTTCTTTGGCTGCATCAGCTGATCGGGCCGCCAGATTTCTGACTTCTTCGGCAACTACTGCAAAACCTTTACCATGCTGGCGAGCCCGGGCAGCTTCCACCGCAGCGTTTAGGGCCAGAATATTTGTCTGAAAGGCAATCTCATCAATAACCTTAATAATTTTAGAAATATTGGTTGAGGATTCATTAATTTCTTCCATGGATTTAAGCATCCGTTTCATTTCATTATTACCCTCCACCGCATTGGTTCGCGTCAATTCCGCCAGTGCATTGGCTTCGCCAGCACTGTCAGCATTTAGCCGGGTCTGCGCTGAGATTTCTTCAATAGAGGCGGTGAGCTCTTCGATGGAGCTAGCCTGTTCGGTGGCTCCCTGGGACAGACCCATGCTGGAATCGGCAATCTGTTTGGAGCCAGCTGCTACCTGTTCGGCAGCAGAATCAATATTCGTCATGATTTCATTAATGTGATCGGTCATTTTCACAAAGGCTGACCCTAACTCTCCAACCTCATCCCGGCTGTCGATTTTGACATCCACATCCAAATTGCCACCTGCTATTTCTTCAGCAGCATCAACCATTCGGCGTAAGGGGGTGCTGATCATATTGGCCACCAGCAACCCGAGTCCCACCGCCAAGCCAATACAAACGACGATAAAAATGATCATCGTTATACTTTGGGTTCTGAATTGGGCGGTGTTCTGGGCCAGCACTGCTTCAGCCTGGGTGGTATTATAATTAATCAGGGCTTCCAGATCCTCGTCCACCGTTTGTCTGGCCTTGCTGACTGCATCAAGGCCAGACAGCGCTTCATCATATTTCTGCGCTTTGACCAGCTCCAGATTGGCATTGCGCAATTCCCGATAGTCGGCCAGGCTATTCGTCAGGGTCGTGAAGAGGGTTCTGTTTTCTTCATCCGAAATGGTGGCTTCATACTCTTTCAGTAACGCATTATCGCTTTCCACCGCTGCGTCAATGGCATCTAGGCGCGTCTGCAGGGTAGCCGGATTACGTTCATATACTGCCAGCAGCTGATTAGCCCGGATATCTTCCATGGCCGCATGAATGCTGGCCAGCTTCTGGGATGGCACCAGGTTATTATAATACATGTTTTCGGACTGAGCATTAATTTTGTTCATGGTATAGATGCCAAATACGCCGACAATCCCAGTAACTGCTGCCAACAGGATAAAACAGGTAACCAGCTTTTGTTTTATTTTCAAATTTCTAAATAATTCCATTACGTATATCCTCCATCAACGTTTTTTTGTATTCATTTAAATTAATATCCGATTTCCCGATCGGGGTTTTCCCCTTCATCATCAGTCAGCAGTTTGTGGCAGTCAAGAATCAGCTTAACTGAGGTTCCTACCTTACCAATCCCTTTTACAAATTGTCGGCTGTCGCTTTCATCCAGATCGGGATGGGGAACAATTTCCTCGGCTGGAATCGCCACCACTTCAGTCACTCCATCGACAATCAATCCGACCGTAATATCTGCAATCTCAACCACAATCACGCAGGTACGCTCATCGTAGCTACGAGCCGGTTTGCCAAACCGGAGTCGGACATCCACTACCGGAATGATCTGCCCCCGGAGACTCATAATTCCTTTTACGTATTCAGGCAGTTCCGGCACCTCGGTTATTTTTTGAATTCCGATTATTTCTGTAACATAAGTAATTTCAAGTCCATAGGCCTCAGTATCCAAGTTAAAGGTTAAATACTTCCCTTCTTCGGTTTCATCATCCTCTGCCATTTCAAGATCATCAAATTCATCATACACTTCCGCCATCGTTTCGCCTCCTTTGTGCTGCAGCTGTTAATTGTTAAGCCGTTTTTGATCGACCAGGCCATTGACATCCAAAATCAGACTGATGTTGCCGTCCCCCAGTAGCGTGCAACCGGCCAGCCCCTCAATTTTTTTCATCCGCTGAATATACTTTGGCAGCGTTTTTACTACCACTTGTTGCTCACCCAATAATTCATCCGCAAAAAGACAGGTGGTCTTGTTTTCCCCCTCTAACATGATTAAAATGCCCTCATCAATTTGAGTTGCCCCTTTTTTTACCTTATAACGGTCTTTGAGCCGTAAAATCGGATAACACTGACCCCGGATCATAATCATCTCATTATCATCGGTATCCCGAAAAACCGCCTGGGCCTTGGGGATAAAGGATTCTTTTATCGCCATAATCGGCAACGTGTAACAGGTTTCCCCCACCCGGATATTCATTCCTTCAATGATAGCCAGGGTCAGCGGAATTTTTAACGTGATGGTGGTTCCCCGACCTTCCACACTTTCCACCAGAATAGTGCCACCAACTGATTCAATGTTTTTAGCCACCACATCCATACCGACTCCCCGACCGGAAAACTCGGTTACCGCTTCCTTGGTGGAAAATCCCGGCAAAAAAATCAGGTTGAAAACTTCGGTGTCAGTCATCGTAGCAGCTTCCTCGCCAACTAAACCATTTTCAAACGCTTTTTTAAGAATCCCTTCCCGACTTAAGCCCTTCCCGTCATCCCGGATAATGATCAGCACCTCACCGCCAGCGTTTTTTGCTTCCAAAGTGATGGTGCCAGCCCGGGGTTTACCCTGGCTGATGCGGGTCTCTGCCACTTCAATCCCATGATCGGCAGAATTTCTAACTATGTGCATCAGCGGATCGCCGATCTGTTCAATGATATTCTTATCCACCTCGGTTTCTTCACCCATAATATTTAGAGTAATATCTTTGCCCAGCTTTTTGCTGATATCCCGAACAATCCGATTCATCTTAAAAAAAGTGGGTCCCAGTGGTACCATTCGGATGGACATAACCATATCCTGGAGTTCGTTCGTGATCTTCCTTAACTGTCGGGCGGATTTATTAAAATTGTCGAGAACCAATCCCTTGAGATCCGGATTTTGGGTGACCATGGCTTCAGAAATAACCATCTCACCCACCAGATTCATCAGTTTATCCAGTTTTTCCACACTTACCGAAATCATACTTTGACCATAGCCACCATTGGAAATTGGGGTTTCTTTAGTCGGGGGCTGTTCCGCCGCCATTTTTTTTAGCTGGGGAACGATAATTGCTTCATCCGAGACCAGATTACTTATCTCTTCCCGGATTTCCTGAAATTCATTGAGTTCGGTGATCTCAATTTCCTCAATGAAGGCCATGGTATGAAAAAAAGCCTCCAGTTTATCTCGGGATTCCGGAGTTTTAATCTCCAAGACAAAACCATCCCGCTTAATGATCTCGACACAATCCGGATCATTGATGACGTCCTCCGGGATGCACTTAAAGTTTTCTGTGATTTCTTTTAAATTATGAACCACTGTGAAAGCCCTGATATTTTCCATCCCACAATTTTCGACAAACCAAAGCATCACCTGATAGGTTTTCGGGACACTGATTTTTGCCGCTTTATTGGAGCTGATATAATATTTTTCCTTCACCGGTTCGTTATTGACGACTTTAGAATCCGTCAGGTTGTTATTTTCTTTAAGCAAGACCAGATGTGCTTTAATCTTCTCTATCAAAATTTCCGGATTTCCATCAGCTTCAGCCCCATTTTTTATTTTTTCCAACTCCTGTTTCATAAAGTCAATACCTTCAAAGACCAAGTCTGACAGGGTTGAAACATCGATATACTGAGGCTTTTCTTCCCGAATAAAGTAAAACATATCTTCGGTGGTATGCGCCAGCACAGACATATTGTTAATCAGCATCATCGCCGCCGAGCTTTTTATCGTATGCATAATCCGGAATATTTCATTAATGGTATCACTGGGGTACCTGCCCAGGGCCTCGGTTTTTATCACCGACTGTTCCATTTGTTCCAATTGCTGGGAGGTTTCAAAAATAAAAACTTCCTGCATTGGGTCATTGATATATTGCTCTGCCAATCGGTTCCCTCCTTAGATTTTGTTTTCGATAAAGCCGCTTATAATTGTGTCGACCATTTCGGCAGTTTTTTCTTTAATTGAAAAACAATACCTTTCCATTCGCCATTTCAGACAAATTTCCTTGCTGCCGCCGGTGAGAATATTTTCCAGTAGAACTGGATCCATATGTGCGCCAATGAGATTCTGATCTTTGGCCGCTTGAATTGTTTTGATGATAAAATCTGCCCGTTTATAAATGATTGCACTAACCTTTTCCGCCAACTCCTCATCGCACATCAGGCTATCATAAGCTTGAATCACCACCGTAATTTCCGGATAGTTCTGATAATATTCGGCATAGGCATTATAGAAATAGCGAATCGCTTCCAGTGGTGAGAAGTTTTTTTTAACACAGGTTTCAATGATGGCATCATCATACTGAGAAAAATGATCCACTACCGCCAGCATAATATCGGTTTTGGTCTTAAAATGCCGAAACAGCGTTCCTTCCGAGACACCTTCCTGATTAGCTATCATTTTTGTCGACAAATTCTGAAGCCCCACCTCATTTAGCGTTTGAATCGTTGAAACGATAATACTTTCACGCCTTTTAATCAGTGATTTTTGCATGGCGTTCCTCCTAACGGAGTGATTACTTACTCCTATTTGAATTATACCCTTTTCCTCTTAATTGTCAACTTCTTCTGTGAAGTTCTTAGGGTTCTTTTGTGAATTTTAATCGAATTCTTTCACCCATCCCTATCTCCCTTCACCGTTGACAATCTCGTTTTCGATTGATCACCACTTAGCCACTTTTTATGTTTTTGACTTTGACAAAAGCCATGTTATAATATTTTTTATCTATTACACAACAGGAGGATCGGATGATTCGAATTCCCAATCTCAAACTCGAGATTCAGCAAGCTAAAAACAATGGGGCCGAAAAAGAGGCCTTAAGAGGCGCTATTCTGTCTAAACTAAAAATTAATCCCAAAGATTTAATCACTTTTAAAATATTTAAAAAATCCATTGATGCCCGCAAGAAAAGTGCTATCGTGTATATCTATACAGTTGATGCCCGCCTAAAAAATGAGGTGGCTGTTCTAAAAAAGGGTAGTAAATCCGGTATTATTCCCAGTCCCGATTTATCCTATCAACCAGTCTCACCGGGAAATGTTTTACTAAACCACCGACCGGTCATTATCGGCATGGGTCCTGCCGGTCTTTTTGCCGGTCTGATTCTGTCCCGCTCCGGTTACGCCCCCATTATTCTTGAACGGGGTGACGATGTCGATCACCGAAGCATCAAAATTGACACCTTCTGGCAAACAGGTGCGCTTGATCCAGAGAGTAATGTTCAGTTCGGTGAAGGCGGGGCCGGAACCTTTTCTGATGGCAAACTGACTACCCTGATTAACGATCCCCGTTGTCGCAGCATCCTTGAAGCGTTTATTGCCGCTGGTGCTCCTGAAGAAATCCTTTATCTCAGTAAACCCCATATCGGCACCGATCTGCTGCGAGAAACGGTGAAAACCCTGCGTCAGACAATTATCGATAATGGCGGCGAAGTCCGGTTCCGCTCCCAGGTCACCGACTTCCTGATCGAAAACGGTCGTCTGACCGGATTGATTATCAATGATCACAATCAACTCGACTGCCAGGTAGCGTTGATGGGAATCGGACATAGCGCCCGGGATACCTTTGAAACGCTTTATAAGCGGGGTATCACGATGACTCCCAAAGCCTTTTCCATCGGAGTGCGGATTGAACACCCCCAAAGGCTAATCGACACTGCTCAATACGGATCTGCTGCCGGATCTGCTGGCCTAGGAGCAGCCGACTACAAGCTTTCCTATCATTCCCCTAACGGACGATCGGCCTACACCTTTTGCATGTGTCCCGGGGGGTATGTGGTGGCCGCTGCATCAGAACCCAACAGCGTCGTCACCAATGGCATGAGCGAACATCGACGTGATGGTCAAAATGCCAATGCTGCCCTACTGGTCGGGGTACAGCCTGAAGATTTCGGTGATGACCACCCCCTGGCTGGGGTTGCCTTTCAACGCCACTGGGAGGGTCGGGCTTTTGCGCTGGGCGGCCAGAACTATCACGCCCCAGCTCAACTGGTGGGCGATTTTCTGGCCGATCGACCCAGTAGCCAATGGGGTCAAGTTAAACCAACTTATACCCCGGGTCTCAAATTGACTCAGTTAAAAGACTGTCTGCCGGATTATGTGGTAGCCACCTTAAAAGAGGCACTAATTCACTTTGACAAAAAGATCACTGGCTTTGCCATGGCCGACAGCATTATGACTGGAGTTGAAACCCGAAGCTCTTCACCGGTTCGAATCAACCGCAACGAAAACCATCTGTCTAACATCTCCGGACTCTACCCGATGGGTGAAGGTGCCGGTTACGCTGGTGGAATCATGTCTTCAGCGGTGGATGGCGTTAAAACTGCTGAACAAATTATTCAGGTCTATGCCCAACTTACCCCTAAAAAATAGTTTAACCACCTTTCGCTTTTCTAATAACACCGCAAAAGAGCTCCTGAAGATTTTCTTCAGGAGCTCTTTTGCGACAAGTTACTTTCGTATTTTCAGATCGAATCCGGGTTGTGCTTAAACTGCTTTGCAAATTTCAGCGATTAAGTTGGCAATCTCTTCATCGCGTTTTTTATTCTTCCAGCTGACAATAAATGATTTTTCCACTCTGCCACCTTTTAATTCCACCACTGACTTAATCTGCCGATTTGCCTTGGTTCCGCCAGTAAATTTGGATGCCAGCTGTTTCGTCACAAAACTGAATACTCTTTTCCCCTCCAGGGATGAAACCTGTTCCAAGTATTCTTTCATCACCCCTGCCAATGAAAAGGCCCAAACCGGACTGGCAAAGATTACCACGTCGTAAGGGGTTACATCCGGTTTGCTGGTAAATACAATCGGCGGTTTAACGCCAGGATCATCATTTTCCGGAACGATTCGCTGAATTTCAGCATCCAGACCTTTTTTTACCAGAGCCGATTTCAACTCGTCGGCGACTGAAAAGGTGTTGTTTGTTTTAGAAAAGACAATAATACCAATCTTCATTTCACGCTCTCCATTTTCTTTAAAATGTGGTTATGTTTAGAATACAAACAAAGCTCATGCATTTTTGGTCATTTATAATTCTCTTGTTGACACTAAGGTACCTCATTTTATCATTTTTTTCAAGTCTTTTCGTAAATTTTACCACAAATTTTTCTAAATTATGGCAACTTTTTCGTTAACTGCTCTAAAAAAGCAGCCTGAGACCAGATGCTTTTCTCAGACTGCTTTGATTAATTACACAACTTCGTCATCGATTATTTTCATTGATTAAAATAGATCTCGCCATTGGCATCCACCGTAAAAATTTCAAAATCAGTATAGAGCGAGCTGCCAAAAATGTCATCAATCTGGAAAGAATAATAGTAGTCGCCCACGGCCAATGGTTCTTCATAGATCACCGGATCATTGTTAAACGTATATGCCTCGCCTTCGTAAACACCCTCTTCATCGGTTTTCATACTATAAGAATAATACACCGGCGTGATCAGATCACCTTTTTTTAGCTTGGTAATTTCTTTCGCCGACTGACCCGTGACCGCATCGATGCCATCCCAGGCTCCGATAATTGTGATGGTATAATTGCCATCGCTGGCAAAGTCAATTTTTATTCGTAAGTTGGTTTCCACCCCATTTAACATCACCGGCGAAGTATAGATATTGTAGGTATCACCCTGCTCAACAATATAGGTGGCCAAGGGTTGTCCATCCGGCAGTGAAACCCAGTAACCGTTGAAATTATCTTCAAACTTACCGGTATTCCAATCGGCGGTGATGTTGTCATCCAGACCCAGTTCGATCAAGGTCTCCCCATCTCCGGCATCCATAAACACATCACAATATACAGCATCTACATAATCCAGGGTATCGGCTGAAATGGTAAAGCCGTACATGCCATTGGCATTAATGGCGGGCTGTGATGAAAAGGAAACCGCACTTTCGTCTTCACTAAAATTATAAGCCTCGGTGTCCGTCTGATCCAGGTCAGACCAATACTCAGATCCGGCTGCTTCATTATAGCCACTGCTCCAGTAGAGCGAGTTTTCCCCAAACCAGTCGGTATCGCTATACCCTCCGAAATCACCATTGGTGTCACTACCATAGGCCATTTTATCAACAAAGGACATATAATAGGGACTGACACAGATATCTTTAAAAATTGACAATTCCTCAGAACCCTGAATCGCCAGCGGATAATAAATCGCCAAGCCGTGAGAATCAGCCTTATCACTGCCGTTTTTCATGTAAACCACGCAGTCCTGAAGGGCCGCCAACGCCTGATCAGCACCTGCGACATTTCCGGTAAGGTTTTTTAATACCGAACCCAGGTCAACCATATTGGTATAGCCTTCAGACTTGTTGTTACCACCATAGTTTTGGGCTGTCGTGATCCCTTTGATCATTTTGGAAAGAACATCAGTATTCGTGGTGGCGTTATACATTTCTTTTGCCACATCATTAAAGGCATACACCAGTTCATCGATTTTGGACAGGTCAATACAGGACAGGGTCGCCTCATTCTGACTGTCAATGGCAACACATGCTGCATAAAACGAATCCACGATCACCTTGCCCAGCTCAGCACCACTGGCAGCCGGATTGCTGCTGATAAAACTGCCCATGGCAGTATAATCCCAACCATAGCCGGGTTCCAGTTCTTCTGATGCCACCATATAGCGGGCATGAGGTGCCAGCATATTGCCCGTTTCCACCGTTCCCATTAAACAGGCATCAAAGCCGATGAATTCAAAGCTATCCGTCATATTCGAATAAACTGAAGTCAGTGCGTTTTCCACTTCCAGCAGGGAAAGACTGTCGCTTTCATTCTGCTCATCAAAGCACACCCCAGTGATGCTGCCGCCCCCGTGATTCCAAAAAATCAGCCCCATTTTTTCAGCCGGATAAGCCGATACCCCCCAGTTCAGAAATTCTGCCAGAGTTTGGGCGCTACCCATATTGGCACCATCCTCCTCTTGTATCTGCTCCATATTCTGGTTTTCAATTACAAATCGCTGGGTCAATGAATCATCCACCAGATCATTATCCCAGGCATTGGCCCCGCCGGTCTGAACCACAAATTTTATCTGATCCGACTGGGTAGCATCTATCATTTCCTGGAGATCCATCGTAGCCAGACCACTTTCGCTTTCCAAATCTGAACCACACATATAAACAAAAATAGTCCAGGTTCCGCTCGCACCCATTTTTTTTGTCTCACTTCGGGTCAACCGTTGAATTGTCAGATCCCCACTGGAACTGACCTGCATATCCGTACTTCGGTTCAGTGATGTATCCAGGCCACTGTTTTTGTGGGTACCAACGCTTCCGCCATCATCTGAGCAAGCTGTTAATGACAGCACCATGGCAAAAACGATCAGAAATGCCATCAATCTTTTTTTCATGTTCAACCTCCAGGTTAAATGATTTTACTGGTAATTTCATGTCTTAACCATCAACGGTTAAACCCACAGCCGACAATCATTGCTGCAAAGGCTTTAACCACAATGGATTTTTACATAATACTGACTCATATTATACGCTTCCCGGATTGAATCGCAAAGAAATTTCGCACCTAAAATCACTTTTTCACGATAACTTTATAAAAAAACACAGACGCACATTGAAGTGGTCTGTGTTTTAAATGGTTTAGGGAACAAACGGTCACCCGCTCCAATCAGAAAGACATTTAATGAACGGAATCCATAATTTCAAAATGATCAGGATAAACCGATGATTTCCCCATCTTCGGTAATATCCATGCCATTGGCAGCGGGTACCTTGGGCAAACCCGGCATCGTCATAATGGCACCGGTGATCACCACCACAAATCCAGCTCCTGCTGACAGACGCACTTCTTTTACATGGATATTGAAATCCTGGGGAGCGCCCAACAGGGTTTGATCATCAGAGAAAGAATATTGGGTTTTAGCCATACAAACTGGCAGGTGGTCAAATCCCAAAGCAACAATTTCATCCAATTGTTTTTTTGCTTCCGGCTCGAATTCTACCCCATCAGCCCGGTAGATTTCTTTGGCAATGGTTTCAATTTTCTGCTCAATTGGCAGTTCCAGTGAGTAAAGTGGTTGATATTGAGACTCACCCTGATCACAAAGCTTAACCACTTCATGGGCCAGTTCTTCGCCGCCTTTGCCACCTTGAGAAAATACATCCGAGAGGATTACCTTGACATTTTTATTTTCACATGCTTTTTTAACTGCCTCAAATTCAGCTTCGGTATCCGTCGGGAATTTATTCAAGGCAACCACAACCGGCACTTTAAACTTTTGCAAATTTTCCAGATGTTGAATCAGGTTAGCGCTGCCAGATTCCACCGCTGCCACGTTTTCGGTTGAAAGCTCTGTCTTGACCACGCCACCATTCATTTTAAGTGCCCGGACAGTAGCAACGATCACTACGGCATTGGGTTTTAAATCAGCATAACGGCATTTTATGTCAAAGAATTTTTCGGCCCCCAGGTCAGCACCAAATCCGGCTTCGGTTACTACATAATCGGCCAATTTCAAGGCTGTTCGGGTAGCCAGCACCGAGTTGCAGCCATGGGCAATATTGGCAAAGGGACCACCATGAATGAAAGCCGGGGTGTTTTCCAGAGTCTGAACCAGATTCGGTTTGATGGCGTCTTTGAGTAACAAAGCCATCGCCCCGGTAGCTTCCAGGTCATCAGCAGTCACAGCTTTGCCTCCGATGTTGTAAGCCACAATCATCCGACCCAGCCGCTCTTTAAGATCGGTAAGACTGGAGGCCAGACAGAGAATTGCCATTATTTCTGACGCAACGGTAATGTCATAACCGGTTTCCCGTTCCACCCCATTGGCACGGCTACCTTGACCAACAGTGATCATTCGCAACGCCCGATCATTCATATCTACAACTCGACGCCAGACAATCCGGTCGAGATCGATATTTAACAGATTTCCCTGATGAAGATGATTGTCCAGTAGCGCCGCCAATAAACTATGGGCTGCGGTAATCGCATGGAAGTCGCCGGTGAAATGGAGGTTGATATCATCCATCGGTACAACCTGGGCATAGCCGCCGCCAGCAGCGCCACCTTTGACCCCAAAGCATGGTCCCAGCGAAGGTTCTCTCAAAGTGGTGATGGTTTTTTTACCAATATAATTCAGGGCCATGGAAAGACCGACGTTGGTGGTGGTTTTTCCTTCACCAGCCGGGGTGGGGTTAATGGCGGTGACCAGAATCAGCTTACCATCTGGTTTGTCCTGATTGTCTTTCAACACTGACAAGGATACCTTGGCTTTGTGATTACCATAAAGTTCCAAGTCATCTCCGGTGATCCCCAATTTTTCAGCCACCTGTGCAATCGGTTGCAATTTAGCTTCCTGTGCGATCTGTACATCTGTTTTCATCTTGTCTTTCTCCTTTTAAAATAATTTTGTTATTCTCAGAGTCTCTTTTTTAAATCTGACCCACACGCCAGAATTATTTTTTGCAAACATCCTGTGCACATGTATATACAGATTTTTCATAGATTACCATCTTTTATCCTTGATGTCAATATTTTTCTATTTTGGAACAATTTATTATCTTTACTTGTTTGTTATTTCTCAAACAAAGTTATGTCGTGAAAATTTTTGTTATTATTTTAACGTTTTTATGTCATTTCATCCGTAATAACAGCTATTTTTTATACTTTATATATTTTTACAAATCTTTCCCCTTGTTTTCTGCAAACGTATAAAAAAAAGCCCTGAACAGCTTCACTATTCAAGGCTCCTTAAAATTCATTCGTAAAATCGCTTTTTTTATCGTTCTGCTTTTGTCACTTTTATAACAAAAACATTCGCGATTGATAATATTGTTTGGGTTAACACCGAAACTTTTTTGGTAATTGATAAAAAAACGCCGTATCTTACTTCCTAAAACTTAAAATATTTTTTTAATATTTCTGTTTTTTTAACTCTCTGCCAGTACTTTTTTGTCAGCCTGATCTTTTTCCATATCTTTGAGTTTTCTCGACAAGATCACAAAAACCACCAAACCAAAGATCATTACCAGCGCCGGATATAAACAAAATCCGTTTTTAATTGCCTGAATCAGTTCCGGTGTCGGCGCCATATCAGCCACATAACTGGCCGAAGCCAGGGCTGTGGTAATGATGACACTTTTAATAAAGTTTCCGACTTTAATGGGGGTAGTCAGTAGCGCCATGATAAAGCCACGAACATTTTTACCTGTGCGCCACTCGCCGTAGTCGACACAGGTAGCATACATCGCAACTACCAGAGCATCCGGTAAACCGTAACCAATAAAGGATAGTAACATAACAATTTTAAATGCCGTGGCACTCATCGGTACCAGCCAGGTAATCAACAATCCGGCAATGAAGATGCACAAAGCCCCAACATATGCCTTTCGGGGTCCGAATATTTTAGAAACGGTGGTCGCCAGAGTGGCCGAAAGCAGCATAACAACGGTCAGTCCAGTCATGAAAATCGCCATACCCGGGAGATCATTGAGTACATATTTAAAATAATAAAAGGCCAGACCAAGCACCACAAACTTGCCGACGTAGCGCCCCAGATCAATCAACAATAAACCGATCAGCGGAGGGTTATGCAGCAATTGCTTGAGTATTTCAGGAATTGGCATGCTTTCTTTTTTCTCAGTAACCGGTGCAGTTCCCCGGAAAGCATATTCTTTTGTCAGAAAGAAAAATATCCAGTAACACAGAACCATAAATAAAGCAACCATAATAACCACCGTCGTGTAACCCATCGCCGGATCATTAAGCGCTTTGCTGATTTCCTGAATCGCCCGAACCCCAACATAAGAAAAAGTCAGAGAACCCAGAGCGTTGAAGATCCCCCGGTTGGCCGACATTTTAACCCGCTCGTCGACACGATCCGTTAGGGCACTGTTCATGGCAATGTGAGCAGAATAATACACGTCAAAGACCAAATGGCCAATAATAAAGCCAGCACAAGCGGTGATGGCATTGGTCATCGAGTCGCCGATTTTTAGAAATTGAACCACATAGAGTAACGCTGCCACTGGCGGACCAATCAGCAGCCATGATCGGAATTTACCCCACTTGAGATTACTTTTCTGGAGGATAATTCCGGCCACCGGCACCCAGATCAAGTCAAATATACTGGTAATCATAAGCACCGATCCGGCCAGCGCCACCGGCATCTTAACTGCATCGGTCAGGAAGGCCGAAAAAAACATTAATTCGACATAAATAAAAATCTGAAAACCAAACGAAGGCAGACCATAGAGATAAATAACACTTTTCTTTAACTTATCAGCCATTTCTGATTCCTTTCCAAATTGAAGAAATCGTCCCCAAAAGCGGCAATTATTTTTGGAACCTTATACCAAAATCCATTAATAATTCCTGCTATTTTCGGGGACGAATCTGTGACCCCTTCCATCAGGAAGTTACGGTCACTTAGTGATCATTTAGTTCAGAACATTTTTTCTGACATTTTGTCAATTTCTTGATTGATGGTTTCATAAACCCCTGGGAACGAATCAATCGGTAATCCTGAGGTCTGAGAGGGAATAAAATACAGTTTGCCATTTTCTTCACAGGTTTTTTTCACATATTCTGCTACAATTTCTGGGGTCCAATCAGGGAAATCAACCAAACCACTGTGAATGCCACCCATAAAGGTAATTTTGTCGCCGTATTCTTTAATCAGTTCAGGAATGTTATTAGTGTTCATTACACCCTGCCAGATATCGATACCCATTTCGATCATCGATGGCACCAGGTTTGCGGCATAGCTGTCACTGTGGTGAACAATCAGTTCAACGCCATTCTCTTTATAATAGCCATAGATTTTTTTGTAGGCCGGTTCAAAGAATTCTTTAAACATCGCTGGTGAAATAAAGGAATTGATCTGGCTGCCCCAGTCATCATGATGGAATACCGCATCAGGATGAAGATGATCGATAAATTCTTTAGCCAGTCGCAGTTCAAAATCAACCAGGAAATCAATCAACGCATGCATTTCTTCTGGTTCTTCGTAGTAAGCCATTAAGGCCTCTTCCATACTCATCAGGTAATGGATATGTTCAAACAGACCGGGCGCCACAAAAACAGTGACATACTGATCATTCCGATCAACCGCATTAGCCTCAGCAATCGCCGTCGCCCAAGCTTCTTCGGGATAATCAAGCTTCGGCGCTTTAACATAATCCCGCCATTTGGTGATATCCTTAACAACGATGTGCTCCTCATCATGAACCGGAAATGAGCCCAATTGGCCTTCCGGCCAGCTCAAGGTAACGCCCCATTCATTAACTATCGTACCACCGACCGGTGGTTTTAAACGACTGATCGGGGTTTTCATCATCAGGGCAAAGGGTTCATATTGTTTGACAAAGCGATCTGGATTTCCACCCTTCATTACTTCAACTAAATTTTGTCTTTTTGTTAACATTTTTCTCTCCTCTCCTATGCTGTTGCCAGTTCTTTGGCTTTTACCGCAGCACTACCGGCATCAGGAGCATATCCGTCAGCACCAACTTCAACGGCATATTCCGGCGTGACCGGAGCACCGCCAACAATCACTTTCATCTCCGGATAAGCAGCTTTAATGGTCTGTACTGCTTCTTTTAAGGCTGGCATGGTGGTGGTTAACAAACCGGAACAGGCCACCAGTTTGACATTGGCATTGTCTTTAACTGCTTGAACAAAGGTATCAGCGGGGACATCAACGCCCAGATCAACCATATCAAAACCAGCACTTTCGATCATCATCGAAACCAGATTTTTACCGATATCGTGAAGGTCACCGGCAACCGTACCGATGATGCAGGTACCCAGCGAGGCGGAACCATCACCAGCCATCAGTGGTTTTAATACTTCCACGCCTTTTGACATGGCTTTGGCAGCAATTAGCATTTCCGGGACAAAGATTTCGCCGGATGAGAATTTATCCCCAACGACGCCCATGGAATCAACCATGGCCTGGAGAATCTCACTTGGGGTGCTGCCTTCATCCAGTGCTTCCTGTACCAGTCCGGGAACCAGTTTCGATTTTCCAGCTTCGACTTTTGCTTTGACTTCTGCTATTTTTGACATGATTTATCTCCTTAAATTAAATTGTATATTCTAAACCGGAGCAATGTGTGAATCGCTCCGGTTTCATTGAACTTTGTTTTTTATACTTAAGCCAATTTACGTTCTGCTAATTCTTTATTGATTTCTTCCATTCGTTTTGGTGTTAATGTATAAAGCCCAAACATCATCACCATTCCAATAATCATAATGATTGCCGGATAAAGGGCGAAACCATTTTTAATTCCCTGAATCAGTTCTGGAGTCACGGCCATATCAGCAACATAACCAACTGAAGCCAGCACCGCTGAAATGATAACCGAACGGACAAAAATAGATACTTTGATTGGCATACTGATCAGTGACATGATAAAACCACGGGCATTTTTGCCGGTTTTCCAGTCGCCATAATCAACGGTTGCAGAGTACATTGCCACACCCAGAGAATCTGGCAAACCATAACCAATATAGGCAGCAAACATGATGATTTTAAAAGCAGTTGCTTCAAGCGGCATAAACCAGACAATTAGCAAACCGATAATCAAAAGCGACAGGGCGATCATATAGGTGTTTTTTTCGCCAAGTCGTTTAGCAATCGGTGATGCAATCATGGCTGCAAAGAAGTTGACAATGGTTAATCCGGTCATGAACAATGCCAGTCCAGGCAAATCGTTGATGACATATTTAAAGTAGTAGAAGGCCATTCCAAAAATAACGAAACGTCCCAGGTATCGTCCCAGTTCCACCAGCATCAGCCCCATCAATGGTGGGTTGACAACAATTTGTTTGAGCATTTCGCCCACTGACATCTTTTCAGCCGGTTTGCCCGCTTGGGCTTCGGTACCGTTTTGAGCATAGTCTTTGGTGATTACAAAATAAATGATGTTACAGGCAATCATAATCACACCGGTGATCGCTGCCATATAGGTGTAACCTAAAACCGGGTTGCCGACACCAGCACCAATAGCGGCGATGGCTTTTACCCCAAAATAGGAGAACACCAGAGCACCCGCTGCATTGAACATTCCCCGGTTACTGGCCATTGAGATTCGTTCTTCCCGAACCGTGGTCAGCGCATTATTCATGGAAATATGGGCAGCATAAAAGGTATTCCAAACCAAATGGCTGATGGCGAATCCTAAAAAGATGATAATAGCATTAATTTCCGAGGTTCCGCCAATCTGCGAAAACTGCAAAATATAAAAGAGCGCCGCAATGGGTGGTCCGACCAATAGCCATGAACGGTATTTCCCCCACTTCATGTTGCTTTTTTCAAGAATAACCCCTGATGTTGGTACGGCCACAATATCAACAATACTGGTGGCCAATAAGATGGTACTTACTAATGCCAAAGGAATTTTTGCAAAGTCGGTGAGGAAAGCTGCAAAAAACATGACTTCAATATTGACTAAGGTCTGAAACCCAAATGACGGTAATCCATAAAGATTAATAGCCGACTTTTTTAATGGTTTGTTCATAATTCTTTCTCCTTTTTAGTTTCAACTTTAATAACAATTTCTACTAAAATAACTGTCGACACTATTTGTCTGATCAGCCAATCTCCCTATAACAACAAGCAAACAGCAACACTTCTATCCAGTCGTTCCGCAACCAGAAATTATTTTGCACCATAACGATCATCCTGAAATAGTGCAATCCTTTTCATAATGCCTTTCTTCATTAAAATAGAGTTTCGAAGAAGCGGTACTAAAGATATCATGACATTTTTACAAACCGTAAATAAAATTGTAATTACTAATTCATTTACAACATCATTGTACTCGTATTCAATGAAGCTGTCAATGTTTTTTTTAGTAAAACATTTCAGTTAATCTATTTTTTAAACTTTGTACTCGTTTTCTTCATTGATTTTTTATATGATTATTCGTTTTTTTTGGCAACTTGTCTGTTTTTACTGTTATTTTTGACATTATGTCCATCATCACATTATTATTTTTTAATTTGAATTTACAAAATACCGTTTAATACCTTTCAAATTTCAGAAGAAATTCCAAAGCACGTTCCTGCATTAACATTCGTTTGCTTATATAATGTATTCCCCGCCACAAAAAACTTAACCTGATATATTTTCCTTTTTTGACTGAGCAGCTTCACCATCAAAAAAAAGAACTTCGTACGAAGTTCTTTTTTCAAGCTCTATAATTTTTTGAAGATATCATTTATTTTAAATATGTTTAATCAATAATTCTATGAAATTACTATAGCCCGCACCGTTTTATCTTGTCAAAGCATACATACAGGAGTCCTGAAGTTTACCATTCTTATAAATACTTTTCTGAAAAACACCTTCCAAATGAAAACCAGCTTTTTCAATGGTTCTGCGCGCCTTCTGGTTATCAGCAAAGGGCCGAGCGTAAATTCTGACCAAATCCGACTCATCAAAAGCTTTTTCACAGATCTGCTTAATGGAACCAGTCATGATTCCCTGTCCCCAATAGGGTTCGCCAAGCCAAAAACCCAACTCACCACTTTTGCAACTGACATCTTCCTGCATCAGCAGACTGATCGCTCCAATCGGCGCATCATCGATTGTGATCGCCTTGTTTAGATGCCTTCTTTTATTCTGATGAATGCTTTTAGTAATAAACAGATGGGCATCATCCAGAGTGTACGGATAGGGAAAGGTGTTTCGTAAATTTCCTGCTATCTTTTCATTATTGGCCAGAGGCACAATATTTTCAGCATCACTTAGCTTCCATTCTCTTAGTCCAAATTCCATTTTTTGACCTCCTTTGATCATCGCCATTGATTTCTAGTTTTTTCTAAAAAACTAATTTGTACTCGTTTACTTTTTAATTTTCATCAGCTTAACATCTTTGGAATTTTATGTCAATATTTTTTCTTTTTGCAACCATTTATTACCTTTACTTGTTTGATATTTCTCAAACAAGAGGTAGTACTGAAACTATATTGTTCGTTAATTAACAAATCATTTTTAATCAAGATGTTGTTTTTCGATAGATTTTATTCGGGTAACTTTAATACAGATACATCAAATTCAATTTATGGATAACATACTTTTTATCCATTGTCTGATAGCTATTGGACAACTTTTTGTTTCTTTATCAATTCCACATAAACAAATCAGCTATTTAAATGATCTTGATAGTTAATCTACTGCTATATCTATCAAATTGACACTATATCACTGCTAATACTATGAAAAATATTTCTCCCTAAAAAAACCGATAATAACGTTGCGATTAAATGCATTTTAATGAAAAAAATCACTGTCTTGAGGCTTTGTCCCACCATAATAATTTTACTTTTTAATTTTTTTTGCCCTAATTTTTTTATTGTTTTGAACTCTAGCAAAGAGAAAATTAAGTATTTTTTAAGATTCATCGTTTTGATTGTTACTCTGACAATCGTTGTCGTTCCCTGCTTTGATTCCTAGATCAGCAAGCAAATCTGCTATACTTTCTTCACCATTTAGCATAAAATTAGAGCATCAAAGCGTCATCATAATAATCATAGGTGAAAAAATGAACAATCAACCCGAAATAAAACTATCCGTCCGCAATCTGGTGGAGTTTATCCTCCGCTCCGGAAATATCGATTCTCAGTTTATCAGCAACGCCAGTGCACTGGAAGGAACCCGGGCCCACCAGAGGGTTCAGAAAGATAATCGAGACAAAGGCTATACCCCTGAAGTATCGCTAAAACATCGTTTCGAATATGAAGGCTTCTGTTTCCGAATCGATGGCCGGGCCGATGGCATCATCACCAGCGAGTCCGGGATTATTGTAGACGAAATCAAGTCAACCAGCCGGCCGTTGGAACAGATTGACGAAGACTACAGCCAAACCCATTGGGCCCAGGCTAAATGCTATGCCTATATTTACGCCATCCAGAATGAACTACCAGTAATCAGCGTACAGCTGACCTATTTTCAGCTGGATACCGATGAAATCAAAAAGTATCTAAAAATCTTTACCCAAACTGAACTGACTGTTTTCTTTTACGATTTAATCAATCAGTACCTGGTCTGGGCTGCTCTGACCAGCAACTGGGTAACTCGCCGCAATACCGCTATTCGGGCTCTTGCTTTTCCCTTTGAGCGTTATCGCCCGGGCCAGCGGGAACTGGCAGTAGCGGTTTATAAAACCATTGTCGAACAGAAAAAACTTTTTGTCCAGGCTCCCACCGGAATTGGCAAAACAATGTCAACTCTGTTTCCCGCCATCAAATCGATGGCTGAAGGGCATACTGCCAAAATTTTTTATCTAACCGCCAAAACCATTGTCCGGGAGGTTGCCGAGGAAGCCTTTGCTAAAATGGCAAATCAGGGATTGGCTTTCAAAAGTGTCACTCTGACTGCCAAGGACAAAATCTGTTTTCAGGAAGAAACCATCTGTGATCCCGATCACTGCTCTTATGCCCGGGGTCATTTTGACCGTGTTAATGCCGCACTGCTGGATATCCTTAAGCAGGAAGACCGCCTGACCCGACCCGTCATTGAAAACTATGCACACAAACATCAGGTCTGCCCTTTTGAGTTTTCTCTCGATTTAACCCTCTTTAGTGACTGCGTGATCTGTGATTACAACTATGTTTTTGATCCCCGGGTTTATCTCAAACGTTTTTTTTCCGATAACGGCAGCGACTACAGCTTTTTGATTGACGAAGCCCATAATCTGGTCGATCGGGCCCGCTCAATGTTTTCGGCCGAACTTTATAAAAAACCATTGCTGGAGCTAAAGCGATTGTTTAAAGATAACGACCCCAGTCTTGCCAAAGCTCTGGGAAAACTCAACACTCACATGATCGGGCTGCGAAAATTGGCTACAACCAACTCACCTCACCGCCAAAAAGAGGCCCCCAAAGATTTCTTGCTGCTGGTGATGAAGTTGATTTCTCTGGCCGAAGTATGGCTAGTCAGCAATGAAGGCCGCCCGGGTCACGAGAAACTACTGGAACTGTATTTTAACGCCCTGACCTTTATGCGCACCGCCGAGTTTTACGATGACCACTTTCTAACCTACGTCGAAAACGCCAACGGCGATACCCGTATCAAACTTTTTTGTCTGGATCCTTCCCACTTGCTGGGAGAAGCCCTCAAACGAGGCCGGGCGGCGATCTTCTTTTCGGCCACCCTGTCACCACTCGACTATTTTTCAGAAATTCTCGGTGGTGACCCCGACAGCTATAAAATTAGTCTGCCATCGCCCTTCGATGTTAAAAACCGAGAACTACTGATTGCCGATACCATCTCAACCACCTTCCGCAATCGCGAAAAAACCTACTCCACCATTGTCCGTTGCATCAAAACGGTACGGGATCAGCAGCCAGGCAACTACATCGTCTATTTTCCATCTTATAAATATATGAATGCGGTGTTTGAAATTTTTAGCGCCAGCTACCCGGAGGTCGTCACCATCCGGCAGGCTCCGGAAATGAACGAGGAAGACCGGGAGCTGTTCCTGGGTCAGTTCCGACCGGCACCCGGGGCTGCCCCGACCGGGATGTTGGGCTTTGCGGTGCTGGGCGGGATCTTTTCCGAAGGCGTGGACTTAAAGCACGAGGGCCTGATCGGCGCCATTATTGTCGGAGTCGGTCTGCCCCAGATCTGTTTTGAACGTGATATCATCCGGGATTATTTCAATAAAAAAAACCACACCGGCTATCAATATTCCTACCTCTATCCTGGCATGAACAAGGTTCTCCAGGCTGCCGGACGGGTGATTCGAACCGAAACCGACCGAGGCGTGATCGTTCTGATTGATCAGCGCTTCAGTAGCCCTAGCTATCGTCAGTTATTTCCACAGGAGTGGTTTCCCCATCGCCAGATCCGGAATGAGCCCGAGCTTAAAAAAGCCCTCCAGGATTTCTGGGCCATGACTATACCGCAAAACTGACGTAAAAAAATCTGCTGTCGCACTACGACAGCAGATGTCTGATAACCATAATGGGGTGATGAAAAATCAGCCGCGGGCCACTAAAAGCCATTATCTTGCGAATTTTTAGCTGATTCTCTTTATTATAGCAGGGGCTTGGACAGTGATTGCAAAAACCCTTGTTTTCGCCATAGCGGCAATGATCCAATCGGTTCAAGGCATAACTTAACAGGGTCTGGCACTCCGCACAGAGATCGTGTGATCGATGTTTTTTGCGGCAATAGATTTTGAGCATCACGGCAAGGATCCGTTTTTCCTGGTCTATTTTTGGCACTCGGCTTTTTTCCTTATCTTTCTTTACTTTCGACAAACCATTTGGGTTCTTCATAATAGAGACAGACTTCCTTATTCTGGATCCGGCAGGTGTAGCGAATACCCTGCCCGCCCACCTTCAGGGAGACCCCCGGGCGCATATCCAGAACCCGGTCAATAGAAAAAACCCGACCGTCCTCCCACAAAACCTGGAGGGGGATGATTCTGCCATCTTCTTCAAACTTTGCAATCACCTGGACAAATTTTTTTATTGCCATTTTCTTAATTCTCCTTTAAAAGTATCCAATTGGATGGATAACATGATCTTTTTTGGGATCCAGGCCGCTCATCGAATCACCAATGGTGACCGCCCGACGCAGAACCAGATTGCCAAAGCGCTTGCGTAAATCATCAACGGTATCATCGAGCTGGGCCTGACGCATCCGCAACGCTTCATTGCCAAAAACATCCAACTGAATCGGGGTTGAATCCGGTACCAGATCAGTGACCCGCACCCCCAGGGAGCGAATATCCGAACTGAAATCATAATTCTTTTCAAACAAGGCAATGGCGGCTTCAGCTATTTCCCGGGTCAGATCCGAGGGTTTTGCTAGCTTTGTTTGCCGGGTGAAGCTGTGAAGTTCTTTGTTACGGACATGAATCGCTACTGTTAAACAATAGCAGCCGGTTTCCCGCAACCGCATCGCCACACTTTCAGTCAGCATATAGAGGATCAGCTTGACATCCTTCAGGTCTTTTAAATCCCGGGGGGTAGTGATGCTGTTGCCAATGCTTTTGAGAATCCGTTCGTTACCGTTATAATGCTCGTCAAAGGTTTTGACCGGGCTGTCATCAAGGCCATTGGCAAAGCGCCACAACACCATCCCCATCTTACCAAACTGGAGCACCAGAAAATCTGGGGATGTTTGCGCCAATTGTCCAATGGTATAGATACCATATTTCATCAGTTTCTTTTTCGTGGCTGACCCCACATAGAGCAGATCCCCAATTTCCTGGGACCAGACAATTTTTTTGAAATTATCCCGGGTGATCACCGTGATGGCATCGGGTTTCCGATAATCCGAACCAAATTTGGCAAAGATTTTGTTCCAGGAAACGCCAATCGAAACGGTGATACCCAGTTCCTCCTGAATGGCCTGGCTGATTTTTTCGGCAATGGTTCGGCCACTGCCGTGAATCCGGGAACTGGCCGTGACATCAAGCCAAGCTTCATCGAGACCAAAAGGCTCCACCTGATCGGAATAACGGTTATAGATTTTTCGGGCCAGCCGGGAAAAACGCAAATACAATTGATAATTTGGGGGCATCACCAAAAGCCCAGGACATTTCTCCCGGGCCTGCCACAGGGCCTCGCCGGTTTTAACCCCAGCAACCTTTGCTTTCTGGTTCTTCGCCAGAATAATCCCATGACGTTTTTCCGGATTGCCACCGACCGCCACCGGAAAGTCCCTAATCTCCGGATGATAGAGACATTCCACATTGGCATAAAAGCTGTTGATATCGGAGTGTAAAATAATCCGTTCCATGACCCACCCATTTAATCCGTTTTAATTAAATTAGCACATATGTTCTGTTGTTATTTTATACCCATCCACACTCTTTGTCAATGGCCAAATTATACCTTACTGCGATTCGGGCTTGTTTGCAGGGCTGATCCGGTCTATTTGACGAATCAGTAAAAACCCCCGAAACGACTGTTATAACTGCGTTTCCGGGGTTTTAAGCTTAACCAGGCAATCGACTCTACCGTCCTTTTTCATACGAAACAATTGTTCTTATAAGCATTGTCGGCCTGACTCATTCGTCGCAAAAACTGTCATCAACTCAAATAGTGTTCACAATTATGAATTTCACAATAAACCGGATTCCATCTATTCTTGTGCGACCTGCTTTTTTAATTGTAGGTTGCAACATATTCGGCTTCGGCCTGTTGGGCTTTCTGGTTGCCGACACCACAGCGGGGATTCAGCAGTGAGCAGTTTTTTCCGCAGCCACCACAGCGCAGTTGGGATAAAAATTCGCTCAGGCTGGGAACATCGGGTTGTGGTTCGGTGACTACCGGTTCCTCCGCAGCCGGGGTAGCGGCGACAATCGCCGGAGTTTCTACCGATGCTGCAACGGATGCAGTAACGGTTTCAGTCACCGTGGTGGCCGGTTCAGAAATGGCGGTGCTGGGTGTTTCGGTGGTAGTCGCAGTGGCTGTGTCGGTCGTCACCGCCGCAGCAATACTCTCACTTTCACCAGTGGCAGCATCATTCTTGGCGGCAATCGCCGGAGGAATTTCGGCCTGGGCAGCCTTCACTTGCTCATAGCTGTGAAAAGTATTGACCCCCACCCCATAGACAATCAGCAAAGCAGCGACGGCCGCCGTGCATTGGCGGATAATTTTATTTTTCATACTTAATACACCTCATTTTAATTCTTTAATTTTACAACCTTCTTCACACTAAATTGAATAAGGCCCCGGCCGAAAACAGGGTCAGCAGCACGTAGCTGGCTAAACGAAACCACTGCAGCTGCCGGGGAATTTCGGTGGCAATTTTCCCCGACAGCACGCCTGATAGCAGTACCATCAGCAATACCGGGGTCAGGGTACTTGCGGCGGCAAAGACCCCGCCGACTAGAGCAGCCGTCGCCAGCGGCAGGGTGGTGGCCACTCCCATCATCATCAGTAGCGGCCCACAGGGTGAGGCTCCATAGGCCAGACCGGCGGAGAATAGCGGCAACAGCCCTTTTACACCATAGCGGTTGATAGTATCAGCCTTTTTTTCACCGCCGCAACCGGAACAGAGACTGGCCCGGTTGGCTTTGTTTTTGTAATCGAGCAGCCATTTTCCGATCAGCACCAGGCCCAGGGCTATCATCGCCAGCTCCATCATCTGACCCAGGTTGATCCCACCGACATAACCGGCGGCATCAATAAACTGACTGCCAATCAACGCCGCCAATCCGCATAACACCACCACGGCGATGACCTTGCCGATAAAAAAGCTAAAAAATCCCAGCAGCGATTTTTTTAGCCCCCCGGCATGGGTGATGATATAGCTGGACAAAAAGACGCTGACCGCCGGACTGCAGCAGGTGCCGCAGCCCAGCCCCACCGACAGGGCCGTGGCCAAAACCGGAAGCAGTAATGTCAGCCCCATGGTCAGGCCCGCTCACTGGCAATCAGGGCGGCACCGATGGCCCCGTTAAACTGGGGGTATCGGGCCACATAGACATCCCGCATCATTTCTTCTTCAAAGGCTTTATGGACTCCGATATTCAGGGCACCGCCGCCGGTCATCAGAATATCCCCGCCTTTTTCGGCCTTTTTCATCATTTTAATGATCCGTTTGGCCATCGATAAATGCATCCCGGCCAGAATATCCCGGCGGTCATACTTCCGGGCCACCAGCGACACCACTTCTGACTGGGCAAAGACCACACAGGTGCTGTTGATATCACAGGGGGCCTTGCTTTCCAGCGACAGCGGGCCGACCTGATCGATGGTGGTCTCTAGAATCTGGGCGATGACTTCCATAAATTTGCCGGTGCCAGCGGCGCATTTATCGTTCATGGTAAAGTTCTTAACGGCGTAATGCGAGTCCAGATAAATGATTTTGCTGTCCTGACCGCCGATATCAATAATCATCCCCGGTCGGTAATCCGGCGGTGCGGTTAAGCGCACCCCATAGGCATGGGCGGTAATTTCGGAAATATCGTCATCGGCAATATCAAAGACCTTGCGGCTGTAACCGGTGGCCATGGTATAGCGCACCTGAGCACGGTTAATCCCCCGGCGGACACACATTTTTTCAATCAAGGCACTGGCTGCAGCATTGTTATCAATTCCAGTGTTGGTGACCATCGCATCCACCACCTGATTCTGGCAGATCAGCGCCGCCTTGGTATAGGTTGAGCCGCCGTCAAGTCCGGCATAATAATTTCTGTTCATGTTATTCTCCTGTTTTCTAGTCTTAGCGGTAATTGTTAAATTAATAGCATCGAACAATGATTGCTTTGGGTGCAGTTTCCACAACAAGAAGAAATCGCTATGCGAATTTCTTCTTGTTCGCGGGCAGTCGCCAACTACAAGTAAGCTTGTGATTGGCTCATTGCCTTCACGAAAACAATTTCGTAACGTGTAGGCGAACAGTTCATCGAACTGTCCGCCGTACAGTGTAGAAATTGTTTCGTGCGAAACTGGGACCAAAGCTCACGGCACTTTCGCAAATGCTTACTTTGATCATAAGATAAACCCCGTACCGACAATTTGTCGGTACTGCAGTTAAGTGTCACCCTGCTATTTCTGATTTTTTCAGTTTGCTAATTCGGGTTTCCAGATCTTTCAATTTGATCAGCTCAATAAAGGCTTCAATCCGGATCCGCAGTTGTTCAATATCTTCTTCGTTGTAATCACTTTCTACCCGGATCACCGGGATGCCCAGTTTACCCAGCTCATCTTCCAGCGTCTGGTATTCAAAATCATAGACCAGACAGCCCCGGAGGACGTGATAAACCACCCCCTGAACCTGGTGGTCGGCAATCATCTGTTTGATCCGATAAATCCGCTGGCTGTTGTCAACAAAGGTCGGACAGGTACAGGGTCTCGTGTAGCGATTGGCCAGCGACCGCATCAAGCCATCAAAGCTCTGATCCACCACGACGGTGGGGTCATAAAGCGAACGCTCCCCCATACAGGTCTCGTCGCCGACCAGAATGCCCCCGGTTTCTTCAATCAGCAAGGGGATTTTAATATTGGGGAAAATAACCGGTGATCCGGTGATCATAATCCGGGGTTGTTTATCTTTGCTGACGTAGTGCTTATCTTTTTTACGCCGGGCCAACTCCTGATTAAGGCGATGCAGCTGCTGACTCCACTGCTCCACCGGCAGATACGAAAAGGCATTCATCAGCGCCATGGCGTGGGTTCCTTTGATTAAGGCCGGGACATGTTTTTTAAACTCATTAAACTTTGACATCTGATACTGGGCAAAACCCATGGCATCAATGCTCTCTGCCAGGCTTTGGTAGCTAATCGTCTGGCCGGTGACCGCTTCCAGTTCGGGAATCAGCTGATAGAGTTCCTGAACGTACTGCTCCATATCGCGATCCTCACTTTTGGCGGTGGGCACATGGAGGGCGTAGGTCGGCACCCGCTGCTTTAACATGCCAGCCATTTTCTTTTTGCAGTCGCAGGTAATCGGCACCACCATCAGAGCACAATCATCATAAATGGGCATCACTTCCATGGCCTGAAAACCCATCACCGCTTTGATCAGCGGACAGGCGTCCCGGGGCACCAGGTCATCGCCGATGGCAAAGGCGGTATAGCTACCACTGCATAGTTTCACCGGCTGGGCCCCGACAGCGTAGATCAGCTCATCGGGAACCATCACACAATAGGTACCGACGATTTTGGTATCGGCCGGTTTTGCGACGTTTTTCAGATCCACATAGATGTCTTGCAGAACCTTGAAAAATGGCTCCATGGCGTCCGGGGCGCCGGGTAATTCGGCCAGCCGACGCAGGTATTTGGCGGACACCTTGGTGGCTTTGTCGACAAAGCGCTGGCGTTGCCGTTCGGCCATGGTGGTCGGCGAGCTGCTGTTATGGGCGTTACGCTGGTTTTTAATGACGTGATTCATTTCTGGCTTATTTCTTTTATTATCAATTAGACTCATTTTTTTCTCTTTTCCTGATCAAGCGTTTTAAACGCTTTTCGTTTTTTTTATGACCCGACATAAAGGTCTTGCGGGAGGCTTTATAAAATCTCAGCCCGCCGAAGCTCATCGCCAAGGCCTTGTTTTCCGGACATTTGTCAATACATTCGCCGCACATAATACAGTCGGCGGTGGTGACATCACGCTTTTCCCGTTCGGTATAAATGGTTTTAATCCCCATCGGACAGGCTTCGTAACAGGCTCCACATTCGGTACAGGCCTGACAGTCTTTTTTGATGCGAAACAACGAGATCCGATGACCGAGACCGATCAGGTAACCCAACGGACAGATGTTGCAGAAGAAGCGGCGCTTGAAAAAGCTGCCAATGATCACCACAATCATCGCGAAGCCGCTTAAAAACAGTGACACCTTAAATCCCGCCAGAGCCGGCGAAACCGTGATGGCCGGGCAGATATCACAGAAGTTGCCGCCGACAAAGCTGAGCCCCAGAAATAACAGCAGCAGCGTCCATTTGATCGGTTTTAAGCGGCTATAGAGTTTTTCATTTAAGGACAGGCCTTCAATTTTCAGACCCTGCCGGGTTTCGTGGGTGAGATCCTGAATCAGCCCCATCGGGCACAAGAAACCGCAGATAAAGCGGCCCAGCACCACGATCGAGAGCAGCAGCGAGCCCAAAAAGATGCCGATTTCCGACCAGCTCATCCCCACCAGGGAGTTTAAATGGGCCAGCGTATAACAGCTGCTGTCAATCAGCTGATCCTGATTGATGGGACAGGCAAAAATCGGCAGTTCGATATTGCCAAACCCCTGCCCCAGCCATTTGACCCCGTAGATCAGGGCGAAAAAGCTGATCAGCATGATCAGCCAGCGCATCGTCATAAAGCCGAATTTGCGCTGACCCTTAACGGTACCCCCGGGTTTCAGGCTGATCCGCTCAGCGGCAAAACGGCCCATCACCGGATCATTGCGGACAATCCGCCGCCGCAGCCACAGACACAGCACAATGCCGATGACGGCAAGCAGCAGGATAATCAGCACCGGGGTGATGGCATAACCGCTATCGTCAGACCCGAACGCGTAAAAGACCAGGTTGCCAGCAAACAATGACAGCAGCATCAGCAACCCGCAAATGGCAAGCACCGTCGGCGTGAATATTTTTCTTAACTTAAGGTAGATTTTTTTCATACGGCTCTTTTTTCCTCACGATAACGATGATGCGCCAGCATTTCCATAAAGGCTTCCATCCGAATTCTTAATTGCTCCACATCCTGATACTGGTAGTCGGTTTCCAGCCGGAAGACCGGGATTGTGGCAGTTCCGAACAGCTGTTCAAAGCGTTCCAGTTCAAAATCATATTCAATCTGACCTTTCAACACATGGAAAACCACCCCGTCAATCCCACCCTGTTCCAGATGCCAGCAGGCACTCTGAAAAAGCATCTCATTTTGAGCATAGGCGGCTGAGCAGTCATAGCGGTAATGGGTCTCGATGATGGCGGAAAAGGGATCCCGCTTGCTGGCTTTGTGCTGGCTGCTGCTAGCGTATATTTTTTGGATACTGCTGTCCAGGGTGGCCCCGATCGTCAGGCCAATGTCGCCAATCAGAAAGGGAATCTTATAATTGGGCAAGACCACCGGTGAGCCCATCAATAAAACTTTGGGCTTGCTTGTGGCGGCCGCCGAGATCACCTGGCGGTTGGCCAGCAGTTCCAGATTCAGTTTGCGCAAATGGTTGCACCAGCCTTTTAAATCTGTGGTGTAATAATAAGAATTAAGCACCGCCATCCGCAATGCCCCGGAGATCAGACCATCCTTTTCACGACAAACCCTAATAAAATCGCACATCAGTTTCCGGGCCGCTTCGACCAGCTGGGTGGCCTGGACGAGATTCTTTTTCGACAGCCGCCGACCGGTATGGTCCGCCAGTTTTTCGGCCAGTTGCTCCATCTGATCCCGCCATTTAAGCCCGGCCAGAGGGTCGCTTTTATCCGGGGGAATATCCACGGTGACCACTTTTTTCCCGGCCGCCCGCAGCAGGTAGGCCATTTTGCGGCTGCTGTCACAGGTGATCGGGACGATGATCAGGGCGGCTGCGCCCAGATCGAAGTGATCATTTTGCAGAAATCCCAGCATCGAGCGGCTGACCGGATCGGTATCCCGGGGCACTAAATCGTCAGACCAGGCCACCGTCCCCAGACTGCCGCCGAGGATCCAAAAGGGTTTGGCCCCGGCGGCATAAATCAATTCTTCGGGAATACTGCTGCCCAGCACAATCACCTGGGGCTGACGCTTTTTTATATTGTCCGCTTTAAAATAGCGATAGATCGTATTTAAAAAATAGCGCAGTTCCTCAATCTGGCTATTTTCATTGAACAAGGTTCTCAGAGTATCCATGTATTCACTTTCATAGCTGTTAAACGGTTGGTTTTTTTTCGTAATTAACTGTCATTGTCTGACCTCCAAAGGCATTTGTATTTCAATGTTCATTTCATGTTGCTATTGTAATATAACCGTTTGTGGATGGTTTGAAGCTTATCTGAAGATTAGGTGAAGACCCTTAGTAATTCACCGATATTTTCTTACCAAAACCACTGTATTCGATCCATATTCCTACGTCTCTAACCTTTTCTTTGCCGCGATCAATTAAATGAATATAATATTGATTCTTGTTCAAAGTTAATGTAAAATAACATCAGTGACAAGATCGTTAATTTTGAGATCAATTTATGTCAACACGAGACCGTTATGAAATCCACCAAAAAGATTTTTCTGCAATTGTTTTTGCTCCTCATTGTCGTTTCCTTGCTGGTATTTGTTCTCCATACCCTTTCTGGCAAAACATTAAAGACCATTGAGGCGCGAGCGGCCTACGATGTCAGCGCTGCCAACCGTGGCGACCTCCTGTTTAATGAATTTTATCAGACCTTTTCCACCGAGCAATCAACCGCTTTTCTGGAAAAATTAGGAAAAAGCACCACTCCCGAATCAGCCCAATGGTCGATGGAACAGCTTGGCTCCCCGGACTACCCGGTAAGTGCTTATATTATTGAATATGTGACAATTAATCATGCCGGTGAAAAGATCCCCTGCTCCGGGGTTGTTCTGATTCCCGAAAAAAACGCGTCATCACCGATGCCGCTGCTTATTTATCAGCATGCCACGATCATGACCAATGGTACCGCCCCCAGTATCAGTATTCAAAAAGCTTCCGGAGAATCCAATACGCTGGCCGGAGCCTTTGCCAGTGACGGCTATGTGGTAGCCATTTCTGATTATGTCGGGACCGGCCAACCCAATTGCCTGAGCTATCCCAGCGAATATTTATACGCCGACAGTGAAGCCGCCAACGGCGTGGACATCCTGACTGCCACCGGTCATTTACTGGATCAGCTGCAATTGTCCACCAACGGTCAACTCTTTTTGTCGGGCTATTCAGAAGGCGGTCAGGCCGTATCAGCCCTGGCTAAGTTAATTCAAAACGATTATCCACAGTATCCAGTTACTGCGGCCGTATTTATGGAAGGGCCTTATAATATGAATGCCGCCATGAATAATTTTCTGGACACCCCCGGGGGTGTCGTTATGGACGGCCGACCGGGTGGTAGCCTGGTTTGTGCCAAAGCAGTTTATGCCTATCAGCAAATTTATGACTGGGGCGCTATGGATACTATTTTTAATAAACCCTATGATACCCGAGTGGAAAAAAACTTTTCCAACCCCACCACCCCGCTGATTGTCCTAGCTGCCAATTATCCCAAAGCGACTGACAACATGTTTACCGCATCTTTCCTGGCCAGTGCCAAAGACGGTACAGTCGCTGCAGACATTGCCGCAAATAATACCGATGACTGGGTACCACAAATGCCGGTTACCTTTCTGACCTCATCCGAGGATGGTTTAATCCCGGCTTCAGTAACCGAAAACGCCTATCAAAAAATGCTGGCTGCCGGGGGGAATGTAAAAATGAGCTATACCCAGTATCCCCTCAATCATTTACAAAACTATATGCAGGCCATTGCTCAGTCAAAAACGATCTTTGACAGTTATGTGAACGCCGCCAATTAAAGCAAAAACAGGACGGCTGAAATAAGGCCGATCCACCAACCATTAAAATGCACAAAGGAAGGGACTATTAAATAGCACCTTCCTTTGTTTAATTATTTTATTACCAACACCGTTAAACTATAAATCATTTCCGTTCAGAACAAAAGTAATCACTAATCTATTAGCAAGTTACCTTTTGGTAATCAACGATCGAACTTACTTCCAGGTTATTCTTAAACAAAAAAATCCCAGGTATCCGTTGCGATTGACCAATTACCTGAGATTCTTATTTTTCTATAAAAACGACAACTGCCTATCTACATAAGACACCTGTTTGGCTGCTTTAATCATATCCCCAGCCATGGCATTACCGATTAAAAAAGGGGATTTGGGATCGTGGTTGGCCATGTTGTGTTTGACGGTTTGGTCATCGTGATTGGCGTAGCAGTAGCGGCAGCCATGACCGCAGCTATTGTAAACGCCAATATCGCTGCCCAGCAGACAATCACAACCTTCCCGGCTGGTGTAGCGGTTTTTGGGCACCTTCAGGTTGATGCCAATGGCTCGTTCCAGAACGGTCCGGGTCATGCAACCCGAGCAGTCCACCCCGTAGGGTGCCAGATCGGCTCCTTCACAGCAAGTACGCAGGATCATCCCGTTTTGACTGGCAATGGTCGCAAAGTCCTGACCGATTGCAGCCCGTTCAACGGTCGTTACCGCCCTGACCCCCCTAAAATTACGCCGGGTCTTTTGGTAGAGATCGATAAAGCTGATAACACAATGATCGGTATAGCTTTTAAGACTACTGGCCATCCGCTCAAAACTATCCCGATGGAAATCCAGCGAATATTTTTCCGAGATAAAAATCGGATCATAGCGCCAGCCCACCGCCTCGATTCCCACCGCCTCGGACAACCGTTTAAAGGCCTCAATGACCTGCGCCTTGTCTGGTACATGAGGTTCGGTGTCCCGGCCATAGGGGGTGATGGTGACAAACCAGAACTGTTTGAAGTCTGAGATTTCTGACCATCGGTTTAGCATCGGGGCAGGATTTTTGGTGCAGAAGGCCAGGCAGTCCACCACCTCCGGTGTCAACCGATACTGGATCACCTGCTGGGGATAGTAGGGATTTCGGACCAGCACAAAACCGGCCCGGATGCGGTTATAAAACCATTCACTGTAGAATGCCGGGATGTCAGTACGGTTACCGGTGTTTAGAATCATCAGAACTCCTTTCTTAAATTATGAGTCGCTTTTAGATTTTTTAGCTTTACCAGGAATCCCCAATGAACAGGGCACCCCACACATGCATTTGCCACAGGCATCACCGCTACCGATGGGATACTCCGGCACGATTTTATCATAGATCTGTTCATTGCAGCGATAACGGTCAAAAGTCACCTTCCCCTCGGCCAGCGTAAAGGCCTGGTTGACGCATTTTTTCAGACATTTTTGGCATGACCCATTGATCTTATAAAGGCATAATTCTTCTGCTGTTCGCAGCGTCGACGTCAGTTCCAGATCGGTGATGACGCTGCCCAGCCGGCCGCAGCAGCCCCGCTCTGTAATCAGCATGTTGTGGAGACCGAATTTTCCGATCCCGGCAATATAGGCGACACTGCGATGGGACCAGTCACTGATTAATTTTTCGCCATCATAATTGTAGGTTGACGGCAATAATGAGGCGTGATAGCCCATTGACACAATGGTATCGTGTAAAAACCGGTTTAAATCATTGATCAGTTGATTGGTTTCAATGCAGGCGTAATCCCATTCTTGCGAGCTTTCCTCGCCAGCAATGTTGCTCGCCACAACGCTTTTGGAAAAAGGCAGAAAGAATACCAACACTGCTCTGGCCCCGGGTAGAAGCTCACCGGGCAGAGCGTGGTTGGGACCGATGATCTCCTTTAGTCTGGGAAATAAGGGATCAGCGGCAGCGGCCACACCAATCACCGGCTCCCGCCAGGTGGTACGGGTCTGTTTCTTTTCCTGATAGTTCTTAACGTAGTCGGTAATCAAAGCCACAAATTTTTTATTCATCATCTCAAAGTCCTCAATTTCTCCCCATTTTCGCTTGTGTCCTGATCTGCTTAATCTACCCCTTATTTCACCACAAAAAATTATCTTTGTAAACTGACAAAAAATAAAACAACCGGAGAAAATTCTCCAGCTGTTTTATTTTATCAGCGGTTATTATTTACCCGCGTTGATCCGATCAATTTCTGCAGTAATAGCTTCATAAACACCGGGATAGACGCTGCCCGGCCCCCCCTGTGTGATGCAGGGAATGTAATAGTGTTTGCCGCAACGGGCGACAGCCTTGCGGACTTCGGCGCCAACGCTTTCCTGGGTCCAGTTTTCATCATCAATCAGGGAGTTATCAATATCGCCCATGAAGGAGATCTGGCCACCGTATTGTTTAATCAGTTCCGGAACATTGTTGTTAGAAATACAGCCTTGCCAGATATCAATGCCCATTTCAATCATGTGGGGCACTAGATTGGCGGCATAGGAATCGCTATGATGAACCACCAGTTCGACGCCGTTGGCTTTATAAAAACCGTAGATTTTTTTGTAAGCTGGAACAATAAACTCCGCAAACATATCAGGAGCCATAAACGAATTCAGCGAGCTACCCCAGTCGTCGTGATGGAAAAGACAATCCGGTTTGTAATATTTGATCAGTTCAGCGGCATAGCGCAGTTCGTAATCGACGATGTAGTCGATCAGGGCATGCATTTCTTCCGGTTCTTCATAGAAGCCCATCAAACAATCTTCCATCCCCATTAAATGATGGCATTGTTCAAAGACGCCGGGAGCGACAAAGACCGTGGCAAACACTTCGTTGCGATCAATCGCTTCGACGGCTGGTAAAAAGGGTGCCCAGGCTTCGGCTGGCAGATCGGTTTTCGGCGCTTTAACGACATCCCGCCATTTTGTGATATCCTGGAGAACCTTGTGCTCCTTATCGTGTAAAGGAAAGGCTCCGGGAGTGCCAGCTGGCCAAGCGAAGGTGATACCCCAGGCATTTTTGACCGGTTCGCCGCCAGGCATCGGAAAACCGCCTTGAGCCGTAATCGGATCCCCCATGATCATTCCATAAATGGCATCAGTACAGACAAAGGCCTCGTATTGATTGACAAAGCGGTCAGGATTTCCACCTTTAATCGTTTCCAGTAGGTTCTGTCGTTTCGTTAGCATAAAATCATTTCCTCCTAAAAATTAGTAACGATACACAAGTTAAATGCGTGTATATTTGTAAAATCAATTATATCACCAGTTTCTTCCGAATACAAGCATTACTTAACCGGTTAAATTTTTATTTTTGACGACGTTATCATCGGCAATTTGAAGGTATTCTAAAAATCCTCATATCATCAGCGGTTTCCTGATGATATGAGGCCTTATCTTCGCATTCTGTTATTTTAAATATAATTAAGAAAATCTTCAATCTTTCTTGAATAACCTAAGCTGGCTTTTTTAAGCATCGGCGCTACTTTCCACAATGTTGCTATTTTTTTCGATGACCTCGTGGATGAATACCGTCACCAGGTCCGGATCGAACTGGCTGCCGGCATGGCGTTGCAGCTCGGCAATGGCTTCCCGCTCCGCCATTGCCGGACGGTAGGAGCGGTTCTGGGTCATCGCATCGTAGGCATCGACAATCGCCAGAATCCGTGCCAGCAAGGGGATTTCCACGCCTTTGAGGCCCTGGGGATAGCCGTTGCCATCCCAGCGCTCATGATGACAGAGAATATATTCGGCAATCTTGCGCAGTTCCGGCACGGTCTGGGCGATCCGATAGCCGACCTCGGGATGTTTTTTGATTTCGGCCCATTCTGCCTCAGTCAGCGGGGTATTTTTTTTAAGTAGCTTGCTGTCGATGCTAATTTTACCGATATCGTGAAGGGTGGCCACCAGTTCCAGCGCCACTAACTCCTCCTGATCCAGCCCCAGCACCCGGCCCAGTTGCTTGGCCAGATCGGCCATCCGCTCGGCGTGGGCTTCGGTTTCGTTGCTTTTTTCAAACAACGTGGTTTTAATTGACGCCATCACTGCGGAATGAAAGCTCTTATATTCCAGCAGTTTTTTGCGGTACATCGACTCCTCAGCTAGTTTAAATACTTTTTCCAAGGATTCATGGGCGCTGGTTTTGGTCGCAAAGCCCAGCGAGATGCTGGTGATAATCAGTTCATTGTCCAGCTTGTAGCCAGCTTCACAGGCACTTTTGAGCTTTTCAACCAGGGCCCCGGCTTCGCTATAACTGGTCTGCGGCAGCAGCATCACAAACTCATCGCCGCCGGTGCGGACCAGCACATCCTGGGGCCGGGCACAGTCGGCCATGATCCTGGCAATGCTGATCAGCAGTTTGTCCCCTTCGCTGTGGCCAAAGGCATCATTGATCAGTTTGAGGCCGTTGATATCGCCGATGATCAGTGATAGCGGCAGATAGTCGCGGTGATCCAACCGCTGCCGTTCGGCTTCGTAATAGCTGCGGTTATGGAGCCCGGTGAGGGCATCGTGCTGACCAAGATAAAGGATCTCGGCTTCATGTTGCTTGCGCTCGGTAATATCCCGACTGATCCCGATCAGCCCCAGGTTCTGGCCGTCATGGTCGTAGTAAGGAGTTTTCAGGGTTTCCAGATAGACTTGGCGGCCATCGGGATAGGTGACCATTTCCTCGTTGCGGCGGGACTTTTTTTCGCGCAACATGATCTCATCCATGGTTCGAAACAGGGTCGCCGTGTCGGAATCAAAGAGATCAAAGTCGGTATAGCCGACCAATTCATCGACGGTTTTACCGGCAAATGCTTCAAAAGCTTTGTTGCAACCTAAATAAACGCTTTGCTGATCCTTATAAAAAACCAGATCCGGGATCGAGTCCAACAGTGAGCGCAGCAGTGATTCTTTTTCTGGAATTCATAATAGAGGTTTTTATAGTTTTCCCGGCTTTGCCGCAGATTGTCGTCTGCGGCCTGGTTTTTGAGGCCCTGGAGCATCACCAAACATAGCAGCAGCGTCCCTAGCGGATAAATAATCAGCACCGGCAGGGTGATCGCCTGGAGCACCGCCGAAACCTGGGCGTTGGGTAGCGTCAGCATGTCGGCCAGCATGACGAGATGAACAAGCAGGCCAAACAGGTACAGCTCGGGCCAGACATGAGCGGACTTTTTAACGATCTTAGGGAGCCGGTAACGATGCCAGAGTAGCCCGATTGCTGCGGAGGTCACCGTCACCAGCACCCCGGTCAGGGCACCGCCGCCACCTAAATAAAGGCGGTAAAGCGAGACCAGCAGAGCCGCAATGACCGTCGGCAGATAGCCCAGAAACAGTCCGGAAACGCTGATCAGAATCGAACGGGTATCAAAGATAATGCCGTTGGCAAAGCTGACGGTATTGATCATCAAGAGAATCCCCACCCCACCAAGAAACAGTCCAAGAACTGCCTCTGGCCACTTTTTGCGGCGGTCGATGCCGATAAAAAAGAGATTGTATACAATGCTGATGGACAACAGTAACGCGGTATTGAGCAACAGATCTTTGATCAGCTGGGATGACATGATTTCACCTCATTTCTGGCTTGCGCTGTTTGGTTTATGATGGGTTGATATCTGATATTTGATTGTTATTATACCCGTTTTTGATCGTTTTATCTACGGCTCTTATTAACCGGGCTGATCATACCATGACTTCCGCCAGGAAAGCGGGCCCAAACCAGGTTCATCGGATTTGATATAAATCATTTCCGCTTTTTTGCAGTTGTTAGATTTGCGCCTGATTGGGCTGCTGACACAGCCCGCCGCAGGCAAGTGCAAGTTTAGAGTTCAAATTCCTCAAGATCATCCGGCACCAGCAGGTTACCGCCGAAAAACGGCACCCCCTCAGCCGTGTACAAGGCTTTGCGCCGGGCCAGATTGCGGTCTTCAGTATGATAGAGCAGCAGGTTGGCCACGGCCAACCGAGCTCCGATTTCGCAGGCATCCTTAACCGTAGTATGGGCCTTTTCATAAGGTTTGAAGCGCTCCCGTTCGGCATAGAGACAGAAGGCCTCATGGAGCAACCAGTCAGTCCCAAAGGCGTACGGGTACTCGTGTTCATGATAGGGTTCGTCACCCAGAAAGGTCAGCCGCCGCCCCGACGACAGCGTCATCGCAAAACCGAATTGCTTGGCTTTGTCGGACTGGATATCAAAAAAAGTCACCTTGTTGCCGAGAATTTTCTTCGTCTGTTTGTCCTTGACCACTTTAAATACGACCCGATCACCAATCAGCTTGACAAATTTCTCCGGCAGCGTCAGTCTGACGATCGTCAGCGCCGTTTTCTTCAACTCGGCATGACAGTAAATCGTCATCTGGCCCTGATAGCGACCACTGCGGATCTCAGCAATGATCATCCGGATCAGCCAGATCAGCCCTAATAGATGATCAGTGTGGCCATGACTGATAAAGACCTCATGGATCTGGGTCAGGCTGATATTGGCCCGCTCCAGTTGGGTCAATATGCCGTTACCGCCACCAGCATCGACCAGAAAATAGTCCTCGCCCTTTTCGATTGCAAAGCAGGTATTATAGCACCGGGTCACCGCCGCATTGCCGGTCCCGAGAATAATTAAGCGTTCGTTCACGTTGTTCCTCCCTTTTTGACAGTGTTCATTAGCCACTACGCCACAGGATTCACTATACCACGATCAACTGCAAAGATCAATCGAGGGTGCAACTCATGGCCGAATAAAAAAGGCGCAAACTTCTCAGTTCTTAATCGTTACGTTAAATCTCTTTCACATCGACTTCTTCAAATGTTAGGATCTCTTTATTCAATTCTAACTTATCCGTTTCAACTGATAATTGGAGATCTCTGCCAAACTTGTCACTGACCTCATCTACGATTCCCTTGTAGATAGATGAATCCAGTTCCGCTTCACCACTTAATTTTACTTTTAATTGCGACAATTTGATTAGTGGTTTAAGTCCGGACTTCGCAATAATTTTTGTTGTTATTTTAGAACTGAATGATTCATTGACGTCGAGCTTTCCATCGAGAAAATCCATTTTAAGCTGTGGGATTGGTATATTAGCACCAATTGGTACGGCAACTCCAAAATCGATCTCTGCTTCACTGCTATCAGCTAAAATAACAGTGGATCGATCTGCTTCTATTAACTCAGTAATGACATAATAATCTTTTTTCCAGATATCTTTATTATAGAGTTCAATGATTTTGTTTTTCAATTCTTGATAATTATCGGTTAATGTAGTCCGACAATTGTTAAATGAAAAAAATACTTTAGACGAATCACCAAACGCAATTTTCAAACTTGCTTCAAACATATCTGGTACCGTGACGCTGGGAGCTAATGACACATTGAAATCAACACCTTTGCTAAAATCAATTTTATTATCAGATGTTTCTCCCTTTAATTTCTTTGCTGTGATGCCAAAATCTTTTACATTACCTTTTCGAGTGAATATCCCATCATCAACCGATCCAAAATCACCCAGTGATAGTGGATATCCCGGAGGAAATACCGGATAATAACCCCACTCATTTTTAACAACATTGGCATAACTTTCAAATACAGAATTCATTTGTAGTTCACCTCTCAAATTCTTGTTTTATCATCCTAAACCCGATTCGTGACTATATCCAAATGTCGAAACATATCATTTTCATCACTTTTCTTACTGATATACCTCCTTTGTGACTGTTATTCTTACTAATAACCCCTTTTTGACACGTCTAAACACAGCGATTCATTTTTCTTATCAATAACCTCCTTGATTGTTTTCTGTTTCCCGAGGAAACAGATTTACCATATCTACCCATGTTGAAAAGTTTGTGATTGCGATCAAAATACTTTTATTTTCTTTTTCAATCACTAAAAAAGGGCGTAGAAATCCTGAATGCAAAAAAGCATAAAGCTTGTCATTTCTACATCATTTATTAAAAAAGTCTGCTGGATAGGTTGTTTTTTCATGACCACTGGATTCTCATCATCCTTCGTCCAAACTACAAAGGTGATAAACACCTTAACGAATCCAAAATCTCTCCCGAAGTTTTCCCCGAACCGTGATTATTTTACTTGGGTTTACATTCTCATCCCCAATGACGGCATTTTAATGCAGCAGCACATTAAAAAGCCGAATAGATTTATTATTTAGGCTCTACCACACCACGCTTCTGTTTTCGGTGCTCTAACGTTGTCCCCACCCTCATTATTTAGCTGTCTGATCCTTCTTAAATCAAATTTTAAGCACAACAAAAAGGGTGTGCAGCAATCACACGACTACTACACACCCCTTTGTTATTGAAAAGAAATATTCAGCTTGCGAAAAATTTCAATGATTCAACGCTCTTTAATACCGCCCTAGATACTGGAATGCGACAGGGCGAATTATTTGCTTTAACCTGGGCTTAACCATCCGGATCAATAAAAATCACAGCTGTGTAAAAGATATTATTTCTAAGAAAAACGAAAACCGCATCTCTCATTGACTCACTCTATGAAATGGAGGAAAGAACAAGTGTCCTCTCTATTGGTTAATTTTTGGTTAATTATAAAAAAATCCCATCCACAAGAAACTTGCGAATGGGATAACACTGCGATTTATGGCGTGCCCTGAGGGATTCGAACCCCCGACCTTCCGGTTCGTAGCCGAACGCTCTATCCAGCTGAGCCAAGGGCACGCATATCGTGACCTAGGATACTTCCGTTGGCCACGAAAGTTATTATAGCACATTCAAATCAAGAATAAAAGTCTTTTTTTATAAAATTGTATATTTTTTTCACGAATCGTGGTGATGCTTATTTTCGTAGTGTTCCCGTTCTTCTAAAATCTCCGCTTCAGTTTTTCGGCGAGGCATAAACCGCTTGGCAAACTTCCCTTTGCTGCGGTTTTTAATATAAAAATACCCGATGATTGAAAAGGTCATCGCTCCGATAAAATTGACAAACAAGTCGTTCATGGTATCATACAAGCCAATATCGATATAGCCTCCATAATGCCAAGGTATCCCATTGACAACCATGCTCTCGATCGGCATCACCACTGCCACATTCTTTCCTTCAGGATTAAAAAACACTGAACTGATCACCGTCAAGACCTTATCCTTCTGCATGTCAGTTTGAAAAAACAGATCCATTCCAAATTCAAAAAACTCCCAGACTACACCCACTGTCATCGAAAAACAAAAGGCTACCAGGGCCACAAAAGCCGGTGATAGCGAAAAAGTTACTTTTTCGTTACGGTTAAGGATGTCAATCATTGAAAAACCGATGGCTGCACAAAGAAAGCCGTTGATTGTGTGAAGCATATCGTCCCAGCGATCAAAGATCAAATAATACTCATTGATTTCCCCAAGAATCTCGGCCCCAAAAATAAATAACAGTACAATAATCTCCAAGGTTCCGGGCAGCACAATATTGAGTCGCTTGTTGAGAAAGTTGGGAATCATAAAGAGAATCAGCGTCAGTACACAAAGAAAGACATTGTTATAATTGCGATTGAAAATCTCAGCGATTAAGACCATCACCACCAAAATCCGCAGCGAAATATAAACAAAAGCCTTGATTTTATTTTCTCTGGCTTCTTCCCAAAAATCCTGGAGATGCTCAAGTAACCACGTTATTTTATCAATTTTCGTTTTTGTCATCGCATTTTCTTCCAGTTTCATAATGATTGTATTATTATACCATCATTATCAGGCGGTTTACAATTATAATCACTTCACTTATAATGACTATATTCAGCAAATTAAACCAAGGAGTTTTCCGCCATGAAATTTTACCTTTGTATTGACGACACCGACAACCTCGATTCCATCGGTACCGGAACCATCGCCGAGCAGATTCAGGAAAAAATTATCCGCCAGGGCTATGGGCCCTGTTCCCTGGTGACCCGACACCAGCTTTATATACATGAGGATATACCCTACACCTCCCATAACAGCTCGATGTGTTTTTACGGCGAAGCCCCAGATGACGCTCTAGCCACCATCATCGATCTGGCTGCCAAACATCTCGATACCGTTGCTGCAGTGGGTTCCGACCCTGGTCTATGCGTGCTAGCTTATGACGACAGCTGTCATTATGACGAATTGATGGAGTTTGGTATCCAGGCCAAGCAGACAATTCTGACTAAAGATGACGCAATGGCCTGTGCCCGTAACCACCAGCTCCATCTGTCCGAACACGGCGGTACCGGCCAGGGTATTATCGGCGCCCTGGCCGGAGTTGGATTGCGATTATTCGGCTGTGACGGAGAAATCAAAGGAGCTCTCAAAAATGCCGTAATCAACCAAAGCTACACAGTTGCGGATCTCAAAAACCTCCCCGAAGTCGAACAGGTTCTCGATCTGACCAGTAAGGAACCACTGGCCGATACGACCCTGATCCGCCTGGGCAATCGCTCTAAAACAGTACTTTACCGCCACCATTATGTACTTTTTGTCCGTCAGGACAAAAATAATCAGTACGTTACAATACCCAAAGCCGAAATCCGCCAACTGGGAGAGCACTTCTATGTCTGATCAACATCAACTTCCGATGGAAGCCTGGGAACAGGCACAAACCTTGGCAATAAACTGCCCTGAATTTAAGCCCGATGTGGAAGAAGAATGGTTGGCCGAGGAAACCATTTCCTGTTATAATTGCCGCTATCGGCGCTTTGTCGGAGCGGGAATCCGTTGTATGAAAGCTTTATTTCCCGATTTTTGAATCAAGACAACCAAATATCCGTCAAATTTGTCATTCTTCCCCACAAGTTGACAAATCGGTTTATTTATTTTATATTTATCACAGTTATTAATCGCTCCTCAACTGAATCACATCATTAATTCCGAGCCCTTGATCCTAAAGGCATCCTATGGATCAGGGCCGCTAGGGTTTAAATGGAAACGTTTAGGCCTCCACGTTGGGAAGGAATTAATTAACCACCCGTTGCGACAGACGTTGCTGTCCAAATGTTGATTAATTAATAAAGACCAGCTGGTCTTTATTTTTTATGGCTAATATCCTAAAATTACGGAGGAAAACATGAAACCAAAAAACTTTACAAAAACAGTCCTATCCTTATTGTTAATCGGCCTGTTGGCCTTTGGATGCTGCGGCAGCGTTATGGCAGCTGGCGGTAATGGCTCCGGTGGTGGCAGTGGCGATGGTTCCGGTGGTGGTAGCGGGTCTGCAAGTGAAACCACCACGGCACCAGGCAGCGGCGACGGCACTGGCGGTGGTAGTACCGAACCGCTGACTATCGTCACTGTCACCCCGGCTGACAAATCCACCGAAATTGCTATTGATACACCGATCAAACTGGAATTCAGTAAAAACGTCGCCTATGCCACCGTCCGGGATGCCAACCTCAAAGCTGTCAGCCTCTGGGCCGGAGATCAGCCGGTCGCAGCCGAAATCACCATGGCCGATGACCAATTGGAACCGGATCTTAGAAACTTCATCAACATCGTTCCCAGCAAACCGCTTAAAGAGGGCACCGTTTATACTATCAAGGTTGACACCACCCTAAGTTCCAAAAGCGGCGATGTTCTGACAGCTCCCATCACTTTAACCTTTACCACCGCCGGAACAAACGAAGCTGCCAACCAAGCTACTTCTGAAACAGCAAATAGCGGTTCCGGTCTAAATACCACCGGGATCATCATTGGTCTGATGGCGATTGCAATTGTCGTGGGAATCGTCATCGTCCGACGTAAAAAAGCCTAAATGTCACCGCAAAAAAAAACACTTGTCACCATCATCCTGATTCTCCTACCACTGTTCTTTTTCTTTGGCACCCTTTGCATCGGCCGTTACTATGTATCTTTAAACGATGTCCTGACAACCCTGTGGCAGGGGCTCACCGGCACCCGTCGTGGTGTCAGCGCTGAAACTGCTACGGTGATTCTACAGATTCGTTTTCCTCGGGCCTTTCAGGGTGCCATGGTGGGGGCGGCTCTGGGCGCCAGCGGGGCCGCCTTTCAGAGCCTCTTTCGCAATCCTCTGGTTTCCAGTGGTATTCTCGGGGTTTCGGCCGGGGCTGGCTTCGGAGCTGCTTTGGCGATTGTGCTGTTCAACTCGATTTTTTTAACACCCTTGTTTGCCTTCGGCTTTGGAATTCTGGCGGTAATTCTCAGCTACTTTGCCGGGAAAATCGACAACACTTCCACTACCATCACCCTAGTACTGGGTGGCACCATTATTCAATCGATTTTTTCGGCGCTGATCTCACTGCTCAAATACCTGGCCGATACCGCTACCCAACTGCCAGCGATCACCTTCTGGTTGATGGGCAGTCTGGCCTCCACTAAAACTGCCGATGTCTTCCTGGCCCTCTTCCCAATGGCTCTGGGGATGGCTGGCATGCTGATCTTACGCTACCGCCTCAATGTCCTGTCAATGGGTGATCGTGAAGCTCGTACCCTGGGGATCAATGTGCCAGCCAATAAAGCTGCTATTATCGCCTTTGCCACCCTGGCCACCGCCGGAGCCGTCTGCGTCAGCGGCATCGTCGGCTGGATCGGGCTAATTATTCCCCATGTAGGTCGGATGCTGGTGGGCAATGACAACAAGTGGCTTGTACCGGCTAGCATGTCGCTGGGAGCCTGTTTTGTTATTTTCTGCGACACTCTCTGCCGCAGCTTAACCGGCGGCGAAATCCCGCTGGGAATTGTCACTGCTCTGATTGGCGGTCCCTTTTTTATTTATCTGCTAAAAAAAACCAAAGGAAGGAGCTGGTAAGAATCGTGTTGCGTTTAAACAACCTGAGTTTTGGCTACACCCCCAAACGGCTGATTTTTGAGAATATCAGCTTTGTGGTTCAGCCCGGAGAAGTCTTCTGTGTGATCGGCCCTAATGGTTGTGGCAAAACCACTCTGATTGACAGTATCCTAGGGATCAATCAGCCGCAACAAGGAACCATTGAAGTCGGTGGCACCCGTCTTACCCAGTTGAAACCTCGGGAATTTGCCCAGAATATTGCTTATGTCCCCCAGAGTCACACCAAAACCTTTCCTTATACAGTGCTGGACATTGTGGTAATGGGCCGCACCGCCGCCACCCGAGGCTTTGGTGCACCGGACAGTAACCAGCGGCAACGAGCTCGAGAAAGCCTTGACCAAGTGGGTCTCAAAGGTTTTGAGGAACGGCTTTACACCGAACTCAGCGGCGGCGAACTGCAGCTGGTGCTGATTGCCCGGGCCCTGACCCAGGACGCCCGCATCATGGTGCTGGACGAACCCACTGCTCACCTCGATTTTCGTCATGAGCTGATGGTAATGGAAATCATTACCTGGCTGGTCAAGGAACGGGGTCTAACCATTATCATGGCTACCCACTTTCTCAACCAGGCCTTTTATCTGGAAAATGCATCGGTCCCCACCCGGGTGGCGTTGATGAACGAGGGTAGAATCGAAGCCATTGGCCCCCCATCGACTGTGATTACCAGCGATAATCTCAAAGACGTCTTTAAAATCATTGCCACCACTGGTACCACCGATGAGGCCGGAATTCATCGGAAATTTATTGTGCCACTAAAAAACATCCGCTGACTGACTTAACTGATTTATCTAGAAAGGATCATTCCATGCTCAAAAGAAATTACTTTCTGTTTGGCACCCTGCTACTCGTCGGATTACTGCTAAGCACCCTGACCGGCTGCCAGATCCAGAACCAAGCCACAACGGTACCAACCAAAACAATTGTCGATTGTCTAAATCGGGAAGTAGAAATTCCGGCAGATCCCCAGCGGGTTGCCTGTCTCTACGCCTCCACCGCTCACATCATGACGATGCTGGGCCAGGAAGCTAAGATCGTCGGCATTCCCAACGGCATCAAGCGGGATGTACTGATGTCCTATAAACGGCCGGATATTGGTTCGGTATCGGTTCCCTTTAACGACGGTGCCATCAATATTGAAGAACTCCTGGCCACCAACACCGATCTGGTACTGCTGCGCAAAAGCACCGCCGAAAATGCCGGGGAAATCGAAAAACTCGATAAGGCCGGAATTCCCTGGGTTGTCATTGACTATGCCAGCCTGGATGATCTCCAAAAGGCCATCGCCGTAACCGGCACCGTTTTTAATCAGGAACAGCGGGCCACCGATTACAATGCCGCCCTCCAGCAAACTCTGACGCTGATTTCCGAGCGGGTCAGCAGTCTGCCGGAATCTGCCCGCCCCCGGGTTTACCATGCTGTCAACGAGGCCGCCCGAACCGACCTGGCTGGCGATCTCTGTAGCCAGATCACTGATGCCGCCGGGATTATCAATGTTTCAACTCAGGGCGGTAGTCTGATCACTGATGCCGAAAAAACGATGACTACTCTGGAACAGATCTACAGTTGGGATCCCGATGCTATCATTGCCAATGACATCATTGCCAGCAACTATATGCTAAGCGATCCCAAATGGTCGGGCTTAAGAGCCGTGGCCGAGCAACGAGTCACCACCCTGCCGGTCGGTGTCACCCGCTGGGGCCACCCTGGTTCGATGGAACCCCATATGGCTGCGTTATTTATCGCTATGACCTTTTATCCGGAGCTGTTTGCCGATGTCGATCTGACCCAGACCGTCAAAGACCACTATCAGCAATGGTTTGAACTTACGCTGACTGATGCCGATGTGGCCACGATCTTATCCGGTGAAGGGATGCGACTGGCAAAATAGCTAAGTCATGCCAATATCAAAAAAGGAATCCTGGCTGCATCAAAGCAGCTGGGATTCCTTTTTTAGTTTCGGCAGGCAGCAACAAAAGCCTGCAGTATTCTCAACGTATTTTCATCATCCCGCCATAAAAACTCAGGGTGCCATTGTACTGCCAGACCGAAAGCGAGACCCTCGATTTCCACCGCCTCCACCAGGCCATCCCTGCTAAACGCCGCGGCGGTCAGTTGGGGTGCTAAGCGGGCAATCGCCTGATGATGCATACTATTGACCCGGATCATTTCCATCCCTATGATTTCATACAGCCGGGATTTTTTATTGACCATAACCTCATGAACTGGAAATTCATAATTGTTTTGTTGAAAATGCTGAATCGGCAATTCCCGGTTGACCTGCTTATTGATATCCTGGTAGAGTGTTCCTCCTAATGCAACGTTAAATAATTGAAGTCCCCGACAGACCCCGAAAACCGGCTTATCCCGATCCATCACTGCCCGTAACAGTCGTAATTCCAAATGATCACGGGGTGGATAGATTTCATTGCAGTATTTTAGCAAAACTTCGCCATAGTGCTGCGGATCCACATCCTGGCCTCCGCTGAAAACAAAGCCATCCAATCGCTCGGCAATCGCTTCAATGTCCTCGTCGTGATTCAAAATTGACAAAATCACCGGGATTCCACCGGCGGCAATTATCCCCTCGGGATATCCCGGGTACATCCAGATGCTCTTTTTATTGCTGTCATATAAAGGTAAAATCCCAATTAAAGGTTTTTTTTGTGCACACATTTTCGTTTCCTCGCTTCTTACGCCTGGTTAAAGCTAGGGTAAAATGAAAATTATAACCCGTACCGATAACCTCAACCATTGATATTATTTTAAACGAAAAGCATCATAATCACAAGGAAAGTTTGATTCTTAGACATAATTGTGACCAGAGTGTGATTGCTATTGTACCAAAAGTGTTATAAAATATACTTAACTTTGAAACAGGAGCGACGGCATGTCAAAAAAAAGATTCTTATTTATCATACTAATTTCCCTGATTGTTTTACTCTTTGCCGGTTGTGACAAAGATGACGGTACCACCGCCTATCTCACCTTGATGACGGTTCCCACATCAGCAACCATCCCCAATGGACTGCATCTTGACTCGATTTTAAGCATCACTAATCCCATCCCGGATGATCCCAATGGCGCTACGACCACTGTTCAGTTTGGTGTTTTTGGTTATACCAATACCGCCGGAGAACCGGTTTACTATGTTTACGGCAAAAAAGAATCTATCTCTGACGACCAGTCTCATTTGCTGGAGCAAGGTTTTTATCAAATGGATTATCGGGTCGACGAACAAAACGTTTATCTGGCCTTGAAAAACGGCAGTTCTCCCCTGACCAAGGTTGACAAGGGTAACGGAATTCCCACCGTTTACGATGGTGAACTCCCCTTTGGATTCTATACCCCAGTGGAAGACAAGGATGGGTTTTACACCTTTGTCGATGCCAACGGAGTAACCCAATACCGGGTATATGCCACCTTCCTGAACAAGAACGGAAATTTTTTCCCGGCCTCGGAAGACGGCCAAATGATTGCTGGTGCCTTGCCCATTAACAAGTCAGTGGAAGAAACCTTGCAATCTCAGGGACAAAGTGCTGTTTCCAAAATGATTACGACTCCAATTACCTGTACCAACATACCAACCACATATGTTGTATGAGCTAACCCACAAAAACAGCCACTCAGCAGTTTTTGTGGGTTTTATTGAGCTTTAGTCATACACCGGATGATATTCTGGATTTTGGTGGGCTTTAAAAAATAGGGTCAACTGTGCTTCGGTGGTTCGCCCCAGTGACAACGGTGGCAGCTGATCCATGGCAAAGAAACCACTCTCGATGGTTTCAGCGTTACATTTAAAGTCCCCCTCCAGTAATTCACACAGCATCAGGATCTTATAAATAGTATACGGACAGGTATCCTGGACCCATTTACTGCGATCCAGCAGCCCGACCAGTCGGGTTGGCTTAACCAGCACTCCAGCTTCTTCAAAGGCTTCTTTAATGACATTTTCCTGGGGTGTCCGGTTGACATCAGCCCACCCCCCCGGCAGCGACCAACGACCATCAATCTTTTCCCGAACCAGCAGGATCTTATTGTCGACAATCACACCACCCCGAACATCGACCTTGGGCGTTAAATAGCCTTCTTCCCTGATATAGTAATCTTTTATCACCTCATGGGAAATCTCTGTATGTTTTTCGATGATTTCTCGGGACAGCTTTTCAATTTCACGATAGCGAACCAGATCATAGTCGTTTTTGCAGTAGGTCAACCCCGACTGTGAGATTGATTGTAATTCTCTTGCCCATAAAAGCCATTGTTTTTCCATCTTTCTTCTCGAAGCAACGCTTCGCTCCTTTCAAAATTAACAATTTGTGTCTTCACTTTCTTAAATCTTATGTTATAATGTAGATAAGAATTAATCTAATTTGTTTATTTCTTTATTTTTGGGGAATATAACAAAAGAGATTAACATTGACTTAGGAGGTCTATTATGTGTAAAGAACCAAAATTTTTCGTCTGTAAACATTGTGGGAATTTCGTAGGAATGATTCACGAATCAGGTGCTCAAATGATCTGCTGTGGCGATCCCATGACAGAAGTTGTTCCCAATACGACTGATGCCGCTCAGGAAAAACACGTTCCTGTCATCACCGTAAATGGCAATACCGTCACCGTTGATATTGGTAGTGTTCCCCATCCAATGACGCCTGAACACCATATCGCCTGGGTCTATCTTGAAACCACCGAAGGTGGCCAACGAAAATGTCTGGCCGAAACCGGGGCACCGAAAGCCGAATTTGCTCTAACCCCTGGGGATAAAGTCATTGCAGCCTATGAATATTGTAACCTTCATGGTTTATGGAAAGCAAGTTTATAATTAAACACATGCTGTGAAAAATAATCCAGTAACTATAAAAGCTGCCGTCTTGGCAGCTTTTTCAGATTGTCAGAAGAATTCTTCAATAAATTCAGCGTAAGTGCCGTTGTAAAGGTTCATATCAATAAACGTTTCATCACCATCATAGCCGTCCATCATACCCCGGTGACTATATTGCCAGAAGGTAAAGGTTTCGCCGTTTGGCAATGTTTCAGGCCAGGCATTATCCAGATCGACGATCCAGATTTGATAATCTTTATAGTCGGTTCCAATATACATTTTAAAAATGCGCTGGGTGGTATAAATTATTGGTTTTACCCCATAATGATTTTCCAGTTCCTTTAGAAATTCATCAAGGATAACCTTAACCTGTTCCTTGGGTAAGGCATTGTCTTCATAAATTCCATACAATTCCAGATCAACTACCGGTGGCAGGTTCTGATCAGAAACCGGTACATTGGCAATAAAGTTCTGCGCTTGCGCTTTACCCGTCGTGTCATAATTTAAAAAGTGATATGCGCCGACCTTAAGGGCTGTTTTCTGACTCGCTTCCCAGTTCGTTTTAAATTTCGTGTCCACATAATCATTACCCTCTGTGGCTTTGATGAAGGCGAAATCAATATTCTGATCAGCCAGTAGTTCCCAATCAATATCGCCCTGGTAAGCAGACAGATCCACCCCTTTGACCAGATGATCCTCCCTTTTGGTCTGATTAAATGTATGGGTTACCCCATATATAATTAGCACAATGATAAACAAAACTCCAATTCCCACCCCCAGTGAGATAGCTTTTTTTACGGACATTCCATATTCCCCCTACTTTTTAATGTAAACCTGGTAATAGCAATTTGCTTCGCGGACGGTTTGCGAAAGCCGACATCAAAGTAAATCTTTTTCAATGTTTATAAATTACGCAATTACTTACTTAATGTAAACATTATAACAAAATATTTACTGGCGGGGAACCCTCTTAAGGAGTTATAATATAGCCATTATCCGAATCAAAGAATTCAAATTGATACATACAAGGAGATGCCATGGAAATAAATACCATCCTAACCCCGGTTCTTGCCGAAAAACTGGTTGTTTTGAAAGATAATATCAAACGTTTCCCCAAAGTCAGTATTGCCTTTTCCGGCGGTGTCGACAGTACCCTGTTGCTGCAGGTAGCAGTTTCTGTACTGGGAGATGCTGTATTGCCCATTACCGTTAACGGTGCGATGCTGCCCAGATCGGAATTTGCCGAAGCCCAAGCGCTGGCCAAAGCCATCGGAGCAATCCCCTTAGTGCTTGAAGCCGATGTCTTTGCATTGGAAAATTTTGTCAAAAACCCAACTGATCGCTGTTATCATTGCAAAAAATTTATTTTTACCCAGATCAAAGATGCTGCTCTGGCCAATGGCTACGAGGTAATTCTGGACGGCTCCAATCTTGATGATATGAAGGACTATCGACCCGGGATTAAAGCCTTGGGTGAGTTGGGGGTTTTTAGCCCATTAAAAGAGTCTGGACTGACCAAGCAGGATATCCGGGATCTCTCGGCCTATTACGGCTTACCAACAGCCACCAAACCGGCGATGGCCTGCCTGGCCACCCGGATTCCTACCAACACGCCGATTACTCCGGCCGCTCTGGCGGCTATAGAAGCCGGGGAGGATTTTCTCAAATCCCTGGGCTTAAGCCAATACCGGCTGCGACTGCTGGGCGATACCGCTAAAATCGAATGCGACCCTGACGATTTTACCGTTATCATCGACAACCGCCTGGCCCTGATCGACACCCTGAAAAACCTCGGCATCAAATCCATCACCCTGGACCTGGCTGGCTACAACTGCGGCAATATGAACGGCTAAAACTCTTCGTTTAATTCATCCAGCTCCCGGTACATCTGGTAGAGATCGTAGTAGACCCCTTCTTCCCGGAGCAGTTCCTCATGAGAGCCTTTTTCGACAATCCCATCTTCGGTAAGAACCAAGATCGAGTCGGCATTTTTGATGGTGGTCAGCCGATGAGCAATGGTAAAGGTCGTTCGACCCCGAGTCAGCTCTTTTAGGGATTCCTGAACAATCCGTTCGCTTTCATTATCCAAAGCCGAGGTGGCTTCATCAAGAATCAGAATCGGTGGATTTTTTAAGAATACCCGGGCAATACTGATTCGCTGCTTCTGACCGCCTGAAAGTTTGATCCCCCGTTCGCCGATATAGGTATCATAACCCTGGGGCAGCTTCTCAATAAACGAATGGGCCCCGGCGTGTTTGGCTGCCTGAATGACGCTGTCCCGGTCGGCATCATTCCGACCATAGCTGATGTTCTCATAGACCGTCCCCGAAAAAAGATAAACATCCTGCTGAACAACCCCCACCTGAGTTCGCAGCGAATGGAGAGTCAGACCCTGAATATCCTGACCATCAATCAAAATCCGGCCGGAGCTCACAGTGTAGAAGCGCGGAATCAGATGACACATGGTCGTTTTTCCGCTGCCGGACGGTCCGACAATGGCAATATTCTGCCCTGCCTTCACCTCAACATCGATATGAGACAGCACCGCATCACCACCATCGTTGTATTGAAAGCTGACATCTTCAAAACGGACATCACCCACTACGTCAGTCAGTTCCACCTCATTGGCCTGATTTTCATATTCGGTCGGTTGATCGAGAATTTCGATAAAGCGTTCAAACCCGGTCATGCCTCGTTGAAACTGTTCGGCAAACTCGACAATCCGGCGGATCGATGTGAGCAAGGTGGTCACATACAGCAGATATGCCACATAGTCTCCAGGATTGATAGCACCATTGATCATAAAGATCCCGCCGCAGACCATTACCAGCAGGTACATCAGTCCGTCAAAAAGCCGGGTGGTGGTCTGGAAACCTGCAAAATAACGATACGTTTTTCGTTTAACTTCCAGAAACTGACTGTTCCCCGCCTCAAACTTCAGCTCTTCAATGCTTTCATTGGCAAAGGACTTCACCACCCGAATTCCCAGTAAATTGTCTTCCACCTGGGCGTTGATGTCCCCGGTCTTAACCCGCGACCGCATCATTTCCCGGCGCATTCGCTTACGAAAATAGGTGGTGGTCAAAAGCATCACCGGTAATGCGGCAAAAATAATCAGCGTCAGCCAGATATTAACGCTGGCCAATATCCCAAAGGATACTCCAATTTTCAGACCGGCAATAAAAAATTCCTCGGGACAATGATGCGCAAACTCGGTGACATCGAAAAGATCCGAGGTCATTCGGGACATCAGCTGACCGATTTTTGTATCGCTGTAAAACGAAAAAGACAGCTTCTGAAGATGCGAAAAAAGATCCCGGCGCATATCGGTTTCGATCTGAGCCCCCATCACATGACCGACATCGGCCATAAAATAATTAGCCACTGCGTCGATCAGTCGCAGCATCAGATATAACAGTCCCAGTTTTAGAATTGTTTCCACTGTCAGACTGGCCAAATCATTAATTGCGGCATTGGTAATAAACCGCACGATCAGCGGCAACACCAGATCGCAGGCCGTGGTCAGGGTCGCACAAAAGAGATCCAATAACAAAATCCATTTATATTTTTGATAATAGGGTATAAAACGTTTGATAAGTTGCGTATTCGTAATTTCCAAAATATGCCCTCTTTCTTAATTGTTCGTTAAAAAATTTGGGCAATCGAAAAACGGCTTGCCGTTTCCCAATTGCCCATTCATGGTCGTTTATAAATTACTCTGCTGACTGACTTTAGTCTGATCCTTCATAATTTCACTGAGGGATGTGGCCAGACCGGCCAAACTCTGAATTTCAGATGGTATAATGATCTTGGTGGCTTTGCCATCGGCTACCTTTTCAAAGGTTGATAGGCTTTTTAGCGCAATCACCGACTGGATTGGATCAGCAGCGTTTAACATTTTGACCCCATTTGCAACGGCTTCCTGAACCGTGATAATCGCTTCGGCTTCCCCTTCCGCCCGTCTGATCTGGGCTTCCCGGTCTGCTTCAGCGCTTAAAATAGCGGCCGCTTTCAACCCTTCTGCCTGCAAAATTGCCGCCGATTTTTCACCTTCTGCCACCAGAATAGCGCTGGCTTTTTCCCCTTCGGCCTGAAGAATTTTTTCACGTCGTTCCCGCTCGGCCTTCATCTGCCGTTCCATCGCATTTTGGATCGCTTCTGGTGGCATAATATTTTTAAGCTCGACCCGATTAATTTTAATCCCCCAGGGATCGGTGGCTTCATCGAGAATCACCCGCATCTTGGTATTAATGACATCTCGGGAGGTGAGCGTTGCATCAAGCTCCATATCACCGATGATATTACGGAGTGTCGTGGCCGTTAAGTTTTCAATCGCCTTCATGGGATTATCCACCCCATACATATAAAATTTGGGATCGGTTACCTGCAAATATATAACCGTGTCAATTTGCATTGTGACGTTATCTTTGGTGATAACCGGTTGTGGTGGAAAATCGGCTACCCGTTCTTTTAAACTGATTCGCTTGGAAATTCGGTCAATAATTGGTATCGCAATATGAAAACCGGTTTCCCAGGTGGAATGATAAGCTCCCAGCCGTTCGACTACATAGGCATTGGCCTGAGGAACAATCTTGGCATTGACAATAATCACAACAATAAAAATGATAAAGATGACACCTAAAATAATGAGTCCATACATGTTTTTTTCCTCCTTTTATTTTGAAATAGTTTCTTTCTCAGCTGCCCGAACCATGGCCTTAACGCCTTCGATTCCCACAACAGTCACTTCAGCACCAATCGGAATAACAGCCTCACCATCGACATTTCGGGCTGACCAGGACTTCCCGTCTATTTTGACCGCCCCCTGACCTTTGAGGTTATTGATTTCTTCTTCAACAATGCCCCGGTTTTTAAGGATCCGATCGGCATTGGTCGCCATTTTTTTGGGATCCAGATGTTTCTTTAAAAACGGCTTTGTACCCAATAATAAACCAATGGAAACGACGAAAAAAACGCTCATCTGCACCCAGAAAGCCGCGCCAAAATAGGCAGCAACTAAAGCCACCAAAGAGCCCACACAAAACCAGATTGAAACCAACGCCCCAGCTGTAACCAGTTCAGCTACCAGAAAAACGATAAACAAAATCAACCAGATAAAAACAAGATTCATCCTCTCACCTCCCTCATTCATTTGATTTATTATAACATAGTTTGATTCTTTTTTTATCTCAACTGTCCAAATCATTTTTTTAATTTTTTTCTTGCACATTTATTTTTTAGGTTGTATAATCAAAAACAAGTAAATCGAAAAGCGAGCATATGGTGCCTTAGCAATAAGGAGAATAGGGAATCAGGTGAGAGTCCTGAACGAACCCATCACTGTAAGGGCGGAGCAAACCACAAAGACCACTGTTTTTTAATGGGAAGGTGTGGCGTAGCGCTAAAACCCCGAGTCAGGAGACCTGCCTATGATCGATCCTGAATGAACGAAGGTAAAGTTCATGGCGGTTATTTTTATAATAACCGCTGTGGACTTTTTTATTTGCTAAAATACCAACAATCATTCAGGAGGAAACAATGACAATTCTGGAAAAAGCACGGGCGGGTGAAATCACCGCCGAAATGATTTATGTGGCCGAAAAAGAAGGACTCGATCCCGAGCTGATTCGCCAGGGAGTGGCCGCTGGCGAAATCGTTATTCTTAAAAGCGCCCGCCCCAATATCAACCCGGTGGCAGTCGGTAAAGGACTGTTTACCAAGGTCTCAGCCAGCGTCGGGATGTATGAAGTTGACGACACCATCGCCGGTGAAATGGCTAAAATTGACCAGGCCATTAAGGCCAAGGCCGATACCCTGATGGACTTAAGTGTCCGGGGCCCAATCGATGCAATGCGTGAAAAAGTCTTAGCTACAGTGGATCGGCCAGTCGGTACCCTGCCCCTGTATCAAACCCTGGCCATTGCTCAGGAAAAATATGGTACCGCTTTAGATATGACCGCCGACGACATGTTTGCGATGATGGAAAAACAGGCTGCTGATGGTGTCAGCTTTTTAGCCCTGCACTGCGGCACCACCATGGACGTGATCAACCGCGCCAAAGAAGAAGGCCGGATTGATCCCCTGGTAAGTTATGGAGGCTCCCATCTGATCGGCTGGATGATTCACAACCACTGTGAAAATCCTTTCTTTACCCAATATGACCGGGTCCTGGAAATCTGTAAAAAATATGATGTCGTCCTGAGTTTTGCCGACGGCATGCGTCCCGGCTGTATCGCTGATTCACTGGATGGCGCTCAGGTTCATGAATTGGTGATCCTCGGCGGCCTGGTTAAAAAGGCCCGGGCGGCTGGCGTTCAGGTGATGGTTAAAGGTCCTGGCCACGTGCCGCTGGATCAGATTCAAACGACTGTCCAATTACAAAAACAATTATGCGGTGGTGCACCCTACTTTGTCTTTGGTTGTCTGCCCACTGATTCCGGGGCCGGGATGGATCATGTCACTGGTGCCATTGGCGGAGCGATTGCCGCCTATTATGGCGCGGACTTTCTCTGCTATGTGACCCCGGCCGAACACATCGGTATGCCCAGTGCCGAAGATGTCTATCTGGGCGTGATGGCCAGCCGCATTGCCGCCCATGCCGGTGATGTCGGCAAAGGTCATCCGGCGGCGATTGCCTGGGATCTGGAAATGTCCCACGCCCGGCGGGAACTCAACTGGGGCCGACAGATGGAACTGGCCATCGATACCGAAACTGCCACAAAAGTCTGGAAAGATCGCAGCACCAACTTCGCCTCCGAGTGCAGCATGTGCGGCGACTTCTGTGCCATGAAAATTGTCGGCAAGTATTTACGAGACGAAAACCAGGAAGTGAGGAACGAACGATGACCCAAATGTTAAAAGCCCGGGCGGGAAAAATTACCGAAGAAATGGAAATGGTGGCGATTAGCGAAGGCTTCACCCCGGAATTTATCCGGGATGGGGTGGCCGCTGGCCGGATTGTCATTCCTAAAAACAAATTGCGCAACCGTACTAAAATCTGTGGTATCGGCGGCGGACTGGACGTCAAAGTTAACGGTCTGATGGGCACCTCCGGTGACCGCGATGACATGGAAATGGAAGTCAAAAAACTAAAAATCATTGAAGCCGCTGGCGCCCATGGCTTTATGGATTTAAGTATGGGTGCCGATATCGACACCATGCGAACCTTGAGTTTAAGTAATTCCAATATCGCGGCTGGCTGTGTGCCGGTGTATCAGGCGGCCAAAGAAGCCACCGAAAAACGCGGCCTGATGGTCAATATGACGGCCGACGATCTTTTTTCTGTGGTCGAAAAACAATGTCAGTCCGGTATGGATTTTATGGCCGTTCACTCGGCTCTGAATATGGATCTTCTCAAAATATTAAAGAAAACCGGTCGGGTGGCCGATGTGGTCAGCCGGGGCGGCTCGCTGCTGACCGGCTGGATGTTCCATAATGACAAAGAAAACCCCCTCTATGAACAGTTTGACCGGTTGCTGGAAATTCTTAAAGCCACCGATACAGTTTTAAGCATCGGCGATGCCATCCGACCCGGCGCCAACGCCGACTCCCTCGATCAGGCTCATCTGCGGGGCCTGATGGTCGCTGGTGAACTGACCAAACGGGCTCTGGCCGCAGGCGTTCAGGTGATGGTGGAAGGTCCCGGCCATGTCCCCTTAAACCATATTCCATCGGCGATGCTGTTGCAGAAGCGACTTTGCTTTGAGGTGCCCTATTATATTCTGGGCTTCCTGGCCACTGATGTTGCTCCCGGTTATGACAACATTTCCGGAGCCATCGGCGGGGCCTTTGCCGGTATGCACGGGGCCGACTTCCTTTGTTATCTGACTCCGGCCGAACATCTGGGTCTGCCCAATGAAGACGATGTCCGGATCGGTGTCGAAACCACCCGGATCGCTGCCAATGCCGCCAATGTCTTAAAACGTGGTGGAGCCGCCTGGAACCGGGATCTGGCGATGTCCCGGGCCCGGGTTTCCCGGAACCAGGAGGAACAGGTCAAAAACGCCATCAATCAGGCCAATCTGATCGCCGCTTTGGCAGCCCAAAAGCCCTCCCATGGCTGTGCCGTCTGTGCCGACAGCAAATGTCCAGCCGATGTGGCCGCTGAGTTTTTTGGACTGGCATAAATGATAGCTTAAGTGATGCGGGCGAACACGGTTCGCCCCGAACTGACCAATCACTACCTTGCTAAAATAGATGTCTCGTTATTGTTTATCGGATTGTTTGTGCACCAAAAAAACAGCACCCGATCTAAATCATCAGACCGTAGGGGAGGTCCGTGACCTCCCGAAACGCTGTGCATTATAATTAATACCATATAGAAGGGATAAGTACCATGATCGAAACCAAATATACCTTAAAACACGTCATCGATAACACCGAACCAGCTGATCCCAAGTGGCGGCAGGCGGCCCGGGATCATATTGAACAATTGGCCATTCCACCCTGGAGTCTCGGTCAGCTACTGGTCGTAGCTGAACAACTGGCCGGGATTCAGCGCACCATCCGCCCCAACGTTGATAAAAAAATGGTCATCACCATGGCCGGAGATCACGGCGTTGTGGCTGAAGGCGTTTCCGCCTTTCCCCAGGAGGTTACCCCACAGATGGTACAAAACTTTGTCAAAGGCGGTGCTGGCATTAACATTCTGGCGAAGGCCTCCGGGGCTGAAGTGATTGTTGTCGACATGGGCGTCGCCGTGGATATGCCCGAGCTGGTTAAGCAAGGTGCGATTATCGACTGCAAAATCGCTCGTGGCACCAAGAATTTTTACTACGAACCGGCAATGACACGAGAGCAAGCCATTGCTGCTCTGGAAGCCGGAATCAACGTGGCTGCTCAGGTCATTGAAGAGCAGGGGATTAACCTTTTGGCCACCGGCGATATGGGTATCGGCAACACCACACCCAGCGCTGCAATCCTGGCCGTCATGGCCGAGTATCCGGTTTCATCCGTCACTGGCCGAGGCACCGGGATTGATAACGCCGCTCTGATTAATAAGATCAAAGTGATCCGGGAATCGATTAACCGCCATCAGCCCGACAAAACCGACCCCATCGATGTCCTCGCCAAAGTCGGCGGCTTCGAGATCGCCGGGATTGCCGGAGTGATTCTGGGTGCCGCCTTCAAACAGGTACCAGTCCTGGTGGACGGCTTTATTTCCACCGCTGGCGCACTGATTGCCAAGGCCCTCTGCCCTCAGGCGCTGGATTACATGATCCCCTCCCATCAGAGTGAAGAACCGGGTCATCAGCTGATGTGGCAGGCCCTGGGGCTCAGACCGCTGCTTAACCTTAATTTCCGCCTGGGTGAAGGCACCGGGGCAGCGGTAGCTATGCATCTGGTGGAATCCTCGGCCCGGGTGATTGGTGATGTTCTAACCTTTTCCGATGCCGGAGTAACCAATGGTCATGAAGGGATATGATCCTAAGACCAACGGCGGTCAGTATCTGGAAGACCTGGCCACGGCCTACTGGGTTTCCGATGCCCTGTTTACGGCGCTGGAGATGGATCTTTTTCAGACCATCGATGATTTCGGAATCCGGGGTGCCAGTCTCGCTGAGCTCGCCCCCAAACTTGGCGCCAACGAAAGCGCCCTTAAACGATACCTGGCACTTTTAAAAAGCCTTGGCTTGCTGGGACAACACCAGAACATTTACTATAACCAATTGATTACCAAAGAATATCTACTGAAAGATAGCCCTCTTTATCAGGGTGACTCAATTCTGTGGCGAAAAAACCTGCGCGATGACTGGAATACCCTCAAAGCCTCGCTGTCTGCTGGCGGTCGGGTTAATTTTTTACCGGAAGATATCAGCGAGGCTGAATTGAACCGGCGCCGGGCCAACTACATCCGGGCCATGGACAATGTCGCCAAACTTAAAGCCCGGGATTGCACCACCTTTTTTAGAGAACTTGGTGGTGCTATTCTCGATGTCGGAACCGGCTCCGGGGCCATGGCGCTGGCCTTTTTGGAGGCTTTCCCGGACACCGAAGCAACCCTGTTAGATATTGAGCAGATGCTGCCCCAGACCCAAAAACTTGTTGCGGCCACCACTTTTTCTGATCGGGTTTACTATCATCCCGCCAATATTCTTGAGCCAGAATGGGAGCTAACTCAAAAATATCAGCTGATTATTCTTTCTAATATTGTTCATGCCTACGCCGAAGCGGAAAATGAACAGGTCTTAAAAACTGCGGCCAGCCATTTGAGCGATGACGGCATCATCCTGATTCATGATTTTTTTAATGAACATCAACCCGTCAAAGCTCATCTGAGCGATATCAACATGTTTTTAAACACCTACAACGGCAAGGTTTTTTCCGGAGCCTGGGTGATCGCTGAACTGGAAAAGCACGATTTAGTCACCTCACCATTGCTACCGCTAACTACTGACACGGCCCTGATCTTTGCCGCCCGATCCCAGTCGTCACTGGATCGCCTTTGTTTTAAACAGGATACCAATTAACTGCTAATCAAACCAAGGAGAAACCATGAAAATTCTTTTCATCCAGGCCCTTTCAATGGAGGGCATCGATATCGAGCGGGTTTATCCGATTGGAATCGTCGTTTTAGCCTCCCAGGTTGAACGCTGCACCGATCACACACTAACGCTTTTTGACATGAACATGGCCCTCGATCCCTATGGGGATCTGCGACAGCAGCTGGATAGCGATAAGCCGGATGTGGTCTGTCTCTCGCTGCGTAACATCGATCCTCTTGGCAATAAAACCTCATCGCTGATTCCCGGCTTTGCCGTAACCCTGGCGGTGATTAAACGCTACGCACCCAATACCAGAATCTTAGCTGGCGGTACTGGTTTTTCGTTGTTCCCGGAACGGCTGATGCAGGACTACCCGGAAATTGATTTCGGAGTCACTGGTGAGGCCGAGAACATCATCGTCCCGTTACTTAATAACCTTAACAATCCGCCCCGGCTACCCGGGCTTTGCTATCGAGAAAAGGAAGCGGTGATCATTGTCCCGCCAGTTGGTGATTATGATATGACAGATTATCTGATGCCCAACCGCAATCTGCTGGACCCTCGACCCTACCTCACCGTTAACAAATATGTCGAAAGTATCGGCGTGGAAACCAAACGGGGCTGCTGTTTTTGCTGCGGCTATTGTTCCTACCCGCTGCTGCAGGGCACGAAAATGCGCTGCCGCACGCCCGTAGCGGTGGTTGACGAAATTCAGTTTCTTTATGAAACTTACGGTGTCACCCGAATTCACTTCACCGATTCGGTGGTTAATATTCCTGTTGATCATCTCGATTCGATCTGTGCCGAAATTATCCGGCGGGGTCTCCCGATCAACTGGAGCGGCTTTTTCCGGGAGAACCTGTTAACCGAGGAAAACGTTGCGCTCTATACCCAATCCGGCTGTGAATGTTTTTCACTGTCCCCCGATGGCCTCAGCCAGACTGCACTGGATGCGCTGGATAAAAATATGAAGGTCCAGGATATCCTCGACACCGCTCAGGTTCTGGCGGCCAGCGGCGTGGTTACCGTTTATCACTTTCTGGTCAATACGCCCGGGGATACCGCCGCCACCCAGCAAGAAGCCAAGGAACTTATTGATGCGATTTATAAAATCCATCACGCTTCCAAAACCCTGGGCACGATCGTCCTTAATAATATCCGGATTTTACCGGGCACCAGGGTCGAACAACAGGCGCTGGAGCATGGCGTGATCACCCCTGAAACCGATCTGCTCTACCCGACTTACTATAACCCGGCGCCCTACGACCGGGCTCGGTATGAACTGGAAATCTATCACACTAAAAAAAATATCTTTATGTGGCAGGAGGTCACCTCATGAACGTCATTCTACTCGAGCATCCCCGTTCCATCAGCGCTGATCGCTGTAACGATATCGCCAATGCCCCCCTGTCCGCCTGTCTTAACACCGGCTACATCGGTGGCATGCTGGCTGCCAACAACATTCCAGTAACCATTGTGGACGCTTATCTGGAACAGCTGGATTATCCGGCCATTGAAGCACAAATTGCGGCCCAGCCGCCGACGATTTTAGGGATTCATCTGGTGTATCACTGGAAGGACAATCAGACCCTGTATCAATTTATCGAACACGTCAAACAAAGCTACGGGATTGCCTATGTCTGTGTTTATGGATTTTACCCCACCTTTGCCTATGAGGAAATCTTGAACCGCTGCCCCGCCATTGATGCCGCTCTGTTGGGCGAGACCGAGCTGACTTTTTTAAAACTTGTTGAAGAATTTCCGACCGTCCCTGATGCGGGAATTGCCAAGCGCACTGATAACAGCATTGTCGCCACCCGAGGCGAGGTGGTTATCGATATCGATGCCTTACCCTTTCCCCTGCGCAGCAAGGGTTCCTATTCGTTTGGTGAGGTCAATATCTCCGGTAGTCGCGGCTGTTACGGCGGCTGTACATTCTGTTACATCAACCCCTACTATGGTGATATTAAAAGGAAATGGCGGGGACGAAGCCCGGAAAATATCATTGCCGAAATTGATGCAGTGATGAAAGAAACGGATATCCGCTACTTTTACTTTATGGATCCCAACTTTTACGGCCCCGGTCATGCCGGTAAAGAGCGGGTCCTGAAACTGGCCCGTCTCTTAAAAGAACGCCAGATCCACTTTGGCATTGAAGCCCGAGCCGACGATATCGAAGAGGAAACCATCGAATCTTTGGTGGACGCCGGTCTTAAGCACATCCTCATCGGATTAGAAAGTGGTCGGGATGAAGCTCTTAAACGACTTAATAAGCTGACCACAGTGGCCGATAATGAAAACGCCCTGCGGATTCTCAGGAAATACGGGATCGAACCCAGCGTCGGTTTTATTATGTTTGAGCCTGATTCGACCCTGGAAGATCTGAAAGTCAATTACGACTTTTTAAAACAGAACGCTCTTTTAGATAAACTGGAAATTAGCGTCAATGTCCTCTATCATCACATGATTATTCTGCAGGGTAGCGCATCCTATAAAGCCCTGCAAGAGCAAGAGCGACTCAATATTTCACCACACTCCACCTATGAGGCAGATACCGATTATCAAAACCCCCAGGTCGCAATGCTGGCCGGGATGATGCGGGATATGACCAATCATATCTTTTCTTATATGAAGGATACCTGGGAATTGAGCGTTAAGAAAGACCCGGTGATCCTCGAAAAATACCGACTGGTCAATCAACTGCTGATCCAAACCTTTGACGATTATCTTTGCCTGCTGAAGCATCAACAAATCAGCGCTGATCAGCGCAACACCTATGTGGACACCTTTATTGGTACGGTTGACGGTATTATGGCCTGACATGAAAATACGCCTGACAGCTTTTAGTCTGTCAGACGTATTTTTCTTATTTTTGTACAAGGTTATTTTTCTTCAGCATCAACAATCTCATGTTTGACTGCAACAATTTCGATCACATGCCGTTCGTCCGCCTGGGTGATGGTAAAGCCCAAATTTTCAAACTCAAAACTTTCACCAACCTCCGGAACCCGATCGAGAAATTCAACAATCCACCCCCCAACAGTAATCACATCAAAATCGTCATCCATATCAAACAGATCGAACATTTTTCCCAGATTGGCTTTACCTAGAATCCGGTACTCATGATCTGAAATTTTTACAAATTCATCAATGACCTCATCGTGTTCGTCCCAGATTTCCCCCACCAGTTCCTCAATGACATCTTCCAGGGTAACAATCCCGGCGGTTCCGCCGTATTCATCGGACACCACTGCAATATGGCATTTTTTCTGTTGAAGCAGGGTTAATAGCTTGGAAATCTTCATGTTTGGGGTAATAAAAACCACCGGATTGATAATTTCCTCCAAACTGCTTTTGCCATTGGCTACGTAATGGGTAAAGTCTTTATAACTGATAAAACCGATTATCTGATCAATGGTGCCCTGATAAACCGGCAACCGGGAGAAGCCGGTATCAAAAAAGATTTTGGCAATATCTTCCTTGGGGTTATCCATATCAATCGCTACGACATCGACCCGATGGGTCAGGATGTCATCCACATCCAGGTCATTAAATTCGATGGCACTACGGATCAGTTCCCCATCCTGGAGATCGATGCCACCATCATTTTCAGCTTCCTCGACAATTGTCAGCAGTTCTTCTTCAGTCATACTGCGTTCACTGCTGACCTTAAACAATCGATCCAGCATCCTCTTCCACTGTGAAAAAAGAAAATTGACCGGTGTTAAAAGAAACATCAGCAATCGGATAAAGGGGACTGAAAACATTGCAAATTTTTCCGGTGAATCTTTGGCCAGACTTTTGGGCGAAATTTCGCCGAAAATCAGCACCAGCACCGTCATCACTGCAGTAGAAATGGTTACGCCAGCATTGCCAAAATACTGAACAAACACCACTGTGGCAATCGAAGCCGAGGCGATATTAACGATGTTATTACCAATCAGAATCGTTGACAATAACGCATCATAGCGATCAGAAAGCGCCAGTACTTGTGCTGCGCGCTTATTACCATCCTTTGCCAGATTCTTAATGCGAATACGATTAAGGGATGTAAATGCCGTTTCTGTCGCCGAAAAATATGCCGACATCAGCAACATCACCCCCAGAACAATTATAAAACCTATCACACTGTTATCCATTGACTAAGATTCCTCCCAGTAAACAGATCCATCAGTCATCACTGTGACTGGCTTTATACATTGAGTTTTCGTTTTTGTCTCATATAACGGTACGTCGTCCAATTTTATTCCTCTTTCAAATATTATTTGTCACTATAATATCATATTTTTAGTTACAATTCCATAATATCTGCAAAATTTTACCTGATTGGCTGATCTTTAATTTTTTTTAATTTTTCATAATGATTAAGAATGATCATAAATAAAAGATTGTCATCACTGCCACATTTGATCGGAAATCCCAGGCACTCCTCCATTTTCTTTTTTCTAAAAATAACCGTATTTTTATGGATAAACAAATCCCCAGCCACTAAATCAAAATGAAAGTGATGTTCAATTATTTTGCGCATGGTCAACATCGCTTCATCTGTACCTTTCCCAAAATATTTCTGTATTTTTTTAATATAAGGTTCCACTGCCAACGCGTAAGTTTCCTTGTCCAATTGATTATAGAGCCGCCAGAAATAGTGCTGATGTGAAAAATAAACATGCTGATCTCTTTTATAGACACCACTGCGATACATTCCATAGGCATCGGCATAAGATTTCACATAACCCTCAATCCCCAGGTAATAGCTCCCCACAAAACACTGCATATTTTTGGCATCTTCGCTACTGATTGAAGCATCCAAATATTTTTTGATGGTTTTTTCGATTTCCCATGGTTCGGTTTTTTTAAGGCATTTAAACACTAAAATAAAACCACCGGACATCACTGATGAGATGTCATTTTTTAGATGACTGTCTGACTGCTTAATCTGGTTAAGGATTTTTTCAAGCATACTTTCTTCCGAATTTTGATAATCCGCAGTAAAACTCAGAATGACCGCCACCCGATTGCTTTCCATATTATAACCGATGCGCTCGCCCCAATCCCTTATTTCTTCTTCACTGATGGTTCGCTGCTCGCTGATTAAGGTATTTAAAAATATTTCCTTGTCGTTACGGTGAGTATAGAAGCGGTTCATCGTTTCCTGCTGTTCAATGATCAGTTCGGCGGTCATTTTCACCAGTTTGCCAATGTTGCGTACCTCATCCGGATCGCCGGTTATTCCCACTACCCCGATGACATCACCAGCTTTATCCACAATCGGCATATTGATCCCTGGCTTTACACCCTGAAGTTTTTTGGCCTCCTCTTCGGTGACTTCACAAGTAACGGAATGACGGATGGCAAACATCGCAGTTTCGTGAAAGGTGCCCAGTCGCTCCGGTAAACCGCTCCCAATAATAATGGCATTCTTATTCATAACATTGATGTTATAACCCAAGGTGTTCATCACCTCATCGGCTATTTTTTGCGCTATTTTTTTATCCAGCATCTATCCACTCCTTTTTTTCTGACTTGAATTTTGTGGGATCATACAGATAATCGCCAGAAAACGAAAAAGGTCGCAAATGCGTTGCTCCAATAATTCAGCCGCATTTTCCATGTGCCATGCCAGCCCCCGATCATTGCTAAAGAGGGCAAAAGCCGCCACCACGCCACACTGATAGATGGTTTCATAGCCCACATCCAAGGCGCCGGAGATCACCACAACTGGGATATTCTGGTTTTTTCCGTGTTTTCCGACCCCAGAAATTACCTTGCCCATCACACTCTGCGCATCGGTTTTCCCTTCACCGGTAATAATCATATCTGCGCCGCAAATTGCAGAATCAAAACCAATTTCATCCAATACAATCTCGAGACCAGATTTTAGCTGCGCATTGAAGAAAGCCACCAAAGGTAAGGCCATCCCACCGGCCGCACCGATCCCTTTTAATTGGATCAGCTTCATCCCCGTTTTCATCTCCAGCAACTGACCAAAAGCTTCGAGTCCCCGATCCAGAAAAGTCACCATATCCGGGTTGGCACCTTTTTGTGGTCCATAAACTGCCGCTGCTCCCAGATGGCCGCAAAGGACATTTTCTACATCGCAGGCAACGGTAATCTCCACTCCCTTTAATAAGATCTCGGCCTTACTGATATCGACTGTTTTCACCCGACATAAATTTTCACCAATTGGTTCTAGCCGTTCCATCTCCTGATCATAAAAACATACCCCCAGAGCATTGGCAACGCCCAATCCGCCGTCGTTAGTGGCACTGCCCCCTAAACCCAGAATGATCTTGCGACAGCCCCGCTTAATGGCATCGGCAATCATTTCTCCGGTGCCATAGGTACTTGTTTTCAACGGATTACGCTCGTCATCAGTAAGTAGTGGCAAACCAGAAGCGGCCGACATTTCAATTACTGCCACCCCGCCGCGGAGAATCCCGTAGGCCGCGGTTATTTCTCTGGCTAAGGGGTCTTTTGCTTTTATTGTGATCCTTTCACCGGATTGGTGCCTGACCAGTACCTCCACCAGCCCCTCTCCCCCATCAGAAATGGGTATCTTCACAATCTCAGCGGTTGGCATAATTTTTAGAATCGCACCTTCGACAATGTCGCAAACTGCAGTAGCTGATAAAGATCCTTTGAAGGAGTCCGGAGCAATCACGATTTTCATTTGGGTTCTCCTTTCAATTCGTTTTCTTGAGTCTTAAAAATAATAGCATGGGTAAAGCAACAACCCATGCTATTGTTGACACTATTTTTTTAGGCTTTGATAAAATTGGCAACGACTTGATTGAATTTTTCGGCTTCTTCCCAGAAAAGCATATGACCGGAATCTTCAAAAAACACCAGTTGTGCTTCGGGAATCTGCTCAGCAACATAGGCACTGCCCTGCCAGTCAAAGACTGCACTGTGTCGGGCTACACACACCAGAGTGGGGAGATTGATCAATGGCAACAAATCCCGCCAGTCTAAGTTGGTATGATCCCGCATAATCTCAATTCGCACCTTCGGTGGGCATTTTGATATTTCGTCGGCTATAAATTTTACTTCTTCTGGTGTCGGTTGATGGTAGAGACAGCCAAAAGCCAAGCCTTCTGCACTTTCGCGCGGTGCATATTCGATGGCACAGCAGGTTCGGATAAACATTTCCACATCATAACAACCATTCTGTCCCCAAACCCAATCTGGCCCGGTATACTGAAGTGGTGCCTGGTCAACACAAATCAGTTTGCTCACCCGATGGTTACCAAATAATTCCAGATAGCTCCACAGCACTGCAACCCCCATGGACCACCCCAACACGGTGACATCCTTTACATCGAGTTGATCCAGCAATTCCTTGACATCCATGGCATAGCGGGAGATCCGGTGACTGTGTAAGACCTTTTCCGATTCGCCATGTCCCCGGAAATCCAGTAAAATAACCTGAAAATCTTTGGCCAGAACATCGCTGTTCTTTTTAAAAAACTGGGTTGTACACGTCCATCCGGGAATCATCAGTAAGGGGCTTCCTGTACCCTTTACCTCATAATACAATTCAACATGATCATTGGTAAAAAAAGTTGCCATAGCTTTCCTCCTATAATTGATAAATACCTTGCCCGCTACGCCAGTTTGTTAAACTTTGTTGATTTACGCCATTTCAGAAAATATCGGCTCAACCAAGATCGAGCTACGAAGATTCCCGCTTGATGCGCTTAGCAAAATACTATTGATTATAATTATACCCAATCTCTAACAGTTATCAATGGTATTAAAGCCAACTAATTACCTATCCATTGGACAATTATACAATTATTAATTTTTTAATCGAATATAGTGTCATCTTCTTAAGCCTCTGGCCGATTAGCAATCAGTAAGCAATGATCAGCTGAATGATGCTTACTAAATAAAAACAACCAGTCTTTAGCACTGATTGTCTTTTTAATATATTTCTTATTTATTTTCTAATTTCCAGCATTTTAACTTTTAAATCATTTTCCAGTTTTTCCAGCTCAGCTTCCACTTCTTTTCGTTTCTGGCGTCCCTCAGTCTGGATACGTAACACCTCGTCAAAGGTTGAAATCAACGACTCGTTGGAAATACGCAGGGTTTCGATATCAACAATGCCCCGTTCCGATTCTTTGGCAGTGGCAATGGATTCCATCTTTAAAGTTTCCGCATTCTTTCTCAATAATTCATTGGTCATATTGGTGACTTCCCGCTGGGCTTTAGCTGCCTGGCCGGAATGGACCACCCCCAGGGCCAGCACCATCTGGCTTTTCCAGAGTGGAATGGTGTTCACAATGGACGATTGAATTTTTTCAGCCATCAGGGTATCATTATGCTGTACCAGTCGGATCTGCGGAGCCATTTGAATCGAGATCATCCGCGTCAGTTCCAGATCATGAATTTTTTTCTCAAAGCGGTTGCACATCGCTGACAAATCATTCACCGCCTGTGCATCTTCCGGCAGTCCGCTGATCTGAGACCGCTTAATCAGCTCCGGTAATTCTTTGGTTTCGACTTCCTGAAGTTTCTTTTTCCCGGCCAAAATATACATTGATAACTCTTTGAAATAGGTTTTGTTGACATCATAAAGCTTATCCAGCATCGCCACGTCTTTTAACAGTTGCACCTGATGTTTTTCGAGGGCTTCACAGATCCGGTTAACGTTACTTTCAGCGGAGGCATACCGGGTCTGCATGGAGCTGAGCTTATTGCTGCTTTTTTTGAAAAAGCCTAAAAAGCCTTTGTCTTCCTCCTCGATATCAAAGTTTCGTAATTCCATGACCATATCGCCGAGCATTTTGCCCACTTCACCCATGTCTTTGGTGCGGACATTATTCAGGGCCGTTTCGGAGAAATCAGCGATTTTTTTCTGGGCCCCAACCCCAAACTGCATCACTAGACTGGAATTGGTGAGGTCGATTTTACTGGCAAAATCGTCGACCATTTTTCGCTCTTCCGGGGTCAGTCGGCTTTCGTCAAATACTTCCCGTTCCCCCTTTAGTTCCTGATGGATATTGGTCGTTACGGCTTTCTCTTCCTCAAATGGGTCAAAGGTCAGGGTCGGGGTTACCTGGGAATAATCGTTCATACTATCTTCCATTGCAATTCTCCTCGTTATAATTTTGGGTTAGTCATCTTTAATAGTTACTTTATCGAAACTCATCATTTCTTAACTGATGCGATTATTTTTTGAATTCTCTGTTTGTCAGCCCTTCCTGGGCCAGCATGGTGTTGAGTACCGAGATATCAGTAGAGACATCCATGGCGGTATCCTCATAAAAACTGTCGAGCAGGTTTTCAAAGGCATGACTGATGGTATCCAGGGTATCTTCGATTTCTTTTTTGGTGGCCTGAATATTGGCCCCTTGAATCGGTTCCGCATCCAGATCTCGATAAACCGAAACCAGCTTTAGGGTAGTTGGCAGATAATAGCCCATAAACTTGCGAATTTCCGGCAAACCATCGGGGTTTTCTTCAATAAATTCAAAAATCTTGGTGATCACTTTTTCCAACCGATCCAGTTTCTGAGAAATGATTTCGCCTTCAATGGCTATATTTGCCTCATTGATCTGCCGGATGGTATCCTGCCCCTCGGCAATTACCTCGTGAACCGCCTTCATTTCCGGATTTTCCGTTTCCAGTTTTCTTTTCTGATCCAGCGCTACCTGTTCCATGCGCGCTTTTTCTTCCTGAAGTTTTTTTCCTTCTTTAAGCTTTAAATGGTTCTGATAGGCTTCATCGCTGATCAGCAGATATTCTTCATTTTCATCAAATCGTCCCTGGGGAAACATTCCCAGACTGATCATTTTGCGCAGATCCTTGACCACATATTTCTTACTGCGACCAATCGGATCAGACAAATCACTGATCTTACAGAATTCGCGACCTCTGAGGCGGCTGGCATACTGGCGAAAGCGCTTCACCCGCCCCCGCAGGTTTGAGCCCTTGGCCGACATCAGCGCACTGACCGTAAAAATTGGCAACAAAATACCGGCACTGATTCCCAGAAGCGGCATACTGGTAAAAGTAAAGCCAAATACTGATGAAAATATCAGCAGCAATAACAGTGACACCCCAATGCCGATATTTCCAAAGACCATCAGTAACATGCCGGAAACCCGACCGTGCGGTGATTTTGAAATCAAATTATTGGGCTGTTTTTTAACCGGACTGTAGGCATTCTGAACAGCGTTTCTGGCAACCATTTCCGGTGGCTGCGGCTTGTTTATTTTTTCCCGGGTTCTTCTGCCATTAGCTGCCTGCCGTTTGGCTTTCTGATTATTTTCCCGCTGCTGACGTTGCTGCTCCTGCCAGTACTCACCACTGCGTTTGACCTCATCCATGGCCCGGGCGACAGTTGCAGTAATGTTTTTATTCAGTTCTTTGAACTCCTCTGAATTCAAGGCATCCTGAACAATATCTTTAATATCATTACCAATATTCGAATAATCTTTTTTTGCCATCCTTGACCTCCCAAACATTGCATTAATTATATCGTATAAAATTTAAAAATTCAATTAGGAAACCATTTCCCGGTGCTATTCTTTAGTAAATTCGTAATCTTTTTGGTCCCTTGCTCTGAAATCTAAAAAAAGCCTGACGACATCAAGCTTTTACTTTCCCGGAATCATCCATTTATCGAATCCGAGGTTTTTGCATACACAGGGGCAGCTCCAGATGACATTGGGATAAGAGCGCCTCATCCAGCAAGATGTCTTTGACACGGCCATCGGCAAACACACTGCCATGGTGTAAGATAATCACCCGGTCACAAATATCCAGGGCCATATCCAGATCATGGGTGGCAATAATTTTTGTCATCTTCAGAGAGTCCAGGGTATTAATAACGTTTCGTCTGGCCTGGGGATCGAGAAACGAGGTCGGTTCGTCAAATAAAATCACCCGGGGATCCATAGCCAGCACAGAGGCAATGGCAATGACCCGTTTTTCACCGCCAGATAAGCGATGAGGCATCCGATCCCGGAGGTGGATGATGCCCAGTTGTTCCATGGCATTGACCACCCGCTCTTCGACCACATGCTCATCCAGTAATTCATTGCGTGGGCCAAAGGCAATGTCATCATAAACCTTGGTCATAAACAGTTGATCATCAGGATTTTGAAAAACCATCCCAACCCGGCGACGAATATCCTTCAGGGTCTTTTTTCCAACGGCGAGTTCATCAACAATTATTGATCCCTCTTTAATCTCGGAAACACCGACAATCAGTTTGAACAAGCTGGATTTACCGGCACCGTTGGCTCCCACCAAGGCGATGCTCTCACCCTCTTCAATTGTAAGATTAATATCCCGGATCGCCTGATGACCGTCGGGATAGGCATAGTTTAATTTATCAATTTTTAGCATTGGAACTCCTCATTATAAAAAACTGCCGATAAACAGGCTCAAATCGAAAAATCGCATCAAACACAAAATCCCCGAAGCTAAAACCAGAAACAGCCAATCGCCCTTTTGAATCGGGCTGGGTTTGGCATACAGATAATTGCCATCGTAGCCTCGACATTTCATGGCAACATAGATGCTCTCGGCCCGATCAAAACTCTTTAGCAACAATTGCCCGACAAAGACACCCATGTCCTTCATTTTAATCCCCTTGGCAGCCGGAGCTCGTAAAATATAGGCCGTATACATGTTGGAAACTTGTTCCAGCAACACCGATATATAACGGTAGGTCAGCATGATCTGCTCCACAATAATTTTGGGTACCTTAATGGATAAGAGTTGATAGGATATTTTAGGTAGTGAGGTCGTGGCAATCAGGATCATCACCGCCATGACCGTAAAAATCGTTTTAACCATAATCGAAATAAAGGAAAGGACCCCGTAACTGATTGGCATCGGCCCAATCATCAGAGCCAGTTGCTGATTAAAAATGATGTTGGATAAACCTGCAAAAAAAGAAAAGGGCAGTGCTACTAAAAGCCGTTTCAGCAAGGGTTTATAGGGAATTTCAGCCAGTGCCATTAAAATCACCGGATAGAATGCAAAAACCATCAGTCCAGTAATATTATAGGGGTTAAATGAAATCACCAGCACCAGATAAAGCATCGTAGTGATCAGTTTGACCATTGGATGGAGGCGATGAATGATGGTGTTGCCATCGGCCATTTCTTCAAGGGAACTGATTGTATTCATGGAATCGGTAATTGTTGACATTGGGACTACCTTTCACTTAAATATTAAATAACCTCTGTTACTAAACAGAGGTTATTAAGCAAACTATTGTTAATATTACCATATAAAGATTTTCATTTCAATTAGTATTAAAACAACTATACTGTTTTTTCTTTTCGGCGTTTGACAGCGTAAATCAGATAACCCGTTCCACCTGCCAGGATCAGGGTAATCCCAGCGCCAATTATGCCAGAAACACTGGTACCAGCGGCTGAGCCTTCACCATCCGTTGATTTAAATCCATAATCCGGCAAGAAAGCCGTGCTTTCCTGAATCCCAGCAGCACTGTCATAGGCATTGCCCGAGGCTTCCAGCTCGGCGGTACCCGCTACATTTTCCATTGACCATTCCAAACCATCCGGATTGGATGATGCCAACAGCGACAAACCGCCACCAACAACAACGGCAAACACCAGCAAAACGCCCAGTACTTTTTGAATTGACAAATTTTTGGGCAATTTTTTATTATCCATGGACGATTCCAGCAGTTCTGGTCTCATCTTGTAGATGAAGACTAAAATTCCGCCGGTAACAACCCCTTCAACCAGACCAATCGCCAGATGAATTGGAATCATCATCCCCATGAAGGTTGCCATCGGCAATTCAGTAATGCCAGAAGCCAGAGTCTGGATCACCACCGAAATAGCTCCCAGGGTTAAGGCTAAAATAACCGATACCACCGATGCCACCGATATCCGAGTTGGTGTCAGCCCTTTTTTTACGATCGGTTTAAAGACAAAGGGGTAAACCAGTAAACAGGCATAGAAACCAAGATTCCAGATATTTGCCCCCAAGGCCAACAGTCCTCCATCAGCAAAGAATAAAGCCTGAATAAGTAATACTGCCGTCAGGGTCAAAAAGGCCGGAAAAGGCCCCAATAAGGCTGCCAGCAAAATCCCCCCACCAATGTGTCCACTGGAACCAGTTCCCGGAATGGTGAAATTAATCATCTGTCCGGCAAAAATTACGGCCCCCATAACCCCCATTAACGGGATCTTCTTTTCATCTAAATCGTCTTTACATTTATACGCCGAATAGGCGATTGCTCCGGCGCTCGCCGCAAGCATGATTCCTCCGACTGCCGGAGAAACTAAAGCATCTGCCATGTGCATAATAAAACCTCCTCAAAATTTAACTTAACACAAAAAACACGAAGAACACCTCCCAAGTTTCAACTCTGGAAATACCTTCATGGCATCATTTTCGTATCTTAAAATTGATTCGTATTCTGCACTTCAATGCTTTAAATACTATCTAAATTATAAACCACTTGTCTATACATGTCAAGTAAAAATAGCTGGAGTCTGTTGTTTTACTGACAGACTCCATTATTTTTTTCATAGACTACCGTCTTCGCTTCGGTGACTGACCAGAAGATCTGCTCCCGGAAGAATTTTGTTTTCCCTTGATTTTGATTTTTTTATATTTAATATTGTTTTTGCGCATAAACTGAACAAACATAATTCGCATTATCGCCAGCAGCATCAAGATCACAATGATGGTTACATACCAGTAAAGGATCGGATAATCAGTCCAGTTACGGGCCTTCATATCATTCACCGCATATACCGGGGTAGCCTCTACAAAGGTTTCGCCATTATAAACCTGTAATTCCCCAATCTGTTCTCCCGCTTTCACATCGGCTTCGAGGTTTGCCAGGGTTTCGTCACCAATGACTTTGGTTTCATCCCATTTCACCTTGGACGTGTAGCTATCCTGATTGGCCTGAGGAACCGCAGTAATCAGCGGGTCGTTGGTCTTGTACTTTAGCTTATTGCCATCAAAGACATGATAATTAACCACCTGAACGACCCGTTCTTCATCTTCCGGATCGGACCATTCCAACAACTCATATTCTTTGACTACAGCATTAATGGTATCGCTGGCTTCTTTAAAAAGCACCGTCTCATCCGCATATAAAATAATGCCGATCATATTCTTATCATTGCCTTCACCCTCAAAAACCAGGCATTTATTTGCTTCTTCGGTGAAACCCGTTTTTCCGCTGGTGGCATAGCCATTAAAGACCGGATTCGTTCCCGAGAGATTATTAGCCACCCGATATTCCTCGGACAGTTCATTGAAGTTGGAATATAATAAAAGGTTGGAATTATTCCACTTGTGCTTCGTCTTATTGGTCTGAACCTCATGAACCTTGGCCCGGGTAATCGCTTTAATGGTGGTCTCCTCAAAGGCCGCTTTAGCAAGGATCAGCATATCTGCCGGGGTGGTATAGTGATTGCTGCTATGGAGTCCATGGGGGTTAGTGAAATTGCTGCCGGTCATCCCCATATCCTTAGCTTTTTTATTCATCGCTGCCACAAAAGTTTCATAGGCTTTATCCGAACTGATCGAGCTGTCGCCAGCAATTTTTCGGCCAATGTTCACCGCAATGGTTTCCGCTGCATCGTTTCCTGACGGCAACAACAGGGCATAGAGCAATTCGTTGAGTGATAACACCTCTTCGGCTTCAAGACCAGCCGTGCTGCTGTCGGCATCCAGACTTGCAATTTCATCGCCCACCGTAAAGTTCTCATTGAGATCACCGTGTTCGATGGCTACCAGTGCCGTCATCAATTTGGTGGTACTGGCCGGATAGAATTTTTCATTCTGCTTTTGGGCAAAAAGAACATCACCGCTATTCACTTCATAAATGATCACACCTTCATCAGCACCATAGGCTGGCAAGCCCGCCGCCAACACTCCAGACGTGCCAAAGACCAGGCTAAGTATCAACAATAGTCCTATTTTTCTTTTCATTTCCCCTCTCCCCTCAGAGCAGCTATTTGATATAGCGGGTTACTTTGAACAATTCTTTTTCTTCATTGATGGCTTCTTCACTACCTAAAACACAAATGGCATTTTTAGCAAGCACTTCCGCAATCATGTCCCCATGACTTTTTAGTTGCGCCACAGTGGTTTCTAAAATTTCATCCCGCTCTTTTTGCAGATCTGCGGCAGTAACGCCACTAAAATAAAAATTATCCGCAATCTCGCCTTTCACCGAAGCGCTGAGCGGAACATCTTTGCTGCTGATCGTGCCGATGATGTACTTTTCCAGTTCACGCTGGGATAGTTCCAGATTATTTATATAATCAACCACCCCTTGATAGGCTTCAAAGGTTTTCTTGAGTTTAGGATCACGATAAGAACCAAAGTACAGGTCGCCACCACGACCAATACTCATAAAAGCACCATAGGCGCCACCCTGAACCCGAACCCGGTTCCAGAGATAGTCCATTGACAGTAACCCCTTTAAAACCAGTTGGGAACCGGCGTACTCGTAGCCTAAAGCACGAATATTATAACCCTGGGAAACGTATTGAATCTTTGCCGCCGTTAAGAAACCTTCATTGGCAATATCAGTTTCAAAAGCAAAGGCATTTTTAGCCGCTTTATTTGGCGCCAACCCCATGATGTAAGGACTCAAGGCAGTCACAGTCCGATCCCGGATTTCTTCGGTACCGGTAATACTGATAATTGGTTTTCTGTTGGTAAACACCAAGCTGGCGATGCTGGTGAGCTTTTCGGTTAAGACTTCAAACTGCTCATCAAAGTTGGCTTCCAGATCGGCAATAAAGCGATAAAACTCAATTCCACCAAATTCTTCGAACAGCCGGGCTGACTGAGAATAATAAGACTGCAGCCGTTGTACCCCGACGACATGGCCAGCGGTTAAAAACTGGGTCTCCTTATGGGTCTTAATTTCCCGGATCATATCGTGAATCAGGTTCTTTTCCGTAAAAAGTGTCTTAGTAATTACGTCGGTCATGATTTTGACTAAAGTCGGGATATTCTCCATCACCGCTTTTCCCTTAACGTAACAGTGGGAGGTGAAATCCCCAAAATGGTGGACGTCGTCATAGGACTCAATCCCAAAGGACAGGCCACCGGTGTGAATTTCAATTTCCTGACTCAATCGTCTAAAATCCATGCTTTCGGTACTGAGACTACCCAGCAGCTTGCACATCAACGATAAATATTTCAAATCTTCCTGCGGCAGATCACTGTAATCAAAATAGAGTTTTAAATAGGAAATTCCGCCAGTAAATCCAGGATGGAACAGCAGCCTGGTTTCCAGCGCCTCCTGAACTTCCAGGGGATAACTCCGACCCGTACGATTGATATCGGCCAGCGACAGCTTGGGAATTTTTTCGAGATCTTCCGGCTTATCCTCTTCATTTTGTTTTTCAATCAGAGTCTGGGTTTCATCAATCAAAGCCTGGAGTTCTTCCGGGGTCAGACCTGCTTTAAAAGAAGCCAGTTTTTCCGCTAATGCCTGGTCGGCTTTTTCCTGCAGGGTATTGTCCGGCACAATCGTCACCAGGGTTTGATGGCTATTGTCGATCAACATCCGTTTAAGGAGTTTTTCAAAGTAACCATCTTTCCAGCTGTCCTTGAATTTTTTAAAGGCTGCTTTGTATTTAAGGTAGGCAATCGGATCGTCACCATAGAGCCAGTCATCCATCATCTCAATCCCATAAATCAGACCTTTGGGATAAGAACCGTACTCGCCTTCGATATGGGAAAATTCATGGATATTAATGCCCGCTTCAACGCTACGGGGATCGAGGCCATCAGTAGCCAGCTTGTTGAGCACTGATTCCACCGTATTAACAAACAGATCCTTATTTTTCTCCTCTGTGTTTTTGAGGACAACTGAAAAATAGGGCTGTCTTAAGGAACTGCTGTAATGATAGCTGACATCTTCAGCAATTTTAAGATCCAGCAGAGCCTCTTTGAGCGGTGATGAATTATTATTTAATAAGATATGGGCAAGAATATCAAAAGCCAGGGCCTCCTCATAGGATAATTTATCACCCAGCACCACAGAAAGAGCCAGATAGTCTTTATTTTCCAGCGTTTCTTCCTTGGACACCCCGTAGGACGCCCGCATTTCCGTCCGCTGCGTGAGCATCGGCTGGGCCGCTATTTCACTGTCAACTGGCTGTTTATCAAAGGCACTGAGATATTCGTCATTTAAATATTTCAAGTGCGCCCGGACATCCCCATCGCCATAAAGATAAATATAGCTGTTTGAGGGATGATAGTATTTTTTATGGAAGCCCAGAAAATCCGCATAGGTCAGTTCCGGGATCACATCCGGATCCCCGCCGGATTCAAACCGGTAGCAGGACTGGGGATAAAGGGATTCAAAAATTTTATTTTGCAGCAATTCCTCGGGATTGGAGAAGGCACCCTTCATTTCATTATAGACCACCCCATTGTAGATGATCGGATCATCAGCATTTTCAATATGATAATGCCAGCCCTCCTGCAAGAAGGTGTAGGGATTTTGATAGATATTGGGATAAAAAACCGCATCCAGATATACATCCATCAGATTCATAAAATCTTTGGCATTGGTGCTGGCAATCGGGTACATTGTTTTATCCGGATAGGTCATCGCATTGAGGAAGGTGTTTAGCGATCCTTTGGCCAATTCCACAAAGGGTTCCTTGACCGGGTATTTTTTTGAACCGCATAATACCGAATGCTCAAGAATGTGGGGCACCCCGGTGCTGTTGGTGGATGGGGTGCGGAAGCTGATTGAAAAAACCTTATTGTCATCATCAGCCGATATATACACTAACTGGGCCCCGGTTTTTTGATGTACAAAGGTTCGGGCAAAGCCATCTATTTCATCCACAAATTCTTCTTTTTTCAAGATAAACCCATGAATATTTTCTTCCAGTTTAAACATTTTTTCTTGTTGTTCTTGCAATTCTTTTTTCAAATGTCTCTCCTTTTCTGTTCGTAATTTATTCGATTATTCCCTTTTTCTGAAGATATTCTTTCATTTTTTGTTCATGACCCATTTCAGTCGGTTGATAAAAATGCGTGCCGATCAAATCATCCGGTAAGTATTGCTGTTTAACATAGTGGCCGGGATAATTGTGAGGATACTGATACGTCATGCCTCGACCCAGATTTTTACTGCCAGAATAATGGGTATCCTGCAAGTGCGCCGGAACATTGCTGTTTGAAACATGCTTGACCGCCTCTATGGCAGCATCCACCGCCAGATAGGAGGCATTGCTTTTGGGTGCACAGGCCAGAAAAACCACTGCCTGGGCCAGATTAATTCGGGCTTCCGGCATCCCGATAAACTGGACCGCATCGGCGGCGGCCATCGCTACCGGTAAGGCCAGCGGTTCGGCATTGCCAATATCTTCAGACGCCGAAATGACAATCCGCCGGGCAATAAACTTGGGGTCTTCCCCGGCGGTAATCATTTTAGCCATCCAGTAAAGCGCCGCATCGGGATCGGAACCCCGGATACTCTTGATAAAGGCTGAAATGGTGTCATAATGGTTATCGCCATTTTTATCATATTGAACCGCCCGCTTTTGGATACACTCCTGGGCCGTTTCCAGATCGATATGAATAATCCCGTCGGCATTTTTATCCACCGTCAGAATCCCCAGCTCCAGGGCATTCAAGGCCCGACGGACATCACCGTTAGCGACCTCGGCAAAATGATCGAGGGCCTGCTGATCACAGTTTATTTTCATTACACCATAGCCCCGATCCCGATCAGTAATGGCCCGTTTGATCACCTGACGAATATCGTCTGGGGTCAGGTTGTAAAACTCAAAAATAGTCGAGCGGGACAGCAGTGGCGAGTTGATTTCAAAATAGGGGTTTTCGGTGGTGGCGCCAATCAGGGTTACTAACCCTTTTTCGACACTGGGTAACAGAGCATCCTGTTGCGCCTTATTAAAACGATGGATCTCGTCAATAAAGAGGATGGATTTTTTATTATAAACCCCCAGGTTATTCTTAGCCTTCTCCAGCACCTCAGTAATTTCTTTTTTTCCCGAGGTCACTGCATTGAGCTCGTAAAACGCCGCATTGGTGCGGTTGGCAATAATTTTTGCCAATGAGGTCTTGCCGGTACCCGGTGGCCCATAAAACACCACTGATGACAGTTTATCCGCTTCAATCAGCCGATACAAAAGCTTCCCCCGACCAATGATATGCTGCTGGCCAACAAATTCTGCCAGAGTTTGGGGCCGCATTCTTACCGCAAGGGGAGCATTATCGGCAATTTGGCCTTCATAATTCTGGTTAAAAAAACTTTCCTGCATAATGTCCTTTCACGATAGCACTCTATTCGGATTCTGCAAAGCCAATGATCGGTTCACAATCACCGGTTTGTTTCAATTGCTGCTATTTCGATCTGATTCAACTCAAAAAAAACATAAAACCACTGGTCTATTTCAGCAAGAATCTTGCCCAATCCCACATTGTCGCCACTTTTCTTTAATTCTACGATTCTATCATAAGAATCTTTAAATACCTTAATGGTTTCATCTTTAATGTCCGGTATTCCCAACCGCAACAGGGTGTTGGGATAGTACTCATAAAGCTTATCACCCAGTTTTTTCCCGTAGGACTTAAAGTAGTAATTATAGAGCTTGCTGTTTAGCAGCAACACCAGAAATTCCTCGGTGATCTGATGATAAAGCCGTGGTTTGAGAATCAAGCCATAAACATCAGCGCTGAAATAAGCGTGCGCTTCATCAATGGCAAAACGGTTTTGAGTTGCCTTATAGGGAAAAACGATCTTTCGCCTCTCAAAATGATCCGGATCCCGTCCCCATTGCAGTTTATACCAGGCCAGTTTGCCGTTTTTGCATTCCCGGCGGTTTTTTAGCTTGTCCCGGTATGCTTCAAGATGTGCAACTAGCTCAGGGTGCTCGTCAATCGCACTGATCTGGTTGGTATAGAGGATTTGCTTTTGCGGTTTGGCGACTTCAAACGCTTTCACATCCTTATTCTTGATCCACGGTTTTAACCAACTCGATTCAAAGCCCGGACGAACCGGATCCGTTACTTCAAAGATAAAAGCCTTGTCGTTTCCAGTGATAATGCCTTGAAAACTGTGGACAACATTATCCAGGGTAAAGGGGGTTTTGGCCTCAATCTTCTCGATGATTCTCCGGGTCAGCGGTGAATAGAGCCGCCAGGAATCGTCATTCAGCTGGGTCTGTACGAGTTCAAAGGACTCATAAAACGGGCTTTGCTGATCGGTTTGAGCAAGTGATTGGATCAGTTTGGAATAGCTTTCCGGTTTGTGGTTTTTAATAAAGAACCGTTTAACCCGAATCTTTTGATCTTCATCAATCCGATTCGCTTTTTGCAGCCGGATAATGGCCGGATCAACTCCAACCCCCTCAATCACCCGGAGTCCGTTGAAATCAACAAGTTCCTGAATTGCAAATGCTTTTCGGATAAAGGCCCGTAATGGTTTTCCATACAAGGCTTCGATAAAATAACGGGAGGTGATATGGATAAGCTGCCCCCCCGGTTTTAGCAGTTCCCAGCCCCGATAGATAAAGCAATAGGAAAGATCCCCCTTATCCCGATACACCTCACCGTAGCGGTTTTTTAACTGCTTCATATAATCCGTCTGGATTTCTTTATGGCCGACATAAGGCGGGTTCCCGATGACTACATCGACCGACTGCACGGCAACTAATTCTTCGGTCAGAATATCGCCGCAAAAAATTCCCAGCGGCTTAACGTATTCTTTTCCTTTTAAGGTCAGGATCAGCCGGGTTACCAGACAGGCCATCGGATCCCGGTCAACTCCCAGCAGGCAGGTTTCCAGCAACTGGCGATGCTGCGTGGCTTGCTGCTCCGGAGTCAGTTCACCACTTCGAACCATAATCGCATCGTATATTGCACTAAGCAGGGATCCGCTTCCGCAAGCCGGATCGAGAACCCGAAAATCCTGCTGTTGGTTACCCGGTGAAAATGCTTCAAGTACATCCGCCGCCATATACCTGGCGATGTTTTCCGGAGTATAAAAGACCCCATGGTTTTTCTTGTGATTAAGCAGCAAACTGGCTTCGTAAAGGTTGCCGATCAAGCCGGGATTTTCTCCCGCCAGTGCGGGGGATGACTGAATAAATTCAGAGACCCACGCCCATATCTCATCCCCAATAGGCTGAGGCTCTGTCTGCTCCTGCCCCCAGAATGGTGTCTCAAGGGGGCGGCCCTGCCAGATTGCCAGGACATAATCCAGCGTAAAATTCTTTTTGATGGCCTTCTGGTGGGCTTCAAAGTCAAGGTGCTGATTATCTGCCAGGTATTTTAAAACAATGCACTTTAATAAAAAAAGCACATTGGCACTGCGCTCCTCAGCCAAATAGTTATATTTATTAATAAATCGTGTCAGCTTATCTGAAATCTCCTGAAACTTCATTAAAACCTCTCTTTAATTGATGTTAGCGTTATCTTGTTATTATACCATTATTTGCCTGAAAAAGATAAAGAAAAGGCTGAAATAAACAAATCAAAAAAATCCGGAGAATCGCTTCTCCAGATTTTAAAATGACGCTAATTTAAAAGTTCATCACCATAATCAGAACAATCTGATTTCGGTGATAGCGGTGTCATGTTCACCATCCGCAGGTCCCGCCACCGCCGAATCGATGACAAAAACAACTGAGTCACCAGGATTAATGGTGACCGGGCTGATTGAGATCACCTGTTCATCCCGGATCCGTTCAAGAATCATGTTGGCCACTGGGCTGGTATTAACATACATCACCAGTCCCCGAACACTACCATTTTCAGCAAAGGATGTAGTAGTCTTGACGTAACCGTTTTTAATGGCCACTCCATGAATGGTCAGTGCGGAGGTTCCGTTATAGACACATTGAACATACTCACCAATCCCATCGCCAGACACCCCTTCAACCCAGGCGGTATTATCACTGCCATCCATCACGTTCCCGACATAATAACTGATCCCAGCCATGTCCGGTAGGGTCGAAGACGCATAGAGACTAAAATTCGCATAGTCCCAACCGGTGGCAGTGCCGCTTCCCGAGTCGGACCCTTCTGACTCGGATCCACCAGAGGTGGTTGGAATATCATTGATAACGTATTTGCCTTCAATTATTTTACTGGCAAAACCAGCCCCATTGACTTCAATGGCTTTGATTGTTTTTTCACCTTTTGTCAAGGTAATCGGTTCTGTATATACGATTGAACTGACTGTGGGCTGGGATCCATCCGTCGTGTAAAAAACCATATCATTGGCATCCGCCTTAACGATTTCCAGTTTTTGTTCCCCCTGATAGGTACCCGGATTCAGATTAAAGGATGGCGCTTTAACCGTATAGCTACTTTTCTGATCGGCATATTTACTGTCTCCGGTAACTTCGGATGCCCGATCCAGCAGAGCAAAAAGATCCGTTTCTGATACTCCGGCCTGAATTTCCGAAGCAATATAGGCATCAAAGATCATTTTTAATTTTTCTGAGTTTTTTTCTTTTCGGATTGCTTCTTCGAAGAAGGTATTGGCCATTTTATAATTGCCCGCCCCGGTGTAAGCTTTGGCTTTTCCAAAAATTGCTGCAGCGCTATTCGGATCCAGCTTTAACACTCCATCGAAGGCCACCAGCGCTTCGCTATAATTTTGAACGGCCAGCAAATCTTCGCCGTTTTTCAGACCGCTGTTGATGGCATTGATTTTTTGAAAATTAATAAATCCAAAAACGGCTCCGGCAATCAGAAAGACTCCGACCACCGTCGCAATTGCAATAATGATCCCCTTATTCTTGCCCTGCTGCCCCGTTTTGCGATCCGGAATCCCACTTTCTATTTTTTCCCAATTCGTGTCCTCCGTTACCTGAGACTCCCACTTTTCCAGGCTCCGGATCGGATTTCCGCAGTTCTGACAAAACAGGCTGGATGCTTCGTTCTCGTGGCCGCATTTTTCGCATTTCATCTTAATCTCACCCCTCCAAAAACAGAATTGGCAGTTTTTTTAATCACTTATTTGTTTCTGACGCTTCCAACTTGATTACTGATTGAGCATACAAATTGTTTACCCATTTATAGTTCAATTAATCTCAGCGTAAAATTAATTCAAATCAACTTCTGATTTTGGGCATAAAAAAAACGACCATCTCATGCCGTTTTTAAAAATTCTAAATGGTGCGAGAGACGGGAGTCGAACCCGTACGCCTTGCGACACACGCCTCTGAAACGTGCTTGTCTGCCAGTTCCAACACTCTCGCATAAATCATTTTGAACACCACTATAGAATACACGCTTTTATACAAATTGTCAAGTCATATTCAAAACTTTTTTGGTATTTTTATTTTACACCAGTCAATTGAGTCCTTTAATATAGAATAACAGCACCGACCCGATCTGAAGCGCAATAATTATCGGAATTCCCCAGACAAACAAAGTATGCCTGGTTTTATGGTGAAAAACCCGCATCCCCAGCAGTCCGCCAATAGAGCCGCCAATCAGGCATAAGCCCATCAGGGTTTTCTCCGGAATCCGCCAGACCGCTTTTTTTGAACGCCGTTTGTCCTGCCAAAACAGTCCAAAAGTAAGTAGATTAACAAGAATCAGATAGAGTATTATATAGTTCATTTCTTATTTTTCCTTATTCGTAAAATGATTTTCCATTCAACTCAATATTTTCACCTAACACATACAAGGTTCTTTTACCAATCGGATGATCGGTTATGGTTGAGAAAAATATATTTATGCAAAACATTGGCATGTTTTCATCAATTAACAGTCGGTTTGAGATGTATTTATTGGGATAATCCATGGTCACTTCAATGCTTTTTTTTACCTCAAAACTATTAAAAATTCGATGCATGATGGCAATGTTTTTCTCGGCTTTTTTTTCAATCCCTGCACTCAGGTAACGACCAGTAAGAAACAGCGAATCGATGCTGTAGCCCACCGGCATTGCATCCGAAAAATACATCCGTCTGATTTCAAGCGTCTTTAATTCCCGTCGCTCGCCTTTTAATTTTGTCATCGAAATCAGGATATCTTCAGTCTGGATGTCTGTTATTTCTTCATTGATGTTTCCCTCCAGGGAAAAATTGACTAAAAAAAGATCCTTCTCTCGCTCTTTGACAAACGTCCCGACGCGTTCAATCGAGACCAGATAGCCCTTGTTTACCAGTGTGGCCAGACTTTTTCGGACCGTCACCCCACTGGTATTATATTTTTCAGCCAGCTCCTGATTGGTCGGTAATTTTTCATTGGGTTTAAGTGAACCACTTCTGATCTCAGACAGAATATCGTTGACAATTCGTTCGTATATTTTTACTTTCATTTAAGTCCTTCAATCTATTCCTGATAAGACGTTCCACGGACGCAGCACCATTCACGCTTAATAAACAGCTGACGAAAACCCATGGGTTCATTATCGTCTAATATTTTTTGGGTAATTTGCATCACTGGCGTTTCTTCCGGGATTTTTAGAATTTCTGCCACTTCCCGATCACAATTCATCGCCGTCACATTCATCCTGCCCTGCATTTGAAACAATTTGTTTTTCTGCGACAATATTTCACTGAAACTGGTATATTCAAAATTATCGTTCCAAACAGTAATTCCCGGAAAATAGGGAATGTACTGAATATCATAGGCAATCGGCTTTTCCTCATAAAGCAGTACCCAGCGGACATAAACAACCCGGGCGTTGGGGGCTACCCGCAGATGGTAAACCAAATCAATGGTCGGTTTGATAATCTCCGATCCCAACAGTTCGACCCGTTGGTACGGTTTTTTTAAGAGCTGTTCGGTTTTTAATGAAATCAGGTATTTATCGTTACTTTTTTCAAGTACATAATTCCCTTTTCCCGGTATCGAATAAATATAGCCTTCATCAATTAACTTCGAAATGGCATTACGGATGGTGATGCGACTGACACCATATTCATCAGCCAGGGTATTTTCCGGCGGGATGGCGGAATTGATGGCATAAAAATTCTTCTGGATCTTGTATTTAATGCTATCGGCAATTTCTTCATATTTGTGATTAATGCGCTTCGCCCCCCTCCGTTATCCAAGTTTTGCATTGCTTGACCCCTTCATAGACATCATGAGCAAAGGCATCCACTCCGGTGTATTCAATTGCCTGGCGATGGGTCGAGAGTCCCCCGACAATAATTTTAACCTGATCCCTGATTCCAGCAGCCACCAGAGCGTCATTCACGGCTTTGATATAGCGGACCCCTTCGGCGAGAATTGAGCTGATGGCAATCACATCGGGCTTTAATTTGATGGTTTCTGCCAAAATTTCCTGGGCGGTAATGTTAATCCCCAGATCAACGACCTCAAAATTTGACATCAACGCAGCACTCTTAAAAATTGACTTGCCAATATCATGCAGATCCCGCTCGATGGTGCACAGTAGAATCCGACCAATCGGTTCACCCGATCCTTCGTTGATCAGCTTCAGACTCGGTAATTTTAACACTTCTTCAAAAATGATGCCCGCCATCATTAAATCGGTCACACCATACCGCCCCTCTTCAAAATAATGACCGATGTGATCCAGACCAAGCTGGATCGCTTCGACAATCTGGGCCTGGGATGCGCCCTCTCGAATCGCATAATTGACAAGTTTAAGCACTTTTTTTTCTTCAATTTTTTTCATGGCCTCGACAATACTCTCAAAAGTAGTTGTATTCATGGCATGATTAGTCGATATATTCATCTGGCAGGTAACCCCTTATTATTTTAATCTGTTCTTTAGTTGGTGCGGTAAATTGATAACTATCTAAACGCCTGATAATCTCATCGTCGGTCTCTTTTAGTACCGCTGCCTTTGTTTTCCCTTCCCCAAAACCATGGGGCCGATATTGCTTTCTGATTAATTTAAGGTTTCGTGAAGAGATGTAATTTCCGGTTGATCCCACCTTCAGGATTTCATCCATCATCGTCGTGACATCATTAATTTCCATTCCCTGGACAAAGTCTTTCAAACTTAAGAAAGCATATTCATCCAGAATATATTTATTATAATTAATTGTTTTTAAAGCATCTTCCATCCCAAAGCTATGCATCAGACAATCGACCTCTGCCAGCAGAGTTGAGAGCAGATTGATCCCGCTTTCAAAACCACTTTGATAATCGAGGTATTTTGAGTCGGTAAATGTACCGCCGGCCCGAAATGGAATTTTGTAATATTCTGCCATCCCCTTTGCCGCCAGTGTAAACAATGCCGTTGCAGGACTCCCAACTAATGTTTCGGCCTTGAACGGATCCACTCCAAATAGCGGCAAACCATAAATAATTGGCAGACCGGGGCTTTGAATCTGAGCAAAGACAATTCCGGCAATAATTCCGGCGTTGGCCAGCAGAAAATTACCGCCGGGAGTGGGCGGCGCTGTTAAACCGCTTAATCCACTGCCGCAGGCAATCATCAGTGGTTGATTTTCCAGACAATGAACGGTAATCACTTCCGTTGTTGAATGCCCCATAATCATCGGCGCCGATACATTGACATTACCAAGCACGACCGGTTTATGGTCAATGCCACGGTAGCGTTTAACCATTGCAATGCAAGCGCAGGACTCTTCCTGACTACCGACAATTGAAAGGCAAGGTTTATCAGAGAATTTTAAAAGCATCGCCATCCGATAGGCGCTTCGCAAGTCCGGAGGAATATCGAAGGGTTCAATGGTATAGGGGCTAGCCATTTTAATTAGCTGATTCTGCTGATTGAGTTTGGTAAAATTCACATAATCCCTTCGGGTTCCCAACGCAATCGCTTCATTTCGAGATACATAGGTTCCACCATAAGCTGGCAGGGTGCAAATTTCACCCTTTCCGACTACCACACGGCCGCTATTTGAATAGACAGGAAAGGCAGAAGGAACCAATTTGAGACTTTCTTCAACCAGCGGCGCATCAAGAAAAACCTGTTTACCATCAACTCTGGCCCCGGCTTTTCTGAAAATCTCCTGTGCTTCATTCGAAAAAACAGTGATCCCCATGGTTTTTAAAAGTTTCAGTGACTGTTCATGGATAAGATCACATTCTTTTTTCGAAATGCTAAGCGTTAATTTCATGATCACTGCCCCCTGCATCCCCTCAATTTTGATACATTTTAAGATTATATCACAATAACCCCGGTTTGTTTACCGTTTCATCATGATAATTTCAGGTCTCATTCTTAAACGCCTTAAAAATTGAAACACACATCATAATCAGAATAAAAACAAAGGGCAGGGCCATAATAATCGCCACATTGCGGATTGCCACCAGACCGCCACTTAAGAGCAGCACAATGGCCATGGATGAAAGCACGATCCCCCAGACAACCTTGATTTTACGATCCGGATTTAAATCACCGTTTCGCGAGAACATCGCCACCACAAAATTGGCCGAATCGGCTGATGTCACGAAGAATGTTACAATTAACAAGGTTGCCAAAAACGAAATCGCCTGGCCGAACGGTAAATGTGATAAGGTGACAAATAATCCAACCGCCACATCGCCGGTAATGGCCTCGGCAATACTTAGCTTATCGATGATTTCAAAATGCAGGGCGGTTCCACCAAAAACGGTAAACCAGAGACAGCAAAAAAGCGCCGGAATGATAATCACACCCATAATAAACTCTTTGACGGTTCGCCCCTTTGAGATCCGGGCGATAAAAGTTCCCACAAACGGGCCCCAGGACATCCACCAGGCCCAATAAAAAATGGTCCAGTTACCCAGCCAGGGATCATCGCTAAATGGTGTTAAGGCCAGACTCATTGGCAGAATATTATGAAGATAAGCACTTAAGCTGACAAAAAAAGTATCAATGATAAAAACCGTTGGCCCAGTAAATAGCACAAAAATCATGATTAGCAGCGCAATCACGATGTTGGTGTTACTGAGTGTTTTTATCCCTTTATCCAGTCCTGTTATCGAAGAAATCAAAAACAGCACCGTAATGATGACAATAATGATAATCTGTACGGTGATCGTATTGGGGATGCCAAAAAGTGTTTTGAGACCGCCATTAACCTGCAATGCCCCCAACCCCAATGACGTTGCCACACCGATCACGGTTAAGACCAGCGCCAGCACATCAATCAGCTTGCCAGCAATTCCTTTGGTCTTTTCACCCAGCAGCGGCTCAAGGGTCGAGCTGATCAGACACGGCTGTTTTTTCTTGAAGGTGACATAAGCCAAAGCCAGACCAACGATGGCGTATATCGCCCAGGGGTGAAAACCCCAATGCAAAAAGGCATACTGAAATGCCTTGCTGGCCGACTCACTGGAGGCCGCCTCAATCCCCAGCGGTGGCTGTAAGTAATGATAAACCGGTTCGGCCACGCCCCAAAATACCAGACCAATGCCCATTCCGGCACTGAAAAGCATTGCAAACCAAGAAAAATTTGAATACTCCGGGCGGTCGTCTTCATCCCCCAACCGCAGTTTTCCGTATTTACTGAAAGCCAGCCCCAGACAAAAAATCAGAATCCCCAGCACTGAGACCAGATAGAACCACCCCAGATTATGAGTAATCACACCAAACAGGACATTTGTCACATTCAGTAATTCATCGGTAAAAACAAATCCAAAAAACAAAAAAACAACTAACAAAACAAGTGAAATATAAAGTACCATAGTGTCTTCCTCTTTCTTATTCATGCACCAGTAATGCCATCTATAAAGTATCAACCGATCAGGTACAATTTGCAGCCAAAACTTTCTGTTGCGATTTACCACCCGCTTAAGCTAAAAACTTTCTCCGTTGTGATGATCCATGAGAAAGTTTTTAACCCGGGTATTAGAAACATGCTTAAATCATTATTTGACTGGTCCGATTTGCCCTTGTCGGTAGGCTTTGCTATACTTACGACAGTGTTTATCCTGGCCAAGCAAGGCGTAGGTAGCAAAGATAGTACCCATCATCTCACGGTTAAGCGGATCAATGACCGCCGAATCCATTCCAGCTTCCATGGCAAAGGCCATGCAGGTTCGATTCAGCAAGGATCGCACCGGTAAGCCAAACGACATATTGCTGATCGCTCCGGTTACATGAATAGTCGGATACAATGCTTTGATTTGGCGGATTTCCTCAGCGAAATTAAGCATTGAGTTGTTTTCCGTTGACAAAGCCATTACGCAGGGATCAATATGCATCCGATCAGGCGTAATCCCATATTTTGCCGCTTTTTCAACCATGATTTTAGTGATTTCCAGCTTTGTTTTAACATCATTGGGAATGCCCTTGTTATCGCAGGTTAAACCAACCACCTGCCAGCTGTTACCTTCCAGAAGCGGCAACAACACCTCGCATTTATCACCTTCTTCTGAAATCGAATTGATCAGACCGGGCTTGTTGGCGTATTTAAAAACGGCTTCAATCACCCGAGGATTGGGGCTGTCAAGACACAGTGGCGTATCGGTTGCGTTTTGAACAATATCCATCAGCCATTTCAACGTTTCTATTTCAAACTCCGGTGCGGTGCTGGCACAGACATCAATATAAGTCGCTCCTGCTTCGGTTTGTTTGACCGCCAGGGCGGCGATGTAATCAGCATCTTTTCTTTCAATCGCTGCTTTGACGGATGGAATTGTACCGTTTATCTTTTCTCCAATTATTATCATCTTTTATCTCCTTGAAATACAGATAAAAGACAGTCTTTGTTACTGCCTTCTATCTGTTAAATTATCGTTTACTTAAATCATTTTTGAATGTCTGCTCATTTTTTGTTTGGTTGAGCTAATTAATTAAGCAACCCATTCCTGACAGATCTTGACACCTTCAGCGGCATTGGTGGTATATTGATCGGCCCCAACATGTTCACAGGCTTCTTTAGTAACCGGATTTCCGCCAATAATAATTTTGGCGTCAATTCCAGCTGCTTTCACCATTTCAACGGTTTCCTTCATGGCATCGATGGCCAGGGTCAAAACACCGCTCATTCCGATGATGCAGCCCTGATTTTCTTTGGCGGTCTTAACAAACAGTTCCGGCGCAACATCAATTCCCAGATCTATCACTTCAAAACCCGCTGCTTCTGACATGCTTTTGAAAATATTCTTACCGATATCATGTAAATCACCATGAACCGTACCAAGTATAATGGTCCCGGCAACTGTATCAGCGCCACTGCCCAGCACTGGTTTTAACAGATTGATAGACTCGGTTAATAGTTCACCGGCAAAAATCAGATCGCCAACAAAATAGTCGCCCTTTTCAAACAGTTCACCAACAATTGCCATACCGGCCTGACAGGCGGCAATGGCTTCCTGGGCTTCTGGTTCTGACGGACTCGCTTTAACAAACTCGTTGAGTAAATCCATTACCAGTTCTTCTTCCAAATCTCCTACTGCTTGTGTTAATTCTTTTAAATCTAACATTTTTTTACCATTCCTTTTTTATTTTTTATTGACATGATGGTCGCAACCATTATGCCCTGGCCTGATTTTTTATTAAGTGTATTTGTTTTAGAATTTTTCGCTTTCCGGCAGGTAACGGTTTAACAGTTCCTGTTGTTTTTTGGTCAGGTCTGGAGCCTGATAGCTTTCCAATCGTTCTTCGATAATTTTTGAAGCCCGCTGTCTGATATCGCCCACTTCTTCAAAAATAACGGCTGGATCACCGGCGGTTTTATTAAAAATCTGTGATAAGTGATGCTGATCGCGGTATTCTTTCGGGGTTCTTCCTGATAAATAATTACCCAGTGGGCCAGCCTTTTTGATTTCGTCAAAAACCTTACCGGCTTGTGTATCCGAGATTTTAATCCCTTTGTTTAGTCGCATCAAGATGCGATTGACCTCTTCATCGAGAACAAATTTTTCATAACTGCCGACGGCGTAGGATTGAAGAATCCCGGCATTATTCAGCGCAAAGTCTGATTTTCCCAGGTAAGTGGTCATCAATGTCGTCATTGATTCAACCCCAGCCTGATAATCGGGTTTGAGTGAATCCGAACCACTGACACCGGTTCTGACTGGCAAACCATAGTAACGTCCCAAGGCCAATGTTGCCATTTGAATCAGCTGTGCTTCTGGTGCCCCAATGGCAATGGCTGTTTTACGCATATCCGTTGGTGAAGACACGGTTCCGTAAATAACCCCGACTCCCGGGTTAATCAATTGCGTTAAGACGATCCCGGCCAGAATCGTTGCATTGTCCTGAATTACCGAACCCATCAGTGCCGCTGGAGCGGTCAGATTGGTCATCGAACAGGTGATAATGGTAACCGGCTGACCTTCTTCAACCAGACCCATAATGTTATCAAGCACCTCATATGAGTAGCCGAGCGGTGAGAGCGCACAGCAGTTGGTTAATAATACCGGTCGATCCCAGATGTCATAGAATTCTTTGTACAGGTTGGCGATTTCTTTGGCCGCATCCTTCAAGCTCTGTTTTTTGACATTTAAACTGTTGGCAACATTGCCATAGGTTGGTCGGTCTGAATATTTAAGACATAATGCCACCTGAGGGATATAGAAATTATCCTGAGACTTGTCTAAATCCGGGGTATCATAGGCAGAATTATTGACAAAATCGGTCACATCACTGGTATGCATCAGTTTTAAAAACTTAACCACATCCGGCAGTAATGCCGCTCTGTAGGTATCATCTTCAAACAAGAATTTTGAAGGACCGTAACAGCCCACTGTTTTTGGTTTGAAACGCTCACCAATGTGTGTTTCACCAGCACTGGTGGTCACCGCAAATGATTTCGGTGCTGTCGCCAGGGCTTTGTTTAAAAGTTCTTCACTTATTTTTACAATATTCCCTTCGACGGTTGCACCATGTTTCTTAAAGATCGCCAAGGCCTCTTCACTGGCAAAGGAAACACCGACTTCTTTTAAAACTTTTAAAGAATACTCGTGTAGCAGTTCCACATCGCTGGTGGAAACGTATTTTTCATAAAAGCGTCTGTTCATATACATTTGAAATAACCTCCGAATTTTTTAATAAATACATGTATTTCGCAATTAAACTATAGCACGGCTCCCAAATTGTTGTCAATACTTATTTTGTAATCGAAACCAGACTTCCTGGTGATCTACATTATAAGGATTTAGCATAAATATTTCTGAACCACCTCAATTTTCTGGCATTTTATTAAGATATTTGGTTGTTTTCCTTTCTTAAAAATAATTGTTGACCGTTTACATTTATCGTGTTATACTCCATTGCATTAGACATGTATTTCGCAATTATGTTTCAGGAGGATGAAATGAAAAATTTTGGATTTAAGAATGCAATGGTATTTTTAATACTCAGTGCTACGGTTGCTCTTGCCTATCAATTACCCTTTCTACGCTTTACCTTTTACGATCAATTTGCCGCTGCGTATCAGCTTAGTAATACGCAAATTGGTGTTCTGGCCTCGGCACTGAATTTAACCTATACCTTCTGCTATCCGATCGGCGGTTGGATGGCTGATCGTTTCTCAATGCGCTCAATGATTTCCACCACCCTGGCGGCTTATGCTGTGCTAACTTTCGCCTTTGCGATGACCACTAACTTTACGGCGCTGCTGATTATTCATTTTCTTTACGGATTTTTCGGTATTGCCACCCTGTGGTCAGCCTATCTCAAGGGGATCAGAAATTTGGCCAACGAAGACAATCAGAGTAAAATGTTCGGTGGCAGTGAAGCCTTGCGGGGTGTTATTCAAACCCTGATGGGATTCGCCTTTCTGGCGATTGTCGGTTTGGCCGCTACCCCCGCTGCTGGCATGAAGGTTCTTTTTATATTTGGCGCCGCTGTTTGTGCTCTGTTTTTTGTTCTGGCTTTGTTCTTTCTTCCCAAAACAGATATCAAACACGAATCGCAGGCGGTCGTAAACGAAACGAAATACAGCGTTATCGATGTTCTAAAAAACAAAGGCGTCTGGATTACGATCCTGGTGATTATGTTTGCCTATCTTACCTGGGCCATTGGAAATGCCTACATGACGACCTATACGGTGCAGGTGCTTAACATCTCAACAACAACAGCCAGCGCTATCGGCATCGTCCGCAGTTACATCATTGTCTTGTTAGCCGGAGTAATCGGCGGCTTTTTCATGGATAAGTTCACTTACAAAGGCAAAGGCTTTATGATCGCTTTTGGCGCCATCGCCGCTGCTTTGGTTGCTCTGCTCTTCTCTGCCAAGGTGATTGCCATCAGCATTATCCTGACCCTGGTGATCGCATTCATCGCAAACATCATGAAATCCACCTACTGGTCGATCATGGATCAGGCTGGTATCCCCGTTGGAATGACCGGAATGGCTACAGGTATTATCTCATTTATCGCTTTTATCCCGGATGTCTTCTACGGCCTGATTTGCGGTAAGTGGCTCGATGATGCCAAAGCTGCCGGTGATATTGCCACTGGCTTCAACCAGATTTTTATCTTACTGATTATTTGTGCGATCCTCGGAATTGGCTCCTCGTTGTTACTTGTAAAACGCACCAACGATTTAAAAAACTCTGTGTCACCAGAATTAAAAGCTGAAACTACTCCCGTCTCCTAAAAAATCAGGCTCCAACTGGATATCATTCCGGTTGGAGCCTTTTCTAGAATTTTTTGATATGATTTTGCTTTTAAAAAACAGCATTTAAAAAGCGCCTGACCGAACAATGTCGGTCAGACGCTTTTTGCTTATATTTTTAACCCATTAAACCCGGATAGAGCGGATATTTTTCGGTTAAGAAAGCAACCTTTTCCAGGGCCAGTTCCATGTCTTTATTAATCAGTGCCGCTTCAATGGCATCGGCAACCACTTCCATGTCAGCTTCCACCAATCCTCGGGTGGTTACGGCCGGTGTTCCGACCCGGATTCCACTGGTCACAAAAGGACTTTCCTTATCATAGGGAATCGCATTCTTATTGGCGGTAATATTGACTTTTCCCAGGGTTTCATCAGCTTCTTTACCGGTCAGGCCGACCTTGCTGACATCTAACAGCATCAGGTGATTGTCGGTGCCACCGGAAACGATTCGAAAGCCCCGTTTTTCCAGCGCTGCCGCCAATACTTTGGCATTCTTGACCACCTGTTCCTGATAGGCCTTAAACTCGGGTGTTGCGGCTTCTTTAAAAGCAATTGCCTTAGCGGCGATCATATGCTCCAGGGGACCGCCCTGGGTACCGGGAAAGACACCCTTATCGATCAGCTTGGCATATTCTTTTTTGCAGAGGATAATCCCCCCACGAGGACCCCGCAAGGTTTTATGGGTAGTGGTGGTAACAAAATCGGCATAAGGCACCGGACTTTGATGTTGTCCAGCCGCCACCAGACCGGCAATGTGAGCCATATCCACCATCAGATAACACCCAGCGGCCTTGGTCAGCTTTGAAATCCGTTCAAAGTCGATGGCGCGAGGGTATGAGCTGGCGCCAACTACTACCAATTTGGGCTGGTGTTCGTTGATCAGCTTCTCGATCTCATCATAATCGATGGTTTCGGTTTCCTGATTCACCCCATAAGAAATGAAATTGTAATATATTCCAGAAAGATTGGCCGGACTACCATGGGTTAAATGACCGCCCTGATCCAGGCGCATCCCCAGAACCGTATCACCCGGTTGCAGAACTCCCATGTAAACTGCGGTATTGGCCTGGGCTCCGGAATGAGGTTGGACGTTGGCGTGTTCGGCACCAAATAAGGCCTTGGCCCGATCAATAGCGATCTGTTCAATGGTATCCACATGAACACAGCCACCGTAGAAACGGTGTCCCGGCGTACCTTCGGCGTATTTATTGGTTAAATGACTCCCCATGGCTAACATCACTGCGTCTGACACAAAGTTCTCAGAGGCGATCAGCTCTAAATGACTTTGCTGTCGATGCAATTCCTTTTTCATGAGTTCATAAATCTCAGGATCAGCAACTTTTACTTTTTCAAAATACATAATTTCCTCCATAAAACTCTTTCTAATAGTCATTTCGCCGATTTGAAAGCCTTTCAAGGGAAGCCGCAATACTTTTTAAATAGATCGATATTTCTTCAATTTTCACTTTGAAATAAAATACAAACATGATGCCTGACATCAAAAAAAAGATCAGTAATATCGGGATGATACTCCAGGCCACACCGGCCATACTATTTATAAATTGATTCATATCGTCCTCCATTAGGCCGCTGTCTTTCTATGAAAGACAGTTGTACGGCAATAACATTTACTATTGTAACATTAAATTCTGATAATGCAATACACATTCCATCATTTTTTGTGATTTGTTTTATGGTTTGGAAAATAAGGACCGCTTAGCAATCGTGGCCAATCCCGAAAGTCTTAACCATGATTCCAAAAGCTAACACTATATGTGCAGATGTTTTTCTGACTATTCTACCACTTCAATGGTATCCCCTGCTTTGATAACGCCACCTTCGAGGATAATGGTAAAGATACCTTCTCTTGGCATTACGCAATCGCCGACCTGTTGGGCGATTTCACATCCGGCATGGCATTCTTTGCCAATCTGGGTCACTTCCTGCAGGGTTTCGCCGATTCTTAGCTTTGTTCCCACCGGCAGTTCATAGACGCAGATGCCTTCAGTCGTAATGTTTTCAGCAAAATTACCGGCACATAGTCCCGCTGCGCCCATGGCGATCATCTTATCAATACTCTCCTGTCCCAACAAACTGACCTGACGATGCCATTTTCCGGCGTGGGCATCACCCTCCAGTCCAAAATCCTTTATAAAATTCCCGACCGAAATCGGTTTTTTCATGACACCTTTTGTTTCGCTAATATTAATTGCTATTACTTTTCCACTCATGTTTTTTCTCCTATTAAATTTTATTGATGGTTGGGATTTATAAACTCACCGGATTTGCCACCGGTTTTTTTAGCCAGATAAATCGCTTCAATGGTCATTTCTTTGTCGACTGCTTTGCACATGTCATAAATGGTCAGGGCAGCCACTGAAACCGCTGTTAGGGCTTCCATTTCCACCCCGGTCTGACCGGTGTTTTTAACCACGGCTTCGATTAGAATTCGGGAATTTGCCTCATCAATTTGAAAATTAATGTCACTGCCGGAAATAAATATATTATGACACATCGGGATCAGATCAGCCGTTCGTTTAACACCCATAATTCCAGCAACCTGAGCCACTCCCAGAACATCGCCTTTTTTCATCTGGCCGTCGATGATTTTTTTAAGAGTCGCTTTTTTCATACTGATGGCTCCTCTGGCAACGGCCATTCGTTCAGAGCTTTTTTTCTCGCTGACATCCACCATTTTACTGCGGCCCGCCTCATTAAAATGAGTGAACTCGACGATCTCTTTATCCATTTCGTCCATATCATCCTCCAATTTCGTTCATATTTCTTAGTAACTGCTTTTCATGTTCATTAATATGATGCTTTTCCGGTTTTTTATTAATCGCCTGTAAGAGAATTTCCTTATAGGTCATTCCGGCTTGATGCAGCGCCACCAGGTCAATTTCGAAGTCTGAATGGAGGCAGGGTTTGATTTTACCATCGGTGGTCACCCTAATCCGGTTACATTCGCTGCAAAAATGCTTACTGATGGGATTAATCAGACCGACTCTCCCCTTGGCTCCAGGCAGCTGGTAATACTCTGCCGGTCCGGTTTTGTCCGGGATCAGTAGTGGTGTTAACGCTGGCACGCGCTTTAGCACCTCATCATTGGACAGGTATTTATTTTCTGCAAAACCGCTGGATTCACCCAGCGGCATCAGTTCAATAAACCGCACATAAACAGCTTCGTCCCGGGTATAATTGACAAAGCTTTCAATTTCATCGTCATTAAACCCCTTGATCAGCACCGTGTTGATTTTAATGGGATGCATTCCCGCTGCCTTGGCGGCGGCAATCCCGGCAAAAACATCTTCCAGGTGCCCCCACCGGGTAATCTCATGAAATTTGGCCGGATCAAAGGTGTCCAGACTGATATTCACCCGGTTTAAGCCTGCCGCTTTTAAATCTTTGGCGTATTTCGGCAAGAGAATCCCATTGGTGGTCATAGTGAGATCCTCAATCCCGGGAATCTCGCCAATTCTTCTGACCAAATCAACAATCCCATGGCGCACCAGCGGTTCTCCGCCAGTTAAGCGAATCTTATTAACCCCCAGGGACACCCCAGCTTTAATCAGATCCAGAATTTCTTCAAAGGACAAATTCTTCTGATGCGGATGTTTCTCAATTCCCTCCTCCGGCATGCAGTAAACACATCTTAAATTGCATAAATCGGTGATGGAAATACGCATGTAATTTATTTTTCTTCCATAATGATCCTTCATCTGTTTCCTGCTTTCTCCCCTGATGTCTAGGGTTTAACGATTTCTCCCGGCTGCTCCAGTTCATATCCCCCCAGCCGTTTTAGTGCTTCTTTAAATTGTTCTGATTTAAGTACCTTGATAAATATCTGCACCCGGGGATCGTCCAGATTTTCTTTTAGGATGACAAAGTCATACTCTTCTTCACCAATCGGTATAAAATCCAGATCCATCATATTGGCGGCCGATAAAACCCCGATCCCGACATCGCAGGAACCGGACGCAACCGCCGAAGCCACCATCATATGGGTGTTCATTTCACGGCTATAGCCCAAAATCTGATTGGCATCGAGCTGCTTTTGTTTTAATAAGTAATCCAACAATACCCGGGTACCTGAGCCCCGTTGCCGATTGACGAAACTGATATCTGGTCGGATCAGGTCGGTAATTCCCTGAATATTTTTGGGATTGCCTTTGGGTATAATCATCCCCTGGGTTCGTTTAACCCCTTTAATCAACACGACCCCCTCGTCAGCCAGATAACGCTTTAAATAGGAGAGATTATATATCCCGGTTTGTTCATCCAGCAAATGGATCGGGGCAATATGACACTCGCCTTTTTTGATTGCCATAATCCCACCCAGACTACCCACATGGGCCGAAGACAAGTTTACCAGTTCTTTGTTTTGATGAATGATATTGGCAACGATATCCATCAATACATCGTGACTGCCAATCGAAACCAGGGTATTTTCAATTTCTTCCCGGGGTCGCATCAGAATCAGCTCGACCTCTTCCCCGGCTTCATAACCTTCGACATTTTTGGGAATCTTCAAAATACCGTCAGCATTGACCAGTGACATGGTCACCCCTGCGCCCCGATCCAGCGGCGTAGCCACAAAGCGCTGATTGACCCGACCACATTTCATCCGGACAAACTCCAGATACTTAAGCGACGACATCAGACGTTTTGAAAGCACTGCTTTGATGGTGACTCCCTCCGTCAGGATCTGATGGTTAAAGGCCAGAATTACCGGTTTAACAAAGCTTTCAAAGACAAAATAGGCAGAGACCGGATAGCCGGGAATCCCGATCACCGGTTTTCCCTGAATCATTCCCAACACCACGGGTTTTCCCGGTTTAATGGCGACGCCGTGAACCACTACTTCACCCAGTTCTGCAATCAGCTTGCGGGTGTAGTCTTCGGTTCCGGCTGAGGAACCAGCGGAAATCAGCACCACATCATTTTCATCAACAGCTTTAATGATCGCCTTTTTGATCACCTCGTAGTCATCCTGTACTGTCGGGTAACGTCGGGCTTTGCCACCATATTCTTTGACCAGCCCCGCAAACATATGGGTATTGGAATCAATTATTTTTCCTACCGCCATCGCTTCCCCGGCTTCCACCAGTTCGGTACCGGTGGGAATAATCCCCACCCGGGGTTTGTCCATCACTTCAATCTCCGTAATGCCGCCAGCTAGCAGGGCCCCCAGATCGATTGGGCGAACCCGGTGAAAAGCCGGGATAATCAACTCTCCGGCAACAATATCTTCACCAATTGGTCGGACATTCTGCCACAACGAAACCGGATTGTTGATGCTGACTTCATTATCACTTTTTATGATCACATCCTCAATCATCACCACCGCATTGTAGGGATCAGCAATTACATCGCCAGTATCGACAAAATTAAAATCGCTTCCTTTTATCAACGTCCGGGGATGACGTTCGTCCACGCCAATCATCGCCATCGCTTCGACACAGATGCCATCCATGGCCGAGGCATTATAATAGGGCGATGAAATTTTCGCAAAAACTGGCTCTTTCGTCACCCAGCCCTGGGCTTCGATGACGGGTAGAACACGGCCTTTTTGATGCGCTTCGGCAAAGGATAATAAGGCCAGATACTTGGACACTGCCAGATTGAGATCTTCATTTTTTAAATATAAATTCCGTTCGTCTTTTTTTCCGGTATTTTCAGTATTCATTATTCCCTCCAGTTCAGATCTAAGTAGTCAGTCTACGAGCTTTTTAAAACAGGGTTACCAAAACCTGATCGCCAGTATTTTTTCCTTCTTCGTTTTCGGTAATTTCAATATAACCGTCAGAATACGCTAACAGCGTAATCATTCCCGATTTACCGTGAGTAGGCCGGACTTCGATGCCATTTTCAGTCTTTTTGATGGCCACGGTCTGGAAAGTTCGTCGGCCCGGGGCAGCATGAACATTTTCCGTAAGCACCCCCTGGACGGTCAGATCGTTTACACTATCCTGTCCATAATACAAGCGCATAAATTCCTGTAGTACGATCATCATCACCATAATAGCGGCGGCTGGCTGGCCCGGTAAACCGATTACCGGTTTTTGCGAAACGGTTCCCAAAATCGTCGGTTTTCCCGGTTTAACTGCCAGACCATGGAGCAGCACCTGCCCCAGTCCATCAATGACCTGAACGGTATAATCCTTTTCGCCCATCGAACTTCCACCAGAAAGGATCACCATCTCGCCGTTTTCGATGCCCTTTTGCACGGCTAAGCGAATCTCCTCACGGTCATCTCTGGCGTAGGCGGTTGAGATGACCTCGGCGCCCAAACGTGTTGCCACCGCTGCCAGCGCCGGGGTGTTAATGTCAATCACTTCCCCAGGTTTAGGTGTTTCACCAGGCCGAATGATTTCATCACCAGTGGAAATAATGCTGATCCGGGGACGCTTAAAAACCTCGATCTGCAAATAACCCAAAGCCGATAAAACGCCGATGTCCTGAGGTCTTAACTGATGGCCCCGGGAAAAAACCAGTTCCCCCTTTTTGATGTCATCACCAATTTGCATCATGTTTTCATTGGCACCGGCATTGGTGTAAATGGCCAGGTCTTTTTCTCCCAGTTTTTCAGTATACTCAATCATAATCATGGCTTCAGTACCGGCTGGTACCATCCCCCCAGTTGGAACATAGAAGGTTTCACCCTGGTTAAGGCGCTCGGCGGTTTCTTTGCCCATCTGGACTTCTCCGGCGATTCTTAAAAAGCCCGGTATGGCCTGGGACGCTCCTTGAACGTCGGTTAGTTTCACCGCATACCCATCAACCACGGACCGATCAAAGTGCGGAACATCGATAGTCGATACAAGATCAGCCGCCAGTATCCGCCCTAATCCATGGCTTAAATCAATGGTTTCATTCTCTAGCGCGATATCTATAAATGACTCATTGATAATTTTTTTCATCTCATCAATGGTTTTTACTTTTAATAACTCCATTTTTTTCTCCTTACCGACCATTTTTTTCATTCGGTGTCTGCTTTCTATTCTAACGATTATTGTCAGAAAAAACAATATCAATTCAAGACTTTAATTTTTCGTTAAAAATTGTTATACTAAAATGAATAGTTTTTATTGGACTTAAGGAGGTGGCGCAATGTCACGTTATGAACGCAATTTTCCAGCTTTTTCCGAACAGGACTTTGAGCGCATTCAACATGCCACAATTTGTATCGTCGGCTGTGGCGGTTTGGGGGGCTATATCATTGAGATGCTGGCCCGAGTCGGGATCGGTTCACTGATTTTGATTGATGGTGATGTCTTTGAAGATTCCAACCAGAACCGCCAGATTTTCTCAACCGAGAAAAATATTGGCACCCCCAAAGCTAAAGCGGCAGCAGCCCGGGTCAAGTTGATCAATAAAGAAGTGACGACCACCTATTATCACGATTTTCTCGACGAGGAAAACGGTTTTTCCTTGATTGGCGATGCCGATCTGGTGATGGATGCTCTGGATAATGTACCAGCCCGGCTGACCCTCCAGACCTTGTGTAAGGAAAAGAACATCCCCCTGATCCACGGTGCCATCGGCGGCTGGTTTGCCCAGATCACCACCGTTTTTCCGGAAGATGATACCCTGTCCCGACTCTATGACGGTGAAAAAGAATACGACTCCAAGGCTCTGGGCAACCCATCCTTTACTCCGGCTCTGGCAGCATCGCTACAGGTATCTGAAGCCTTGAAAGTCCTAACCGGCAAAGAAGAAATTTTGCGAAACAAACTGTTATATATCGATTTATTGGCCAATGACTTTTTTACATTTAATATTTAGGAGGAAAACATGTATCGAACTGGAATAATGACCTTAAGTGATCTGGGCTCGAAGGGCCAACGGGAAGACAAAAGCGGTCCGATGATTGCTACGATGCTGGCCGAAACCAAACTTTATGAGGTAGTCAAAACCATCATTCTTCCGGATGATCTGGACACCATTAAAGCTGCCCTGATAACCTGGGCCGATGAAGACCATCTGGATCTGATTCTGACTACCGGAGGCACCGGCTTTTCCGGACGGGACTGGACCCCGGAGGCCACCATTGCCGTCTGTGACCGGATGACTCCCGGCATCCCCGAAGCGATGCGTTATCACAGCCTGCAGATCACCCCCAAAGCAATGCTCAGCCGCAGTGCCGCCGGTATCCGCAAGCAAACCCTGATCATCAACCTCCCCGGCAGCCCCAAAGCCGTCAAAGAAAACCTTGAAGCCATTCTGCCAGCCCTGGATCACGGCCTGGAGATGCTCCAGAGCAGTGGCTCCGCCAATTGCGCCGAACCCATCAAGTAACCTAAAAAAAAGCGTATCTCCCCATCTTGTGAGATACGCTTTTTACTGTTTATTTCCTAAAGTTCCATACCGTTTAAGATATCACGCAATTGAACCAGCTCATCAGCAGTCAACGTGATGCCCTTACGCATTTTTTCGTGATCTGCATTCCAATCCCGGATATCATACTTGGGGTCCCGTTCATTCCAGCTAACCAAATTCAGCTCTTTCTGCCAACCACTGGGCAACTCGCTGAGAACACCGATTTCTTCTACAACTTTGAATGTTATTGCTGCCATCTTAACCTCACCTTATAATAATTCATCGAGTTTACCGCTAAACTCAATTTCTTTAAGCTCTGAAAAACCACCAACAAATGTCTCCCCTATAAAGACAAAAGGCACCGTATAATGATTGGTCTGATCCTGTAATTGGCGCCGGGTCTGCGCATCATTGTAAATATCAATTTCGGTGTACTTCAAACCCTTATCATCCAGAAGTTGTTTGGCGGCTCGACAATAGGGACAGTGGGCCCAAGTATATAATTTAATTTCTTTCATTTTTCAGGTCACCTTCCTTTTTAAAAATTTCTATTCCTCTTGAATTTTATCATATTATTTCATTTTAACCCTTATTTCCCAAGTGTCAACAAATAATTCTTAAATAATTGTAGAATTATTCAGTCAATTATCGTATTATTAATCTATTAACAATAAAAGGAGATTATCATGCAAAATGTAACGATCGTGGATCATCCACTTGTCATGCACAAATTGACCCACCTGAGAAAAATGGAAACACCGTCCCGGGAGTTTCGGGAACTGGTGAAAGAACTATCCAGCCTGATGGCCTGGGAGGTTACCAAGAATTTTCCGCTTAAAGAAATCGAGATTGAAACACCCATCTGCAAAACAACCCAAAAAGTACTGGCCGAAAAAGATGTGGTCATTGTCCCTATTCTACGGGCAGGTTTGGGCATGGTGGAAGGTTTTACCAACATCATCCCCAAGGCCAAAATCGGTCACATTGGTCTGTACCGTGATCCCGAAACGCTCCAGGCGGTGGAATACTACAAGAAACTGCCTTCTGATATTGCCGAACGAGAAGCCATAATTGTCGACCCGATGCTGGCCACCGGGGTTTCGGTCATCCATACCATTCGCCTATTAAAAGAAGCCAACTGCCCCAATATCAAGGTGGTTCATATTCTGGCCTGCCCGGAAGGGATCAAAGCCGTCACCACCGCTTATCCTGATATCCCGATTTTTTGCGCTGCCATCGATGATCACTTAAACGACCACGCTTACATTGTGCCTGGTTTAGGTGATGCCGGTGACCGCCTTTTCGGTACCAAGTAAATTTTAAAATCATTTTTCAGGCAATAAGAAATCACACCAAGGCTTTTACTTAATTGTCAGGAATCCAAACCCTGGAGGTTACCATGCAACAGTCACGATACAACTTATTTACCGCCATCGCGCTGATTGTTGGCGTCGTTATCGGTTCTGGTATATTTTTTCGAAGCGATAATATTCTGGTCGCCACCGGCGGCAATGTGTTTTTAGGTATTCTGGTCTTCGTCATTGCAGCCATCAGCATTGTCTTTGGTTGTTTAACCATTGCTGAACTGGCAGCCCGAACCGATCGTCCCGGCGGCGTTCTTTCCTACGCCAAGGAATTTATCAGCCCCAGCATGGGTTCTGCCTATGGCTGGTTCCAGACCTTTATATATTTACCCACCATCACCGCTATTCTGGCCTGGGTTTCCGGCATTTATTTCTGCATTCTCTTTAATGTCGAACAGACTCTGGAAGTTCAGATTCTGGTGGGGATCTGCTGTTTTTTGGTGCTTTATGCCACCAATATTCTGTCAGCCAAAATTGGCGGTCATTTTCAAAGTGCCGCCATGGTCATCAAACTGATTCCGCTGGTTATCATCGGCTTTGCCGGTCTGATCTTTGGCGGTACCGCAGACCATTTCACCAGTACAGCCATCTCTGAAATCGGCTCTACCAGTTGGATTGCGGCTATTGCCCCGATTGCCTTTTCATTTGACGGCTGGATTATTTCCACTTCAGTGGCCTATGAAATAAAAAACAGCAAACGAAATCTGCCCCTGGCCCTGGTAATCAGTCCGATGATTATTCTGGTGCTTTACATTATTTATTTTGTGGGCATTTCAAATCTGGTGGGGCCGACCGAAATAATGAACAGTGGCGATGCCCATCTGGACTATGCTGCCAATATGATTTTGGGTCCCAGTGGCGCCAAAATCCTGATGCTCTTTGTGTTCATCTCGGTACTGGGAACCCTCAATGGCTTGGTCATGGCAATGATCCGGATGCCTTATGCCTTGGGTCTGGATCAAATGATCCCTAAAGCCAAAGCAATGACGAAGATTTCGTCTCACTTTGATTTTCCGGTCAATTCAGCTTTTTTTGCCCTAATCATTGTTGGATTCTGGTTGATGGTTCATTATTTTGCTCAGAAATATAAGCTGTTTCCGAATTCCGATATTTCCGAAATCGCCGTTGTCACCAGCTATCTGTTGTACCTGGGCCTCTACTATAAAGTTTTTTCACTGTGGCGAAAAAAAGAAATCAAAAGCCTGTTCCGGGGCCTGATCTGTCCTCTTCTGGCTGCCATTGGCTCGTTGATCATTTTCTCCGGAGGCATTCAGAATCCGTTGTTTGGCCTTTATTTTGCCATTTGCGCCATTGTTTTTGGGGCTGGATACAGCTATTACCATTTTGCCGTCTTAAAAAAACAACTAAAAAAATAATGTTTTTTTGATTATTTGTGTTAATTAAAAAAATTTGGGTAAATAAAGAATATAGCTTTTCTCCTCAAAGCATATTATATTAGAAGCGGAACACCCTCACCGGGGTGTTCCGCTTCTCTTTTTGATAAAATTACGATGTTTTTTATGCTGCCATGATTTGTCCTGATCAAACGTAGATGATATTCACTTCTTTATTGATGCTCCGCAGCATATCTATCAGTTTTTGGGTCACCCGCCATTTTGTCGTCAGTTCCTCCGGAAAATCCGGGTTCTGATGGGCCGGATTAATCGAATTCCCCATGATTAAATCAATGGTGGTACATTCGTTCATTAAAATATTTGCCAGCATCGATGCGCCGTTTTTTTCCTGAAATATTTCCCGACCACAACGATTATTCATATAATCTTCACAGATCCGCAAGGTTTCCTGAAGGGTTAATACCCCCTCTGTTACCAGATCGATCCCTTTAATGGTAGCGATCGGCGGCACCCGATCCGACATGGTCGAAAAATCAACCTTGACCTCTTCGCCGAATTCCCGGGCCACAATATTGGCAGCGGTTCCGCCACAGACAATCTTCTTGCCCCGGGCCCGCTCCAGTAGCCGTTTAATCTCGGCATCCTTCTCCTGATCCAGCGGTGGCCCCGAAAAAATGGTAATATATTTTCGTTCTTCCACCTTAATAACAGCCACCGTGGTATCATCTCCCGGTTCTTCGCCATAAAGGTTGTAGCAAGTATCCACCAGTGCCATCGAAATGTCCTTGGCCTTTTTGTTTTCATAGGAGCGTGCCAGAACGTAATCCGCCGCTTCTTCCCATTGCCAACCAAAGTTTAACAAATGGCCAATCCCGGCATGAATCACACCATCACTGAAAAAGGCCATAATATCGCCTTTTTCGATTTCCATTGAGGTTTCATAAACCGATTTTCCCTGGAATTCAATTTCTTTTCGTTCCAGTTCGATAATCTCCCCATCCCGGATAAACACCAGTGGCGGGTTATCAAATTCCAGAATATAAGCCATCCGGTTTCTAAATACCTGCACAATCGTAAAGGTCGAGTAAGCCATATGGCGAACGCTGCATTTGGGTAGGGTTGCTTCCAGGGTTTCGAGCACATCCATAATCCCCATTTTTTCTTCCAGCATGGTGGCCGCAATGGTAGAGGTCAGGGTTGCCAGAATATTGGCTTTGACGCCGCTGCCCATGCCATCAGCCAGCACCACTATGACACTTTCATCATTGATCCGAACTTCCACATTATCGCCGCAAAGCTCTTCATGAACCTTGTTGACACTATCGCTGGCAATATCCATAAATAACGCCATTAAACTTCAACCTCCCGACTGGTTACCACTTTCTGGAGCTTGGTCAGGGTCACCTTGGTTTCCGCAGTGGTTTCACCCAGCAAGCCAGCAATTTCGTGGGCAACCCGCATTTGTTTGTCGATAACCCGTTGGGCCATTTTGAGGGTTTCTTCCTGAATTTTTTGCATGTCCTGCTCCTGCTTTTCCTGACGGGTAATGTCAATAAATATCCCCATATACAACTCCTGCTCAGGAATATAGGTCAAGATTTCCATAAAGGTGCGGTTTTCTCTTTCGTAGTGACCTTTGCCGGTATAGGTATTGCCCCGGTCATGATTGAGTTTTCTAAAGGGATTGTAATCCAGAGCGTCGACAAAATTGTAACGCATCACATCTTCCTTTTTCATATTAAAGAGGCGTTCCGCCGCAGCATTAAACTCGATGATCCGGAATTTTTTATCCAGCACCGCAATGGCGTTGGGGGTGGTAGTGATAATCAAATTCGAAATGGCTTCGGTCTTACTGGTGATCAGTGGCAGACACATATCCAATTCCGCCATATTCCAATAAACCGCCCGGGCCTTATCCCGACAGGTTTCATAACCACAGGTTCCGCAATTCAGTTCGTCCCGTTCCGTAAATTTGGACATTTGATTGAGGATTTTTTCCAGCTCTTCGGTCGGTACCTCGCCCAAATGATGAACGGGCCGTTTATGAAATGAACGCCTGGTATCAACCGCTGGAATATCGGTGGAGGGTTCCTTTTTACTGTTTAAATCAATATAGGTCTGCAGCATCTCCACCTTTTCATATTTAGACAGCGGACTGTGAATATTACCCGGGCCATTGACACAGCCCTCCTCACAGGCGTTCATTTCGATCCAGTATTTTTTATCCAGCTGGTGAATCTCATCAAGAAACTCCATACAGTCCTTGACTCCATCAATACGCAAAATTTTCCGGCTGCCATCGAGATTTTCGACACTGTTTTTAGCCAATCCGCCAGTAATCGGATAAAGCCGTCCGGTGTTGGTACCAATGGCATTAAATTCTTCCATCGGCATTTTATTGGGGATGATGTTTTCTTTTTTAATCCAGCTGTCAATTTCATCGAAGGTTAAAACCCCATCAATGATGCCCCGGACATCCTTGTCGTGTACCTCCATTTTCTTAGCCAGGCAGGAGCCGGCATAGACAATTTTGGCATTAGGATATTTTTCACGAAGAATCTTGCCATGGGCAATCATCGGTGAGACCTGACGGCTCAGCGATGAGAGATACTGAGGATAGTAAATCTCAATGAGGTTTTTGATCGCCGCACAGGATGACGAAATAATAAATTTCTTATCACTGCGATACTCATCGGCATAGGCCTTGGCCACCACTTCGGCACCAATCGAGGTCTCCTCGATAATCGTGAAGCCCAGCTCCCGAAGAATTCCCAGATACTGGCGGGGATGATCCAGATAATAAGCTGTCGGGAATACCGCTGACAAGCTTAGCACCACCTGCTCGGTTTTCAGCCATTGCTTGATGGTATCGACATCACTATGAATTTCTTTGGCGTTATGGGGACAGGTAGCAATACAAACACCACAGCCAATACACATGGACTGAATAATCTGAGCATGTTTATCCTTAAGCTTTATGGCTTTCACCGGACAATTCCGAATACATTTATAACAATTACGGCATTTATTTTTTGAAAAATTGATAATACTCAATTATTTTCCCCCCATAATTTTCTCGAAGACTTCTTCCACATTTTCAACAGACGCAGCATAGATGATCTCATCACATTCCACAGCCACACCCTCGGTGCATTTTCCCATACAAAACGATCCCACCAGTTCAACCTCATCCCCCAGCCCCCGCTGATCAATGATCTGGTTCATCGCTTTCACCACCTTATACGATCCATTTACATGACAGGCACTGCCAACACATACTCTTATTGTCTTCATCACATTTTCCTTTATCAAAATTTCTAGCTCAATCTGATTGATTCATGGTATCATCAGATTTTTTGTCTGTCAACGGCTGGGCAAAAATGTCATGGTAAAAGACATTTTACAAAATGAGATCAAAATAAGGATAAAAAAACGTACAGTTTTTGATCAATTTTTCGCTACACGCAGCACTTTTGTGCGCTTTTTTTAAGGGTCATTCCCGTTGCTGTGAATAAATGATCGGTTCCTGGGTATTTACTGACGCAAAGACACAATTCCACTGCAGGCTTGACTCAAACTATCTGATTTGATAGAATAAAATCAATTAAATACGGTTTCATAGTGAAAACAAACAATCCGAATTGACAAACCTACGGTTTTCTATGGTTTATCAATCGTTAGAGTCTCGTTAGAAATGACGATGCTTTCCAGTGTGTAGAGGATGGTTAACGCAGAATTTTCGATTGTTTTTTGAGCAATCGATTATTTTTTTTGGATTCACTTCTCTTTATTGTCGTCTTTAGAGTATCTGCTCTTTTGATAAAATATTTTAGGAGGAAAAAAATGAAAAAGAAATTGTCACTATTGGTTATTGTTTTGTTTGTTTGCACCATTGCCCTCAGTACGCTGGGCTGTACTCCGGCAAAAAAAGACTTAGAGCCCGGCTCCAATGGAGAAATCATTCTGGCCACCACCACCAGCACCCAGGACAGCGGTTTGCTGGAAGAAATTCTGCCCGATTTTGAGGCCCAAACCGGAATTGCCGTCAAGGTTGTCGCCGTGGGCACCGGTAAAGCCATGGAAATGGGGAAAGCTGGTGAGGCTGATGTCCTTTTAGTACATGCCATCACCCAGGAGGAACAATTTATCAAAGACGGTTATGGGGTTGAACGTTTTGCCGTTATGCATAATGACTTTGTGGTGCTGGGACCAAAAGAAGACCCGGCCAAGGTCAAAACGACAGCTGCTGATAATGCAGTTAAAGCCTTTACCGCCATTGCCGCCGTGCCCGCAACCTTTGTCTCCCGGGATGATAAATCCGGCACCAATACCAAAGAACTGGAAATCTGGAAAGCTGCCAATATTACTCCAGCTGGTGACTGGTACATAAAAACCGGCACCGGGATGGGCGAAACCCTGACCGTCACCAATGAAAAACTGGGCTACACTCTGGCAGACCGGGCCACCTATGCCAAGATGAAAGACACCATGGCTAATCTGGAAATCGTCTGCGAAGGTGATGAAATGCTTAATAACCCATATGGGGTTATTGCCGTCTCGCCAAGTATTAATGACCAGATCAATGCCGAAGGTGCCCAGGCGTTTGTGGATTGGATCGTATCTCCTGAAACTCAGGAACTGATCGCATCCTATAAAGTCAATGGCGATCAACTATTTGTTCCGGACGCTGTTAAAAAATAACAATCAATTGAGATCCTGGGAGATGTCATCTTCCAGGATCTCATTATGGAGAAATCAATGGACTACATACTCAATGGTTTTGTTGAAGCCTTTCGGCTGATTTTTTCCTTTGACCCTGAAATCATTCAAATTGTTCTCTTATCGCTTTTCGTCTCTTTTTCATCGACCCTTTACGGAACCTTGATTGGGGTGCCCCTTGGCATCATTCTGGGAATCAATAATTTTCGAGGCAAAAAAGTGGTATCCCGTTTGCTGTACACCTTTATGTCGTTTCCACCGGTTATCATCGGTTTGTTTACCGCCCTCTTTTTGGCCCGTTCGGGACCCTTCGGCCAGTTTCAGCTGATGTACACCCCTACCGCCATGATCATTGCCCAAACCATTCTGGTGACGCCGGTTATTATGGGCATCGTCTTTAACCATGCCAGCACCAGCGGCTACGAGGTGGTGCAAACCGGTAAAACATTGGGAGCCCAGGGACTTAATATCCTGATATTGCTGGTTCTGGAGCTAAAAGGGGTCATTATGATTGCCCTGGTAACCGGTTTTGGTCGGGCCATTTCGGAAGTTGGTGCCGTTATGATTGTTGGCGGCAATATCCGGGGCTTCACCCGGGTGATGACCACCTTTATCGCCATGAATAACAACATGGGCCAATACAGTGTTTCCATTGCCATGGGTCTGATTCTGATGACCATCTCGTTTATCACCAATTCTGTTTTATATCACTTTATCATGGGAGATCAGAATGAATATCAAGACTAGCCATATTGTTAAGACCTATAAACAAAAAAAAGTGCTTCATCTGGATGGCCAATATGGTGAGCTGTTTTTTGAGTCCGGCCAAATTCATGGTATTATTGGGCCCAACGGTTCCGGAAAAACCACCTTGATGAAAATAATAGCGGGCCTGATCGCTCCTTCCTCTGGAACGATACGCTACAATGATCATCCCTTATGTCAGGATATTTTTTCCCAAATGACCTACTCCACCCATACCCCTACGCTTTTTTCCCGATCTGTCTATGAGAATATTGCCTACCCGTTAAAAATCCGCAACTATGAAAAAGACCGGCTCAATCAGACGGTGTCGCAACTGCTGGAAGAATTTGATATCAGTGAAATCAAAAATCAGAATGCCCGCCGTCTTTCCGGTGGCGAATCCCAAAAAACCGCATTGGCCCGGGCCCTGTCTTTTTCGCCGCAGGTACTTTTTTTAGACGAACCAACTGCCAATATTGATCCCAAAAGTATCCAGCTCATTGAAACCGCCCTTAAAAAACGAAATCAAGACCAGGGCTTGACCATAATCATCATCACCCATAATCTCAGCCAGGCCTTCCGGATCTGTACCCACTTGACTTTTCTCGATCAGGGCTCCTGTCTGTTTTCCGACACCCCGGAAAAAATCATGACTTCCACCCATCCAACCATCGATGAATTTATCTCATTCAATCGATTTTAAGGTTTTATTGTCATAACTAAAGGCATATTAAGCTTAAATTTTTTTTTATTCCTGTTTTTTATCTGATCTGACATGAAATTTTGATTGCAAAAACAGGGATCTTATAGGTATAATTATTACTTAGTCCTGACTTTATAACAGGTCATTATATTGGGAGGAAAACCATGAGATATGTACCAACATTTTGCCTGCGTGAAGGAATGATGTTAGGAAATAATCTTTGGGGTGAACGGGGTGAGCTGATACTTGCCAAAGATACGGTTCTGACTGAAGATTATATCGAACGAATAAAAAAACTGAATTATAATGGCATCTATGTTGAAGACGATCTAACCAAAGACATTCAAATCATCAATATCATCAATGACCGGGTTCGCGCCGAAACGGTTAAATGTGTGAAAAACGTCTTTATTACCACCGAAAATAAAGGTTCTTTAAAAAAGAATACCTTTAATGATATGCAAAAACAGATTGAATCCATTGTTGATGAGATTCTTCAAAATAGCCACATGGTCATTAATATGGTGGATTTGAAGGTTTTTGATGATTATACTTATTTCCATTCAGTGAATGTCGCCGTCCTTTCCATCGTTCTGGGAACCGCCCTGGGCTTACGCCGGGAACAATTATGCGATCTGGGAATCGGTGCTATTCTGCACGATATCGGCAAGGTTTTTGTCAAGAAAGATATTCTCTGCAAAGCCGGAGTTCTTTCTGATAACGAATCCTGTGAAATGCAAAACCATTCCACCCTGGGTTATGATTATATCAAAAAAGTATCAAACATCAATTTGTCCGCCCGAATCGGGATTCTCGATCACCATGAAAAATTCGGCGGCGGCGGTTATCCCAACGACTTAAAAGAAGAGAAAATTTCGCTCTTTGGACGGATCATTGCCATTGCCGATGTCTACGATGCCATGACCTCTGACCGCCCCTACCGCAAGGCCATCATCCCTTCAGAAGTCATCGAATACATTATGGGTGCTTCTCATACCCTTTTCGATCCGGATCTGGTTGATGTCTTTATCCGCAAGATTGCCCCCTATCCCATTGGCACCTGCGTGGAACTGAGCAACCGGCTAACCGGAATTATCATTGAGAATTATGAGAACTTTTCCATGCGACCCAAGGTTCGGATCTTTAAGAAAGACGGCGAAGATGTGACCCCTTTCGAACTCGATCTCAGTAACCGGGCCTTCCTGAATATTACCATTACCAGCATTCTATAGCTGTACCCAAACTGCACAACACCAACAGAGTCATGTTTCTGGCAACGGAGCATGACTCTGTTTTTTTCATTTAAAAATCCCGGTTGCCAATTCTAATTTCATTGCTATCCGCTTGATTACATGTTAGAATAAATTATTGTAATAGTGCTTATCCATAAGCAATGAATCGCTTAATCAACCCTGGGGAAAGCCTGGGGATTTTTTTGCTTAAATAGATGGTTTCGATACCACGGAGGATTTATGAATTGAAAAAAAATACCGAAAAGATTATACAAGTTAATAACCTGGTTAAACACTATGGGGATAAAACCATCATTGATGAAATTAATTTTTCCATCCGCCCCAATGAATTTCTGACCATCCTCGGCCCCAGCGGCTGTGGTAAAACCACCCTGCTGCGAATGATTGGGGGATTTGAAACCCCGGACTCTGGAGACATTCTTTTTGAAGGACGAACCCTGCTCAATATCCCGGCCAATAAACGGCCGATTAATACGGTTTTTCAGAAATATGCCCTGTTCCCCCATTTAAATGTCTATGACAACGTTGCCTTTGGACTAAAAATTCAAAAGAAATCCAAAGACGAAATCGATCGGCTGGTTCAAGAAATGCTGCGAATGGTTAATCTTCAGGGCCATGAACAACGGGATGTCAATTCCCTAAGTGGTGGTGAGCAACAACGGGTCGCCATTGCCCGGGCGCTGGTCAATCATCCCCAGGTGCTGCTGCTGGACGAGCCCCTGGGAGCCCTGGATCTCAAGCTGCGCAAAAATATGCAACTGGAGCTGAAAAATCTTCAGAAAAAAACCGGGATCACCTTTATTTACGTCACCCACGATCAGGAAGAAGCAATGACCATGTCCGATACCATCATCATTATGAACCGCGGCCGGATTCAGCAGATCGGCTCACCGGTGGACATATACAATGAACCCCGAAACGCCTTCGCCGCTGATTTTATTGGCGAAAGCAATATTCTCGAGGCAGTAATGCTTAAAGACTGTCTGGTTAAACTTCAGGAAGTGGCCATTCCCTGTGTCGATAAAGGCTTTGAGGAAAATGAAGCCGTGCTCACCGTCATCCGTCCGGAAGATATCGAAATTCTCCCCCCTGGCGTTGGCTTTCTTGACGGTTTCATTGAAACGGTGACCTTTTTGGGGATGCACTATGAAATTGTCATGACCTGTCAGGGCATCAACTGGCTGATTCACACCACCCGGGAATTTTTCGCCGGAGACCCAATTAGCATCCAGGTTGACCCCAATAATATTCACATCATGAAAAAGGACAACGACCATGAAATCATTTAAGGAATACATCGCCTATCCCTATGGTCTGTGGATGCTGATTTTTATTGCGGTTCCGCTGTTGGTGGTGATCTGGTTCAGCTTTTTATCCAACCCGGATTTTAAGGCCGGGATCTACACCTTTACTTTGGAAAACTATCAGCAGTTTATGGATCCAGTGTATCTGGAACTATTATACCGCTCGTTTTTATATGCCGTCATTGCTACCCTGATCTGTTTTCTGATTGCCTATCCTCTGGGTAACCTGATCGTTTCCCTACCCGGCCATCGCCAAAATATGATGATTGTGTTGATGATCATTCCCATGTGGGTCAATTTTTTGTTGCGTACCTACGCCTGGATGGTCCTGCTTAGCGGCAGCGGTTTGATCTCCCAATTTTTCGGGCTGCTGGGCTTCCGGGATGTCAGTCTGCTGTATACCCAATCAGCGGTGATTCTGGGGATGGTCTACAACTTTTTTCCCTACATGCTGTTACCGATTTACACTTCCTTAAAAAAAATTGACCCGGATTTGTTACGGGCCGCCACCGATCTGGGGGCCAACCATTTCCAGATGTTTCTAAAAATCAAGGTACCACTCAGTCTGCCTGGGATTGTTTCCGGCTGTATGATGGTCTTTATGCCGGCAGTCAGCACCTTTGTCATTTCCAACTTGTTGGGTGGCGGTAAATACATGCTGATTGGCAATCTCATTGAACAGCAGTTTTTAACCCTGAACAACTGGAACTTCGGCTCAGCTATATCAATGGTCCTGATGACGATTATCTTTCTGGTTCTCGGTATTGCCCGTTTAATTACCGGGAAAGAACTTGACACCGGAGGTCAGCTGCTATGAAAAGATTCTTTAAAAATCTGGCCTTTGGTCTGATTCTACTGTTTTTGTATGCCCCGATTCTAGTGCTGATTATTTATTCCTTCAACGATTCAAAAATCATGGGGCCCTGGGCCGGTTTTACCCTGAAATGGTATGTAATGCTTTTTCAGGATCGCTACATTCTTCAGGCCTTGTATTATACCCTGATTATTGCCGTAGTAGCCACTGCTGTTTCCACCGTTGTGGGAACCATCTCGGCCCTGGGCATTTACCGGATGCGTTCTAAACTGAAACGCCCCTACCTGTTGCTCAATAATATTCCAGTGCTGGTGCCGGATATTGTCATGGGGATCACGCTGATGTCGCTGTTTATTTTTATCGGCATGCAGATGGGCCTTACCACCATTATTATTGCCCACATCACCTTTTGCATCCCCTATGTGATCCTGGCGGTGCTGCCCCGGTTTAACCGACTGCCAGAAAATATTTTCGAGGCCGCCCTGGATCTCGGTGCAACGCCTCGACAGGCTTTCTGGAAGGTGCTGTTCCCGGAAATTCTGCCTGGTGTGACCTCCGGTGCCCTGATTGCCTTTACCCTGTCCATCGATGATTTTGTGATCAGCTTTTTTACCGCCGGCAACGGTGTCAGTAACCTGTCCATTACCATCTACTCGATGGCCAAGGCCGGCATCAATCCCAAAATCAATGCCTTGTCAACCATTATGTTCGGATGTATCATGGTCTTGTTAATCCTGATCAACATCCGCAGTGAAAAAGGGATTAAAAATATTCAATAAATCTTTATGAGGAGAATGGAATGAAAAAAATCGTATTAATTTTGTCGTTACTGTGTCTGCCTTTTCTGGCTGGCGGCTGCGGGTCTGATGATCGGGCTGAGTTGACGGTTTATAACTGGGGCGACTATATGGATCCGGAGGTGATCGCCCAGTTTGAAGAAGAATACAATTGCCGGGTCAATTATGAAACCTTTACCTCCAATGAAGACATGTACGTCAAGGTCAAAAACTCATCCGACACCTACGATGTCCTGGTGCCTTCTGATTATATGATTGAACGGTTGATCCAGGAAGAAATGCTCCGACCGATCACAAAAGACAATATCCCTAATCTGGCCAATATCGATGCTTCGGCCCAGAATCTGGCCTTTGACCCCGGCAATCAATACTCAGTACCTTATTTTTACGGGGTTCTGGGAATTGTTTATAACACGGCGCAAGTCACCGACCCGGTGGACAGCTGGAATCTGCTCTGGAACGACAAGTACGCTTCCAAAATTCTAATGTACGACAGCATCCGCGACAGTATGGGCGTCTCGCTGAAGCGATTGGGTTTCTCCATGAATGAAACCAGTGAAGCCAATATCAATGCCGCCCGGGATGCCCTGATTGCCCAGAAACCGCTGGTGATGGCTTATGTCACCGATAATGTCAAGAGCTTAATGGCCAGCGGTGATGCGGCCATGGCAGTGGTTTACTCCGGCGATGCGGCGATTATCATGAGTGAGACCGACAGTCTTGATTTTGCGGTTCCCAAGGAAGGTTCCAATGCCTTCTACGATAATTTTGTTATTCCCAAAAATGCCAAAAACCCGGAATTAGCCGAACAATTCATCAATTTTATGCTGACTCCGGAAATTGCCGCCAAAAATATTGAATATGTCGGTTACTCCTCACCCAACGCTCCGGCCCTGGCCCTACTGGATGCCAGCTGGTCTGAAAATGCCGGTTTTAACATCAGCAAAGAAGATCTGGCCCGCAGCGAAATCTTCAAAGATCTTCCTGATAATGTGATGGAGATTTATAACCGGGCCTGGACCGAGATAAACGTATCCAAATAACATCCCGTAAAAACAAAAGAACAACCCATCCGGAAATAGTTACCCAGATGCGTTGTTCTTTTTTTGTGTAATTACTTTTTCACCCCTTGTTTATTTCAGTCTTTCGTAGGCCTTACCCACCGTGAGTCCCTGAAATACCGTGGTAAACAGTACAATGGCATAAGTGGCAACCAGAAAAACACTGTAGGTATCCGCCGCCAGGGAAGTCCCCGTGCCCATAACCAATGCCAGACAAAGTCCCCCTTTTAAGCCAGCCCAGGTGAAAAATACCGTAAAACTGAATTTTGACATTTTTAATGGTAGATTTTTTGTAAAAGCCACATTTCCAAAAACACCAGCGGTTCGGGCGATAGTATTGATTAATATTGAACCAATCAGAATGATCAAAATCCCAAGATTTGAGAATCCTTCGAGATTGCGGATATCCACAAACAAAAGCCCTACCAGCAAAAACAGGACCCCATTTAGCAGGTTATCAAGAACTCCCCAGAAATCATAAAACAAGTCATGGATTTCCTGGATTTCCTGATCCATCCCCCGTTTCTGTAAGCGGGCAATTCCGCTGGCGTAAAAGAGGCCGCAGATGACGGCCGCAATGGGCCCGGAAAAACCAAGGTATTCACAGATCAGGTAGGCCAACATGACTGTTAAAATACTGGTAAAGATTTTAATATAACGGTTTTTGGTCTGTTTAAAGACCACTGACAACAACAGCGCAACGACCAGTCCAACCGCCACCGCCCCTAAAATATCGGCAAACAGCCCCCAGACAAAGCTGGCCAGGGTCAGTTCGGTGCCGGTTTGTTCAAGAATGCTCATCAGCGTGGCAAAAATTGCCACCGCTACCCCATCGTTAAATAACGACTCGCCTTCAATAATCAAAGACAATCGGTGGGGCAGGCCCACCTTGCTGAGAATGCTCATGGCTGAAATGGGGTCCGACGGAGACACAATCGATCCCAGAATCAAGGCCTCCAGAAAACTTATGTTCAACTGAAATAAATAGGCCAGTCCGTAAAATAAACTGCCGTAAACCAGAATCGACACCATTGTTCCGATAATTGCCATCCTGCCGATTAAAAACTTATCCTCGTTAAAGTCATTGAATTTAATCCGGGAAGCCCCGCTAAAAAGCATGAAACATAGAACCCCGTGAATCAGAAAATCATTGAAATTGAACTGCTTAACCAGATCCAGCAATTCTTCCGGCAATGTCAAGGCATGCAGCTGTTGAAGCAGGATCAGAATCAGACAAAAACCGAATCCAAAAACGACCAATCCAATTTCATAGGGCAGTTTGATTGTTTTTTCATTGATAAAGCTAAAGACCACCACCAGGAAAAGCACCACCGTAAATAGGATCAGCAGTTCATTAAAATTATACATCGATCTGGTTTCCGTTAAACGCCTAAAATTTGTCGCTTCTTGGCCTCAAACTCCTGCTGGGTTAAGATCCCCTGATCCCGAAGCTGACCCAGCTTGGCTAATTGGGCCAGTTGTTCGTCAAAATCCACTTCCTGCTGATAGCTTTGTTGTTGAGAAACCTGCTGCTGTTGATAGGCTTGTTGTTGCTGAGCATAAGCCTGCTGATCTTTTTCGGCAAATCGCTTTGCCTGGCGACGACTGACATTATTTGATACGGCTGTGGCAGTTCCAGCCACAACAGCGGTTCTGGCTACTCCTCTTAATAATCCGGCCATTTAGTTTTCCTCCTCTTCATCCAATTCAGCGGCGGCATCCGGATGGATTCGCCCTTCTGAAACCAGTTTACCGTTGGCATTAATCAGGGCCCGTTTAAGATCCTTTGCCCATAATTGTTCAATGATCAATAATCCGGCGGCGTTGTTGGGTGCCAGTACCTCACCAACTTCTTCGGCATCTTCCATTGAAATCAATCCCGCCTTTTCTCGGTGCAGGGCATCGATGGATTTAGCCAGTTCCTCATCCAGATTGTTCAGTTCCAACGATACAACATCTCCGTTCTCATCTTTGAGAATCACCGCCAGATCAAGAACGTTGATAATTCTCTTGCTGACAGCATCGGTTAAGGCATTGAGCACCTCTCCTTTAAACTGGTTACCCTCAAACTCCAAAACAATGTAATCAATTGGGCCACGCATATGTTTCTCCCTTCTGTGTATCGCAATGATATTCGATCCATGTTTGAATTTAAATTCTTGTGTGCTATTCGTTGTTTATTTACCCAAAATATTTTTAATTCAACAATTTAAAATATTTGTTTAGGCATTTAAAATTGGGGAATCAATGAAAGAGAACTTATATCAGTTCACAGAAATTATTCTTACTAGGAGGTTTGAAAATGGAAAATGTTGTCGGTAATGTAACTAAAGGCCACAAAGGTCTGGGGATCGCAGCTTCAATTATTATGGTTCTGTTGGGGATTGGGGTCTTTATAGCACCGCAGTTCTTTGTCAACATGATGATCTGGATCTTCGTTATTGGGCTAATGATTTATGGTGTTTTTATGATTTATGACTATGCCAAAAGTGAAATTAAAAATGGCTGGAGCCTGACTTCCGGAATCATGGCCGTCATTCTTGGCTTTCTGCTTGTCTTTGCACCGGCTTTGGGCCGGGCTGAGACCTTCGGCTTTATGCTGGCGTTTATGACCTTATTTACGGGCATCAATCAGATCACCGCTTCATCAGTGATGAAAAAACAGGGCGGTACTGGTACTGGCTGGCTGCTGGCAGCTGGGATCATCAACACCATCCTGGGCTTCTTCTTCCTCTTTAATCCCTACGTTATGCTGTTTGCCTTCTCAATCATTGCCGGGATTTATTTAATCGTCGGTGGAATTGCCCTGTTCGCCTCCACCATGTCAAGCCATCCTGCAGAGCAATAAGTATTGTATCCAAAAACTGTTACTTTTTAGTATACGCTTTAAAAAAAGATCTGAGCTCAGCGCCCAGATCTTTTTTTATTCTGTTTGATCAAGTCCCAAAAATCCCGGAACCGGAATGGCGCTACCAATCACTGCGCCAATCACCAGTGGAATAATCGCACTCAGGGGAAACATAATCAGCAATAATAAAATTACCGCCAATGGTTTTCGAAGGATTGCTCCGGTGAGACCAGAAGCAACCACAGCCACACAAAAAATGGGATCGATGGGTAGTAAAATCGCAAACGCATAGCCAATTGCTGCCCCGGAAAAAATTACCGGGAAAATATGGCCACCCCGCCAACCCATTTCCAGACAGACATTGGTGATCAACAGTTTGACAACGGCGGTCACAAACAACAGCCCGACGCCAATACTTTGCCAGCTCGTCATCAGGTCAGTCATCTGGTGTTCTCCGGAAAACATGGTGTAAGGTAAGAACATCCCTACCCCACCGAGAATTGCGCCGGCTACGATGGCTTTCGCCACCACCTTGTCTTTAAGTGGTTGAATGGCTTTTTTGACAATGCTCTTAAAGATGAAATAAAGCATCCCCAACAGACTCCCTGCCAGAGCCAGGGGAATCACCAGTGTCCATTCATTGGTTCCCAGGGTTTTAATATCCGGAAAATTTCCCAGACCCGGTCCGCCACCGATTGCATGGGACAATAACCGATATGCCCCCAGCCCACCAAGAATTCCCACTAAATACAATAAGATCTTGGTATTTTTTGGTATTTTTTTTACACTGCCGTCATCCTCAATCTGATTGACAAACCCAAATAAGGGTGAATTAAAAATGACGCCAATGGTGGCTGCCATCCCAATTTCGGCGATTTCATCCACTTCTGCCAGGGCAAATTTCAGTTTGTCTGAAAACCAGAAACATAAGCCTACGATAACCCCGGAAAGCCCGGCTTCCGGCCCCAGACTGCCACCGAAAACCAACGGCAACAGTGCCGCCATCCCAACAATATGGAGATTATTATAGGGAACCTTTTCTCCGCTTTTTACCTCTGCCATGATTTCTGATAATTCTCTGGGATAGGGGCCAAAGCGTTTTTCCCATAAGCCGACCAGCACCCCTCCCAGCGCACAAACCACCAGCGGATAAACAGTTAAATTTAGATTTTCCGGGATAACATGCCAGATAATTTCAATGCCGTGATTTAATAAAAAGAGAATCAGCCAGGTGATCCCCCCAATGATCCCGCCTAAAAAACCAACAACCAGAATCATCACCAGGTTCTTTTTCAGCTCAAGCCACACGTTTCACCTCCAGATGCGTTCCCGTCACGAAGCGCCCGCTTGTTACCAGTCGCCAATGACATCATTAAAGTCATTATACCCTAAATTTACCCAAACTCGCAATCGCATCCATCGGTTTTAAAATTAGTACCACCTACGGCTACAGCCGTTCGGTGCTGAATTGTACTCGATTCTTGCCAAATTCTTTGGCCTTGTACATGGCACTATCCGAATAGTTCAGCAGTTCTGCCGTGGTGATTCCATCCCGGGGGCAAAGTGCTATCCCGAAGCTGGCACTGATATTTAATTCCATATTTTCAATTTCAAAGGTCTCCAGCAGTGCAGAGCGAATTTTTTCCACATATTCTAAAATTTCTCTTTCAGTGAGATCACGTTGAATAATCAGCGTAAATTCATCGCCACCCAGACGTCCCAGCATGTCCTCCTGAAAAATAATCTTCTTTATTTTATCGGCAATGGCTTTTAGCAGCAAGTCGCCAATATAATGGCCCTTATAATCGTTAATTTTTTTGAAATTGTCGAGATCGATAAACACCACAGCAAACTGTGCCGCTTCTTCCTGATAGCGGTCAACCAGGGCATCAAGCTTACCAATCAGCATCTCACGGTTTGGCAGTCCGGTTAAAACATCGGTAAAGGCCAGATAATCAAGCCGCACCTCCCGCTGCTTCATCTTGCGGTTCAGTTCCTTCAACTTAACATTCTGTTGTAAGAATTCTTTTTCCGAATTGGCCAATTCGTCGTAGAGGGCACTGAGTTCCCTCTTTTGTTCGGTTATTTCACTTAATTTGGCATTGAAACTATGCTCATAAAAAGAAATAATACTGATCGTGATGATGGTACACAGGGGCACCACCACCCCCGGGATTGCCTCCAGATTCCCCCGGCCGATTACCACCCCGAAGAGTACCAGTAGCGAGGCTAAAATATTTATACCCACCGCAATCAAGTAGCCTTTATCCCGTACCGCGACCACCAGATAAACCGACACCATCACTTGAATTTGTGCGATAACTCCGGCGATATTACTTAAGGCTGAGAGCCGCACCTGAAGAAAAATAACGGTTATAAAGAGGATTACGCAAATCCCAATTTTAAGCCCCGAAAGCTTTTTATTTTCTGTCGCCGTTTTTTTCTTTTCCAGGTAATTTTTTTTCAGACGTGTCAGATTCTTGCTTTTTTCCATCGATTCCTCACTCATCTTTTTCATCTGATTCATCATGGGACACTTTCTGACCGTAGAAACGGCCAAACTTGACGACCATCCTTGCCATTTCATCCTCACCCAGAATCACCGGGGTGCCAATGGCCCGGGCTTTTACATAAACCTCGGCGCAATGCTCAATTTGTTCGGCAATGTTAAAGGCATTGAGAATATCTTTGCTGCCAGTCAGCAGACCATGGTTGGCCATCAACACCGCAAAACGATCCTGCATCGCCTCAAAAGTTTTTTCTGCCAGTTCCCGGGTGCCAAAGGAGGCATAATCGGCGCAGCGCACATCCAAGCCCGAATAGGCCACCAGGTAACTGGACGCTGGCAGGGGCTGGCGCAGGGTTGCCAGGACGGTGGAATAAACCGAATGGGTGTGAACCACCGCTGCAATATCATCCCGTCTGACATAAAAGATCCGATGCAGTTCATACTCACTGGAGGGCTTGCGGTTGCCATCGACAATATTCCCCTCGAGATCCATCACCACCACATCTTCTGCTACGGTTTCAAAATAATCGATGCCACTGGGGCTGACTGCCATCAGACCTCGTTCACGATTTAAAATACTGATGTTGCCACCAGTTCCTTTTGTTAATCCGGACGTAATCATCTTGCGGCAATAGCTTACCACATCTTGCCGTTCTTTTTGTAATAGCACCTTATCACCTTCTTACTTGGCTATCGTTTACTTAGGCTGTAAAACAACAGAATCGTTTTTTTATGCACTATTTTTATATTTTAACACAGCGAATTTGGCTAGACAACCTGTGGCGCATGATGTGTCAAAATTTTTACCACCGGCAACAACTATCATCCTATTTATCAGCTCAATCTATTAAAAATGCCCTGCCGATCAATCCTGTTTGACTGCATCGGCAAGGCTTTGTTGTTAGCTGTTCCTGGTTTTTCTAATAATTCCCTCTGTTTCTTATCAATATCAGGCTGATCACCAATTATTCTGTCTTTTAATATTTGTCGTTGTCATCCAGCACAATTTGGGGTTCAAAGGAAAGATCTGCTTCGATTTTGACCGCCTTTTTTTCCTCCAATCGAGTTTGTATTTTTTGCGTCTGGCCAATACGTTTTAATTCAAAGGCGCCAACCATTTGTTTGAGCATTTCAGCCTGACCTGATAATTCTTCACTGGCTGCAGCACTTTCTTCAGCCGTGGCCGAATTTGTTTGCACCACCTGGGAAACCTGTTCAATGCCCTTGGTAATCTGGGCTATTTCCGATGCCTGATCATTGGATGCCTGGGCAATGTTACCTACAAGACTGGTTACCTGCTCAATTTCATTCAGTATTTCTTTGAGACTTTCGGCTGTTTCATCGGCAATCCGGGTGCCTACTTCCACTTTGTCGATGGAGCCTTCAATCAGACCCGTGGTTTCTTTTGCAGCTTCAGCACTTCGTGCTGCCAGCGTTCTAACTTCTTCTGCCACCACAGCAAAGCCTTTGCCATGCTGTCCCGCCCGGGCTGCTTCCACAGCAGCATTCAAGGCCAGAATATTTGTCTGGAAAGCAATGTCATCAATCACTTTGATGATTTTTGAAATATTGTTGGAGGAATCACTGATTTCATCCATGGCGGTAACCATTTTTTCCATCTGATCATTTCCCACTTCGGCATTTTTTCGGACTCTTACGGCCAATTCATTGGCCTGATTGGCATTCATGGCATTTCGCTTAGTTTCTCCGGCGACTTCTTCAATCGATGCCGTTAATTCCTGGATCGCGCTGGCCTGTTCCGTGGTTCCCTGCGACAGATTCTGACCGCCATCCGAAATCTGTCTGGCCCCCATTTCCACCTGTCCAGCGGCATCATTGATCTCCTGCATGGTCTGGCTGAGTTTGTCATTAATCGCATTGAGGGAGATCTTGATCGGCAGGAAATCGCCCAGATACTCGCTTGTAATTTCCTGATTTAAGCTACCCTGTCCCATGGCTTCCAGAGTTTCTGAAATTTCGTCGACATAGCGTTTTAAGAAGACGATCGTATTGTTTAAAGCCTTCTTGATCTTGGCATGGTCGCCTTTGTATTCACCAGCCATTGTAATTTTCAGATTTCCGGTGGATAACAAATCCAGAATCTCTGCTGCTTCTGTCAGTGGCTGTATGATGGCATCCAAGGTCTGATTAAAGCCATCGATGACCTTGGCAAATTCACCCTGGAATTTAGAGGCATCACCCCGATTTGCCAAATCCCCTTCAACGGCAATACTGGCCATACTTTCTGTTTCCTGAACCAGGTTTAAAATGTTTTTAATCATGGCAATCAGGCTGGGGTTTAGGGTATCATTTTCGCTTCGCTTGCCGATCTGCTGCAATGTTTCCAGATCACTCATATCTCCGGTCGCAATATGCGTAGCAACATTAACCACCCTAATCAGACGTTCATGCACCGCATTGATGGCTTTTGCAATATCGGCGTAAATTCCCAGATACTGACCGGTCATTTCTTCGGAATAATCATTTACGCTCATCTTTTCAAGAATCCGTTTACCTTCCGATAATGCACTTAACCCTTCGATACAGGTGTTTAAATTGTTTTTTATGATATTAAAATCACCATTGTAGTTATCCGTAATTTTTTGCGGAATAATTCCCCGACTGATCTGCTCCACATAGTCAGCAGCGACATTCAGCGGCCCGACCACCGCATCCAGCGTCGCATTTACGCCTTCAACGATTTCTCTATATCCACCGGTAAAAGCCGATGCATCACCTCTGGTGTTCAGTCTTCCTTCCACGGCAGCAGCTGACAGATTATTTGCTTCGGCAATCAGTGCCCGAATGGTTTCAATGATCTGTTTAAGCGCTGGCGCCAATTCATCCTGATCATCCCGAGGTACAATGTTGGCACTGACATCCCCAGCCGATACATCGTTTAATGTACCGACAATCACGGTTTGAATGCTCTCTGAAAAAGTATCCAATGCATCTGCCATTTCGCCGACTTCATCTTTTCGATCCATCTTAAGTCGGATCATAAAATGGCCCTGATTCATCTCTTTTAGACCTTCAGAAACCTTTTGGATGGGTTTCCCAATAATCTTACTTAAAAATATTCCCAGCGCAATGGCAACGATCATCCCTAAAATTGTGATAACCGACATAAGGGTAACTGCCGCAGTGGTGTCGCCCGTATTTTCACTGATTTGGGCTTCTCCGGAATCAACCTTCATTTTGATAAGCTCACCCATTTCTGTGGTCGCAGCTTCAAAAGATGCTGTCAGTGATCCCGTTTCATCAAGCATTGCCAAGGCTTCTGCATCTTTGTTTTCTGCTGCCAGACCGGCTGCCGTATCAATCTGTTTTTCAGCTTCGGCAATGGTTTCTTTTAGCTTGGCAAACTCGACCCGCACTTCTTCTTTTACAATGGTCGATTCAAATTGATCCATTGATGAGCTGATCACTTCTTTATCGGCTGCAATCTCTTCAGCATCTTTTTTAATTTCAGCTGGGTCGGATTCTAAAACCATATCCACTAATTGATATCTCATTTTTTCCAGACTTGAAAGTAAGTTTCCAGTACTCATATGCGCAGTGGTCACATTATTGTAGGAATCAATGTAGGATGCATTAATTTTATTTAGATTAAGCACACCTATTAATCCGACAATCCCTGCCACCAGCGATACAAGAATAAAACTGATTACCAGTTTCCGGGTGATCTTCATATCATAAATCCATTTCATTTTGCTTCGCTCCTTTGTTGAAGTATTAATAAATATTTGCTGATGCATTCGTGGGTTTTAATTTTAGTCAGTGTTAATTTTTTCGTAGTTGAAACAGATTTTCGCTCCTTTCAAAATAAACTCATTTTTTTGCTTCACTACACCGCCGTGTCAGTTAATAAAAAACACTATACTTATTATTCAATCATTATTATACAATTTTTATTATTGAAATACTATTGCAATTTAATAATAACTAATATTTATTATCTGTATTGATTTCTTATTCGCAACTACAAAAAGAAGAAACTTTGCTTAAGAGTCGCTACTCCATCGGCAAAGTTTCTTCTTTTGTTTTTTATTGTTTGCAAGTAATCTATTCGTAATAAATCTCGTCAATGGCACAACCGGCCGGGACAATCGGGTAAACCCCTTCTTCGTTGGAGATCTTGACGTGGACCAGTAAGGGGCCCGGTTGATCTTTGATTGCTTCCAGTGTCTGATTCAGTTCGTCCATGTTGGTGACTTTGTAGCCGGGAATCCCACTGGCAGCTGCCAACATGATGTAGTCGGTACATTGAACGATGTCAGTTTGGGCATAGCGTTTGTCGCTAAAGAGCTTCTGCCATTGCCGGACCATCCCTAACGATTCGTTGTCAAACAGGAAGATTTTTAAGGGAATCTTATACTTGCTGACGGTGATCAGTTCCTGACAGTTCATCCGGAAACTGCCGTCCCCGGCCACCAGCAGCACATCGGCATCGGGATTGGCCAGCTTAACGCCAATGGATGCCCCCAGGCCATAGCCCATGGTGCCTAAACCGCCGGAGGTAATAAACTGGGCCGGACGCTTGACGTTCCAGTATTGGCCCACCCACATCTGATGCTGGCCCACCTCGGTGACCACAAAGGCTTCCGGATAAGCGGCATTAATGGTGTTGAGAATGTTCTTGGGGTGGTAATCTCCTTTTTCGGCACAGGGGATAACCCATTCTTTAATTCTTTTATACCACTCCGGATAGGTCTTTTCTTCAATGTCTTTGGTCAATAGTGGCAGCACATCTTTGATATTGCCCTGAATCTGAATTTCGGCCGGAATATTTTTGGCAAACTCAGTGGGATCGACATCGATGTGGATGATCGTTTTATTGCGGACAAAGGCATCGCAGTTACCGGTAACCCGATCGCTGAAGCGGGCGCCAATCGCAATCAACAAATCAGAATTGATAACCGCCAGATTGGTTTCCTGGAAGCCGTGCATGCCAACCATACCCATTGACAGCTGGTGATCCCGGGGAATGCCCCCCAAGCCCATCAGCGAGTTGGCCACCGGAATTCCGGATTTTTCGGCAAAGGCCAGCAGCTCGACCTGGGCCTTGGATTTAAGCACCCCGCCACCGGCATAGATCATTGGTCTCTGGGCCTTGTTAATAGCGGTTACCGCTTCTAATATTTTTGATTCCTTGATGTCCGGATAGATCTGGCGCAGCTTGGGAATAAACATTTTCTGGTATTCGGTTTTGGCCAGGAAGATGTCCTTGGGAATATCGATTACAACCGGACCAGGCCGTCCCGATTGGGCAATCACAAAAGCCTCCCGGATGGTATCGGCCAGGTCTTCTACCTTGGTAACCAGATAATTATGCTTGGTAATCTGCATGGTCACGCTGGTGATGTCAATTTCCTGGAAGGAATCCTTGCCCAGCAAAGGCGAAGCCACCTGCCCGGTGATGACAACCAGGGGCACCGAGTCCAGATAGGCATTGGCAATTCCGGTGATGGCATTGGTTGCGCCGGGGCCAGAGGTGGTAATGGCGACCCCCACCGTATCACTGGTTCGGGCATAGCCATCAGCGGCGTGAACCCCATTTTGTTCGTGACAGGGGCCAATTTCAGTAATATCATGGTCGAGTCGGTAAAAGGCGTCAAATAATGGAATGACCACCCCGCCGGGGAATGAAAAGACATGTTTGATACCCTGTTCTTCCAGACAGCGGACGGTGATTTCCGACCCTAATAATAATTCTTTGTTATTCAAATCTTCACTTCCTTTCTGTTTTTGGTTGAGATTAATTAGTTTGTCGGGTCGCTTACGGGCGATCACGGATGACCAAGGGGGCAGACCCTCACCCTACAAACCGGGATTATCGTTAGTTATTTCTAATTTGATAATTGTAATTTTTTTGTTTGAGGGGCGGGTAGTACCCGCCCGGTGGTTTTATTTTTTATTTTTCAAAGACAGCCCCGGTGGAGGCAGAGGTGACCAGTCGGGCGTAGCGGGACAGATAACCGGTTTTGATCTTGGGTTCCAGCGGTACCCAGGCCGCTTTACGCTGGGCCAAAACGGCATCATCCACCTTGACAGCCAGAGAACGGTTAACAATGTCAATGGCAATGATGTCGCCCTCTTCAATCAAACCGATGGTGCCACCCGCCGCCGCTTCCGGCGAAACATGACCAATACAGGCCCCCCGGGTCGCTCCCGAGAAACGGCCGTCAGTGATTAAAGCCACATCCTTATCCAGTCCCATCCCGGCAATGGCCGAGGTTGGGAACAGCATTTCCCGCATTCCCGGGCCGCCTTTGGGGCCTTCATAGCGGATTACCACGACGTCACCGGCCACAATTTTACCGGCTTTGATGGCAGCAGTCGCTTCTTCTTCAGAGTTAAACACCCGGGCCGGTCCTTCATGCTTTAACATTTCCGGAGCCACGGCCCCTTGTTTGACCACACCACCATCGGGGGCCAGGTTACCAAAGAGCACCGCCAGTCCACCGGTTGGGCTGTAAGGATTGGTAAGTGGACGGATGACTTCCGGGTTTTTATTGTAGACACCGGTCAGGTTTTCAGCAATGGTATTGCCGGTCACCGTCATTAAAGTGGTATCGATCAGATCGGCATCGGCCAGGGTTTTCATGACGACCTGAATCCCACCGGCAAAGTATAGATCTTCCAGATGGTGATTTCCGGCCGGGGCCAGTTTGCACAGGTGGGGGGTTTTGGCGGAAATCTCGTTGACTTCCTGAAGGTCGATGCAGACCCCAGCTTCGTTGGCAATGGCCGGCAGATGGAGGATGCTATTGGTCGAACAACCCAGGGCCATATCACAGGCCAGGGCATTTCTGAAGTTGGCATCGGTCATAATATCCCGGGGTTTGATGTCCCGTTTCCACATTTCCATAACCTGAATCCCGGCTTTTTTAGCCAATCGGACCCGTTCAGCAAAAACCGCAGGAATAGTGCCGTTACCAGGCAAACCCATCCCCAACACCTCGGTCAGGCAGTTCATGCTGTTGGCGGTAAACATTCCGGAGCAGGAGCCACAACCCGGGCAAACCGAATCTTCAAAGGATTTCAGCTCAGTTTCATCAATTTTGCCAGCATTAAAAGCGCCCACCGCTTCGAAGGCGGTATTTAAATCGGTGTCTTTCTGACCCACCGCTTTACCGGTGAGCATTGGCCCACCACTGACAACCACGGCGGGAATATTGAGCCGGGCGGCCGCCATCAGCATGCCGGGAACGACCTTATCGCAGTTGGGAATCAAAACCAGCGCATCAAGGGAATGAGCGGTGGCCATGATTTCAATGGAATCAGCAATCAGTTCCCGGGACGCCAAGGAATATTTCATTCCGACATGACCCATGGCGATGCCGTCACAAACCCCGATAGCCGGGAATTCAATGGGGGTTCCCCCGGCCATACGAACGCCTTCCTTCACGGCTTTGGTGATGGTATTTAAATGGATATGACCGGGAATAATTTCATTAAACGAATTGACCACCCCGATTAAAGGTTGCTCCAGTTCTTCGTCAATATAACCCATGGCTTTGAATAAAGAACGTTGTGGCGTTGTTTCGACGCCTTTTTTTACACGATCACTTTTCATTTGATATCCTTTCTGTTGTGGTTTTGATATTTTCTAATCACTCGAATTGAGGGTGCGGGCGATCACGGATGACCAAGGGGTCAGACCCTCGCCCCTACAAAATAAATATTTTTTGATTTGAATTACCGGGGCGGCAGGCGGTTGACAACCGCCCCTACAAACCGAAATTTATGTTCGTTCAGAAATTTCTAAAGGTTTTCGATTATTTTCTGGCCCATTTCGACGGTGCCGACCAGGGTCATCCCGTCACTGAAGATGTCGCCGGTGCGGTAGCCCTGGGACAGGGTTTTTTGAACAGCGGCTTCGATGGCATCGGCTTCGGTAGTCAGATCCAGAGAATAGCGCAGCATCATCGCTACCGAGACGATGGTGGCAATCGGATTTGCTTTATTCTGGTTGGCAATATCGGGAGCCGAGCCATGAATCGGTTCAAACATACCAAACTTGCCATCAGCCATGCTGGCAGATGGCAGCATCCCGATGGACCCGGTGATCATGCTGGCTTCGTCGGATAAAATATCACCAAACAGGTTACCGGTCACAATCACGTCAAACTGTTTGGGGTTAATGACCAGCTGCATGGCGGCGTTATCCACATACAAATGGTTCAGTTCGACCTCGGGATAGTCTTTGGCCACTTCTTCAACACAACTGCGCCAGAAGCGGGAAACTTCCAGAACGTTGGCTTTATCGACATTGGTCACTTTTTTCCCACGCTTCATAGCAATTTCAAAGGCTTTTTTGGCAATCCGCAGCACTTCTGGCCGACTGTATTTCATAATATCCCAGGCTGCTTCATCACCGTCCCGGCCTTTTTCACCGAAATAGACATCACCGGTCAACTCCCGAACCACCATAATATCCAGGCCGTCACCGATAATTTCCGGTTTCAGCGGACAAGCCGCCTTTAATTCTTCATAAAGAATGGCTGGTCGCAGATTGGCATACAGGCCCAGACTTTTTCGCAGACCCAGCAGACCAGCTTCCGGTCGTTTATCACCCGGCAGATTGTCCCATTTTGGCCCACCCAGGGCACCCAACAGCACGGCGTCACTGGCCAGACAAATGTCCACGGTTTCCTGGGGTAATGGGTTGTCACAAGCATCGATGGCGGCTCCGCCAGCTAATACTTCGGTATAATTAAAGGTATGGTTGAATTTTTCAGCAATTTTATCTAAAACTTTGATGCTGGCTCCGACAATTTCAGGTCCGATTCCGTCTCCGGGAATCACGGCTATTTTATAATTCATTTGTTCTCCTCGTTTTGCAAAATAATTTTGTAATTTAGATGATCGTTTAATTTATTTATTTTCCCGTTCTTCATCGCTAAGTAGCTTATATTCAATGGAATCAATCAGGGCAATGAGGCTGGCTTCGATGATATCGGTGGACACCCCGACATTGGTCCAGATGTCGATGCCATCAGAGCTTTCAATCAGCACCCGAACCTTGGAGGCCGTAGCCGATTTGGAATCAATGACCCGGACCTTAAAGTCGGTCAGGCGCACCTCGCTGATTTTGGGGTAAAAGACTTCCAGCGCTTTTCTCAGCGCCTTATCCAGAGCATTAACCGGGCCATCCCCCTCGGCAGCATTGATCTCTGATTGACCGTCGACGTTGATTTTAACCACGGCGGAGGAACTAAGAGCTTCTTTGGTATGAGTTTGTTCACCAATGGTTTTGAAATCTTCCAGGGTGAAAAATGGCTTGTGCAGACCCAGCTCTTTGCGGATCAGCAGTTTGACGCTGCTTTCGGCCCCTTCAAACTGATAGCCCTGGTATTCCAGCTCTTTGATGCGATCCATCACCCGGGTGGTTTCGTCGGACTTCTTGGTCAGGCTGGGGTCAACCTCGTTGATCAGCTGGATAATGGTGCTACGGCCAGAAACTTCGGACATCAGAATCCGCCGTTCGTTGCCGACTGCTTCTGGCGAAACATGTTCAAAGGAGGCCGGATTTTTCATAACAGCGTCGATGTGCATGCCACCCTTGTGGGCAAAGGCTGACTTTCCGACAAAGGGCTCCCGACCAGTAAGGGCGTAATTGGAAATTTCGGCGATCCGGATGGCCGAGGAGGTCAATTTTTGCAGTTCCGCATCAGCCAGACAATGGAAACCCATTTTTAACTGCAGATTCGGAATAATGGTGGCCAAATTGGCATTGCCGCAGCGTTCACCATAGCCCAGGAAGGTTCCCTGAACCTGACGGGCGCCAGCATGAACGGCCATCAATGAATTGGCCACCGCCAGCCCACTGTCGTTATGGCAATGAATGCCTAAGGGAATCCGCATTTTCTGGCGGACAGTGGTGACGATTTCCTGAATTTCATAAGGCAGGGTGCCGCCGTTAGTATCACAAAGAGCCAAACAATCAGCTCCCCCTTCCTGAGCGGCCAGCAGGGCTTCGATGGCATAAGCCGGATCATTTTTATAACCGTCAAAGAAGTGCTCGGCATCAAACGTCACATCTTTTCCCTGGGCCTTTAAATAGGCCATGGTTTCTTCGATCATTTTGAGGTTTTCAGCCAGGGTGGTTTTGATGATGTCGGTGATGTGGAAGGTCCAACTTTTTCCAAAGATGGCTACCCCCGGGGTTTCAGTTTCCAAAATGGCTTTTAAGTTGGCATCATCTTCAACGGCAATGCCGCCCCGCCGGGTGCTGCCAAAGGCCACCAGTTTGGCATGATTAAGGTGGATCCCCTTGATGCGATTGAAAAACTCAATATCTTTAGGATTGGAGCCAGGATTTCCGGCTTCAATGTAATCAATCCCCATTTTGTCCAGGGTTTCGACGACCCGGATTTTATCTTCCACCGAAAAGGAAATTCCTTCGGCCTGGGCTCCATCTCGCAGCGTTGAATCAAAGACTAATATTTTTTCTGACATGCCAATTCCCCCTTATCACAGTTTTGAACCGAATTCTTCCTGACCTTGACTCTCTTTGATATAAAGCATCTGGTTCACGGCGTCAACATAAGCTTTCAGACTGGCATCGATAATGTCGGTGCTGAGCCCCCGGCCATGGTAGACATGAGTGCCATCGGATATTTTGACCTGGGCTTCACCTTGGGCATCGGTTCCGTCAGTAACCGCCGTCACCCCATAATCAATCAGGGTCAATTCACAGTCAACCAATTCGCTAATGGCTTTAAATCCGGCACTGATTGGCCCATCCGCCAGGGACACACCTTCAATCAGATCACCATTTTTGCGCAAGCGGATGGTGGCGGCAGTGGAAATGGTGTTCCCTGTGCTGATGACAAAACGGTCCAGCGAATAAACCTCGGGTATTGCCAATTGTTTTTGTTCCACCAGGGCCAAAATATCCTTGTCGGAAATGACTTTTTTCTTGTCGGCCAGAACCTTAAACTGATTGAATAAATCCAGGATCTCCTCTTCGCTGAGGCTATAACCCAGTGAGGTCAGCTTATCCACAAAGGCATGCTTGCCAGAATGTTTGCCCAGCACCATTTTGTTTTCTTTTAAACCGATCGATTCCGGTGTCATAATTTCATAGGTTTCTTTATTGGCCATCATCCCGTGCTGGTGAATGCCGGATTCGTGGGCAAAGGCATTTTCGCCGACGATGGCTTTATTGGGCTGGACGCGAACCCCTGTCAACTTGGATAACAAGCGACTGGAACGATAAATCTGTGTGGTATCGATATTGGTATCCACCTGGTAAACGTCATAGCGGGTTTTCAGGGCCATGACAATTTCTTCCAGGGCGGCGTTACCGGCCCGTTCGCCAATGCCATTAACGGTACATTCCACCTGACCGGCGCCAGCCTGAATGGCCGCCAGGGAGTTGGCCACCCCCAGCCCCAGATCGTTATGAACATGAACCGAAATGGTGGCCTTGTCGATGTTGGGGACGTTGTTTCGGATGCCCTCGATGAATTTATAGTATTCACCAGGGGTGGTATAACCCACCGTATCAGGGACGTTGACAATGGTAACACCCTGATTGATTACCCCTTCCAGCACCTGATATAAGAATTCCGGTCGGGTTCGGGAGGCGTCTTCGGCAGAGAATTCCACCTCGCCACACAGGTTGCGGGCAAATTTCGCCATCGCAATGGCTTTTTCCAGCACCGCTTCCGGGGACATCCGCAGCTTGTATTCCATGTGAATGTCCGAGGTTGCCAAAAAGTAATGAATCCGGGGGTTAACTGCGCCCTTTAAGGCTTCATAGGCGGTACTGATATCTTTTTCGGTGCTGCGGGCCAGACTGGCCACGGTAGCATTTTTAATCTCATTGGCAACCAGTTGAACTGACTCAAAATCACCAGGAGATGCAATGGCAAACCCGGCTTCAATGACGTCAATTCTCAGACGTTCGAGTTGTTTCGCCATCTCTAATTTTTCTTTCAGGTTCATACTGCAACCCGGTGACTGTTCCCCATCTCGAAGGGTGGTATCAAATATTTTTACTATTCTGCTCATTGCATCTCCTCCTAATTATTTTGTTTTTTTGTTATAAAAAAAGGCAGAAGGTCTTCTGCCTTTGAGGTTGTCGATAAACTACCGTACCGACCAATTGTTAATCTGTTGTTCGCTACGGAATCGGATAGGCTACGCCGTGTCCGCTCCGATGCGTACAACATGATGTAACAATTGTCGGTACTGGGTTATCCTTTTTGTGTCTGTTATTTTTTAATCCAGGACATCATGGTTCGTAATTCAGCGCCGACTTTTTCTACCTGAGTTTCTGTTTCAATTCGTCTTACGGCATTGAAGTATGGTCGGTTGGCCTGGTTTTCAAGGATCCAGTTACGGGCAAAGGTACCATCCTGAATGTCATTGAGAACACCCTTCATGGCTTTTTTAGTTTCTTCGGTGATGATTTTGCTGCCAGTAATATAATCACCATATTCAGCGGTATCACTGATGGAATAACGCATGTAGCCCAGTCCACCCTGGACAACTAAATCGATGATCAGTTTCATTTCATGGACACATTCAAAATAAGCGCTTTCTGGTTGATAGCCAGCTTCAACCAGGGTTTCAAATCCGGCTTTCATCAGGGCAGTAACCCCACCACAAAGAACCGCTTGTTCACCGAAAAGATCGGTTTCGGTTTCTTCTTTAAAGGTTGTTTCCAGAATACCAGCCCGGCCGCCGCCGATTCCGGATGCATAAGCCAGACCCAGATCATGGGTATTGCCGGATGGATCCTGGTAAACAGCAATCAGACAGGGAACCCCACGGCCTTCCTGATATTGACTTCTAACGGTGTGTCCTGGTCCCTTTGGTGCGATCATGAAAACATTAACGTCAGCTGGGGGAATAATCTGGCCATAATGAATATTAAAACCATGGGCAAAAACCAGACTGTTGCCTGCTTCAAGGTTTGGTAAAATGCTTTCTTTGTAGATTGCTGCCTGTTTTTCATCAGGAAGCAGAATCATGATAATATCCGCAGCCTTGGTGGCATCAGCGGCAGTCATAACTTTTAAGCCGGCTTCTTCAGCAATCGCCCAGGATTTGCTGCCTTCATAAAGACCAACAATGACATTGACCCCTGATTCTTTCAGGTTCAGGGCATGAGCATGACCCTGACTTCCGTATCCAATAATTGCAACTGTTTTTCCATCGAGTAACCCCAGATTACAATCCGCATCGTAAAATAATTTTGCCATTTTTTAAATTTCCTCCTTGAAATGCTTCAATAATTTAATTTTCTAATTATATAAATTCACTTGATGTGACCATTATATACTCACGTTAGTTGTGTAAACTAAAAAAATCCGCCTCTGTATAACAACAGAGGCGGATATCAGTATCCACGGTACCACTCTAAATTTAAAATAGCTTTACAACTATTTCCTCTTCTGGTCTGAACGCAAGGCGAACCTAACCATAGTCATTTAACGTTGACATCCCGGACGGGATCACGGCCTTCCCTACTAATTGGGTAAATGTTCAGGTTGGCAGCTCGCAAGTGAGTATTACATACCATTGTACTATTGGAATTACACCATCCTCCAACTCTCTTAAATACAATTATCGGTATCTTTCTCTTGGTCATAGCAGTTGTTTTATTTGTTTATTTTTTTGCTTACTTTAAGTATTTGAGTCATTATATCGATTTATTCTGCCTTTGTCAATCATAAAATATCAGAGAAATCATGATATCGGTTTCTAGTTTGAACCATTGTAAAGCCAAACCTTAAACCTCGGTGATCTCATATTCCTTATTGCCCAGCCCCAGCTTGACAGCGTGATCAACACAGACCTGCCAGTTGGTTTCGGGGTGAACCAGGGTAAAGACATCCAGATTGGCGAGATCCTCGGCTTCACTTTCGATAATCCGTTCCTCGGCACAGCTACCCCGGAGAATCCGGGCCTTATTACAGGCGTCGGCACAGGCCATATCCAAGGCCACCGGATCTTGAGATGCAAAAATACCGACATCCTGAATAATCGGCAGATCGTTTTCAACATGGCAGTCACAATTAGGCGACACATCGATAACAAAGCTGATGTGGAAATGCGGACGGCCATCAATGACAGCCTTAGTGTATTCAGCAATTTTTTTATTGAGGACATCATTGCTTTCATCATATTTGGGCGAAATGGCATCAAAGGGACAGACCCCAATACAGCGACCGCAGCCAACACAGAGCTCATCGTTGATCCGGGCTTTGCCATCCTCGACTCGATAGGAAATGGCTCCAAAGGCACAGATTTTGCCACACATCTTACAACTGCGACATTTCTTTTCTTTAACAAAAGGTTTGCTGTTGGAATGCATTTCCATCTTTCCCCGCCTGGAACCGCAGCCCATTCCGATGTTTTTCAGTACCCCGCCAAAACCGGTGTTTTCATGGCCTTTGAAATGGGTCATTGAGATAAAGACATCGGCATCCATAATCGACCGGCCGATTTTGGCGCTTTTGACACATTCCCCGCCGGCCAGCGGTACCTCAATGTCATCGGTGCCCTTGAGACCATCGCCGATAATAACATGACAGCCGGTAGTGAAGGGGTTATAACCATTTTCGTAGGCGGCTTCAAGGTGCTCCAGAGCATCCTTGCGCCGTCCCACATATAAGGTGTTGCAATCAGTCAGAAAGGGTTTGCCACCTTTTCCCTTAACCATATCGACGATCACCTTGGAATAGTTGGGTCTTAAATAGGCCAGATTTCCCGGTTCACCGAGATGGATCTTTATGGCCGCAAATTTATTTTCGAAATCAATCTCGGTCATGCCGGCGGCAGTGACCAGTTTTTCCAGCTTTTTTAAAATATTATTGGAACCGGTTGTCCGTAAGGTCGTAAAATACACCTTTGATTTGCTACTCATCTTCATTTCTCCTTTGTTTGAAAAAATCTTTCAGTATTTCTTCACATTCTTGTTCACAGATACCCGGGTAGATTGCCATCTGTTTGGGGAGCATCGGGTGTTGCCCCAGCCGAGCAGTCGATTCGACTCCGCCAAATTTCTTTTCAGCAGCACCATAAACCAGCACCGGAATCCGGGCTTGAATAATGGCCCCCATACACATCACACAGGGTTCGGCGGTAACATAGAGCTGACAGTCGTCCAGCCGCCAGCGCCCCAGTTTTTCGGCCCCGGACCGGATCACCAGCATTTCGGCATGGGCAGTTGGGTCGGCCAGACTTTCTTTCTGGTTATGAGCCCGGGCCAGGATCTTGCCATCGCAAACCAGCACTGCCCCGATGGGAACCTCGCCTTTTTCGGCCCCGGCTTTGGCGGTCTCGATGGCCAGGGCCATCAGCTCCTGAAAGCTGTATTTTTTGTCGATAGATGGCACCTCCCTTCATTGAACATCAAAGCAATTCGGTAATTTACACCGAAAAACTCGATTGCTTTGATGTCTGTTTTCATAAACAATTTTGTAACGTGTAGGCGAACAGGCCACAGCCTGTAGGCCGAACAGTGTGAAAATTGTTTGATGTAAACAGGCAGCAAAGCTCCGCACACTTTAGCAATTACCTGCCTAAAACAAGTCCCCAGCCCCATTGTCCATAGCCGGTGCGGGGATTATTGGCCGACTGCTTTTGGCCCGGTTGCCCCGGCTGCGGATTGGGTACCGGTTGCGGGGCGGTTCCTGCGGTTACATTGGGCGTGTTAATGGCGGCCATAAAACGGTCGCTACCAGCGGTCTGCAGATAGTTGATAAAGGCTTCGTCACAGGCTGAATACTCATTGATGATGGCTGCCGCCTGTAAGCCCGGGTAGTCGCTGCTGGTGGCCAGATAGTTATTACAGGCAATGGTGTAGGTGCGATTGGGGTCCAAATCCACTCCACCGACCTTGGCCGAGTACACCCGTTGGCCTGCTGGTCTCGTTAAATCATAGGTGGCGGTGATGCCACTCCATTGGAGATAGCTGCCGCTGTTGCCGGGCCAGGAATTGTCATTTTTGTCTTTGGCAATCTGGTTGTTAACACCGATTTCGATGCTGGTTTCCAGCATCTTTTTGATGTCTGCTCCGGTCACCTGCTTGGTCACCAGATAATTACCAAAGGGTAGGACGTCGATCACCTGACCTTTGGTGATCTCCCCGGCTGGAATCTGGGCCCGGATTCCCCCGGCGTTTTCCACCGCAATTTCAGCACCGGTAACAAAACGATAACTGTCGGATAGAGCTCGACCCAGGTTTAGCTCACCCAGCCGGACATCCTGCCAGATATCCTCAGTGGCACCGCCCAGTTTAACCGGGGTATTTCCGACCACCTGTTTTTTGATGGGATCTTCCCGAGCTTCAATGGCTGCTGTCAAAGCCGCCACTGTCGGATCAGCGGGAATCAACTCATCGGTTGCCTGGGCGACAGTTGTCAGGGTTTCCGTTTTACTCACAACCGTATAGGAAACTTCTGTCGCATCGGTTTGAATCTCCGGCGTCGGCTCTATTGCACTTTTTTCACCCAACGCTTGGATCGCTTCGACGTCGGTTTCTCCGCTGACATTTTCGTCCCCGCCAGCTTCCGCCGGGATTTCTTCTTCTGTCATTTCCGGTTCAAGCAGTTCTGCTGTGATCGCTTCATCTGCTGCAGTTTCTTCGGCTGGTATTGCTTCGGTTGGTGCTACTTCCCAATTCTCCGCTTCCGGAGCTTCGAGCCGGGCCGCCAGTGCCACCACCTTTTTTAATGTAATCTCCACCGCTCCCACGGCACTGGAATAACACCCGGTTTGAACAATCAGGGTGCCGTTGACTTCCCGGTTTTCGACATCATGGGTATGGCCGTCGATAATCACATCAATTCCCGGAGCGCCCTGGGCAATGACATCGCTGCGCATTAAGGTGCCGTTATCCGAATCGCCGATATGGGTCAGGGCGACAATCACATCACAATCCTGGGCTTCCAGCGCCGCCACAGATTGCTGGGCGGTAGCCAGCACCGATTCCCGGGTGCCAAAGGTCAGTCCCGCCACATTTGCCGGGGCCGTATCGGAGTAAATATCCGGGCTGATCAATCCAAAAACACCAATTCTGATGACTTCGCCATCCACGACAATGTCTTTGATTAGATAATCGTCACTAAAAAAGGGATTCCCGGATTCGCTATAGGTCACATTATTGCCTAAAATTTTGGTGTTGGCCATGGTACCCAGTTCCAGCAACCGGGCGCTGCCATAATTAAAATCGTGATTGCCGGGTGCAATGGCATCAAAACCCACCGCCGCCATCAGTTCGGCAATGGAACCACCGGTTTCGATGGTAGCAAAGGACTGTCCGTGAAAAATATCCCCGGCATCCACCACCAAGTCCGGGCTTTCCTGATTAATAATGGTTTTAAGCTTGGCATAACCGATGGTGTTGTTTTTGGCACTGTAGCTATACCGGGAATGGGTGTCATTGGTGTGAATAATTTTGAGGGTAATGGTTTGATCGTCGTTGACGGTGGCGGCAAAGGCGGTGGTGCCAAAACAGCCAGTGACCATCATTAACACCAGTACCAAACCGAGAACTTTGTTTATCTTCTTCATCACAACTCCTTCTATTTTAGCTTTCTGGTATTTTATACCCATTATATATTTTTTCTGCGGCATCGCAAAGTAATAAAACCGATTTACTAAATAAAAAAACTGCTTCGGGGGTAAATCCGAAACAGTTTTTATACGTTTAAAATTTATTTACGAAGCTTATTGCAGGGCCGGCCTGCTGCTATACCGCAACAACGCCTTACCAATGGCGACCGTGAGAATTCCCGCTACAATCGCTTCCGGCAAACCATTGATGGCAATAACCGAAAGGATGACGCCATACAAGGTGGACACAGCCACATTTTTGGCTTCAGCATAACTCTGTCCGAAAAACAGATAAATAAAATTCATTACCAGCAGGGTGTTGGTCAGCGATCCGGCCACTCCGGCCAAGCCTAATGCCAGGACATCATTATTTTTTATCTTTTTCATGCCTTTGTAGACATAATGAGGGACCACTCCCACCAGAATTCTGGGGACAAAACAGATCACCAGACTCCAAAAGTTACCGGAATAGGTTCCCAGCGAATAGAACGGCGTGAATACAAAAGATGTCACTGTCGGATTAAAGGTATTGTTGATCAGGCTGGTCAGTCCAAAAACAAATCCCAGAAAAGCCCCATAAAACGGCCCCAGCATAATGCTGCCAATAATGACGGGAATATGAATGATGGTCGCCCGGGTGAATCCCAGCGGGATATAGCCAAGAAACGGGGTAACTGCCAACAAAACGATAATCGCCACAAAAAAGGATAACTTGACCAAATCGTTGGTCTTGATATTTTTCATTTTTACCTCCTGCTATCGTTCCAGTCAAGCCGGATACAATGCATCTATATTTTAACGTCTTTTTTATTTATTTTCAATAAAAATTTACTTTGATCCTGGATTTACTTCTGGCCCCCGGGTTTGGTATAATGATTATGAAAATTAATGAAAACAGTTGGAAAAGGAAAGCCGATGAAAAATCTATTAAAAAATAAAACCGTTGTTCTGGGTATTACCGGAAGCATCGCCGCTTATAAAATGGCCAATGTGGCCAGCAGTCTGGCCAAAATGGGCTGCGATGTTCAAGTCATCATGACCAAAAACGCCCAGGAATTTATCGCCCCCCTGGTCTTTGAAAGTTTAACCGGTAATAAGTGTATTGTGGACACCTTTGACCGCAATATCCGTTATGATGTGGCCCATATCAGTCTGGCCAAACGGGCCGATCTTTTTATGGTGGCACCCGCTTCAGCCAATGTCATTGGAAAAATCAATGCCGGGATTGCTGACGATATGCTCACCACCACCATCATGGCTTGTCACTGTCCCAAGCTGATTGCCCCAGCCATGAATACCGCCATGTACGAAAACCCGATTGTTCAGAATAATCTGAACAGTCTCAAAAAACTGGGTTATCAGATCATCGATCCGGCGGTGGGGATGCTGGCCTGTAAGGATGTCGGCACTGGCAAACTTCCCGATGAAGAACTACTGATCAACCATATTCTTCGGGAAATTGCCTTTTTCCATGATCTTAAGGGCAAAAACATCCTAATCACTGCCGGTCCCACCTGTGAAGCCATCGATCCGGTTCGTTACATCACCAATCATTCCAGCGGTAAAATGGGTTATGCCCTGGCCCAAGCAGCGATGCTGCGAGGTGCCAATGTAACCCTGATCACCGGCAAAACCGCCATCACACCCCCGGCCTTTGTCACTGTTGTTCCGGTTGTTTCCGCCAGTGACATGTGCTCCCAGGTAATGGATCATTTTGAAGCTACCGATATTGTTATTAAGGCTGCTGCCGTTGCGGATTTCAAACCCAGCGATGTGGCCACGGAAAAGATCAAAAAACGGGATGGAAAGACAGTCATTCATCTGACGCCAACGATTGATATTTTAAAAACCATCGGTGAAAAGAAACGTCCCGACCAGTTTATCTGCGGTTTTTCGATGGAAACTGAAAACATGATCGAAAATACCAAGGAAAAGCTTTATTTCAAAAATGTGAATATGATGGTGGCCAATAATTTAAAGGAAAAAGGTGCCGGGTTTAATACCACCACCAACCGGGTGACGATTATCACCCTGGAAAAAACCGAAGCCCTGCCACTTTTGTCCAAGGATGCGGTTGCCCACCGGATTCTTGATGCCATCCAGGACGAACTGTAATGACCATTACCCAGCTCAGTCATGTGGCCATGGAAATGGGGGTGATCCTTCTTTCCAATGGTGCTGAAACCTACCGGGTGGAGGAATCGATGCATCGGATCAGTATTGCCCTGGGCGCCAAAGAAGCAGAAATTTTTGTTGTGCCCACCACCATCATACTCTCGGTTACCCTGGAGGGGGAGGTTCCCCTGACCCGAACCCAACGAATTCACACCCGTAAAATTGATTTGACCAAGGTCTCGGAAATTAATCATTTATCCCGTCAGATCTGCTATGAACCCACCAACTACAAAGACCTGATCGCAGAAATCCGGCGCATCGACACCATCCCTTCTTATCCTTATTATCTTCATGTCCTGGCTTTTGCCTTTATTTCCCAGATGTTCACGCTTTTTTTTGGCGGCAGCCTGGTCGATAGCGGAATCGGATTTTTGATTGGTATTGGCATTAAACTGCAAATGGATATTATGGGACGCTTTCAAGCCAATGTTTTTTTTACCAATATTGTTGGTGGACTCATCGCCTCCACGGTGGCGGTAACCGCCACCGGACTGGGTCTGACCACCAATATGAACACGATTATTATCGGTTCGATTATGACCCTGGTACCCGGGCTGGCGATCACCAATTCGATCCGGGACATTATTGCCGGGGACTATCTCTCCGGACTGACCAAAGGCATTGAAGCACTGCTGATCGGCGCCGCCATTGCCGCCGGGGTTGCAGTTCCACTAAGTCTGTTGCGACCATTCTGGGGAGGTTGAAAATGAATTATATCACACCCTGTTTATACGCCTTTGGAGCCTCCCTGGCCTTTGCCATCGTCTTTAATATTCCCCGCAACAAGCTGCTGCTTTCGGCTTTGGGAGGGCTGCTGGGCCAACTGGTTTACGTGGTTTTTCAGCTGGTCATCAGCAATGATGTCATTCTCTATCTGCTGGCTACCATTGCCATCTCCCTTTATGCTGAGGTGCTGGCCCGGTTGACCAAATCGCCGACCACCATTTATTTGGCGGTAGCCCTGATTCCACTGGTTCCCGGTGGTGGCATTTACTATACGATGCTCTATTTTATCAACGGCGAAATGGATCTTGGCATCACCACCGGGGTCCACACCCTGCTGATTTCGGGTGCCCTGGCCGTGGGGATCATTATGATTTCTTCAACGGTCAACCTGGTTCGTAAAGTGATGCTGCGCAGTTCTTCAAAAATAGGAAAGAAGCTAAAACATGGCAAAAACGCTTAAACGATTGTTTGTCTTTGTTGTCCTGACCGGCTTGATTGTTTTGCTTTGGGGAAATTTTCTGCCCCACACCGAGGATAATACTAAATTGGCTAATTACACCACCCTTGTTTCGGAACCGCTGATTCCAGTCGACCCGCTTTCCCGGGAAGCGCTTAATTGTCGGGCCTTTATCGACGATCACCTGACCTCACCATATGGCGGTATTTACACCAATTATCAGAGCACTGCCCAAACCGGGGACTTATCAGCTGGTCATGAAGTACTTTCTGAATCGATGGGACTGTTATTGGAATATGCCCGCTTAACTGGTGATCAAAAACTATTTAACGACACTGCCAACTATATTAAAAATTATCTGATGGTTGATGATATCTTATTGTGGCGGATCGTTGAAAACAGTGATCCGATCACCGACGTCTCAGCCACCATTGATGATCTGCGGATTTACCAGACCCTAGCCTTGGCCAAAAACCAATGGCCTCATAATGATGCCGCCGCAGAAATTTTTAAAACCCTGGAAAATCAATTACCACTAAAGGGATTTCAGTCCGGCTACCTGGTTAATTATTACAGCAATGCCAGCCCCACTCAGGATAAAACCGTGGAGCTGGCCTATATCAATCTCTCGGCCATCCAAACCCTGGCGACGGCCAAGCCTGAAATGGCCTCGGCAGTCACCACCAACCAAGAGATTCTACTGGGTAGCTTTATTAGTGAAAGCTTGCCACTTTACCATAAAAGCTATGATCCCTCTAAAAGAATATATACCGATGCTGATGGAAAAATAAACATTCTGGATAGCCTGATGGTGATGCTAAATCTGGCTCATGTCGGGATTTATTCGCAGCAGTCCATCGACTGGCTGGAAGAGCGTACCGCTAGCGGAACCCTTTATTCCTATTATGATTCCCAAACCGGGGCCACCCTGGATACTCAGGAGTCATCAGCCGCCTACGGCCTGGCTGCTCAGATCGGGGCTGCCCTGGGGAATGAATTCCTGACCGGCAACGCCCTGAGCCAGCTTAAAAAGCATCAGAACAGCGATCCCCTCAGTCCCTTATACGGCGGTTTCGGCTACAACAATAACGCCTATTCCTACGACAACCTCCAGGCTCTGCTGGGTCTGGTTTATAACAAGTGATCGCTTCGACGATATGACAAACATGATGAGAGGGAGTAAAATGAAAAAAATTAAAGTCATGCTTCTTTTTGGAACCCGGCCGGAGGCCATCAAAATGGCGCCTCTGGTGATTGCCTTAAAAAAAGATCCCCGTTTTCAGACCCTGGTCACCCTGACAGCCCAGCACCGGGAAATGCTGGATCAGGTGCTGGCACTTTTTGCGATCACCGCCGATTATGATTTGAATCTGATGAAGCCCGGTCAAACCCTGTGTTATCTCACGGCCAGTATTCTCAATGAACTGAAACCAATTCTTGAGACTGAATCCCCGGATATGATTCTGGTTCATGGAGATACCACCACGGCCTTTGCCGCTGCCCTGTCGGCTTTTTATGAACAAATCCCGATTGGCCATGTCGAAGCTGGTTTGCGAACCAAAAATAAATACTCCCCCTACCCGGAGGAAATGAACCGGACCCTGATCAGTCAGCTGGGGGATCTGCATTTTTCGCCCACTGTTGGCAATCGGGATAATCTGATCTGCGAAGACATTCCCGAAAACCGGATCGTCATTACCGGGAATACGGTCATTGATGCCTTATTAATGACCGTCAAGGACAACTATCAGTTTACCAACCCGATCCTTAATACCATTGACTATGACAATCGCCGGGTCATCTTATTGACTTCCCATCGCCGGGAAAATATCGGTGCCCCGATGGTAGAGATTTTTTCTGCCATCCGGGAACTGGTGCTGGCTAATCCGGATGTGGAAGTGGTCTTTCCGATGCACCCCAATCCGCTGATTGCCGAAACGGCCCTGCCATTATTGACTGATCTTAACCGGGTTCATATTCTTACCCCGCTGGACTATGAGGAAATGTCCAACCTGATGGGCCGGGCCTACCTGGTGCTCACCGATTCCGGCGGCATTCAGGAGGAAGCTCCGGCTCTGGGAAAACCAGTGGTGGTACTGCGTAAGGAAACCGAACGCCCGGAAGCCGTCGCCGCCGGAACCGTTGTCATGGGCGGGGTCGAGAAAGCCAAAATCATCCGGATCACCCAGCATCTGCTGGATGACCCTCAGGCTTACCAGACCATGGCCCAGGCTGTCAACCCCTATGGCGACGGCAGGGCCGCCTTGCGCATCTGTCAGGCCATTGCGGCTTATTTTAATAAATAATAAAAAGACCAGCTATTGTGACGCAATAACTGGTCTTTTGTAATCTCCGGGTTTTCCCCTTAACCGACATCGTATTCCATTTCTTTTCGGGCCTTTTCAATAAATTCCAGCGGCGAAACCATCTCGCCATTCTTACAATTATCACAATGAAAGACCCCGATTTTTAAATCAATTTCCACCTCGTAGGGAGCCGTAATGGTATAAAACTCTTCGGTTTTCATATGATCTCTGATCCGCTTTTCGACAATTTTGGTTCCGGCGGTATCGGTAATCAAAAACAGACCAAAGGTGATATCCTCTTTTTCAATCAGGTACAGGGTATCCTTCGCCCGGAGACTGCGATGCATAACCTCAGTCATCTGGCGGATGAACAACGGCAGCCGTTCTTCACCCAAAATTCGTTTGATCTCTTTATAGTGCCGAAATTTGATCATCATCAGGGATAACTCGATCTGTCCCCGCTTTGACATCCCAATAAAAATTTTGGCATCGCTGACCAGGGTCCGAAAGTTTCGCAGGCCGGTGTCCGGATCCACCGTCGATAAGCTGACATTTTCATCTTCAAGTTCATTAACCCGATTTTGTAGCGCCTGATTTCTGCTGGTCATCAAGCTGACGACATAGGTGTACAAGGGCAACAGCACAATCCAGAAATAGGAAGAGGCGGTCAGCGGCTCACCGTTGACCAGCACCAGAAAAATCGTATAGGAGATATAGAAAAATATCACCACGCCGTTGGTCACCAGACCCAGGGTGATATTGCTGAAATAAGTAATTAAGATCACCAGAAAGGTCACATTCAACATTACCAGGTTTTGAACATAATGGTCAGCATCCTGGGCGGTAAAGGTAATGGTGACGAAGGTCAGTACCAGAAAAAATACAATCCCCAGGTCGGACAGTACATGATCCCGATTTTTCATTTTCGCCAACCTCCCTTCTTAAGCTCAATGCCGTTCTTCCTTACCACCATAATCAGACCTGCTGCCAGCAGAATAATAACCATAATGCTGACCAGCAGAAAAATCTGGGCTTCCTGGTTTACCGAAATTTGCTGTACCACCGCAATAGTGGGATTTTTCGGCGCTTTAAAGCGATAACTCTGGACATTGCCATTGGTATCGGCTAACGCAGCATCCCCCGATAATCGCCCCAGGTTTTTCATTTCGCCCAGATTATTGCCAATCGCCACCAGACCAGTCTGATTCGGAGCCACCACCATCAGGCTGGCCCGACCGGGTTTGCTGTATAGGGAAGTCAACAGCTGGGCCGATCCCAGGGTTTTGCCATAGCTCGGATCGATGACCAGTTTCTCATTGGACAAGAAGGTGGTGCCATCTTCACTGAACTGAAAATATAATTTATCATTATTACTCTTAATAAAACTGTTGTTCTCGTAGGTTCCCACTGCGATAATATTGGAATAAAGCGCCGTTTCATTCATTTCCTCTGGATAAAGAACGGTGAGCTCCCCGGTATTTCCTCTGGTATAGCGTCCCATCACCCGGAACATTTTGGCCAGCAGGTTGGCTGTTTCACCATTCAGCTGATCCGGCACCACCAAACTGACCGCGTTATAACTGTAATCGGTCACAAAGGGGGCTGGATAGTTTTCAAAAATCAGATCCTGACTGGTCACTGAGTTAATTTTTAACATTGTGTTTGGTGTGAGGTAGGCCCAGGGCATGTCCCCCTGCCGCAAGCTGCACCACAGATCTTTTATTTCCAGATCAAAGGTTACCTTCACCTGGAAGGAACCGCCAATATCAATGTCGATGGGAATCGGGATGGTGGCCTCGTCCCCTCCCGCCTTACTCTGAGAGAGCTTTCGGCTGCCGACGGGAACATCATTGATAGATACCGTCATCAGCGACCGGTCAAAGTCGAGATTTTCTGAATAGCGGTAATTCAGGTAAAATTCACTGGCATTGGTCAGGCTTCGATTGGCCGGGTAATTGATGGTAAACTCCTTAACCTGATGAAACGGACCATTGTAATAGCTTCCTTCTGAACCGGCAAAACTGATATAGGTTTCCGCTTCATAGACTTCGGTTTTAATATCTTCGCTTTTTCCCAGCAATTTTACCGGTGCCTGCAACTGGTTCATCAAGGCCGGGTTTCCCAACATCCGACCGGCATTGATCAGGGCCACGTCGTTTTTGGCAGTAATGATCAGGGTATTAATTCCTGACCCTTCATTAAGCAAAACCAGCACAGCATTCTCATCATCGATACCGTTCAGGTCAGCCTGGTTCCGGTAGTTTTCCGGTAACTGGTCATACCGGGCAATGATGATACGGTTCCGGGAAAGATTCCCTGCAGGATCACTAAATGTTAAAATCGGAAAATACCCGTCCGTATAAATCGTCTGGTTGGATATCCCGGAAATTCCCAACAAAGCTGCGTTGAGCTCTGCCGGACTGTCTGAATCCGAAATGATAAAGGCCGATTCTCCATAGCGCAAAGCATCCACCTCAAAAAAACGATTATAGAAGGCGGCAATACTGGTGGTAAAAGCGTTTTTATCAAATCGTACCGAAACGGTTGATTCCTTGAATATATCCAACCAGTTAGCTTCGCTGACATCATCCACACAGGGCAGGGCATTCTGGGTTCGCATATAGCCATCAATCCGGATATTATTGTAACCTTGCTGGAGCAACTCCAGCGGTACATAAATATCAATGCCATGCCGGTTGCCGGAATTATCAGCCGGCCGTAATGAATAAAAATATGTCCCATTAATGGCCACCGTCAGACTGGATAACTGGGTGTCTGCCAATTGGGTGGCCCGGTATTCCAGATGCAAAAGGACGGTTTCCACGTCCCAGTCTTTGGCAATCCAGAAGGTTTGTTCGGCGGTCGAAAACAAACCCTTCATCGATTGATCCGAAAAACTGGTGACAAAGGTCTGGGGTTCGGTCCGTAGATCAGACTGGGGCACCCCACCAAAGTTGGCCGCACTGGCCGGCTCAATCAATAGCCCCAACAGCAAAACCAGCAAAACTATTGTAATCGTCGATCGTTTCATTTTCTCCTCCTTTATGTCATGAATTTAGGCATTTGCGAAACTAAAAACATCGAACAAGAATTGCTTTGGGTGCAGTTTCCACAAACAATTTTGTAACGTGTAGGCGAACAGTTCATAGAACTGTCCGCCGTACAGTGTAAAAATTGTTTCGTGCGAAACTGGATCCAAAGCTCATGCTACCTTCGCAATCACTTATCCATTGATTTTTATTTCAGCCCTGGAAGCGCTCGGTTTTATACCATTTGCTGTCCTGCTTTTTAATCCGGTCTTTAAAATACTGATAGACCCCATACACCGTTACGATGATCCACATCTGACAATAGGTAAAATACATCAGGGCGATGATAAAGAAATTGGCAACCGTCATCTCGCCTTTCTCCGTGGTCAGGGCAATAAATACCCCCAAAACAAACATCACGAAGGCAGTAAACCAGAGCAGGTTGCTAAATCCCTGGATGGAAGTGGAAACCAACCCGGCCATATTCATAAAAAAGATAATATCCGACACCACCAGCGCCGTTAAAAGCAAAAAGTAAGTGGATAGGAAATAAAAAATATCAAAGCGGATTTTTCTGGCCTCCTTATCAACCAGATAACCAATATTTTTTATCAGCACATAAACATTGCCCTTGACCCAACGGGTTCGCTGTCTAAACCAAACCCCCAGGGTTTGGGGTTCCTGTTCCCAGGTCACCGCCTTGGGCTGGAATTTAATTTTATAGCCCATTAGATAGATCCGAAAGCTGATTTCGGTGTCTTCTGCCACCGCCTTTTCGTCCCATCCACCGATGGCCTCGATGATGGTTCGGCGCAGAATGAAATTGGTTCCCGGAATGGTGCACAGCTTCATCAGCTGCCACCGCCCGGCCTGGGCCATCCACTGAAAAGAGAGGGTTTCAATATTGATAAAGCGGGTCAGCAGATTGACCTCCTTATTCCGGGTGCGGAATTTTCCAATCACAGCCCCCAGCGAATCATCGGCCTTAAGTTCAGCGGCAAGATATCTCAGAGCCTTGTGTTCCGGGGTATTGTCGGCATCATAAATGGCGATAAAATCGCCTTTAGCCTGCTGATAACCGATATTCAGGGCATTGGATTTGCCCTTGCCACCGGTAATATTATCAGTGTTGATAACAACCAGATTGCGACCGGGGTTATCGTCCTGGATTTCTTTGAGCAGCTCGGCACTGTTGTCGGATGAGTTGTCATTGATCACAATAATCTCGTAGCGATCCTCGGGATAATCAAAGGCCAACAGTGCTGCCACCGTTTTGACGATCACCACCCCTTCATTATGGGCTGGTACCATAATCGAAACAAAGGGGTACTCCCCGGATATTTCTGGCGGTTTCTGCTGTTCCACCTTGAGATAGTAAACATATCCGGCCACAATCAGGACAATGTTGACAAACAGGAGACTCCAGATTAAAAAGATATTGATCACCATTATATAATCGAATACATTCATGGGGCCTTATCCTCCTTTGTATCTTTTTCTTTAACCGACTGATTGTCCTGCTCTTGATCCACCACTTTTCGGAATTTGCTGAGATAGACCCGACGGCTGAAAACCACAATGATGATAAAAACCACAATAATTATTCCCACCACTGTCAGTAAAAAGGCGTTGCCTGCGGTAAAAATTTTTTCCAGGCTGTATTCCGGGGGTTTCTGGTATGCGTAATCATCACTGATGGGTTCCTCGTCATATACCAGCGAAACCGGAAGGCCATTGACCCAAATCCCTGCCGGGCCACTAACGACGGTATTCTGTCCGATGGTCCACTGATTGTCCAGCTGCTGATAGTTCGTCAGAGAAAGCCATTTTTGATTGATGGTATTCAGCTGTGCAGTCAGCACGTCCTCATTTTCTGGCAGCGCCATGACAATGGTGGTATTGATGGGGTAGTTGCCAAAATTACGATTCTGACTACTGCTATTTATTACGGTTTCAAGTGTCACTGCCATACTGGCTGAATTCAGGGCCCAGCTTGCTTTTGGCCCCGGCGCAGCGATGCTGGTATCCGACATAATTATCCCTGATGAAAATAAATTGAGGGGATTAACCGCATCGACTGCATCAAAAAACAAACTTTCGTCAGTTACCAGTCCCAATGGATACACCCCATTTTCCACCATCTTCGCAATAACCGTATACATTTTTTCCGATAGCACCGTGCTGCTATCGGACACCGTCGCCGGACTGGGGCGGTGAATCAGGATGGTTCCATTTCTTGACTGAACATAGCGAAGCACCTGATAAAATCGGGCCATCGCCGGATAATCGATATTATCATCTAACGGTGCCACCCCCAGCGTAAATGGGATGCCATTGGCGTAAAAAGCATCAGCTGTTTCAATCACCATGTTCAGATCCGAAAAAGGATAGATATCCGGAATCAACAGGGTCATATGGACTGAGTTAATTCGTCCAAACCAGTCTTTGAGTACTTCTCCCAATCCCAGGGTAAACCCCGGCTGGCCGATAAAGGTCGGAACATAGGTCAGCTGGCCACTGGTTTTGGCAAACGGATAGCTTGCTGTTCCAACTCCGATGGTGACTTCGCCAGAATCCGGTGTGGCATCAATCACCTGCAACTCATCGATCCAGATACTGTTGATGGCCAAGCCATTGAGGTTCACCGAAACGGTTCGGCCCAGCTGACGATTGACGGGAAAACCCGCCAGCCCGGGAACCAATTCCGGTGCTGCAAAACCAATATAAACCATTGCTCCGGAATAGTTCTGACAATCCGCAATAAGGGCCGGATTATTGATGGTGTTTTGGGTATTTTTTAAGACAATCACTTTTTGATAAGCCAACAGCCGCCCGCCAGGGTAATCGTCCATCGACACGATTTCGGCCGTTTGCGACAGCGAACTCAGCAGGGTTTCCACCTCACTGAGATTATTGCGATAAACCGTGTCCACCGCCAACTGATCATAAATCAACAGCACATCCTGGGGACTGTTGACGATAGCTTCCTGGTTGACAACTTCAGTGGCTGCGATCAGTGACATCGGCAAAATTATTAAAAATACGATGATAAAGCTCATAATGCGCCGTTTCATAATCGATATCCCCGCTGTTCCCGCTGTTTTTGCTTATTCTTGTTGCGATTTAAAAACGCCTGTTTTCGGGCCTCCCAATCCACCTTACGTAATTGTTTTTCAATCCAATGAATGAACTTACCCAAAATAATAAATGAAATCAGATCAAAGGTCAGGGAAAATATGAATAAATGCCCCAGCGTATCCGCATCGCCCGAAGTGATAATGGCCACATATAATTCCCAGAGTCCGATAAACAGCCAGGTCATCAGGCCCACAAAACGGAGCGTATTCCGCTCATTTTTTTCAATGATGCCTTTCCTAAAAAAGCGGACATAGACACCAATAATCACCCCCATCCAGATGATAATAAAACCGAAATTTCCTGGTAGGTAATTGGCTTTAAGAAAACTCCAGAGGGTAAAAAAACTGGTTTGGGCACCGGGGGCATAACCCTGGGTTATTTCGTAATTTCCCAGCCAGGCTGGCCGGATATTAAAACTGCTGTCCACCGAACGATTAAGCATTTCATACAATTGACCGGGATTGGCCAGATAATAAATGGCCACGCCAGTAGGGTTTACCTTACTAAAAAAGGCACTCTCCATTTCCTGACTGTCCATGGTTTCCGGAGCAATCGCCTGATAATATGAGGTGCCGGTGAGCACCGCATATTGGGGATTGATGGAAAATTCCTTCAGGGCCTGCTCCGGGTTTTCAGCCGTCATCAGTACCCCCCGGGTCATACTGTGGTAGGCACTAAGATTTGTCAGTCCATTGGGCATTATAAAAAATGCTGCCAGTGAACACAGCATCAGAAGGCTGCCACCAACAACACAGATGCGGATATAATATTTATCGGCACTGACATATTTAAGACTGATCCCCAGAATTCCCAGAAACAATCCCAGTAGGGCATATTGCTGATTCAAGAGACAAAGCAGCAAGCCACTTAAAAAAAAGCAGCCGATTAAGAGATAATCATTCAGCTTTTCCTGGCCCATCAGAATCAGCGACGTTCCCAGAATCATCACCAGAAAAAAACTGAGGGCCTGGGGATAAAATGAATTGATCCAGGCGGTGTAGGCAGTATCTCCAAAGATGATTACTCCCAACCCAACAATGACATAGGACCACCTGGCCCGCTTACCATAGGTGACCGTTTCAAATAAAAAGTACATGGCGATCAAATAAAAAATCGCGATCACGACACCGTAAAAACGCATATCGAACAGCCCATCCCAGGTATAAGCCCGATCCAGATTTCTGGCGGCATTGAGAAAAGGTGTCTGTGAAGTAATCTGGCCATTGTCAGAATCGTTGTAATATTCCATGATGCCCCAATTTTTTTGAAAATAAGCCATCGCTTCTTTCGGGGTCAGTTCTCCCAAATTATAAAGGTCACTGCCTGTTATAATCGCCGCAGTGCTACCATCATCGCCCATTCCAATAACCGGCGGCAAAAATAAAACCACGAAAAGCAACCCACATAAAACAAGCACTCCCAGGGTCGAGGGCTTAGTAAAATACTTTAAAAGCCCTACCCGAATCTTTGGCGTGTTTTGCTTTAGTGGCTCTTCTAAATGAAGGGTATTGACGTCTGGCTCTTTCTTCATGCTACATTTCCCCTTAATCATTAAGCATGCCATTCTTGGCAGGTAGTCCGATCCATGTATCCAGTAAAACCTGGTTTAGCGATAATTTATCGCCAGATTAATTGTGTCATTCGTTTTAGATCACTTTTTTATCCCATCAGATGTAATTCAATAATTACATGATTTATTACCCGATTGATGCGTGTATATTCAGCATGTTTAAGATCGGATAAAAATGAACCTCTGATGCCATCAATCAGAGGTTCACCTAATCGGTATAAATTAATTTAAAAAACCATCAATAATTTTCGCTTCTGCTTCCCCTTCGGTTAGGCCTAAAGTCATCAGCTTAATCATCTGATCGCCGGCAATTTTGCCAATAGCAGCCTCATGAATCAGGGTCGCATCCAGACTATTGGCGGTAATTTCCGGTACTGCTCGAACCACACCATGATCCATAATGATTGCATCACACTCGGAATGACCCATGCAACGGGTGTTGCCATTAATTTTTGACAAAAATGTCTGTGTCGAATAATCCCGGGCGACGGAACGGGAAATCAGATTAACACTAGAATCTTCACCATCCATATCCACTTCAAACTTGGACTCAGCAAATTGCTCGCCATGGGTCATCAGTTTTTCTTTGATTACCAGTTTGGCCCCATCTTTAAGTTTGGCGGTGGTAAAGCGGCGGGTGGAATCAACCCCTTTGATCTGGGTTGTTTCCATTTCCATGTAACTGCCTTCTTCCTGAATCACCTCAGTGACCGGATCAATAACCCGTTTTCCTGTACCGGTTCCTTCGCCAATGTGTTTTTCAACATAGCGAACTTTCGAATTTTTTCCCAGAAAGAACCGATGAATCCCGTTATGCTCCGAGCCATCACAGCTATCCCCAGTGCTGACGCCGCAGCCGGCAATAATGGTGATATCAGCATTTTCGCCAATAAAGAAATCATTATAAACCAGGTCATGAACCCCGCTACAGGATACCAGGGCCGGGATAAAGACGTTTTCGGATTTGGTGTCGGGCTTGACAATAATATCAATGCCGGATTTATCTTCTTTGCTGACAATCTCTATGTTTTCGCTGGACTGCCTAGCCACACTTTTGCTGTTCTCCCGGATATTATAAGCACCTTTGGGCATTTCATCCAAGCCACTGACTTCTTTTAATAATTTTTTTGCAATGTCGTTCATTACTTATGCCTCCAATATATCATGACAATTTAAACAGTTTTTGGGATCTTCACAATGCAAAAGCTCCGGCAGCACACTTTCTTTCGCACCGCGCTTGACAATGGCACCGTCAACCATGGCGATGATTTCATCGGCTACATCTAAAATACGCTCCTGATGGGAGATGATGACAATCGAGTTTTCCTGACTCTGATGCATTTTTAGAAAAATATCTATAAGGTGATTAAAACTCCATAAATCGATACCGGCTTCTGGCTCATCAAAAATTGACAATTTGGTATTGCGGGCAATGATGGTGGCAATTTCAATTCGTTTGATTTCCCCACCGGATAAGCCATCATTGAGCTCCCGATGGATATAATCCTTGGCGCAGAGACCAACCTCTGACAGATAATGGCTGGCATCCATCACCGATAGCTCCTCACCCTTAGCAATGTTGATCAAATCATGAACGGTGATCCCTTTAAAGCGCACCGGCTGTTGAAAACCGAAGCTGATCCCTCTTTGGGCCCGTTCTGTGATCGACAAATCGGTTATATCTTCACCGTAAAAAGTAATTTTACCTTTGGTGGGCTTTAATACGCCGGAAATAATTCGAGCCAGCGTTGATTTGCCCCCACCATTTGGTCCAGTGATGGCGATAAACTTACCTTTTTCGATGGTTAAATTAACATCCCTTAAAATTTCTTTTTCATTTTCAACTTCAAATGAAATGTTTTCGAGTTTTAACATGATTTCTCCTCATCTGTTCTTTTCAAAGTTTTATTACTGTTTCCATTATACCAAATTTTTCCCGGATTGTAATCCCGGCCACTTAGGATAATTCCATTTTCTCAGCTTTACTATTTTATCACTTTTCTCATTTCTTGAAACTGATTTCATGGGGTAAATTTTTACTGTCGCCAGGGTAGCTATAATTTACCTATACCTATGGTTTTGTTACTGTTATTTGTCTCTGGAAGCCTCAAATGGTCATTGCTTTTGCATCATTGTTTGATTATAATGAAGATACTACGATTTTTAAACAGGGATTTTTATTACTATTTGGTGAGACACTGATTTAAACTAAAGGAGATAACCATGAAAATAATAGTCATTGGCGCAGTTGCCGGAGGCACCTCGGCGGCAGCCAAAGCCCGACGAAATGATGATTCGGCCGAAATAGTTATCTATGAAAAAGATCAGGACATATCCTATTCCGGATGTGGACTTCCTTATTTTATTGGCGGTAAAGTCGCATCAATCATGGAATTGACCCCTCGAACACCCGAATTTTTTAAGACCAAATACAATATTGATGTCCATATCCACCATGAGGTCTTAAAAATTAATATTTGTGATAAAAATGTTATTATCAAAAACCTGGAAACGGGAGCCATTTTCGAAGATCGCTACGATAAATTGATAATCAGTACCGGCGCCCAGGCTTTTGTCCCTCCGATTAAAGGAATTGAACTGGAAAATGTTTTTTTCCTCCGCAATGTCCAAGATGCCCTGAAAATCAAAACCTTTATGAACAACCATAAGCCCCAAACAGCGGTGGTAGTGGGTACCGGCTTTATTGGTTTTGAGGTGATGGAAAATCTGTTGGCCTGCGGCATTCAGGTAACCCTGGTGGAACGGGCCGGTAAATTGACTCCTAACCTTGACGCGGATATGTCTCAATATCTGGAAAAGCTGCTCAAACAAAAAGCCATTCCCATCCTGAAAAATGCCAATGTGGTTGAAGCCACCGCTCAGGGCGTGGTTCTGGAAGATGGCAGCCTTGTTCCTGGTGAGATGATTATTGTCGCCACCGGAGTTAAGCCCAATGTTAGCCTGGCCCGGGAAGCTGGCTTATTGCTGGGTGTCACCGGAGCCCTACGGGTTGATGAACGGATGATGACCATTGATACTGATATTTATGCCTGTGGCGACTGTATCGAGACCTGGTCATCGGTCACCAAAAAACCTCACTACCGGCCCCTGGGTTCAACTGCCAATAAAACCGGACGGATCTGCGGCGATAATATCACTGGCGGCAATGTGATTTATCCGGGTAACTTAAGCACCGGCATTTTTAAGGTCTTTGATATCAGCATCGGCAGCACCGGCTTATCCGAAGCAGAAGCCCTTAAGGAAGGTTATGATATCGAAATTGTCCATAATATCAAGCCCGACAAACCAGGTTATTATGGTGGTCGGGAAATGCTGATCAAGGCTATCGCTGATCGGGCCACCCAAAAACTCTTAGGCGTACAGATCATCGGCTACGAAGGAGTTGACAAACGCCTGGATGTTTTTGTCACCCTGATTACCTATGGGGCCACCGTGGCTGAATTCTTTGATCTGGATCTCGGCTATGCGCCACCATTTTCCACCACCAAGGATCCGATCCATTATACCGGGATGATTCTGGATAATGCCCTGAACAATGGACGAAAACTGATCACCCCCGCCGACTTAAAAAAAACTGAATAATGGAGAAACTTATCAAATCGTTGATACTCGAATAACTGAACAATATACTACCGATCATCTGCCAAAAGCGCAGAACATTCCCCATCAGGATCTGCGCCACAAACTGACGCTGCTTAATCAGAACCGTCCAGTGATTACTTATTGTAATAAGGGTGTTACCGGTAATGCAACCCAGAACATCTTACTTAACCACGGCTTTAAAAATGTATTTAATCTTTCTGGAGGTTTTCAGTTTTATGATACCACCAAAGAAGAATGACAAATCTTTAAGCATACTGATAACAACACTTTATTCGCCATAGCCCTGGGGATGGTTTTGATGCCATTTCCAGGCTGTTTTTATAATCGTGTCCAAATCAGAATGCGCCGGTTTCCAGCCCAACTCCTGGTGGGCTTTTTCTGATGAGGCAATCAGCTCAACTGGATCGCCAGCTCGTCTGTCTGCAATCTCCACTGCAAAGGCTTTTCCGGTGATGGCCCTGGTTCTGTCAATCACTTCTTTAACGGAAAACCCTTTACCATCACCTAAATTATAAATATTACTTTCGCCACCTGCCAAAAGTTTTTCCATCCCTAAAATATGAGCGGCTGCAATATCCATGACATGAATATAATCCCGGATGCAGCTGCCATCGGGGGTGGGATAATTTTCCCCGAAAATACTGATTTTATCCCGCTGGCCCAGGGCTGTTTTTAAAATCAGCGGCAGCAAATGGGTTTCGGGGTTGTGGTCTTCGCCGATTTCTCCGCTGGGATGAGCACCAGCGGCATTAAAATAACGGAAGGTCATCGCTTTTAAGCCATAGGCCTGATCCAGCCAGGGCAGCATTTTTTCGACTGCCAGTTTTGTCTCACCATAGGTATTGGTGGGCTTTTTGCTGCTGTTCTCGGTAATTGGACTCTGCTCCGGTTCGCCATACACCGCCGCCGTTGATGAAAAGACAAACCGCGTGACCTCCTGTTCGACCATGGTTTCCAGCAGACAGAGGGTGCCATAGACATTATTGTGATAATATTTGAGCGGCTCTACCATCGACTCACCCACCAGCGAGTTGGCACAAAAATGCATGACGCAGTCAATCGGATGAGCCTGAAAGACCTGCCCAAGAAAGACCCGATCCCGGATATCGCCTTCTTCAATTACTGCCTCTTTCGGTACCGCTCCCAGATGCCCGGTTGAGAAGTTATCCAGTACCACTACCTGATACCCCCGCTCCACCAGCACCCTGACCACATGTGATCCAATATACCCGGCTCCGCCACAAACTAAAATTTTCATCGTGTTCCTCTATTTCTATTATTTATTGTTGTATTTGTTGATATCTCTTTATTATAGAACTTTTTCTAAAAAAAAGAAACCCCGAAGGGTTTCTGGGACTGTCAAACAAGATAACCTAGTACCGACAATTGTTACATCATGTTGTACGCATCGGAGCGGACACGGCAGAGCCTGTCCGATTCCGTAGCGAACAACAGATTAACAATTGGTCGGTACGGTAGTTTTTCGACAACCTCAGAAACCCCGGAGGGTTTCATAATCGTTTATTTGTCAGTAAAGGCACTTTTATTGTTGCTTAATGCTGCCTGAGCTGCGGCCAGGCGGGCAATTGGCACCCTAAATGGTGAGCAGGAAACATAGCTCAGTCCAACACTGTGGAAGAAGAAAATCGATTTGGGATCGCCGCCGTGTTCGCCGCAAACACCGATTTTCAAGTCAGGCTTGGTTTTACGGCCCAGGGTCACACCCATTTCAACCAGTTTACCAACACCTTCGACATCAATGCTCTGGAAGGGGTCATTAGGCAGAATCCCTTTGTCTTTATAATCGGTAATAAATTTACCGGCATCATCCCGGGAGAAACCGTAGGTCATTTGAGTCAGGTCGTTGGTTCCAAATGAGAAGAATTCCGCAGTTTCGGCAATCTGATCAGCGATCAGGGTAGCCCGGGGAATTTCCATCATCGTTCCCACCAGATATTCGATATCTGATTTTTTCTCGGTTTTAATGAGTTCCGCTGTGTTTCTGACTACCTTTTCCAGGTAGGTTAACTCTTCGTTAATACCAATTAAAGGAATCATGATTTCCGGGATTACATTAAAGCCATCTTTTTCTTTGACTTCAATGGCCGCTTCCATTATCGCCCGGGTTTGCATTTCAGCAATTTCCGGATAGGTAATCGCCAGACGACACCCACGGTGACCGAGCATCGGGTTGAATTCTTCCAAGCCCTGAATGATGGTGATCATATCTTCCACGTCAAAGCCCATATCGGCAGCCAAAGCTTCGATGTCTTTGGTTTCTTTGGGTAGGAATTCGTGAAGTGGTGGGTCAAGCAGACGCACGGTCACCGGTCGACCTTCCATGGCTTTGTAGATGCCAATAAAATCTTCTTTTTGCATTGGCAGAATTTCCGCCAGGGCTTTTTCCCGCTGTTCTTTTGATTCGGAGAGAATCATTCGTCGGACGCTAGGTAGCCGATGTTCATCAAAGAACATGTGCTCCGTACGACAGAGGCCAATACCTTCGGCACCAAAACGAACCGCAACAGAGGCATCTTTGGGAGTGTCGGCATTGGTTCGGACTTTCAGGGTTCGGAATTCATCCGACCAGGCCATGATCTGGCCAAAATGTCCTGACAACTCAGGGGTAACGGTTTTGATGCCACCCTTGTAAACACTACCGGTGCTTCCGTTTAATGAGATGTAATCTCCTTCTTTGAAAATCTGATTGCCAACAGTGAATTGTTTGGCGGCTTCATCCACCTTGATGGATTCGCATCCAGCTACACAGCATTTTCCCATCCCCCGGGCAACAACTGCCGCATGAGAGGTCATGCCACCACGAGCGGTTAAAATCCCGTTGGCAGCATACATGCCTTCAATATCTTCTGGGGATGTTTCCTTTCTGACCAGCAGTGTTTCTTCGCCATTGGCAACGGCAGTACAAACCGCTTCGGCCGTAAAATAAATTTTACCGGTGGCGGCACCTGGTGAAGCCGGCAGACCGGTAGCCAGCAATTCGGCTGCTGATAGTGCGGCTGCTTCAAAGGTTGGGTGCAACAGCTGATCCAGGGCAATCGGATCCAGTCGCAAAATGGCTTCTTCTTTGGTGATCAGCCCTTCTTCGACCATTTCCACTGCGGCACAGATAGCAGCCGCAGCCGTTCGCTTACCGGTTCGGGTTTGCAGCATAAAGAGTTTGCTTTTTTCAATGGTAAACTCAATATCCTGCATATCTTTATAATGTTTCTCCAATAATTCGGCGGTTTCATGGAATTGTTTGAAAACCTCCGGCATAATATCCTGCAACTCATTAATATCTTTAGGAGTTCGGATTCCTGCCACCACGTCTTCTCCCTGGGCGTTAATCAGGAATTCACCAAATAGTTTTTTCTGTCCGGTTGCCGGATTTCGGGTAAAGGCGACGCCAGTCCCGCAATCATTGCCCATGTTTCCATACACCATCGACTGAACATTAACAGCGGTGCCAATGTCGTGGGGAATATCATTCATGTTTCGGTAGCTGATGGCCCGATTGTTATTCCATGATCTGAATACCGCTTCGATCGCCATTAATAATTGTTCTTTGGGATCTAACGGGAAATCTTCACCAGTTTCATCTTTAACAATTTTTTTATAAGCAACAACGATTTCTTTAAGATCATCAGCAGTCAATTCGGTATCGTCTTTATAACCATTTTTTTCTTTGGCGGCTTCCAGTACGTGGTCAAATTTTTCTTTACCGATTTCCTGGACCACATCACCAAACATTTGAATAAAGCGGCGGTAGCTGTCAAAGGCAAACCGTTCGTTATCCGTTGCTTTGGCAATACCGGCCACGGTTTCGTCATTAAGGCCGAGATTTAAGATGGTATCCATCATACCTGGCATTGAAAACTTGGCACCTGAACGAACGGAAACCAACAGTGGATTATCTGCATTACCAAATTCTTTTTCACATTCTTTTTCCAGAATACTCATGTATTCATTGATCTGACCGACAATTTCGTCAGAAAGTTTTTTGTCCTGATTATAATATTCAGTGCAGGCCTCGGTGGTTACGGTAAAGCCCCCGGGAACTGGTAAACCGATGTTTGTCATTTCTGCAAGGTTAGCACCCTTCCCCCCCAGCAGTTCCTTCATGTTTGCATTACCTTCTTTAAACAAATAAACCCATTTTTTTGACATTTCCTCTACCTCCTGATTATATTTGCAAGTATGATCGCTGCAATTTCTTCAATTGCTTTTGATGTGACGTCAATGACTGTACACTCCAATTTATCGAAAAGCTGTTGTGCTTTCTCTAACTCCAACATTACTCTTTCGTAACTTCCATAATTTGATGTTCCGGTGAGCCCCATGGCCCTGATTCTTTCTGAGCGGATACTGACCAGATGGTTAGGATCCAGAATCAGCCCAAATATTTTATGTTTTGGTATTTCAAATAATTCTTTTGGCGGTTCAACTTCTGGCATTAGCGGAATATTGGCTACCTTGTAATTATTGTTGGCCAAATAAATACTGATTGGTGTCTTAGAAGTTCTTGAAACGCCAATCAAAATAATATCCGCCTGATCCAGACCGGAGGTGTTTTTTCCATCATCATATTTCACCGCAAATTCAATGGCCTCGATTTTTTTCATATAGTGGGCATCCAGCTCCAGGCTGGATTTGAGGTTCCTGACCGGTTCTTCTCCGGTGATGCTTCTCAGCGTCTCCATCAGCGAGCCCATCACATCGTAGATGGGTACCCCCTTTATTTGGGACTCGGTTTCCATATGATGCTTTAATTCGATTGAAGCAAAGCGATACACCACCAACCCATTTTCCTGTTTTGCCAAATCCAACAGGTAGTCAATACTCAGCTTATCATCCACAAAGGGATGAAACCGCACTTCCCGGATGGAGTTTTCAAATACGCTTGTACCTGCTTTTACCAGCAGCTCACCAATTTCGGTAGGCGTATCGGAAACAACGAATATTACTATGCTTTTCAAGATTCAACCTCATTCTTCAACACTTTTCCCCATGTTTACCACATAGCGGGTAATATTTGTTCGTGACACCTTACCAATCAGCACCAACCGCTGTACACCCTTTTCGTCAATTTCTTTGGTGACAATGGGCAGCGATTCCACCTCATAAAACATCGTTTTATAAGCGGCATCATAAACAGATTCCGTTGGTTCCAGATAAATAATATTGGGCATTCGGGTCATGATCATCGGGATGGGCAGCGATTCTACCTCTTTTCTCCCAATCATGGCTTTAATAAAATCCTTACGGGAGACAATCCCGGAAAGGTACTTTCCGTCAACCACATATAAGGTTCCGGCATTTTTTGTAAACATCGTAATAATGCCATCATAGATCGATGAGGTTTCCTCAACCACTGTTGGCTCGGTTTGAATGTCCATGACGTTAATGGTTTTGATGTAGCTTCCCAGGATGTGAAGCAATGATCGCCCCGTATAATAATAGCCGACTTTTCGTTTTGCTTCTAAAATACCCATCATCGTCAGTATTTTAAGATCCGGCCGAATCGTCGCCCGGTTGATATTAAGCAGCTCCGAAATCTCATTGCTTTTAACGGGTTGCTTTTCTTTGACAATCTCGATTATTTCTTTCTGTCGATTTGATAATTCCATTTCCAACCCCTTTAACTGTTTTATTAAGTATAACACATATCTTTATATTGTAAACATATAAAATAATTGTTTGATCTTTGTTGATAATTTTTTATCATTATGTTTGTATGTAACCTTTTTCATATCACAATTGATTCGGATAAGCCGTCGTAAACTTTATCACCAATTCGAGTGACATTCTTTAGTTCTTCCAATTGCTTGAATCCACCATTTTTTTCCCGGTAATCAATGATCCCTTGGGCAATCACATCACCGACGCCAGGCAAGCTCTTTAATTCTTCCAGACTGGCAGTATTAATGTTTACTTTATCATTCTCGCTGGACACCGCTGTTGCTGATACCTCGCCCATAGCAGGAATGTGAATCTTCTCTTCATCCTGAATTTTTCTGGCCAGATTCAGCGAATCCACATCAGCCGTCTCTGTTAAACCACCCACCAGCTCAATGGCCTCAATCAACCGGGCTTCGGGTTTTAAAGAAACAACACCCGGCTGTTTCACTGCCCCGGTAATATGAACCATCATTTGCCCCTGATCCGACTGGTTGTTTTCGTCTGCGCCATTTTCTAATGCAGTGGCATCGGAAATGCTGATTGCAGTGTCACTACTTTCTTTAAAATGATACCAACCCCAAAAAACGCCCAAAAAAACAAGCACGATGAGAATGTACAGGATTTTATTGCGATCAAGCTTATCCATACTACACTCCCAGAGGCTGTGCTTCCCATCGGCCTTTTTTCAGTACCCAATATTCACGATAGCCACATTCTGCTAAATATTTTTCTGCCTGGTTATATTCATAGACAATTCCCTCAACTGAATGGCTATCGCCACCGACTGTGATCGGAATATTTCGTTTTTTCATCTCCGGTATCATCCAATCAGAAGGGTAACGTCCCACCCCGGGTGTCCGCATATTTGCACCGGTGTTAATTTCCATCCGGGTCGATGTTTCTGCGATACCATCCAGACACACGCATACTGTTTCCTGATACCAGTCCTCATTTTCATCAAAAAAATAATTATTCTGATTATATTTCTTGATTAAATCAATATGTCCCAGAATCTCCGGTTCAAATGTTTTTGCCATGATCTCGATACTTTGGTAGTAATCCTTAATAAATTTCCGGGTGTCACCCCGATAGTATTTTTTTAGGCCTTTTTCAAAGTCCTGCGGGGATTCATCAATATAGGATACCGCATCGCCAGTGGTTATTCCCATGGCATGAATCGACATAATCGTATAATCCAGCTGGGGCCTAACCACTTTAGCCAGATCACTGATATCCTGACGATCGATAAAGAAATCAATTTCCATACCACAGTAAAGTTCAATTTGTGATGCATACCTTGTTTTCAGATCGTTAATATCATTAAGATAAGCTTCGACATTTTCTTCCTTCATTGTCCAGTCATTTGCAAAAGGTAAGGGGAAATGGCTGGACAGACCCATACTTATAAGTCCTGCCGCTATTCCGGCCTTCACCATTTCTTCAAGGGTATTTTTACCATCGCAATAATCTGAATGAACATGATAATTTGCTAGTAACATTTTGATCCCTCCAAAAGTTTGCATGTGATGATTGTATCATGACATGTAGTGTAAAGCAAATAAAAAAAAATTGTCGAATCGACAATTTTTTAATTTGTTTATAGAATTTTATTAAGAAAGCTTTTTGTTCGCTCTTCTTTAGGATTAAGCAGTACTTCTTCCGGGGTGCCTTCTTCGCAGATGACCCCTCCATCCATGAAAATAACCCGATCGGCTACTTCCCGGGCGAAACCAATTTCATGGGTAACAATCAGCATTGTCATCCCTTTTTCAGCCAATTGCCGCATGGTTGCCAGAACTTCGCCAACCAGTTCAGGGTCCAGCGCTGAGGTTGGTTCGTCAAACATCATAATTTTGGGATCCATGGCCAAAGCTCTGGCAATAGCAACCCGCTGTTGTTGACCACCGGATAAACGGGATGGGTACTCATCTTTCTTTTCAAAGAGACCGACCATACTTAATAAATCCAGGGCTCTGGTTTCAGCTACTTTTTTATCCTCTTTCTTGACAATCAGAGGAGCAATAGTCACATTGTCCAGTACCGTCAAATGAGGAAAGAGATTGAAATTTTGAAAAACCATGCCCAAATCGGTGCACAAGGACTGCACGGTGACCGGATCAATCTTCATCAGGTCTTTATTGTTGGCCCGTTTATCGGACAATACATCTTCAATGTAAATTTCTCCGTCAGAGATCCGTTCCAGATGATTAAGACACCGTAACATGGTACTTTTTCCTGAACCGCTGGCACCGATTATACAGACGACTTCGCCCTGCGAAACCTCGAGATTAACACCCTTGAGCACTTCCAAATCTCCAAAAGACTTTCGTACGTTCACTAATTTTACCATACTCATATTTTTTTCCCTATCTTTCGTAAATTCCCAGTTTCTTTTCCATCATATCAAATACAACCTGAATAATCGTTGTTAAGAACAGATAGATGACGGCGGCATAAATGTAATAAATCCACGATCCGGTCGCACTCGCCATTGTTTTGGTGGTTCTCAGCAAATCAAATAATGCAATGGTCGATACCAGTGACGTATCTTTTAACAGCATAATCAGCTCGTTACCCAAAGGAGCAACCAGCCGTTTATAGGTTTGGGGGATAATAATTTTTGTCATCGCCTGGCGATAACTCATTCCCAGGGCTTTAGCCGCTTCCATTTGCCCTCCATCGATGGACTCAATGGCCGCCCGGATAATTTCGGCCAGATAGGCTGTGGCATTTAAGGAGAACGCCACAAATGCTGCAATCATTGGATTGACTTCAAATGTGATACCCGTTGCATCCAGATAGATTATCGGGATAGCATAATAAATAATGAATAATTGGAGCAATAAAGGGGTTCCTCTAAAAAACCAGATATAAAACCAGGATAGTCCATTGGCTACCTTATTTTTTGAGAGTCGCCCAAGAGCTACAATTACGCCGAAAATCGCACCAAAAACGATTGCTACTAGTGCAATCTCAATTGTTACAATGGTTCCGTTTAAAATTGCCCATAATTGGATTTCAGTTAACACGTTGATCTTCCCTTCGTCATAAAAAATTTGAACAGCGCTCCATGTCAGACTGCAGACAAAGCCTTTTTCATCTCGGATGACGCTTCTAATACCGCATCACAGAAAAAGACATTAACTCCTTAATTACTTTGTCTACAACCCTCACGAAAATTTGCTCAGGTGTATATTGACACATACAGACTGGCCAAGTTTGAGACATTTACCAGTACGCTGCTGTCTATAAACATATGAACAGGACTTGTCACAGCAACTGTACCAAGTCCTATTCCATTTATTTATTCAATTATTGATAATCCTATTCAATGACTACCAGTTCAGTGTCAATATCTTTTGTCATATCTTGACCAAACCACTTCATTGAAATTTCTGACATTTTGCCACTTTCCTGCAAAGCTTTAATGGCTTCATTATACTTTTCGGTTGTCGCCGTGTCCGCTAAACGGGAAGTAATCCCAATCGGCTCATTGGTTAAAACGTCAGAGCTGACAACATAGAGATCAGGATTCTGAGCTACATAGTACATGGCGACCCCGACATCAGTGATGACGTTATCGATTTGTTTACCTTGAAGGGCTGCAAATGCATCCAGCATTCCATCAAATTTTTTAATTTCAACATTGACGCCTTCTTCAACCTTTAATTTTTCGGCTGCGATATCAGCTGTGGTTTCAATCTGAGCACCCAAAGTTTTTCCTTCAAGTTCTTTGAATGTTTTAACCGGGGTTGCATCTTTTCGTGAAACAATTACAATCCCGTTGGCAACGTAAGGATCAGACATACTGAAACCTTCAAGACGTTCAGGTGTTATACTGGTGCTGGAAATGATAGCATCGTATTGCTTTGCATTTAAACCGTTGAAAATACCATCCCAGGCTACTGTCTGGAATTCCGCTTTGACCCCTAATTCTTCAGCTAAAGCGTTGGCAAAGTCAATATCAAAGCCAACCAGTTCGTTTTGATCATCTCTGAATTCCATTGGCAGGTAGGTATCATCCACACCGATACTTAACACGCCATCGGCTAATGCATCTTCTGATGTTTTTGATCCTCCGGAAGAACAACCAGTCAGCATCAATGCTGATAACAATAAAACAACCAGTGATAAACCTAATAATTTTCTTTTCATCGTTTCTCCTTTCTAAATTCCTAATGGTGTTAATTATATATTATTTTGTAAACATTAACAAGTTTTTTTGAAAGCTGATGCATATTTAAACGTCCTGCAGGAAGCATTATTCACTTCTCAGGAAAAGGTATTAATAAAAATCCCAATAATGTTAAGCCCACCCAGCCAGGTGCCAATACTGCTTCCCAGATTGGCAAATACCACGACCATCAGCACCTTAGTCACCTTATTGCGCCAGAGGCCTTTGATACTACCCAAGTCTTTAGGCAAGGATTCAAAATCTTCCACTTTGGGCTTACGGAAATGCGCTTCGGTCATGCCGGCAAACCATCCTGCTGCCAGTAATGGATGCAGGGTCGTAATTGGAGCCGCTACAAAAGCTGTCAATACCGATAGAATATGCCCACCTGCCAGCAGGGTGCCCAACGCTGCCAGCAGACCAGTCCAGAGAATCCAGTTTTTAGCTTGCTCCCATCCCGAGCTGGGACTGGCAATAAAGGTTACCACAATCAGCGCCAGCAAAATAATCGGGATCATCCAACCAATCACCTTGCCAACATTGGATTTCGGTGGGATCACCTCCAGCTCGGCAATATTCTGGTCTTTAAAAATTTCTTCTTTGATCCCCGGCACGTGAGCCGCTCCCAGCACGGCCACAACCTTATGTCCCGGAGCATGCTTGATTTTATAGGCTAAATACTGATCCCGCTCGTCGACCAGATATTTTTTGACGCCTTTAAAAGCCGAACCCATTTCTGACAGTGCGGCCGTCAACATATCATCGGATTTCAGGTTTTCGAGATCTTCTTCAGTAATTTCTTCATCATCCACCACACTGAGAATAATCGAGAACAGCACCTTGACCTTCTCCCATAAACTGCAGCCCCGCCAGATTCGGTTAAAAGTAATCTGGATGCTGCGATCAGCCAGTACCAGCTCCGCTCCGTACTCTTTAGCACAAGCAATTCCTTCCATCATTTCCTGGCCGGATTCAATTCCGAATTGTTCGGCCAGCTTACGCTGGTAGTTGGACAACAGAATATTGACAAACATAAAACCCGCCCGTTTGCTTTTGATGATCTGAACCAAGTCCGTATTGGACCATTTGTCTTTCTGGTTAATGGCCTCGTAGCGCTGCTGATCCAGTTCAATGCAGATGGAATCCGGCTGTTCGTTTTTTATGGTTTCCCGAACCTCATCGACGCTGTTTTTGGAAACATGAGCCGTCCCAATCAAAATCAATTCTTTGCCATGATAATTTAGCCGTGTTATATTTGATTCCAATGAACTTCCTTTCTTCAGGCTCAATAGAAAAAACTGGTCAACGCAGTATGATTTAACTCAATCACGCTGACCAGCTACTCCAATGCCTAATTGCTGCGTTTAATATAGTATTAAGTCAATTAAAGTTTTTACATCCAACCCATTAATATAATCAGTCAGCGCGATGTCTTTGAGAACCTTTGACAGCGCTTCCTCGGTTGGTTTTACCCCAATTAGCAGCGTTTCCAGTTCCTGAATGTCCCCATTACCAAAATAATCGCCATAAAAGTGAAGCTCTTTGATTTCACCCTTTTCAACCTGAAGCAAAACTGTAATCAGACCAAAGTCGCATTTTCGTTCTTTTCGCAAATTATACCGGGGCGATTTTCCATAGTTCCAATCCCATGTTGCATATTTTTCTGTTTTCAACTGTTCAATCGCCTGGATTTCTTCCTCTAAAAGGGTGATCATTTCCAAATTGTCATTTTCAAACATCGCTTTTAGCAGCGCCGCTTTAAAATCTTCCAGGGTATAGTCTTCATCCAGGTAGTCGACAATGTTGGTGACCCGACTTTTAACTGATTTGATCCCCTTGGATTCAATTTTATCCTGCTTTACTTTCAAAGCACTCTGAATGGTAGCCAGATTTGAATTGAACAGGATCGTACCGTGGTGAAGAATCCGCCCCCGTTTAGCATACTGGGAGTTGCCGGAAAATTTCTTTCCATCGATGGCAAGATCATTCCGGCTGTTGAATTCTGCATTGACCCCCAGCGTTTTAAGCGCTTCCACCAGAGGGCGGGTAAAGGTCTGAAAGTCAAACTGTTCCTGACCCGCTTCATTAACAATAAAGGTGAAGTTGAGATTTCCTAAATCATGGTAAACTGCCCCACCACCAGAAAGGCGACGAACAACCTTGATATCATTTTCTTTGATATATTCCTGATTAATTTCCTCAATGGTGTTCTGGTGTTTTCCGACAATTACGGCATTATCGTTCTGCCACAACAGAAAATAACTCTCGTCTTTATCCATTTGATTAAAGACATATTCTTCAAAGGCCAGATTCTTTTGTGGGTCGGTTTCTTTCCAATCAATGTATTTCATAAAAGCCCCGGCTATTATTTAATCTCAGTAACCGAACCACGAATATGAACCTCATGCGGTACATAAACATTTTTAACGGTCCGATCGCCATCTTTTTCGCACAGCTTGATCAGCATCCGCATGGCAATCGCGCCGATATCGTACATCGGCTGAGCTACTGTGGTAATCTGCGGTCTGGTCCATTCCGCAATCCAGAAATTGTTAAAGCCACAGATGCTGATGTCTTCAGGAATTTTCTTGCCCATTTCTTCAGCACAGCGAATCGCCCCCAGTGCCGTCTGGTCATTAAAACAGAAAACGCAGGTGAAATCGATCCCGGAATTAATGGCTTCCTGCATCATCGTGTAACCACCGGAGAGACTCAGTTTTTCTCTTAAGATGCGGCTGTCATCAAATTCGATGTTATTTTCTTCAAAGGCTTTAATAAAACCTTTTTTTCGTTCCTGATAAATATAGCCTTCTTCCAACTCATCAAAAAACAGCATGAATTTTTTATGGCCCATTTTTATCAGCTCAGTCGCCAACTCATAGGCTGCTGTTTCATTATTAATCAAAACGCCACTGAGCACGCCACTGTCATCAGGAATACAACCTAAAACAACCTCGCTGGGAGCATCAATCAACTCAGCCTGCATTTCGTCACTGAGATCTTTACCCACATAGATAATTCCATCGCATTGTTTTTCAACCAGCACGTTCAGCGATTTTTTTTCTTTTTCAGGATCAAAGTCGGTATTACTTAAAATGATATTATAATGATAGATGCCACAAACATCTTCGGCGCCCCGGACGATTTCGGTATAATAAGGATTAGTAATATCCGGGATCATGATTCCCATGGTATTGGTTTTCTGAATTTTCAGACTTCTGGCAATGGCATTGGGTTTGTATCCGGTTTTTTTGATGGCTTCCAATACCCGTTCCTTGGTTTCTTCGTTTACTAACGGAATATTATTAACAACTCGGGATACTGTTGCAACGGAAACATTTGCTTCTCTGGCAACATCAACGATTTTTACTCTCATCTCTTTTCCTTTCAAAATTCACAACAACAGATGCCTGCGAAGCACTTATTTGCTTCGCAGCCACCTATATTATTAATGCCAATAGTTAACGGCCTTCCACCTCTTTGATGGCATCCAGAATCAGCTGAGGTGATCGGCGACATTTTTCTTCTGAAACGGCGCAGGGTGCAAAACGGAGACCTTTTCCCAATGCCACAACAAAGGTGTTATTTTCCATTAAACGACTGCTGACTTCCTGGGGTTTATCACAAGGGATACTGATAAAAAAGCCATCGCAATAGGTAACCATTTTCAGGCCGATTTTATTGGCTTCCTCCACGAAAGCAGCGGCCCGACGTCTTAAAATGCTTTTATAGAAGCTCTGCTCAGCCATGGCCTGATTATATAATTCGTCATTGCCGAAGATTTTGGTGATGGTTTCCATCGCTCCCCGGGTGCCGTTTGACCAGTTACCGCGGTTGGAATAGGTGCAGGCATTGGCAAATTCATCGGCAATTTCTGCGGTGGGCGCAACACAGAGAATGGCGCCGTTTCGCAGTCCATACATGGTATAACCCTTGGAACAACTAAAGGCATAAAGGGTCAAAACATTATGCGGCATCCCAGTCAGCATTTTCATAAACTGACGAGCCTCATCCCCTTCGCCAGCAAAATCGATATAGGCCAGATCCACCAGCAGGATAATTTTAGATGTCGGCTGGGCGGTGGCGGTTTCGGTGACAAAGGTCTTGATCGCTTGCCATTCCTCCAGGGAAATGGTATAGCCAGTGGGATTATGGGCTGGGGTATTAAGAACCGTTAATACCCGCTGCTGTTTTTCCAGCAGCTTCAGGATGCTTTTTTTCCAGCCTTCTAAATTGAATCCACCCGCTTCATTATAAAGTGGGAAGGTTGTGACTTTGCGATGATTTTCATCGGCAATGGTCGCATAAGCGGCCCAATACCAGTCTGTCAGTAAGATTGTATCTCCCAGTTCGGTATAATTACAGAACGAATGGCGGACTGCTCCGGTTCCCCCCGGGGTTGCCACCGCCCGAATATAACCTTCTGGTTTACAGTTTTTAAAACAGGCTTCCGTGATCTTTTCTAAAAAATCCGGTTGCCCGGCTAACCCAGAATAATCGGCAATCAGGTGATTCGGCAGGCCTTTTAAGGTGTCATACACTGATTTGAATGTTACCAATTCGCCATCATCGTCCATCAGTGCTCCGATGGTTGAATTAATAACGGCTTCCGGTCCCAATTCTTTGGTACGGTTTGCCGCTTCTCCGGCGATTCGAAAGATCGGATCAGTACCACCTGCTCTTAATGATGTTTCAATAACCATTTGTGCTTTTTTCATGTTTCCTCCCACTAAATCCATAGCTTATTTGCGAATTTTTTTCTTTCAGTTTCGTATAAATTGGTTCCTTTGGTGTCAATCACGACAATCGCCGGAAAATCTTTAACTTCAATTTTTCGAATTGCTTCCGTTCCCAGATCCTCATAGGCAATGATTTCGACTGATTTGATGCAATCCTGCAATAAGGCCCCGGCACCGCCGACACAGGCAAAATAAACGGCATCATTACTTACCATACTATTGATGACCCGTTCACTTCGATTTCCTTTGCCGATCATACCAGCCAATCCACGATCCAGCAGTTCCGGGGTATACGTATCCATCCGACCACTGGTGGTTGGTCCGGCTGAGCCAATGATCTCTCCGGGTTTCGCAGGACAGGGCCCAACATAATATATAATTTCATCAGTAAAATCCATCGGCAAGGGCAAACCTTTTTCCAGCGCTTCAGTCATCCGCTTGTGAGCTGCATCCCGGGCTGTATATATGATCCCGGAAATCCGCACATGGTCACCGGCTTTTAGTTTTTTTCGATCCTTTTTAGTTAAAGGTGTTCTGATCTCTACAACAGCCATTTTATAATTCCCTTTCCACATGTCGATTAACGTAACAGGTGATATTAACCGCCACCGGCAGACCGGCGATATGGGTCGGAAAGACTTCCACGTTAACCCCAAGTACCGTGTTGATTCCCCCAAGTCCCATTGGGCCAATTCCCAAAGCGTTGCTGGCTTCAAGCAGATATTCTTCCAGCGCTTCGATATGTTCCAGCGGATTGTGTTCACCCAAGGGTCGGCTCAAGGCTTCTTTGGCCATGATCGCCGCTTTTTCCATGGTACCGCCAACGCCCACCCCAACCACAATTGGTGCACAGGCATTAGGACTGCCAGTCTCCACGGTCTGGAGCACAAATTCTTTAACCCCGGCCATCCCATCTGCCGGTTTAAGCATCTTCAGAGCACTGGTGTTTTCGCTGCCAAAGCCCTTGGGTAAAATCTTTATTTTTAAGCCATCACCAGGTACGACCTGATAATGGATCACCGCCGGGGTATTATTCCCGGTATTTGTTCGGATAAACGGGTCGGCAACCACGGATTTTCGCAGATAGCCTTCTTCATAACCTTTGGCGACGCCAGCCTGGAGGGCTTCTTCAAGACTGCCACCCTCGATGATCAGATCCTGACCGAACGAGACAAACATTACCACCATGCCAGTGTCCTGGCAAATGGGGATATTTTTATTTTTTGCAACTTCAAAATTACTGAGCATTGTTTCCAGAATCTCTCTGCCATTTTCAGATTCTTCTGATTGCCTAGCCCGACGCAGCCCCTCTATCATATCATCTGATAAAAATGTATTGGCTTCAATACACATTTCAGCTACATGATCGATAATCTGCAAAACTCCAATTTTTCTCACTGAAATCTCCTTGTTGTTTAATATTTTCTATAGATTATCAACTTGATCATCACACTCTTCTTCAATTTGCTTTGCCTTCTCTTTGCCAACTCTGATGGAATGAATCGAAAGATAGATCCCACCAAAGAGAATAACGAAATAAAAAGTAATCAGACGCCAGAGAATCATCGCGACTGCAGTATTGCCGGGTCCGTAAATGGGCCCAAACAATAATAAAAAACCTGCTTCTGCCCCGCCAGCGGCTCCTGGGGTCGGCACAAAGGCCACTGCCACATAAAGAATCGCTTGCAGGGAAATAACCGTCAGCGCATTGGTTTCATTCAAACCCAATGACCGATACACCCAATAGTTGACTGAATAGAAAACCAGGATCTGCACGATTGAAACAACAAATAGTTTTAAGGTTTGCAGTTTATGGCTTTTTAAGGCATCAATGGCGATCTGGTATTCCTTAATAAAGTGATTGACTTTTTCAAAATATTTTTCGGCATTTTTTATGATGTGAAGCGTCAGTAAAAGACGCACACAGCCAAGCATAATCGCTTTGGCAGCATTGGCATTAAAGGCCAGAATAAAGATCAGCACCACTCCGGCGATGTTTACGATTAAGCCTATGGCAATCAGCCATTTGGCGGCATCCAGACTCTGGTGCAAGGCTGTAATGCTGAAAATGGTGGCGATAATGGCCAGAAAGGTAACCGTTACCTGATACAGTGCATATTTTTGCACCAGCACCGCTGTTCCGGAACCGATTCCATAATTTTTTTTCGACATTTCATAGAGCTGCAGGGGTTGACCCCCGGTGGCACTGGGGGTGATCAGATTATAATACTGACCAACCATGGTCACTGTCCAGGCAAAATGAAAGCTCTCATCGGGATTATCCCGCCGCATCAATTTTAGCAGCATATAAGCTTCCAGTATCCAATAGATGAAAACACAACCAATCCCCAAAATGAGACAATAAACATTGGCTTGTTTAATTGTCCTTAAAAAGGTTTCCGGATCAACTTGTGTTAAGATTACAATTGCTGTTGCACTGATTAGAAAAACAAAGAACAAATAGTTCGAGTATTTTTTCCAAAACTTTGATTTCCAGAATTTTTCTTTACTTCCTGTTTGATCCATTGTGTACCATCCTGATCTCGATTGAATTAATTATAACATACTGTTATGGTAAAGTAATGTAATTTTCAGCTATTTTCATGAAATTTTCATGAAAATAGCATCCTAAATCAAACCCGCAAAATCATGCTGCCGCAACGCTTCATATAAAACGATATTGACAGCATTTGACAGGTTCAGTGATCGGGCCTTTTCATGATTTCTCATCGGGATACGAAAGCGATTATCGGGATGGGCTTCATGAATTTCGGTGGGAATCCCGGCGGTTTCCTTTCCGAACATCAAAAAAGCATTTTGATCATACTCAATTTGATGGTAAAACTTAGTGGCTTTAGTGGTCAGAATATACAGTTTGGCATCAGGATTCTTTTCCTGAAACTGATCAAAGGAGTCATAGACGCTGACATTGACAAGCTCCCAATAATCCAGGCCGGCCCGCTTTAAATGTTTTTCGTCCAATGAAAAACCCAGGGGTTTGATCAGATGCAGATTCGTCTCTGTCAATGCACACGTTCTGGCAATATTTCCGGTATTTTGGGGGATTTCTGGTTGATAAAGTAAAATATTCATGTTCTTCCTTCTCATTATAAGTTATTTGTTGATTTTATTATAATCGAAAAAAGTCCAATTTCTTTCTTTTTTTTAAGTTCATCCTGGAAGACCGGGATGATCTTAATACCAACAAAGAAATTGAACTTCTGTTACAGGTTGTTTTTTCAAATCATTTATTGCAGAGTATCCCCTTTAATATTGTTTTTCTTTGAATCCGGCTTTTGATTACTTTTTGGCAAAACAATTGAAAAGGTACTTCCTTTGTTGGGGATGGAGTCAATTTTTATTTTGCCATTATGTTTTTTGACAATATAATCAGCGATATTCAAACCCAGCCCAACACCACCGGTTTCACGGTTTCGGGCATCGTCAACCCGATAAAAACGGCTGAAGACTTTAGCCTTCTCTTCGTCCGTAAGCCCAATTCCAGTATCCTTAACCTCAATCACCAGGTGGCGCTTTCCCTGAACCAGACATAATTGAACCTTTCCACCGACTGGTGTGTATTTAATGGCATTATCCACTAAAATCCGGACCGCCTGTTTGAGTCGTTCTTCATCGCCCCGGTATTGGATCCCAGGCGAAATATTCTCACTGAGTTCAATTTCCTTTTCGTTGGCCAGTTCGGTCATCAGCTCAACCATTTGCTGACACATCGAGGAGATGTCGAATACTTCCTTATCGATGGCCAAGCGCTGATTTTCAGCCTGAGCCAACAGCAATAACTCAGAAATGAGTTTGGCCATGGTTTCCCCTTCGCTGGCAATGTTGTTGAGCCACTTCATGTTATCCTTGATCTGTTCATCCTCTTTGAGCTTTAACACCTCAACGTTGGTTTGAATAACAGTCAGCGGGGTTCGCAGTTCATGAGACGCATTGGCAATAAATTTCTTCTGATCCTCAAAGGTGTCTTTAATCGGCTGCAGGGATTTGCCAGCTAAAAAATAAGATATCGGAATCAACACCGCAATCGATCCTAAGCCAATTAAAAACAAAAATGAAATGACATAGGCAATAATCGATCGCTCCGTCGAAATTTGCTGAAAAACCTGAAGCACATAGTCGTTGGAATTATTGGAGTAAGGCAAGGTATAAACCCGATACTCAACATTGTCTGAGATTAGCAGATTGAACTGCGGAGTGTCCTTTTTTTCAATCGCCAACTCGTACCCCAGCATAATCAGATTACGGTCTTCGACCTTCATCGATTTTACAACATGGCTGCTGTCCCACATAATAAATTGATAACCAAATTTATCATGAACCGAATCCCCGGAATTGATCGGTTGAGCGGTTGTTTGTCCATTGTTTGAAATGATTTCCTTGGCCACCGTAGTCAAATACATTTCTCCGGAAAGCGTAAGGCTCCAGTTTACTAAAAAACCCAGCAGAAAGATAAACATGAACATGAAGATAACCAGAATCAAGGTATTAAACATGGTGATCTTGCGTTTGATTTCTTTAAACATGGGACTTAACTCTCCAACCTATTTTTTCCCAAGCGTGTATCCTACCCCTCGGATGGTATCAATTTTAACCTGAGTATCGACAATTTTTTTTCGCAGATTATGAACATAAATTTCAATATTATTTTCATTGACCTCTTTATCAAAGCCCCACACCCGATCCAGAATTTGTTCCCGGGTAAACACCTGATTGGGGCGCTTTAACAACATTTCCAGTATCTTCGCTTCCTTAACTGACAGCTTGAATTCTTTGCTTTCAGTTTGCAGAATATTCTTTTTGGTATTAAAGCTGACATCTTCAAAAACAATCGTCTCGCCCTTGATCCCGTGATCCGGACGACGGCCCAGGGCCCGAATCCGGGCAAACAGTTCTTTGGCAGAAAATGGTTTGATCAGATAATCATCAGCACCCAAATCCAGACCTTTGACCTTGTCATCAATAGTCCCTTTGGCCGTCAGCATCAAAACCGGGGTGTTAATGCCCTGGTCGCGGATCTGCTGCAAAATTTCAATGCCGCTTTTGATCGGCAACATAATATCTAAAACAATGACATCATAAATAGGGTTCAGTGCAAATAACAGACCTTCCTCCCCATCGTTGGCAATGTCACAATCGATGTTTTGTATTTTACATAATTCCTGGAGTGCATCGGTTATTTTTTTTTCGTCTTCTACAAATAATATACGCATAAAGCGACTCCTTCCACCTTTTGAATTTTGATTATAAGTTAACAGATTAATTATAGAGCCAAAATCTTAAAGCTATATAAAACAAGGAAAATATGATATTATTCTAAGATAATCGAAACCAACCGTACCGACCTGACACTTATCGATGATCACTCTATCTGACTCCAGGGTCATTGTCGGTACTACTTTTATCTTTTTATTTATCGATTGGTTATGGAGGTTCCCATGAAAGAGATACTGATTATTGAAGATGATAAGAAAATATCCCGGATCATTGAACTGCAGCTTAAGCATGCCGGTTTTGAGACGGTTAAGGCGTTTACTGGCCGGGAAGGGATCGAAGCCTATCATCAACATCCCGGCTTTGATCTGGTTTTACTTGACATTATGCTACCGGAGGTCTCTGGTTATGATGTCCTTAAATATATCAAGAGCCAAAATCATCACCTGCCAATTATTTTGTTGACCGCCAAAGACGATACCAATGATGTGGTAACCGGTTTTGACCTTGGCGCCGATGATTATGTGACAAAACCCTTTAATTTTGACGAGCTGTTGGCCCGAGTTAAAGCCAATATTCGAAAAAATGCTCCTGAATCCGCACCAAATAGCCATTTGATTTTTAAAGATATTGAGATCGATCTGGATGCTTTCAGCGTTAAGCGCCAATCCCAGGAAATCAGTTTATCCCGAACCGAATTTGACCTGTTTTATTATCTCGTCCTGAACCACGATCTGGTTCAGTCCCGGGAACAGATCCTCACCAAGGTCTGGGGCTTTGATTATGACGGTGGTGATAATATTGTTGATGTTTATATTAAATATCTGCGGGACAAAATCGACCGGGATTTTGATGAAAAACTGATCCATACCGTTCGGGGGCGGGGCTATGTGGTTCGATAAGCTAAATATTCCCGGTCGTAAAAAGCCGTTAAAAATATATCATCGCATTGTGTTCTTTTTTATTCTGGCTTTGACGGCTGTATTAACGCTTTCGTTTTTGATGGTTTTCTTTTTCTCCCAGCAACTTATTTTAAACGAAAGCAAAGCGACGATGATCCGCTTTAATAATTACGTCATCAATACCCTGGACGAGAACATGCCCGCCCTACTCAGCTTACCAGCTGACCAACGACTGGAATTCATTTCAGAAAAACTTTATCCCTATGTCAAGGATAATTCGCTCATTGCCTATCAACTCAAGGATAACCAAGGCAATATCTATCAATCATCCGAAATCCTGACTGATCTGCTGGTTGCTGAAAACCTCGATAAGTATAATTTTCATTTATTCGAGTTCAGCTTTAATGACGACAACGATCAAACCATTACCGTAAACTCGTTGCGCTACAACCAGATCGAATACTATTATCTGGGGTCCTACTATGTGCTGGAAGACGGCGACATTATCTATCTCCAGATTATCAAAAACCTCAATGATAGTTATGTATTCATGACTACCCTGTTTATTCTGATGATCGCCATCAGCATTCTCGGACTGATTGCCATAATTCTAATCGGCATTTATGGTACCAAGCAAACCCTGAAACCGCTGATTGAAATCTCCGAAACCGCTAAAAATATCACCGAAAACAATTTAAATGTGCGGATCGAAGAAACCGGCAACAAGGATGAGCTGGATCAGCTGATCATGTCTTTAAACCAGATGATCAAAAAACTGGAATCCGCTTTTAATAACCAGAAGCGTTTTGTTTCGGATGCCTCCCATGAACTGCGGATTCCTCTAACGGTGATTCAGGGCTATATTGATATTTTATCCGATTGGGGCAAAAATGATCCGCAACTCCGGGATGAATCAATTGAAGCGATTCGGGATGAAATTCAGGGGATGAATAAGATGGTCGAAGATTTATTATTGATTACGCGAATTGAAAACAATTATTTTGATGAAGATTTTATTATTCTGGATATTTCGACGCTTTTGGAAAAGATTTTTTATCAGTGTCAGATGATTGATCCCGATCACCAATACATCATGGAATCCTGTGACCACGCCTTTGTCCGGGGTAATGAAGGCCTGCTGATCCAGGCGATTCGCGGTCTGCTGGATAATAGCCGCAAGTACACTCCGACTGGTGGAACCATCACCCTGAGCTGTCGCGTCCATAGTAAAACCACTAATGAAATCATTGTCAGCGATACCGGTTGTGGAATCCCCGCCGCCGAGCTTGACAAAATCAAGGAACGTTTTTACCGCATCAGCAGTGACCGTTCCCGGGCCACTGGCGGTTCGGGCCTGGGATTATCGATCATTGACAGCATTGTCAGTATTCATCGGGGAAAACTGATCATAAACAGCGAAATCAATCAGGGCACTACGGCAACTATTATACTAAAAAAACAATAAAATAACGGGGCGGCCACCCCCGTTGAGTTTGTCGGTAAACGGCCATACCGACCAATTATTAATCGGTTGTTCGCTACGCCATGCGAAATCCGTTGCGCTTCTTTCGCATTGGTCGCAGGCAGTTGCTAGCTACAAGTAAGCATTTTCTTGGCGACTGCCTGCGCGAAGAATCGGACAGGCAATACCGTATCCGCTCCGATGGGTGGGGTCTGACCCCCAGGTCACAACATGAAGTAACGATTGTCTGTATCCGATTATCGTTTTTGACAGTCTAAACGGGACGACTTGTCCCATTTTTTTATAGACATTCAGAAAAAATCTGCACGGCCCGATCAATTTCTTTTTTTGTGACCACCAGCGGTGGTACAAAACGAATGGCATTGCTACCAGCGGTAATCAAAAGTAAGCCTTTTTCCATCGCTTTGGCAACGATGGCCCCCAAATCGGCATCAATCTGAACCCCCACAATTAGTCCCATACCACGCACCTCTTTAATAGACGGATGCTCTTTTTTTAAGGCTTCCAGTTGGGCTTTAAGATAATCCCCTTTTTCCGTGACCGCTTCAAAAAATCCCGGTGCGGTCATGGTTTCAATCACATATTTGGCGGTGGCCGTCACAAAAGGATTGCCACCAAAGGTGGATGCATGGGTTCCCGGGGTAAAGACTTCGGCCACATGGTCTTTGGCAATGATGCCACCAATGGGAACCCCGCCCCCTAAGCCTTTTGCCATCGTCACCACATCCGGTACAACACCATATTGCTGGTAAGCAAACAATTTCCCTGAACGACCAATCCCCGTTTGCACCTCGTCAAAAATCAGCACGATGTTTTGTTCATCACAGATCTTTCGAACCTCTTTTAAATAGTCCGGATCGGCGGGATAGATTCCCCCTTCGCCCTGAATCGGTTCTAAAATAATCCCACAGGTTTTGGGGCTGATCTGCGCCTTCAATGCCTCAATGTCGTTATAAGGCACATGATAAATTTCCGGCATCAGCGGTTCCAGATTTTCCTGGTATTTTTTTTGGCCTGTAGCAGTAATCGCCGCATAAGTTCGGCCATGGAAAGATTGATTCATGGCAATGATTTCCACTGCTTCCACGTCTTTTTTAAGCTTGCCATACACCCGGCACAGTTTTAAGGCCGCTTCACAGGCTTCTGCCCCGCTGTTACAAAAGAATACCTTATCCAGGCCACTGGCCTTGGTCAGCATTTCGGCCAGTTCAATGCCCGGTTTGGACCAGTAAAGATTGGAAATATGAACCAGTTTTTCCATTTGTGCCTGCATTGCTGCCAGCAGACCCGGATGGGAATGACCCAGGGCATCAACAGCAATCCCAGCTACAAAGTCCAGATACTCTTTGCCATTATTATCGGTTAAAATACAACCCTGCCCCTTATCAAAAACCAATGGAAAACGCTTATAGGTTTCCATGATCACATTGTTTCCTCGTGTTATTAAATCCATATTGTCCTCCTTATATAATAGAACGACGAATCATCGTCCCGACTCCAGCGGCTGTGAACAATTCCAGTAGCATTGAATGTTCCACCTTCCCATCTAAAATATGTACCGAATTGACCCCCTGATTCAGAGCATCGACACTGTTTTCCACCTTGGGAATCATCCCGCCGGAAATAATCCCCTCTTCAATCAGTTTGGGCACATTTTCAGCAAACAACCGTCTGATAATCGAATCCGGATTGTCCGGATCCATATAGACCCCATCGGTATCGGTTAGATAAATCAGCTTTTCAGCTTTAACTGCTTTGGCAATGGCATACGCCACATGATCAGCATTGATGTTGAAGCTCTGGCCGGTTTTATCCGTGCCAATCGGCGCAATCACCGGCAGATAATCGTCTTTTAACAGAGTATTCAAGAGCCGGTTATCAACCCGGATAATGTCCCCAACAAAACCGATGTCCAGATTATTAACAAATTTCTTCTTCACCTTGATCATCCCGCCATCTTTTCCTGAAAGGCCGACAGCATTTATTTCACGGTTCTGAAGCAGCTGGACAATTTCCTTGTTGATTTTTCCGGATAAGACCATTTCGGCAATTTCGACCACCTTTTCATTGGTAATCCGCAACCCTTCGACAAATTCGGTCTGGATTTCCAAGTCACTCAGCATTCCGGAAATATCTTTGCCGCCGCCATGAACAATGATCAAACGGATGCCCACCAGACGCATCAGCGAAATATCATCCATCACCGACTGCTTTCTGGCCTCATCATACATAAAACTGCCACCATATTTAATGACCATGGTTTTCTTTTTAAACTGTTGGATATAGGGCAAAGCTTCGATCAGAATCTTGGCCTTTTCAATATATTTTTCCATTATTTACTCTTTTCTATTTAACTTCGGTAATCGCCATTGATTTTGACATAATCGTAGGACAAATCACATCCCCAGGCCACAGCTTTTTCATCGCCTTCTTCCATTTCAACCACAATATAAATATCTGTTTCGGACAGCACTTTCTTCGCTTCATCTTCATCAAAGGCAATCGGGGCACCATCGTTTAAGAGGGTAATCATCCCAGCCTGACTGGAAAAAACCAGGGAAACCTTCAAGGGATCAAATTCAGCCCCGGAATAGCCCAAGGCACAGAGCACCCGACCCCAATTGGCATCTTCCCCAAATAAGGCGGTTTTGACCAGACTGGACGTGATTACCGATTTAGCCAGCTTGCGGGCATCCTCTTTGGTTTTTGTCCCACGAACTTCCACTTCCACAAACTTGGAAGCGCCTTCGCCATCGCGAATGATTTTTTTTGCCAGGGTTTTATGTACATATATAAAAGCTTCTCTAAAGATCTCATAATCCGAGGTATTTTCCTGCAAGGGCAGATTTCCAGCCATCCCGTTGGCAATCACCGCTACCATGTCATTGGTACTGGTGTCGCCATCCACAGAGATCATATTGTAAGTATCAACAGTGGTTTCTTTTAGCAACTGATCAAGCAGGGCTGGTTCAATATTTGCATCAGTCGTCACAAAGGACAGCATCGTCGCCATATTGGGATGAATCATCCCGGAGCCCTTGGCCATGCCGCCGATCTTTACGGACTTACCGCCGATTTCCACCTCGACGGCAATGGTCTTTTTTACTGTATCGGTGGTCAAAATCGTATTTGCAGCAATGTCGCCGTCTTCTTGGCTACTTCCTAATTTTGCTCCCAGGAGTTCAATCCCAGACAGAATTTTTTCCACCGGTAAAATCACCCCAATCACCCCAGTTGAAGCAATCAGCACATCCTCCGGTTGCACCCCTAAAACCGCTGCCGCTTTGTTGGCTGTAGCTGCTACAGCTTCCTCGCCTTTTTGTCCTGTGCAGGCATTGGCGTTGCCACTGTTGACCACCACCGCCTGCTTGTAGGGATTATTCATGACTTTGTTACACCAGAGAATCGGCGCAGCCTTGACAACATTGGTAGTTGTCATGATGCTGGTTGCCCCGGGTACCTCTGAAAAAATCATCGCCAGATCATTTTTTTCGTTCTTTTTAATGCCGCAATTGATTCCCCCGGTTTTAAAACCCAGAGGGGTTGTCACTCCGCCTGTCTTTATTAGTTTCATGTCTTTGCTCCTCGTATTTTAATGAATCATCTCTGATCCGTCAGGTTTTCACCAAACTGTCATACCGACCAACTGCTAATCTGTTGTCGGTGCGGACTCTATATTCTTATATCACACCATTATTAACTGATTTGTCACTGCTTATTTAAATGGGAAAATCGGCAATAAAGTCGATGCCGGTTTTTTCGGCCAGTCCAAAACAGATATTCATATTTTGTACCGCCTGCCCGGCGGCCCCTTTAACCAGATTATCAATGGCTCCCACGACAATAACGTGATTGGTTCGGGGATCAATGGTCAACCCGATATCACAAAAATTGGTTCCTTTCACCCAGCGGGTTTCCGGCATCCGGTTTTCCAGAATTCTGACAAAATATTCGTCGTTGTAGAATTCACAGTAAATCGCCTTGATCGCTTCCAGACTCAGGTCAGCGGTTAATTTAGTATAGGATAAGGCCAGAATGCCCCGATTCATCGGAACCAGATGGGGGGTGAACAGAATATTAAAATCCTGACCATTTAAGAGCCGCAATTCCTGTTCAATTTCCGGAGTATGTCGATGGGAACCGATTTTATAAGCCTTGATGGTTTCATTGCATTCGGAATACATCAAATCAGTGACTGTTCCCCGGCCAGCTCCAGTTACCCCCGATTTGGCATCGACGATAATACTACCCATATCAATAAGATTATTTTTAATTAATGGCGCCAGGCTTAAAATGCTGCAGGTTGTATAACAGCCGGGATTTGAAATAAGCTGGGCTGTTTTAATCTCCTCCCGATGCAATTCACATAATCCGTAAACTGCATCATTCAGTAATGAATGGTTAAAATGCTCGGTTTGGTACCAGTCTTCATAAACATCAATATCCTTGATCCGGAAATCCGCCCCCAGATCAATGACCTTTGTTTTTGTAAGCACCTCCGCCGTAACGGTTTTGGATGCAATTCCATGGGGTAAGGCTAAAAATACCACATCCGACTTCTCTGCCAATTCTTTGATGTCGGTTGCTTCACAAACGAGATCGGTAATACCTTGAAAGTTTCCATAGATATCACTGAATTTTTGTCCGGAAAAGCTTCTGGTTCCGATTGTCACCACTTCTACTTCAGGATGCCGCATTAAAATACGGATCAGTTCCTGTCCGGCATAACCAGTTCCTCCGATAACAGATGCTTTAATCATTTTATTTTACTTCCTTTCTTAAATGTCTTTGTTTAAGAATAGTAAGAGTTTAGGCAAACCGGGTCACACAATCCCACAAAAAATCGAGATGCGGTTTATCTACAATCTTAGTATTCTATTTTTATACTATCCAAGTAAACTCTTTAAATATTTATTTTACCAAAATATGTGAAGTCTGTCTGTTAGTTTCTTAAATATATCATCTATTATTTTTGTATTATACTAGTTTTTATATGCATAATCAAGCGTTTTTATGTATATTTATAAATTTATGCGAATTATTTTCTTTTTATACTTGCTTTTCTCTTGAAATGATTGTATAATCATTCATGTGATTAAGTTGATTATACCAACGAGATAATTATCAGGAGGATATAAAATTGAAGAAAAAAGTAATTCTTGCCTATTCCGGGGGATTGGATACCACAACCATTATCCCATGGCTTAAAAATACCTATGACTATGATGTTATTGCTGTGTGTGTCGATGTGGGACAGGGTACTGAACTTGACGGTCTCGAGGAAAGAGCTCTGGCTTCAGGTGCCAGCAAATTATATATTGAAGACGTAACCGACGAATTCGTCGAAGATTATGTGTGGCCCGCGCTTCAAGCTGATGCCATTTATGAAAAAAAATACTTGTTGGGCACCTCCCTGGCCCGTCCTTTGATTGCCAAGGTGCTGGTAAAATATGCTGAACTGGAAGGCGCTGAAGCCATCTGTCACGGTGCCACCGGCAAGGGAAATGACCAGGTTCGTTTTGAATTGACCATTGGTGCTTTAGCACCACAGTTAAAAATCATTGCCCCCTGGCGAATTTGGGATATCAAGTCCCGGGAAGATGCCATGGACTATTGTGTCATGCATGATATCAAGGTACCGATGTCGATCAGCAACAGCTACAGCCGGGATAAAAATATTCTGCATATGAGCCATGAAGGTCTGGAACTGGAAGATCCCTCCCTGGAACCACAGTATAAAAAATTACTGCAAATGACCACCCCATTGGAAGAAGCGCCGGATGAAGCTGAAATTGTCAGTCTTGACTTTGAACAGGGAATTCCCGTCCGACTAAACGGTGTAGAAATGACGGGCCGGGAACTACTTGAACAACTCAATATTATTGGTGGCCGTCACAGCATTGGTGTCGTTGATCTCATTGAAAACCGGGTGGTAGGGATGAAATCCCGGGGAATTTATGAAACTCCCGGTGGCTCAATCCTTTACAAAGCTCATGAAGAATTGGAACACATGTGTCTTGATCGTCAAACCTTTGGTTTCAAACAACAGGCAGCCGTTAAATTTGCCGAACTGGCCTACAACGGCGAATGGTTTACCCCGCTTCGGGAAGCCTTAACAGCCTTCGTCGATGAAACCCAAAAAACAGTTTCTGGAAATGTTCGTTTAAAATTATATAAGGGTAATATTATTCTGATTGGCGTGACCTCACCATACTCACTCTACAATGCCGAAATTGCCAGCTTTACCACTGGTGATCTTTATGATCATAAGGACGCTGAAGGATTTATCCATTTATTTGGCTTACCGCTTAAGGTTCGTGCTTTAATGCGACTCAGCCGCGAAGAAAAAGGGGAATAGAATAAAATGAAAAAAATGTGGGGAGGTCGGTTTTCTAAAAAAACCGACCTTTTAACTGATGATTTCAACTCGTCCATATCCTTTGATCAACGTCTGTACAAACAGGACATCACTGGAAGTATTGCCCATGCCCGAATGCTTGGAAAACAAAATATTATTGATCCCAACGAAGCTGAACTGATCATCAAAACGTTAGAAACGATTCTTATCGATATCGAAGCCGGAAACGTTGAGTTTTCGGTATCAATGGAAGATATTCATATGAATGTCGAAGCCATTTTGACTGAACGAATTGGTGACGTCGGCAAAAAACTCCATACCGGCCGAAGCCGCAACGATCAGGTGGCGACCGATATGCGCCTCTATGTCAAGGAGATTGCCGATGACTGCAAGTCTCTAATTCGCAACCTGATTCTGACCCTGCTCGATCTGGCTGATGACCATACCAACACTATCATGCCCGGCTATACGCATCTGCAACGGGCCCAACCCATTACTTTTGCCCATCATCTGATGGCTTATGTGGAAATGTTCAAGCGGGATATGATCCGAATGACCCAGGTTAAAGCGATGGCAGATACCTTACCGCTGGGTTCCGGTGCTTTGGCAACCACTACCTATCCACTGGATCGATCAGCAGTTGCCGCAGAATTGGACTTTGCCTTTGTTTCCCTGAACAGTCTGGATGGCGTTTCGGATCGGGATTTCTGTCTTGATTTCCTTGAAGCAGCCTCCGTCTTAATGATGCACCTCAGCCGTTTTTCGGAAGAGATCATCCTCTGGTGCAGCAGCGAGTTTAATTTCATCACTCTCGATGATGCCTTCAGTACTGGCAGTAGCATCATGCCTCAGAAAAAAAATCCGGACATCGCTGAACTGGTGCGGGGTAAAACTGGCCGGGTATATGGCAACCTGATGGGCCTGCTGACCACCATGAAGGGGATTCCCCTGGCCTATAATAAGGACATGCAGGAGGATAAGGAACCAGTATTCGATACCTATGATACCCTTAAAATCTGCCTGATCACTTTTGCCAAAATGATCAAAACCCTGACCGTTAATAAGGAAACGATGAAAAAGGCAGCCGCCGGCGGATTTTCCAACGCCACCGATGCCGCTGATTGGCTGGTTAAGCACGGGATCGCCTTTCGTGATGCCCACGAAATCATTGGTAAGTTAGTATTTTTTGCGCTGGAACAGCAAAAAAGTCTGGATGAACTGACCCTGGACGAATACCGGAGTATCTCACCAGTTTTTGATGAATCCATTTTTTCTGCCATCGATCTGAATGTCTGTGTCAACCAACGAAATATTATTGGCGGACCAGCCGAAGAGCAGGTTCGCAAAGCCATCGCATTGAACCACCAATGGTTAGTTCAGAATTAAACGCTAAATGCCCTGTCTTAACAACGCAATTAAATCAAGAAAGTTTTTTTAGCTTCCTTTGTCTTGTTTTTCACAAAGAAATATGGTATGCTTTAGCTATATCTTACGCATTTTTACACAGAATTAAAATATAGAAATAGAGAGTATAAAATGGGAAAATACAAGGTTGGTAAAGAAACCAAGGAAAAGATTTATGAGGCATCTAAAGCCTTATTTTATGAATATGGCTATACCAGCACCACCTGCCTGAAGATTGCCAAAGAATCCGGGGCGAATGTTGGTCTGATCAATTATTATTATGGTTCAAAAGGCGGCCTTGGAATTGAATTATATAACGAACTCATGTCGACTATCAAAGCGAAGGTTACCGAAAATCTTTACAAATTAGGGCTCGAAACAACCCTTTTACTTCAAACCGCCGTTGAGTGGCGGGTATTGAACAACAATATGCGATTCAATAAAAATTTCAGTCGATTTTACTACGATTTACTGGGAGAAAATGTTCTTTACAAGGAACAAAGTGTGGTCACCGATTTTTACCGCAATCTGGCTGAAAGCTGCGACCTTCACTACAGCGACTTTGAGATTGCCTTTATTGCGTTCGCCAGCGCCGGTGCTACACAAGGTATTAATCTTGCTTATGATGCCGGGCTTATTGATTGTTCTTCTCAAGATTTCATTAACTCCAGTATTCATCTATTGCTGAACAATATGGGTCTTGATCCAGAACTTATCAAACAGGTAATTAGCGAATCCTACGAAATCGAAAAAATGTTTACCGTGCGAATCGAAAAAAATTTTAACATTGTCTGATCGTATCATTTTTTCTGGCTTCTCCGGTATCCTTACAGCGTCATGCTTAACATGGCGCTGTTTTTTTATACTCTTTCTCCCACTTTTTTTAACTTCAATTAATATTTGAACTACATAACGTCAACACACTATTTTAACGCTCCACTCATCACTGTAAAATTTTTATAATTCATGTTTTAAACGTTTATAAATGTGTAAAATTCTATATATTTTCGTAATTATTCACTTTTAATGTAAATAATGCTGGACATTCCCGATTTTGCATGCTATTATCATCATACACTTAAACGTAACTAATATTGTACTTGTATAACTTATTGATCACTGAACCACTATCTTAGCTTTATCGAACTATTTTTCGGCTCAGTGATTGAAATAGTGCTTTTGGGGGTGATTCGCACACCAATTTAAGAAGGAGGATTTAAAAAACGCATGTTATAACCCCCTTGCTATTATCCGTTGTGAACCAAGCCAAACAGCAAACGTTTAAATGACATTTGAATCCTAACTAATCATGTTATTTTTCGCGGCTGACTGGCTACATACCCATCTCGAAAATCGGGGCTGGGTAAACTTTAAACATCCTGGTCTGATTCCAGGGTGATATCTTTTAGAAGAGGTGAAATTATGAAAAATAATACGTTCCTAAAAATTGCAGTATTATCGGTTTTCTTTGTCCAAATGGGGGTTGGTACCATCACACCGGCTATCGCCAGTATTGCTGCGGCCTTCCCTGATGTTCCATTTACATCCCTGTTGCTTGTTTCTACTCTGGCAGTATTAATGTCTGTTCCGGCTACCCTGATCTCCGGTCGACTTGCCGGTGGTGTTGTAAAATACAAAACGCTGTTAATCATTGGTATGATTCTCTTTATCGGTGGTGGTATGGCCCCCTATTTTATGACGACTTCCAGTTTTACGGCAATTCTGATCGTTCGAGCCATCTTCGGTATTGGACTCGGGATTGTTACACCTTTGGGCGCCGCACTGATTATCGCTTTCTTTGATGGTGAGGTACGGGCTCAAATGATGGGCCTCAGCGGTGTCGTTGGCAACGTAGGTGGAATTCTCTTCCAATTACTCGGTGGTTTTGCGGCGACAATTTCCTGGGAATATGCATTTTTAGTTCACGGATTAGGGATTGTAACCTTAGTGATTGTTCTGTTCCTGCCTGAGCCAGCAAAAGCTCCCGTTCAAGCAGTTGGTGAAGCAAAGCCCAAACTGCCCGGGGCCGTGTTTGCTTTTGCCGGTTTAATTTTCTTCATGATGGTTCTGATTTACCCGATGCTGGTTAACATGTCTTCAATTATCGCTGCCGGTGGTATGGGAACTGCTGGAGATGCTGCTCTTGTCTTGACAATGTTCACAGTCGGCGGAATGCTGGGAGGTTTAATTTTTGCGAAAGTCTTCGGGATTTTCAAAAGCAATACCATGCCAGTAGGCGTTGCTTTAATAGCTGTCGCCATGGTCAGTATTGGTCTAGGAAATTCCATTGCCTTTATGTACATTGGTACAACTGTTGCCGGTGTTGGTTTAGGTTTTATCATGCCAAGCATCTTCATGAATTTGGGCGCAGCCGTCCATCCCAGCCAGATGCCCACCGCCTCGGGAATTGTCATGGCATCCATGAATGTCGGTGGATTCTGTTCGGCTTATTTCTTCGCTCTTTTAGCTGGAGTTATGGGCGTTGACATGATGGTTAATATTAAATTTCCTTTCTATGTTTCAATGATCACTTTTGCAGCCATTGCGATCGCTCTTCTCTTTATTAAACCCAAGCCGCAAAGTGCAGCTCAACCGGAATAATCAATCTGAATTTCAACCTAAAAAACCACAACTGCAAAATGCGTTGTGGTTTTTTAATCTTTGATATTTTGAGTTACTCATTAATCTCGCTTAGATGCGTCTTAGGGGGTACCATTGTCAGACCAATCCCCATCAGAATGATCGCAAAACCGATTAACGAAAGAAATGATGGCGTTTCTCCCACAAAAAAGAACACAAAAATCGGATTGAGTATGGGTTCGGCCAATGATAGAATCGAGGCTTTCAGTGGTGAAATCAGGCGCACCCCCCCTGATAAAAAGAGATAAGCAATACCAATCTGAAAAACACCCAGAAAAACCAAGCCCAACCAACCATAAACTGAGATGCCAGTGAAGTCCAGCTGACTGGACATGGTTAACAGAATGATCAAACTCAACCATAGGTTATTTAACCCCACAATTGAAGCATCCGATATGGGATAGTCTTTGTCCAGTAAATACTGAACTGCCGCATAGGCAATCCCATTGGTTAAAGCCAGCAGATCACCCCAGGGGTTTCCACCATCAGCCGCACTTAGTATTAGAATGATCCCCAGTAAGATAAACAGTCGTGGAATCAAATCGCGCTTGGTTATTTTTTTCCCTTTGACCACGTAAAACAAGTAAAGCCATAGTGGTGCCGTACATTGAAGAATAATGGCATTAGCTGCCGTTGTAATCTTTGTTGTTAGTACAAACATCATACATAAATAACAGTAGGAGACCACCAAACCAACATAATATTTCGAAATTTTGATTTTCTTCCATTGAATCATGGGCAAAAAAATAAGACCCGCTATGATTGCCCGTCCAAATGTAATCGTAAAAGCATTCGCATTGATCAGCTTGATAAACAACCCACCGGTGCTGAATAACATCATGGCAATGAGCACATATAAGGTTCCCTTTGTCGTTTTTTCCATGGGCACCTCCTTTTTATTTTTCAACTTGTTTTATCATAATACCATAACCATCTAATTATTTCTCTATATTTTTACGTTTATTTCCGGTATAATGTCCATAATAAGTTGGAGGTAAACTTTGTATGTTATCACAGATAAAAAGTAGCGGATTACTGGGTGTTAATGGCGTTATTGTCACAGTCGAAATTGATATTTCCCGGGGTCTGCCCGCATATTCACTGGTCGGTCTACCGGATGCAGGCATCAAAGAATCCAAGGATCGGGTTTTTTCGGCCATCAAAAACAATGGTTTCAAATATCCGATGGAACGAATCACCGTTAACCTCGCTCCAGCCGATCTGAAAAAAGAAGGTCCAGCCTTTGATCTGGCCATTGCTCTGGGCATCCTGACTGCTTCAGAGCAACTGACTTGGGATCATCCTGAGAGCTTTTTGGTTATCGGAGAATTATCCCTCAGCGGCGAAATTAGAAGCGTTAATGGGGTGCTACCGATGGTATTGGCGGCTAAAGAAGCCGGCATTGCCAACATTCTGGTGCCATTTGATAACCGTCATGAAGCAGCGGTGGTTCAGAATGTGAACGTTTATCCCGTAAAAGATTTTCACGAAGCAGTTTCCTTTTTAAAACAGGAACTCGTCATCGACCCCTTTATGATCAATCGCAAGACGCTCCTGAATGTGGAAAACAGCTGTCACAGCATCGATTTTTCTGACATCCGGGGTCAGGATCTGGCCAAACGGGGGTTAGAAATTGCCGCCGCCGGGGCTCACAACTGTCTGATGAGCGGACCTCCCGGGTCGGGAAAAACCATGTTGGCTAAAGGTTTTCCTTCCATCCTGCCGGATCTCACCTTGGACGAAGCACTTGAAATCACCAAGATTCACAGCATTTCGGGACTCCTGAAAAACAATGCCATTATCAGTCAACGTCCTTTTCGCTCTCCCCACCATACCATTTCTAAAGTTTCACTGGTTGGTGGTGGCCGAATCCCCAAGCCTGGTGAGGTTTCACTGGCCCACCTAGGGGTGCTTTTTCTCGATGAGCTGCCAGAATTCCAAAAATCGGCTCTGGAGGTGTTGCGTCAGCCGATTGAAGATCAGGAGGTGACGATTTCCCGGGTCAACGCCTCGCTGACTTTTCCGGCCAGCTTTACCCTGATCACTTCAATGAACCCCTGTCCCTGCGGTTATCTCACAGACCCAGCCCATGAATGTATTTGCACGCCCCAGCAGATTAAAAACTATCAAGGCAAAATATCCGGACCATTGCTGGATCGACTGGATATTTTTGTGGAGATTCCCAGCACCACCTACGATGAGCTTCAGACCAAACCCAAGGGTGAAAGTTCTTCTGTTATCAAAAAACGGGTCGATGCTGCCCGTGAACGACAAAATCAACGCTATCAGAATTTGGATATTTTTTATAATGCCCAGCTTACGCCAAAACTTATGGAAATTTACTGTAAACTTGGCCCAGCTGAAGAAAACCTGATGAAAAATGTCTATACCAAGATGAAACTCAGTGCCCGTGGCTACCATCGGATTTTAAAGTTAGCCCGTACCATTGCCGACTTAGATGGATCCCAAACCATTCAAGTCACCCATTTATCCGAAGCGATTCAGTATCGGGGGATGACCCGATTGTCCTGATGTCGGCAATCGATGTTGCGTCTCGCTGTGCAAAAAAGACAAAAGACTATCAGTTTATCGCTAATAGTCTTTTTATCTTAGTACTAAAATTATTTTTTTCTAATCATCGTATTCACAAAGCGATCTTCATTTTTGCGCAAATACCAAAGCCCGCCGATGCCTATTGCCACCAATGCCAAACTGATCAGTTGAGCAGTTCTCAGCCCCATAAACATCAAGCTGTCGGTTCTCAGGCCTTCAATGAAAAAACGCCCGATGGAATACAGGCCAAGATAGACAAAAAGTAATTCGCCGTCGACCTTTTTAATTTTGTCTTCATAGAAAAAGATAAAACCAAAAACCAGCAGATTCCAGACCGATTCATACAGAAAAGTCGGGTGCACCCTGATGATTCCCAGAGCAGCATCATTGACCGTAATGGCCCAGGGCAAATCGGTTTGCGAACCATAGGCTTCCTGATTGAAATAATTCCCCCAGCGCCCAATCGCCTGACCTAAGGGCAGCGCCGGTATCAAAACATCGGCCAGCGCAAAAAAACTGATCTTTTTAACCCGACACAAGATAATAGCCACAATGATTCCAGCAATAATGCCGCCATGAATAGCCAACCCACCATGCCAGGTCGCAATGATTTCTTCCGGATGGGCCAGATAATAGTCATAACTGAAGATGACATAATAAAGTCGGGCTCCGATGATCACCGCTGGGGTCATATACAAAAAGAAATCCATAATGATCTCAGGATCAAGCCCATATTTGGGTGCCCGTTTTATCCCGATGAACAATCCGATCAGTAATGCCGAGGCAATTAAAACCCCATACCACCTGACATCAAAGCCAAATGCAGTAAATGCGATTGGGTTTGGTGCAATCATAATTAAAGAATTGTTGCCAATTGACCGTTTTTAGCTCCGGCAGCATTTCCTTCTTCAACATCAAGATGCATGTCTAATTTAAATTCTGGGTGAACCCGTACCAGGACATTGTCAAAAATCAAACCTCGAGGTCCATCTAATTTTACCGAAACAATATCTTTGTCTTTCAAGCCAAATGCTGCGCCTTCTTCTGGACTCATATGAATGTGTCGGGCTGCAACGATGGCACCTTTAGCAATTTCGACTTCGCCAGCTGGTCCGACAATTTTAACGCCAGGCGTATCTGCAATATCGCCGGAATTACGAAGTGGTGCTTGAATACCTAAACAGAAACCATCGCCAACAGAAACTTCCAATTGGGTTTCTGGTCGAACGGGTCCCAAAATACGAATTCCTTTTAAAGTTCCTTTTGGTCCAACCACATCTACTTTTTCTTCGGCGGCATATTGACCTGGTTGTGATAAATCTTTCATTGGTGTTAATTGGTAGCCTTTACCAAATAATACCTCTAAATCTGCCTGTGATACATGAATGTGTTTGTTAGACAACCCGATGGGTACTTTTCTTTCCAATTTATATCTCCTTAAATAAATATATTTTTAACAATCTTTATTCTATCTAATAACCAATCAAATGTTAAGATAATATTTTGTCTTCTTTGCTTTTTTTCGTTTTTTTTATTTTTTGGCTTAATTCCAGCATTTCCTGGGCATGTTCCCAGGTTTTTCGGGTTACTTCTGCGCCACCCAGCATTCGGGAAAGCTCCTCTTTTTTACCCTTTTCATCCAAGGGTAAAAATCGTACCTCTACCCCCTCATTCTGCGCAAGCTTTTGCACCATAAAATGCTGGTCGGACATCGCCGCAATCTGGGGCAGATGGGTAATGCAAATAATCTGTCGGCCTCTGGGTGGCGTAACACTGAGGGCCTGAATTTTTTCGGCTACCACCTGGGCAGTTCGACCGCTGATCCCGGTATCAATTTCGTCGAACACCATCGTTTCAATGGCATCCAGATTTCCGAAAATACTTTTTAAACTCAGCATAATTCGGGATATTTCCCCTCCTGAGGCCACCTTCCCGAGTGGTTTGGGTGCCTGACCCGGGTTGACAGAGATTAAAAACTCCACCAGATCCTGACCATGGACACTGACCCGCTCCGGATCATGTTCCACTGAAATCTCAACCTGAGTCTTTTCCATAGCTAACTCCGCCAACTCATTCTCAAGGGCCTTTTTCAGCGCACTGGCTGTTTTTAAACGCAATTGATAGAGATTATTACTGATCTTATTATAATTATCTTGAAGACCGCTTAATTCCTGATAATATTTCTGCAGATTTTCATCCCGATTCAACAGGTTTTTTAAACGAATGCTGCTCTCTCTGGCGTAGCAAAGAATTTCGGTAATATCATGACCATACTTCCGCTTCAACTTGGCAATGATGCTTAGTCGGGTTTCAATCTCATCCAAATCACCCAAGCTGTACTCCATATCTTCGAGATATGAACGGATTTCAAACGAAAGATTTTCTGTTTCACTTAAAATGCTATTAACCGTCTCCAGACGTTCCTCAAAACTTGTGTCTATTTTGGCAATTTCAGTCATACTTGCCGCCAGTAGACTAAGGGCATCAAGAATCGGGGGCTGCTCGGCGTTTTCTCCTCTTAGCAATTCATAGGCTCTGCTGGTGTGTGTAAAAAGACGTTCCCGGTTTTCCAGAATCCGTTTTTCCCCTTCCAGTTCTTCATCTTCACCAACAAAAAGAGCCGCCGCTTCAATTTCATTGATTTCAAACTGTAAGGCTTCTTTTTCCCGCTCCAACTCACGTTCATTTGTTTCCAATTCTGCAATCAACTCGTGAATCCGTTTAATCTCGCCTGCCGCAGCAGCTATCTGATCCCGATATTTTCGGCTTTTTTCGCCGCCGAAGGCATCCAGTAGCTGGCGATGATTCTCCCTTTTGAACAAGGATTGATGTTCATGCTGGCCGTGGATATCAATGAGCTCATCACCGATTGCTTTTAATTGGGTGACGGTGATAATCAGACCATTGGCGCGGCAAATATTACGACCCCGATCATCGATTTCACGGATTAAAATCAACTGACCATCCTCCATGGGGATACCATATGCTTCGCATTTTTGAATCAGAGCTGGCTGGTCACTGACATCAAAAAGTCCCTGTACCGTCATCTTGCCCTTGCCCTGACGGATGTTGGTCTTATTACCGCGGTTACCCAGAACCAATGTCAAAGCGTCAATGACAATGGATTTTCCGGCTCCGGTTTCTCCGGTGATCACATTGAGACCTGGATGAAAATCCACCACCAGATGATCAATCAGCGCATAGTCGTTAACAACAAGATTTCTCAGCATCAGTCCCTCCCTATTTCATCAACTTTTTAAATTTACCGACAATTTCTCCAACCATATCCCGATTGCGAACCAACACAAAAATGGTATCATCTCCGGCAATGGTTCCAACAATCTCACTCCAATCCATTGAGTCAATGGCCAGAGCCGCTGCCTGGGCCATGGCTGGCAGGGTTCTCAGGACAATGGTGTTTTCCACATAGTCAATCGTAAGCACCGACTCCTTAAAAACTGCCGTAACCCGTTCATTATAAATAGTACCAATGTCCTTTAATGGGGCATAGTGCTGAATACCATCGTGACTGCTCACTTTGATCAGCTTCAATTCTTTAATATCTCGGGAGATGGTGGCCTGGGTTACCGGAAACCCGGCATCTTTCAATGCCTGGGCCAACTCTTCCTGAGTTTCGATGAGATTATTTTCAATGATTTCAATAATTTTTAATTGTCTCGATACTTTCATGTCTTTCCCTTCTTTCTCCAAAGTTTGTCAAGATCGCCACCTGTTGTCGTGTTAGTTATTTTTGCCTTTTGATTTTTTAATACTCACTGGAAAGCTTGATTCGTAGCCGGTCATAACTGCTCATCTGGTTGAGCCGAATCAACCGGGTGCAATAGGTGGCCTTTTTGACCTTAACCGCATCTTGTGGTGAAATCGAAACGGTGGTCTGTCCATCAAAGGTAACCATAATGTCTTTTTCACGATCTCCGAATTCCAGTTTGATGACCTCATCCTCCGGCAAAATATAAGATCGGTCATGAAGTCGATGGGGACAGATCGGGTTAAGAATCATCACTCTCGCCTGGGGTGACACCACTGGCCCTCCAGCAGCCAAAGAATAACCGGTGGATCCGGTGGGAGTGGCGATAATCAACCCATCAGCCCGAAATTTGTCAATGGTTGAGCCGTTAGCCCGGGCTTCAATATCCATCATTCGAAAGCCCCGACTCTTAACTAGAACATCGTTTAATGCCATATAAAAGCAGGCGCTTTCATTTTCTTTTTTGATGCTGCAACTTAACATCATCCGTTCTTCGATGTAATAATCTCCAGAAGTTAAATTCTTAAGCGCCTCTTCATAATTACCCGCCTCGCCTTCGGTAAGAAAACCCAATTTACCCAGATTAATGCCAAAAATTGGTATCGAATAAAAACAAACTTTCCGTGCTACAAATAAAAGCGTGCCATCCCCGCCCAGCACCAGAATACAATCCGGCTTTCGGTAAAAAAGGTTTTTAGGATAATAAATAACACATTCATGGGGATATTTTATCTGGCCTTCCAGTAGGGCTATTTTAAAGCCGTGCTGGATTAGATAACCGATGCATTTTTCTGCCAAAGCAGGGCTGTCCGGCTTATCCATGTTGAGATAAATACCGATTTCCTTAAAGTTTTTAAATTCAGCTTCCAATCGTACTCACATCCTATTCGTCCTGGGGTTCTTTCTTTTTTTTGCAACTTTCATGGGCGATGGTTACCACTTGATGAATCAGTGATGCCCAGTTTCCCTCAATCTCGGGTTCGGTATTTTCAACAAAAACTAAAAACTCAATATTGCCTTTAGGCCCCTGTATCGGAGAAAAGTCCAGACCTTTGATCAAAAATCCCTGCTTTTCGATGGCAGTCATCACTTCAAGCAAAATCGATTCATGCACCTTTTTATCCCGGATAACACCGTTTTTACCAATTCTTTCCCGTCCTGCTTCGAATTGCGGCTTAATCAACCAGATCCCCCGAGCTCCAGGTTTCATAAACAATTTGATCGCCGGAATCAATTTAGTTATTGAAATAAATGAGACATCCATCACGGTACCATCGACCAGTTCTGAAATATTCTCGGTTGTCAAATAGCGAAAATTGGTTCGTTCCATGGAAACAACCCGGGGATCGGTGCGCAACTTCCAGTCCAGCTGTCCATAACCGACATCGACTGCGTACACCTTTGTAGCACCATTTTGTAGCAGGCAATCGGTAAAACCTCCGGTGGATGAGCCAATATCGATAAAGGCTTTTCCTGCCACCTCCAGATCAAAGACTGCCAGTCCCTTTTCCAGTTTTAAACCGCCCCGACTGACATAAGGCAGATCGCTACCCTTGACCTGAATCATCGCCTCAGTGTCCACCAGATCGCCAGCCTTGTCCCTGACCTGGTCATTGACCTGAACTAACCCGGCCATAATGGCTTTTTTAGCCCGCTCCCGGGTATCAAAATAATTCAGGCTCACCAATAATTTATCTAAACGTTCTTTCAATTTTTCCTCTTTTCATGGGTCTGTTTCCTTTTTTTATTATCTTTTGAACAACTTAAACATCTTTTGGGGTGAATCTAAAAATTGGATTTCATTTTCGGCGATGGCAGATATAGCTGGCTAATTCCTGAAGAAAAACAGTCCGTTCGCCAATTGGTCTAAGCAGTTCGATGGCTTCCGCTTCCAACTCGTCAACCCTGATTTTTGAAGCCTCCAACCCGTAGAGTGACACAAAGGTGGATTTATGATTTTTCTCGTCACTACCGATGGGTTTGCCCAGATCGGCCTCATTACCTTCAATATCCAGAATGTCATCAACAATCTGAAAAGCCAACCCAATTCGGTGACTATAGCTGATCAGTCGTCCCTGGGTGGCTGGTTCAGCTCCGGCGATAATACAGCCACTTTGGACACAGGCTTCCAGCAAGGCCGCCGTCTTGTGCAAATGGATATAGTCCATTTCATCGAGCCCGATAACCTTGTCTTCACTGAGGATATCGGCCACCTGACCGCCAATCATTCCCAGAATACCGGAAGCCCCCATGATACATTTCATGGCACAAAGATAATTTGTCAACGCTCTTCCCGTAAGTCCCTGGGTGCCCTGTAGCATGATTTCAACTGCATAATTCAACAGCCCGTCTCCAGCCAGAATGGCCATGGCATCGCCATACACCTTATGATTAGTCGGCTTGCCCCGTCTCAGATCATCATTGTCCATGGCTGGCAAATCATCATGGATCAACGAATAGGTATGGATCATCTCAATCCCCATGGCCAGCGGCTTGATTACCTCTACATCCCCTTCAAGAGCCTGGCAGGTTTCCATCATTAACATCGGACGCAGTCTTTTTCCTCCGGCAAACAGGCTATATTTCATGGCTTCGATAATTACTTCTGGTGTATCCAGATTCTGTTGAAAAACTTTTCCAAGCTCCTCATTGATTCTTGCTACCCGATCCCTTAGCTGAATTTTGAACCCACTCATACCTCCAAACTCCCCTCGAATTCTTTTTCTTCGCCATCAATCATGATGGTTATTTTTCCTTCCAGGGTGTCCAAATCTGCGTTACACTCATTAATGAGCTTCATTCCTTCTTCAAAAAGCTTCATGGATGCTTCGATTTCCAGCTCATCACCTTCCAATAATTCGGCAATGGCCTCCAAACGATTCATTTTTGTTTTCAGTTTTTTAACTGCCATTCGTTCCTCTCCTTCGTGGATTGAATCCTTGCTTCGGCCTGTCCATCCGCTAAATAAAGCGTTACCAGCTGATCGACTTGCAAGCCAGTGACCGAAGCAATGGGGCTGCCATGTTTATCCGTCATCCGAACATAGCCTTTTTTAAGTACATTTACCGGACTCATGGCTTCAATCCGGGTTTTAATATTGATCAATTGCTGTCGCTCACTTTTAAGTTGCCCCATTAACGCCCGAACCAACCGTTCGTTAATGATATCCAAAAAAAGACGTCTCTCTTCGATGCGTTCCTGCGGTCGATAACGCAATAGCTCTTTTCTGATCTGCAACAATAGTCGGCGGTTTCTGTCGATAGTCGCTGCCATGCTCTGACTCAGCCTTTTTTTTTGAGCAACCAGGTTCTGAATCATACTCAGAGTTTCTTCCGCTACCAATTCTGCTGCTCCAGAAGGGGTCGGTGCTCGTAAATCAGCCACAAAATCGGCAATCGTATAGTCAATTTCATGCCCCACCGCCGAAACAATCGGTAACTCCGATTCAAAAATAGCTTTGGCCAGACGTTCATCATTAAATGCCCAGAGGTCTTCGATGGAACCGCCACCCCGGCCGATAATAATCACGTCCACAGACCGGGCCGTATTGAAGGCTTGAATCCCTTTAATTATCGTTCCGGCCGCTTCGTCACCCTGAACCAGACTGGGATAAATGACAATATCCATCAGCGGATTTCGGCGTTTAATAATTGAAATTATATCTTTGATAGCCGCCCCTGTCGGTGACGTCACCAGACCTACCCGGCTGATTATTTCTGGCAGCTTTTTTTTATGATCCCGATCAAAATAACCTTTGGATGCCAGTTCATCTTTTAATACCAGGTATGCCTGGAACAAGTCCCCCAATCCCTGGGGTTCCATGGAACGTACCGTAATCTGGTATTGACCACTGGGCAGATACACGACCAGACTCCCCCGAAGCGTGACCTTCTGACCTTCTTTGGGCAGAAATTTAAGACCCGTAACGACATTTTTAAACATCACGCAATCAATTTTACTACCTGCATCCTTTAGTGAAAAATACAAATGTCCCGAAGCCGCCCGCTTGACATTGGAAAGTTCACCCTGGATTATCAGATTTTTTAGCAGACTATTGGACTCCAAAAGCGTTTTAACATATTGATTAACCTCAGACACGCTGAGAATTTTTGCCTTCATCACTGACTGTACCTCGCATGTTTATAATAATCCATACCCATCAGAGCATTGCCAGCGGCGTTATCCCGGGAATATTCCCCAGGCGAAAAATAAAGCTTCAGTCCGGTCGCTTGCAGTTCGTTAATCACTATTTTTTTGATAATCTGATTGGACATCACACCACCAGAAAAAAGCACCGACTGAAACGGATATTTTTTTGCCAAACCGCCAATGGCTTTAGAGAGCGTTTTGGCAATGGCTTTAAGCACCAGATAAGCGACTACCGGCGGTTCCACACCAGTCTCCAAAAGGCGGCGGGCCTGATTTTCCTGTCCGGAAAAGTGAAAATCCAGATCCTTCATGGTTGAAGAAATAAAAACATTACTGTTAAAGGATGCCGGATTCACCTGGTTTGCCAGTACTTCCAGCGCCTTACCTGCCGGAAAATCACATCCCATCAGAACCCCAACCCGATCAACCAATTGCCCGGCATTGAGATCCCGGGTCGTTGCAATAATGTCGCACTTATAACCAATCGTCTTTTTTTCAACCAGCAATATTTCCGATGTGCCACCAGAAAAATGAACCGCACAAAAGATCGCTTCCAAATCTGGGGATCCGCTCCCATAAATGGCCGCCCGAATATGATTCTCCTGATGGCTCACCGCCAGCCGTTCTATCCCCAATACCCCGGCCAGCGAACACGCAAGTGATTCTCCCGAACGGAAAACTGGCATATAGGAATCAGACAGTGGTCGGGGACGCTCAGAATAACAGATAATCTCGATTTCCCGGCCCCGGGGCAACTCCTGAAGGAGTATCGGCAAATGGTGGACATGCTGAAAAAGGGCATCCGATTGACGAAGCCCTCTTTCTCCTGACTTCACTTCCAATAGGATGCCCTTGTTATAAATCATGTTTTCATTTTCGTCTACCAAGGCAACCGAAGTTGTATAATTACTGGTATCGATACCAAGGCTAAGGGCACTCATTGAGTTCATCCTTAACGATTTTATTCAAGATACCATTAACGTAATTTTTTCCATCCTCATCTCCAAATTTTTTTGTGAGCTCTATTGACTCGTTAATGACAACTTCAAATGGTACTTTTTCGTCCATATATTTCAGCTCACAAATGGCCAGACGCAGAATTGATTTTTCCACCTTTGGAATGCGATCAATTTTCCAGGTGCTTTTGAGATAGTCATCGAGAATATCATCGATTTCTGGAAGATGAGCTTCGGTCGTATCGATCAGAGTCTTTCCATAAGTCAGATCGAGCTCATTATCCTCTAAAAAATATGCAATACTTTCAGTGAAATCTCCTGGTTCCGGATGAAAATCTAATTGAAATACCCCTTTTAACGCATATTCCCGTTCTTTTTTTCGACTCATGCGCTTCTCCTTCTGATTCTAATATTCTAAAAAAGGGGCTTTCGCCCCTAGATGCCTGAACCTTCTATTCGGACATTGATTGCAGCTACCTGAAAACCGGCCATGGATTCCACGGCAACCTTTACTTTTTTTTGAATTGCTTTAGAAACCTTGATAATGTCGACACCTGGTTCGGTAATCACGTAAACCCAAATCAGCAAACCCTCCGGATCCCTGGCTATTTTGACCCCTTTAATTGTTGAGGCAAGATAGAGTTTATCCATGATTTCATCGGTGATTCTTAATGAAATACGTGCTACACCATTAACGCCAGTAGCCGCCAAGCTGACAATCGAAGCGATCATTTCGTCATTGATATTCGGTGCCTGATTGTTTTTCATTTCTAGTTTCATCTTAGTTACCTATGTTCTTTAGATTTCCTGATGACAGTCGCAACCATCCTCGCCACAGCATGAAATTTCTTCATTCAGGATAAATGGGGCGCCACAGTCCGGGCACGCTACGGTGTTATTTTCAAACGACTCAAATTCGGTAATATAAACATTGCCACACTCGGGACAAATGATCTCGTAATATTCCTCTTCGTCAAATTCGTAATCATCATCGTCACCGAAGTCTTCATCGAGAATGAATTCTTCCAGCTCGGAAAGATCATCATCAACCATTTCCACATATTCTTCTAATTCTTCCTGAGCTTCGGTAATGCCATCCAGGGCATCAACAATATCTTCGAGAATATCCAATACCTGAACCAGAACCTTCCCTTCGTTGGAAGCCTGATCTAATTCCAGCCCATCAACCAGACCCTTGGTATAAGCGACTTTTTCATTAATATATTTCATTTTACACCCTTTCCATATAATCACCCGTACGGGTGTCAATACGAATCTTATCACCTTGTTCCACGAAAAGCGGTACGGTGATAATTGCTCCAGTCTCAACCGTTGCTGGTTTATTGGCGCCAGTTGCGGTGTCGCCCTTAAAGCCAGGATCGGTTTTGACAACTTCCAATTCGACAAAATTGGGGGCTGCTACCGAAAATGCCACGCCTTTTAACGACTTTACTGTCGCAATATCGTTTTCTTTCAAATATTTTAGGGCTTCCTCAACTTGATTAAAGTTTAATGGGATCTGCTCATAGGATTCCAGATCCATGAAATAATAGAGACCACCATCTTCATATAAATATTCCATCTCACGGGTTTCAACCTGTGCTTTCGGATAGCGTTCGGTCGGGCTGAATGATTTTTCAACCACTGCTCCTGTAATAACATTTCGAATCTTTGTTCGAACAAAGGCGGCGCCTTTACCTGGTTTAACGTGTTGGAATTCGATGATCGTAAATGTATGACCATCCATTTCAAACGTTACACCTTTTTTAAAATCTCCTGCTGATACCATGTTAACCTCCGATATGCATATGTTAATTTTTTCTTTTTCAATTTAATACTATCATTCTATCACAATTTCTATGAACCGTCATCCCAATTTATTATTATCGCTTCGTTATCAAACAGATATTTTTCCGGTCAGACACCGGATCTGACCACTGAGATCCATTATGGTTTGAATCTCCCGATATCCATTATTTTTTAATAAATCAGTTACATCATCAGCCTGGTGATCCCCTATTTCCAGGGCTAAAAGACCATCTTTTTCTAAAAACAAATGGGCCCCGCTAATGATCCGCCGATAAAAATCCAAACCGGATTCACCGCCATCCAGTGCCATATAGGGTTCATAGTCAAGGATGCCCCGATCCAGACGGTCCATCTCTGCCCGACTGATGTAAGGCGGATTCGAAACAATTACCTGGAAGGTTTCTCCTTGCGGGATTGCCGCAAATAGGTCTCCATGATACAAGGTCAGATCCCCATTTGCCAATTGATTGGCATTTGTCTGAGCCACTGCCAGTGCTGCCTCCGAAATATCACTAAGACTGACGTCGGCCTGCTTAAAATATTTCTTGATCGAAATGCCAATCGCCCCACTGCCCGTGCACAGATCCAGAATTTTAGCACCCTTGGGGTAGTTTAGCTGTAAATATTTAAGCAGATACTCCACCATCGGCTCGGTGTCGGGTCTGGGGATTAAAACATCCCGGTTGACAAAAAATTCCATCCCCATAAATTCCTTCTTTTCCTGAATATAGGCGACTGGTTCTGATTGACACCGTCTTTTTATCGCACTACGATAATGTGCTTCTCGTTTTAAATCCACCGCTTCTTGTGAATGGGTATAAAAATAAACCCGATCCGTGTCCAGAATTCTGCTAAGCAGAATTTCTGCCTCAAAACCGGGATGTTCGATTCCAGCCTGAGCCAGCGCCTGCCGTCCAAAATCCAAAATCTCTTTGATGGTCATTTTTCTACCTCAACTTAAAACAAAAAAACCGTGCATAACTGAACAAGAAAAAAGCCGGTTACAAGAACCGACTTCTTTTTTATTCTGCTGACTCGTTTTTAATGCCGTATTTTTTATTAAATCGATCAACACGTCCGCCAGCATCAACTAGTTTTTGTTTTCCAGTGAAAAATGGGTGACAAACTGAACAGATTTCCACTTTTAATTCTGGTTTGATAGAACCTGTTTCAAATGTATTTCCACACGCACACTTAACTATTGATTTGCCGTAATTTGGATGAATGCCTTCTTTCATCGAATCCACCTCGTTTCTTATTTATTTAATTGCTTATTGTTATTTTATCAACCGTGATATTATATCAGACTTTTCTTAAAAGATCAAATATTTTGTGCCTTATATTTATCAATAATTTTTTTCATAAATGCTTCATTGTCTTTGGTGCGTTCCAGAATCGAAATAATCTTATCGGTGAGATCATAAACCGTAGTGCCCTTGTAAAGCTTGCGAATATCGAAGCTGACTTTCAGTTCTTCGGCGGATAACAGTTTTTCCTCCCGACGGGTACCAGACCGGTTCAGGTTGATGGCCGGGTAGATCCTTCGCTCCGCCAGTTCCCGCTCCAAATGCAATTCCATATTACCAGTCCCCTTGAATTCTTCAAAGATGATATCATCCATCCGGCTACCGGTATCCACCAGAGCGGTGGCCAGAATCGTCAGACTGCCACCTTCTTCCACATTCCGGGCCGAACCAAAAAACTTTTTGGGAAAGAATAAGGCTTCCGGATCGAGCCCCCCCGACAAGGTTCTCCCGGATGGCGACACCACCAGATTGTTTCCCCGGGTTAACCGGGTTAAACTGTCAACCAGGATCACCACGTCTTTGCCCTGTTCAACCAGGCGCTTGCCCCGTTCCAGTACGATTTCCGCCACCTTGATGTGATTTTCAGGGGGCTGATCAAAGGTCGAATAGACAATATCGGCATCGATGGATCGTTTCATATCGGTGACTTCTTCCGGCCGTTCATCGACCAACAGAATAATCAGTTCGATTTCGGGGTGATTGGTGGTGATGCCATTGGCAATTTCCTTTAAAAGAATCGTCTTTCCTGCCTTCGGCGGGGCCACAATCAGTCCTCGCTGACCTTTACCCATCGGAGAAAAGAGATCAATCATCCGGGTTGACACAACATCCTGGGTGGTTTCCAGAGTGATCCGCTGCTCTGGGAAAATTGGTGTCAATCGTTCAAATCGAGGCCGATTGGCAATTTTTTCGGGAATAGCGCCGTTGACCGTTTCGACATAAAGCAATGCGTCAAACTTTTCATTCTCACTGGACATCTTAATCTTACCGACAACTTTATCACCTGTCCGCAGATTAAATCGTCGGATCTGATTGGCCGGAACATATATATCATGGTCGCCAGATAGATAATGGTTGGTTCGCAGAAATCCAAAACCATCGGGGTTAACATCCAGGATTCCTTCCTGGGAATTTTTAAAGCGATCCCGATCCTTTTTGTCATCAACATAAAGCATACTGTTGATCTTCTGGATAATATCTGCCGTTTTGGTGCCGTTGACCTTTTCCAGAAACAGCATCGCTGAATATTTTTCGCCAGTTTTGGGCGGCCGTACCTTGCCGCTTAAGACATCCCCGGTTTCCAGTTTGAATTTCTGGATTTGCGAACCGGAAATATAGACGAATTCCTCATTGGATTTCATCTCTTTGTTTTTAACAAAACCAAAACCTTCCGGTAGAATTTCCAGATTCCCTTCCACTACCACCACATTATCCATGGAATCTTTAATCTTATAATAGGGTGATCGGGTGCCGTTTGACCCATTCGTGATCCGCGAATGGGTTTGGGCCAGCTGTTTTTCTGGATTATTTTTTTCAGCTGCTTTTTTTTCCGATATTTCGTTAGTGTCTGTCAATACTTCTTTTTCCTTTATCTCATGCTGATGATGTTGATGCGCCAATTGCTCTGCCGAGGACTCCAATTTTTCTTCAATGGCCTCGATCAGTTCAATTTTTTTAAGGCGGCTGGTTTTTTCGATACCCAGACTTTCCGCCTGTTTACGCAATTCAACAACCGTTAAATCGTCCAGTGATTTCTTTTCCAATATGTGCCTCCATGGGTTGTAGATGGTTTTAGAATGAATGTTATGATTTTTCTCGATTTTGCTGTGCTGATATGATGCTTCAAGTCGCAGAATAATCTGAAGGTTTGTTTAATGTAGATACCTTAATCTACCACAAATATCCATTCTTGTCAAAAAATCCAGGTGACACATTACTATTTGGTGTTTTCTAACTGGCCTAGTACCGACAATTGTTACATCATGTTGTGACCTAGGGGTCAGACCCTACGCATCGGAGCGGACACGGCATCGCCTGTCCGATTCCGCAGCGAACAACAGATTAACAAGGGTCTGACCCCTTGGTCATTGATCGGTACGGTAGTCCAAGCAAACCTTAACCGCTTATTCCTGTTCGCCTTCAATAATTGAAATCATAATGGCATTTTCCACCCGCCGCCGCTCAATTTCGCAGCTGACGAAATGAGGTTTCATAATCGTGCCGTTAAAGTTATAGGCATTGGCATGACAGCCCCCACCGCAAAAATATTTGGCCCAGCAGCTTTGACAGTCTTCTTTTTCCAGCAGGTTGCCAGCATCGAAGATTTTTTTGATCTCGCCATTGGTGATGCCATTACTCACATCCCCCATCTTAAATGCTTCATTGCCGACAAACTGATGACAGGGATAAATGTCCCCCTCCGGCGTTACGGCCACATAATCCTTACCGGCCCCACATCCGGACAGCCGTTTGTAAACGCAGGGGCCATGATCGAGATCCACATTAAAATGGAAAAAGTTATAGTGCAGTCCTGCTTCATGACGCGTGAGGTAAGACAAGGCCAGCGCATCATATTCTGCCATGATAGTGGGGAGATCGGACTCGGTCAGGGCGTAATCGTGAGTTGCCTCGGCCACCACCGGTTCCACCGAAATGCTTTTAAAACCCTCTGCCGCCAAAAACTCAACATCCTTGGCAAAATCAAGATTATGATGTGTATAGGTGCCCCGGACATAATGATCTTTATCACCCCGCATTTTAGCCATCGCTTTGATGTTGTCGATAATCACATCAAAAGAGCCTTGATCATTGACCGTTTGCCGCATCTGATCATTGACGTCTTTACGACCATCCAGACTAAGCACGATATTATCCATCGTTTCGTTTAGATATTCCCGGGTTTCGGCATTTAACAGCACCCCATTTGTGGTCATTGTGAATTTGAACTGCTTATCGTTTTTAGCGGCCATCTCTTTGCCATATACCACTAATTGCTTAACCACATCCAGATTCATCAGCGGTTCACCACCGAAGAAATCAACTTCCAGGTTTTTTCGGTTTTTGGACTGAGCGATGATAAAATCGATGGCTTTTTTGCCAACTTCCAGCGGCATCAGCAGTTTTTCACCATCAAAGTCACCTTGCGCAGCAAAGCAATAAGCGCATTTCAGATTACAGTCATGGGCGACATGCAGGCATAGCGCCTTGATCAAATCTTCATTGGCATAGTTCTCCCGTTGATAGTTCATTTCCCGGAACAATAGCCCGGCCGCTTTGACACCATCCAATTCATCCAGACATTCATTGAGTTCGGTCACTGAATATTTTTCTTGAAAGCTGGCAATGATTTCGGCTCTGGTTTTACCTTCATAGTGATCCAGCACTTCAAAGGTCAGTTCGTCAACCGTCAGTACTGTGCTGGTATCCACGTCCAAAACAATATTGAGACCATTCTTTTTATATTTATGTATCATTTTTTCTCCCATCATGAAAAAAGGGACTATCTCTTACGAGACAGCCCCTTTCAGGCTTGTTTATTATTTTTCAGTCGTTTGTTTGCATTTTTGATTTCCTACGGTGCAGGATGTTTTACAGGCAGATTGACAGGAAGTTTGACATTCCCCGCATCCTCTGTTCTTCACGTCAGTGAGTTTACCTTCTTTAATGATTTTAATGTGCTTCAAATTGTTCACTCCCTTCAAAAATAATTTTTCCCGACAATTACCGACAGACCCGCTAAAATCCGGGTCGCCGAGTGCAGGTCCGTTCTCTTTATTTTTTGTCTTCGTCGATTTCTTCAAATTCAGCATCGACAACGATTTCTTCATTATCCAGATCTTCTAGCTCTTCAAAATTGTCATCTTCTGTTGCAACAACAGCGTCCCCAACATTGACAATTCGGGCAATGGCCGATTTGGTAATCAACGCCTTATGATAATCTGGCAATAACTCGATGGTAACATTTTCTTCACCAATCGCATAGACGATTCCATAAAATCCGCCAATTGTAATAATCTCGTCCCCTGGTTTCATACTGGATCGCATTTCTTTAATCTCTTTTTGCTGTTTTTGCTGTGGTCGTAAAACAAAGAAATAAAAAAACACCAGTACTAAAATCAGCGGGAGAATTAATGTAAAATCAATTCCAAACATTCACATTCTCCTTCATCTTTATTCAGTTATACCGAATTTCTCAAAGAAAGCTTCCTTATAGGCTAATAAATTGTCATCCATTATGGCCTGTCGAATTTTCTTCATCGTTACAAGTGTAAAGTATAAATTATGATATGTCAATAACCTGGCCCCTAAAATTTCATTGGTTTTAATGAGATGACGGATGTAGGCCCGGGTGTAGTTTCGGCAAACGAAACAATCACATTCAGGATCAACCGGTGTAAAATCTTCCTTATAAGTAGCATTCCGAACCACCACCTTACCATGACTGGTAAAAGCGGTGCCGTTTCTGGCAATCCGACTCTGGAGCACACAATCAAACATGTCAATGCCCCGAATCGTGCCTTCAAACAGCGCATCCAGGGAACCAACCCCCATTAAATAGCGGGGTTTATCTTTGGGTAAAAGCGGGGTGGTAGCATCCAGCATCTTATACATCACATCTTTGGGTTCCCCCACACTGAGTCCGCCAATGGAATAACCCGGAAAGCCGATGTCAGTGAGCTGTTCTACACTTTGCGCCCGCAGATCAGCAAACATCCCCCCCTGAACAATCCCAAACAAAGCCTGATCCTCGGGGCGTTTGTGGGCCTCTTTACAGCGCCGCGCCCAGCGGGTGGTCATTTCCATGGATTTCTTGGTATACTCATAATCGGCACCAGCCGGGGCACACTCGTCAAAACACATGATGATATCGGCCCCGATGGAATTTTGCATATCAATGGCCTTTTCCGGGGTCATAAAATGTCGGGAGCCATCCAGGTGTGAAATAAATTCAACGCCATCTTCGGTGATCTTTCTTAAGTCATTTAAAGAAAATACCTGAAAGCCGCCGCTGTCAGTGAGCACCGGCCGGTTCCAGTTCATAAACTTATGGATCCCGCCAGCCTTATCCATAATCTCCTGGCCGGGTCTCAAATAAAGATGGTAGGTATTGCCCAGAATTATATTGGCATCCATCTCTACTAAATCTTCGGATGATAGGGACTTCACCGTCGCCTGGGTTCCCACTGGCATAAAAATCGGGGTATTGATAACCCCCCGCTTGGTATGGATCTTTCCCAGTCTGGCTCCGGTGTCCTTACACTCCTTAATCAATTCATAACGAAATTCGCTCATTCTTTTCTCCTATTTTTTACTCAATAAACAAGGCGTCCCCAAAACTGAAAAAACGATATTTCCAGTCAATGGCCGTTTGGTAGGCTTTCATAATCGCTTCCCGGTTATAAAAGGCTGAGACCAGCATCAGCAGGGTCGATTCTGGCAGATGAAAATTCGTGATCAAAGCATCCACCACCTCCCATTCATAGCCCGGGTAAATAAAAATATCCGTTACCCCGGTGTAAGGAGTAACCACCCCATCATGTAGCTTGGCATTACTTTCCAGGGTCCGCACCGAGGTGGTCCCCACAGCGATAACCCGGCCACCCCGTTCTCTGGTTCGTTTAACAGCCCTGGCTGTTTCTTCCGGCACCTCATAATATTCTTCATGCATATGATGTTCTTCAATCACATCACATTTAACTGGACGAAAGGTGCCAATGCCCACATGGAGGGTCACCTCGGTAATTTCCACCCCCATGGCTTCAATTTTCGAAAGCAGATCCGGGGTGAAATGAAGCCCAGCGGTAGGAGCTGCCGACGAGCCTTCCCGCTTGGCATAAACGGTCTGATAGCGGTTATTATCTGTCAAGGTTTCATGAATATAGGGCGGCACCGGCATTAGGCCGATCTCGTCAATGATTTCCTCAAACACACCGGAATATTCAAAACTGATTATTCGGAGTCCCCCCTGGGTGGTTCCCGTGATTTCACCCTTTAGCTCGGGACCAAAAACAATCCGGGCCCCAACCCGGGCCCGTTTTCCTGGCTTGACCATGATTTCCCAGTCTTTCTGGGACAGATGCCGCAGCAACAGGATCTCCACCTTTCCACCGGTATCTTCCCTGGTCCCGAATAACCGTCCCGGTAATACCTTGGTGTTATTCATCACCAGCAAATCTCCAGGTCGTAAATAATTAGTAATCTCAAAAAATTTATGATCTTCAATGGTATTCTTCTCCCGGTTAATCACCATCAGCCGGGAGTTGTCCCTTTTTTCCAGGGGACACTGGGCAATCAGTTCATCCGGGAGATCATAATAAAAGTCCGTTTTATTCATCAATACCTTCCTCATTGTCATAGAAATTTATTTTTAGCTGCTGCGGACTTTGTGCCTCATTCACATAGTCCTCCAGTCCCAAATGGGCATAACCACGGCTAGTGATCATCCGACCACGAGGTGTTTTTGAAAGAAAACCCAGTTGAATCAGATAGGGTTCATACACCTCTTCGATGGTGTTTTTTTCTTCACCGATGGCAGCAGCAAGGGTGTCAATCCCGACCGGTCCACCGTCAAATTTTTCCACGATGGTTTTTAACATAATCCGGTCGATCTCATCCAGCCCGACATCATCCACTTCAAAAAGATCCAGGGCTTCCCGGGTGGTCTTGAGGTCGATAATACCCCGGCCTTCGATTTCACAATAATCCCGAACCCGTTTTAACAAGCGGTTGGCAATACGCGGTGTTCCCCGGGAGCGGATGGCCAGTTCGATCGCCCCTTCGTCATCCATTTCGATGCCGATAATGCCGGAAGAACGGCGGATAATGGTGGCCAGTTCCTCCGGATTATACAATTCCAGTCGCTGAATCACTCCAAAACGATCCCGTAATGGTGAGGTTAACAGGCCTACCCGGGTGGTGGCACCAATCAGAGTAAAGGGTGGCAGCTCCAGCCGGATCGAACGGGCACCCGGGCCTTTGCCGATGATGATATCCAGAGCATAGTCTTCCATGGCTGGATAAAGCACCTCTTCGACCGAGCGCTGCAGCCGGTGGATTTCATCAATAAAGAGGATATCGCCCTCTTTTAAACTGGTCAGAATGGCTGCCAGATCGCCAGCCTTTTCAATTGCTGGGCCAGAGGTGGTTTTGATTCCGACCCCCATTTCCCGGGCGATGATATTGGCCAGGGTGGTTTTTCCCAGCCCCGGTGGTCCATAAAGAAGCACATGATCCAGGCTTTCTTTCCGCTTCTGAGCAGCTTTGATAAAAATACCCATCTGTTTTTTTACTTTTTCCTGCCCGATATACTCATCCAGACCCTGGGGTCGCAAATTTTTTTCTATTTCAACATCCAATTCCGTAAAATCAGAGGTGATGATTCGTTCTTTCATGTGTTATCGTCCCTTCAATGGATTAGCCGAGCGAAGCGCCCCGGTGATCAGCGCTTCAATGCTACTCTCGGGGGTAAATGCCCGGGCTACCATTTCGGAAGCTTCTGAAATACTATAACCCAATCCCACCAGTCCGTTAATCGCCTGGGTAACCGTATCATCTTTAGCCTGTAAGGAAACAGACTTCAGATCTCCGACTGAAACATCCTTATAGCGATCCTTCAGCTCCAGGATAATCCGACTGGCCGTTTTTATGCCAATTCCCGGGGCCTTGGCAATGCTTTTAGGATCATCGTTGACAATATGGCCAATCAGCTCGTTGCGGCTAAACTGCGACAAAAGTCCCATAGCTGCTTTGGGTCCGATCCCGGAAATCCCGATCATGGTTCTAAAAATCTCCCGTTCATCGGTGGTGGCAAACCCATACAGCGAAACTTCGTCTTCTTTGATCACCTGATGAAGGTGCAGCTTGACCTCCGAATGCAGACTCGGCAGCTCATTTAATGTATTGGTCGACACCTTTACCTTATATCCCATGCGGTTTTGATCAATGACCACATAATCCATGGCTTGTTCTTCCAAGCTCCCGATCATATATTCGTACATAAGCCCTCCTTCAAAATTCAAACATGCTTTACCCATTGTACCAAAACAAAAAAATATTACAACACAAAAAAAGCACCCTTAGGTGCTATCCCAACGTGTCGTACTCCATTTTTGACGCCCTAGCGAAAGCTAGGTGGGTGTCTTGTCTCTAGTTTCTGTTTTCCACTGATATAATGAGGCCTAACATCTGCCAGCGAACAATCAGACTCCCTGAGTATTGATGTAGGTTCAAAAATAAAGTAAAAAACGAACACTTTGGGATAACTTAATTATACACGGTTTTCTACGGAAATCAAAGGATAAATTTTTGCCGCAAACCAGCAGTCAAATTCACTTATTTCAACCCACCGGATGGTCTACAGTAAAATGTCCAGGGCCGAACGAATACTATCTACCGGGAGAATCGTCATTCCGGCAATTTTCAAGCCTTTCTGGTTGCCTTTGGGGATAATGCAACGCTTAAAGCCCAGTTTTTTTCCTTCGATCAGGCGTTTTTCGATGTGCTGGATGTTACGGACTTCACCCGTTAATCCCACCTCGCCCAGAATCATCAAATCGCCGGGGATCTGAAAATCCCGGAGGCTGGAGTAAAGTACAGCAATTACTCCCAGATCGAGTGCGGGTTCATCCACCTTGATGCCACCCACCACATTGATGTACGCATCCACCGACTGCATCTGAATTCCCAGCCGCTTCTCCATAATTGCCAGCAATAATACCATCCGGTTATAATCCATGCCAGTGGCCATTCGTCGGGGATTTCCAAAGCCAGTGGGCGAAACCAGCCCCTGCAGCTCAATCAGCAACGGCCGGGACCCCTCAATACAGGGCACCACCACCGATCCACAGGTATTTTCGGGACGGCTGTCGAGCATCATCTCCGATGGATTGGCTACCGACTGCAAGCCATTTTCAGTCATTTCAAAAATCCCGATTTCATTGGTGGAGCCAAAACGATTTTTGACACCCCTTAGAATCCGATAAGCGTGATATTTTTCGCCCTCAAAATAAAGCACCGTATCAACCATATGCTCCAGCACCCGGGGACCGGCAATGGCCCCATCTTTGGTGACATGCCCCACCAACACCATTGCGATATTATCTTTTTTGGCCAATTGCATCAGTGCGCCGGTGTTTTCACGGATCTGGCTGACACTGCCTGGAGCTGAGCTGATGTCCGGGCTGTACATGGTCTGAATCGAATCGATAATGACAATATCCGGCCGCTCTTCCAGAATAATCGTCAGCAGATAGGGAATATTAATCTCCGATAAGAAAGAAATCTTTTCAGATTTTACCTGCATTCGCTCTGCCCGCATTTTTAATTGCTGTTCCGACTCTTCGCCGGAAATATATAAAATCTTATAGCCCTGATTTCCCAGGGCTTCAGTGGTCTGCAGAAGCAACGTCGATTTCCCGATCCCCGGGTCACCGCCCAGCAAGATCATCCCCCCAGGGACAATCCCGCCACCCAGAACCCGATCAAACTCTTCATTGCAGGTCGGGTAGCGGGTGTCCCCAGTATAGGTAATCTCCGCCAGGGACTTCGGTTTAGAATAAACGCCCCGTTCCCGAATCGTTTCCTTACTTCCCTGCTTAGAAAAATCCAACTCTTCCACCATGCTATTCCACTGCCCACACTCCGGGCATTTACCCATCCATTTGGGCGATTCATAACCGCAGCTCTGACAGACAAAAATACTTTTTTTCTTTGCCATCTTTTCCCCTTATTCACTACTCAATCCATTTATAAACCAGATAACCGATCAAACCGCCAATCAGATTTAAAATAATATCATCGACATCCGCCCGACGACTGGCTAAAAACAAGTATTGGATCAGCTCGATAGCACAGGTGGTTCCCAGTATCACCACAAAGACATGGAAGAAGCCGACCTTGTTTTTTCGTGCTAACGGATATAGGAACCCCAGCGGTAAAAACAAAATGATGTTTCCGGCCAGGTTTTTGAAGGAATCGGTAAAGGTGTATAAAAGAATTTCTGTTGGATTTGTTGGTTTGGTAGCCAAAAACTCCCAATCAATAAAGCCATTCACCATAATGTCATAAAAAAAGTTATCAATTGTAGTCAGCGGTATCAAGTTTACGGTAGTCTCATAGGTAATATTAGAAGCATCGGGTAATAGTGTCAATATAACTAGAAATCCCAAATAAGCCAGCAACAGCAGCTTAAAGAGAAATGCGACACGGTTGTTTTTACTCATATCCTGGTCCTTCCTGGTTGATTGCTCGTGTAAGCCTTGCTATTATAACGAATAAACCTTTAGAGTGCCACAGAAATTTTCCTGACCGGAAATTTTTGCAAAAAAAGAAAAAATATCGAAAGTAAGCCCTCGATATTTTTATTCTCTGTTTTAAATTAGAATACATTATTGTATCCATGCTAATTTAAAACGCAGCATTAATTTTTTACTATGGCAATTATATCCAACTTTTTGGCATTTGTAAAGGGTTTCGCTCGTTAGTTATTTATCTAACGATGCATCTTTTTCAAAACCTTTTACTTTATAACAACAACGGTTTTAGAATCATTGTTGTTATAAAGTAAAAACAACATCCACAAAAGCTGGTTCACTGCGAATAATCTGGGCAGTGCCATTGGTTTTATCCTCGATCCAGGCTAAAAATCCGCTTGTTTCCGCCACCGGGATCTGAAAAAACAGGGTGACATTTTCGCCAAAATCTTCATTGATCGGAATCACCTCCCGTTCCATTAAACCGTTACTCAGTCCCCCATAACTGGAGTAACTGACCACCACTTCCAATTGATCTGAAAACTGCTTTTTGACCACGGTACAATGATTCAGAACATCACTGGCCCCGCCGCCATAGGCCCGGATCAGACCGCCGGTACCCAGCTTCACGCCGCCAAAATAGCGAATGACCACCACCAGTACATCTTTGAGCTCCCGATGATCAATGACCTCCAGAATCGGTTTACCGGCGGTACCGGAAGGTTCGCCGTCATCACTGGCTTTTTGGCGCCGGGGATTGGTGTTAAGCACATAGGCCCAGCAGACATGGGTGGCTTTATAATGCTTTTTTCGGATTGCGGCGAGAATTGCTTCAGCTTCTGCTTCGGTTTCAATATGAAAAACCATATTGATAAAGCGGGACTTCTTGATTTCAATCTCCGTTTCATCAGGAATTAATACCGTTTTATAATCTTCCACAATTATACCTCTGTCACCTGATACTTTTCAAACAGATGAGTTGGAAAGTCATCAGTCATTTCGATGGTCACCAGATTGCCGTCAGCCTGATAGTCGATCTCCAAAACCACTTTCATCTCATGCAGAAGTGCCAGTGATTTATTGTCATCATAGGGAATCAGCAGCTGCATTTCCCGTTTTTCTCCTACCAGCACCCGATTGATGATGTCAAAGAGGCTCTCGATTGCCATCCCTTCTTTTGCGGAAATATACAAAGCCAGTTCCTCAACCGCCACCTGATTCTTTTGCAACAAAGCATCCTGTTCTTCCGGGGTCAGCTTATCGATTTTATTATAAATCATGATGACTTTTTTATTGCCGGAACCAATATCCGAAAGCACCTGATTGACCACCTCGATCTGGGCTTCATAGTTATGATTGGACACATCCACCACATGCAGCAATAGATCAGCGGTTTCGACTTCCATCAAGGTGGTTTTAAACGCTTTGATCAGATCATGGGGTAGTTTGTCAATAAAACCAACGGTGTCTGAGACCAGATACTCACCATGTTCGGAATCGACCTTTCGCAGGGTCGAATCAAGGGTAATGAAAAGGCCATCCTTGGTCACCACTTCACTTTGAGTCAGCCGATTAAAGAGGGTACTCTTACCAGAGTTGGTATAACCAATTAAGCTGACCGTTTTGATTTTATTTTTACTGCGCTGGACGGCGTTGAGCTGATTGCTCTTATTGATCCGTTCAATCCGGGCTTCCAGCTCTTCTAACTGTTTGCGGATATGGCGGCGATCCGTTTCCAGTTTCTTTTCACCAGGGCCTCGGGTGCCAATGCCGCCTCCAGTCCGGGACATTACAATCCCCAGACCTTTTAGATGACTCATCCGGTATTTCTGCTGGGCCAGTTCCACCTGAAGCTTGCCTTCTTTGGTTTTAGCGTGGCGGGCAAAAATATCCAGAATAATAGTGGTACGATCAACCGTTTTGGTACCGGTGGCGGCTTCAATATTGGCTATTTGCCGGGAATTGAGTTCATCATTGGCAACAATCAGGTTAATGTCATGATTCTGAATCACCTTGATCAGTTCCTGGAGCTTCCCCTTACCGACATAAAAGGTTGGATCGATCTGACTTTTTGACTGACAAACCTCTTCCTCCACAATACCACCGGCCGTCTTGACCAGTTGCCGTAATTCTTCCATCGAGTCCACCAGTTCAATGCCCTTATTTCCGGGTAGATCCAATCCGATCAGCAATGCCCGTTCCTCTTCATCCTCGGCATCGAAGCGATTATTGGGGTCATCTTTAATAAACCGGTCAGCCAACAGGATATAGTGTTCCAGCGGAAACTTGTTTAGTTCTTTCAGGGTTTTAAATAGGCCCTGACCATACTCCATGGTTCCTGCTTCTACCACCGGTACTCCAATGCTAAAGCTGGTCGGCATTTTTTCGTCGACACCGATGGCAATAATACACTGGAGGCTCTGTTTTTTAGCCGCCGAAAAATCCTCAGCCGACAGCCGCGGATTGCCACCGGGATGAGTGTGAATGACCCGGTATTTATTGAGGGCCTTGACATGATAGAGCATCTCCGCATTGCCGATATTGACAGTGGATGCATCACCAATATTTACCCATTGAACCCGATTTTTGTCATTGGTGCAGATCAACACCTCCCGTTTTGTAATCAGGGTCAGTCGTTTTAAAATTTCCAGTACGTATTCATCCAGCAGGACCTGATTTTCCATTTGATAACCAATCAAGTCATTCAGTTCATTGATGTAGCTTTGGCGAATGCCACTTTTATTATTATCTGCCATTATTTTTTTCCTTTGATTTATTAGGGTATCTTATTATAGCACAAAAACCAGGCAAAATGATTGCCTGGTTTTATGTTATCGACAAAGGGCTAGCGTAGTACCGACAATTGTTACATCATAGAACTTCGCAAAAAAATCTTCGGCAAAAACTTTGCTTTCTGCAGGTATAAGCCACACGATTAATTGGATATTTGCAATATCGATACAACGTACCGGAGTTTCTATTGAAGCTATTTCTTTCAACTCAAAATTTTCAGCATTTGCAAGAAAATTAAGTTTCCATTGTTCTTTCTCTCCCAAGCTGTCCATTTCAAGATCTTTATCGATATTGAACCTTTCAAGCGTATTTTTTATTTTACTCAATGTATTTAAACACCCATAGAAGGTTTCATCAACTAGTCGTGTACCATTGTCAAAAGGTGATTCAACCCCATTAAAGCTCAAACGTTTTACTTTAACGGGTTCTTTTATGAATTCACCATCATAAATGCGCTCAGCTAAAGTGCCTTTTAAAGCAAACTTTAAATTCATTTTTATTTTTTTGTTTTGTTCATCTTCTTTTGTAATAATTGTGATACTATTTCCGAAATTTATGGAATTGATACCATTCTCCCAAATGGACTCCATATTATGATAAAAACACTTTTTACCTACGCCAATTTTATAGCTGTTTTGAATTTTTATTATCCCGTTTTCAACCCGATCATTTGGAATTTCCAAATCCAGTTCTTCTGATTTATAAAACAAAAAATTTGATGTCGTTGTTAATAATTCAAAATAATTAGTATTTTCCGGATCAATCGATTTACACGTAATAACAAAATTAGCTCCATCCTTTATCGTATTCTCCCATTCATCAAAGCACAGACGATTTGGATTCACCGTACTCATTTGCTTTTTTTGTTCTCAATAAAATTCAAAAATAAATTTGCTAATATTCTCTCCTCTTTAGGGAGCATCTCAAATTCAACACTCCTTTTTCTCCGACCTTTTGTTTTGATTTTTTTATAAGACGCGCCAGATCTAATTGCAGTAACTCCTTATAATATATTTCTGTAGAAAAATCTTCTTTTATCAGGACAACTACAAATATCGAACCGCCTTCGCTTTCATATGCCTTCAAATCGATCAGATCAATGGAATGTTTTATCCTATCTCTGAAATTCTGTCTTACGGTCTTTCCTTTAATTTGAATTTGCACTCTCCCTAAAAAAGTATTTTTGGGATGATTTATATACTTATCATTATACATGTAAACAAATCCATCCCATACCGGTGTTTTATCATTTGAATCTAAATAGGGGGATAAGTAGGGATTTCTCATTTTGATTAAGTAATTACTTGATCGATTACTTAATTTACTTGATCACTTACTTGAACCGCCCGTTTCCGGTCATTGATAGAATCCTGTGTTAAGCAACTATTCTGCTCTTATAAAATGCCGTTATCAAGCCATTTTAAAATTTTCATACGGGCCTAAAAATGTATTGACCAATGTTTTTGAATTAAGTTAATCCTAGTGATTTCACTTGATAATCGATATAATTTACTTGATCAACTTGTTTTCTATTCTTCATCGTTATTTTTATCGACCAATACCCAATAGCCCGTTTTTCTATTTTCACTATTTCTTTTAATCACGGTTGAGTTCTGCAACGCTTTCAACAGGTTTGAAATTTTAAAGTTTTTCTGCTTTTCATTCAGCACATCCGGCAGTTTATCCCAGAGTAGTTTAGTGATATCTTTTTTCTGGGCGCGCTCAAAGGTTTTGAGATATTCCACAATCATATCTTTATAGTATTGATCATCAAATCCTCTGTTGCTGATATATTCCGCTTTGGCATCAATGCTCTGGGCGATCGACGGGGTCAGAAAAATGTTTGGCGCCTTCCCCTCAATCACATTCAGATTGCGTAAGGTTTTGATCTCCTGGCCATCGATTGGCAGGTGTTTCTGCACCCGGTCAATTAAATAGATCGTCTGTAAATCAAATTCCGGATGTTCATAAATAAGCTTGGTGTAATTCTCATCAATGACTTTGCCATAAACCGTTGCGCTGACGATGTTGTGTCGTTCTAAATCATAATCCGGCATCGGGAAATATTTTTCCTTTTGAATTTTAAACACTTTTCTGATGCCCATGGCCGCCGTATCAATCATTGAAAACTGGCGCATGATATTGGCAAGCAAGGGATTGCGATACCCCGGCGGCGCATACCCCGGTTCCAGCACCGGTTTGATACTGCCCGGCAGAAAGTTACCCGGATTGATGAATTGAATCCGACCATCAAATTCGTTGACGTATATCCGACTGCCTAAGGTGTAATTTGAATGAACGATACAATTGTTGATCATTTCACGCAATAACTGGGGATCGTATTGTTGGGTTTCCAGGGGAAACAAGGTCAATTGATCGGGCATGTAACGGTAGGTTAAATTGCGTATATGCTGATAGATTTGATCCACAACGGTAATAAAAGGAATATCAAATATTTTGTAATCTTTATCCAGGCCATTGGCATCGTAAAGCCGCCACATCACTTGCGGCGGAGCATCGAACACATAATCATACTGGGAATCTCCCAGCAGGAGCATGGCGGCATTGGTGAGCTTTCCATCCCGCATTAGTTTAAGCTTTGTCAGAATTTCTGCATCACTCATCCTGTCGACTTCCATTTTGATATGTTCCTTGTTCATATACTTGATATAGTTTGACCGGGCAATTTTAATGGCATGGGGATCCAGAAACGATAAATCACTCTTTTCAATAATCTGATTGGACCAGTCGATTTGCTGTAAATTACGGATGGCATCAATCTTATCCTGACTTAAAGGAATCAGGGAATCTCCCGAGCGACCATAATAACGGTTTTTCCAGCCAGTGGGAATGCCTGAGGCTGCCGCCGGTATCTGAAACAGAACCACCCGTTTGGGCTGATCATTTACTAACGGGAAGATTTCGATAATCTCAACAAAGGACATTCCTCCGGTAGTATCCCGGGCGATCTGATTTTTGAATTTGGCAAGGGCTTTTTCTTTATATGCTGAACCGACAATTTCGCGATCCGCTTCCCGGACCCCCAGCACCAGCCAGCCATATTGTTTTTCCCGTAGATTGGCCTCATTGCTGATGGCTGAAAAATAACGCCCGACCTTATCGTCATCAATGTGTGATTTGGCTTCTTTAAACTCAACCACTTCCGATTCCCAATTTTGAATCAGGTTATTCAAAATTTCCTGATATTCTGTCTGGCTGCTCTCACGAGCCAGTTTTTTTGTTGCCATTATCGATCCTCCTTTGCTTCCTTAATTTTGAGCACGGAACTGTCTGCTTAATTTAATAAATCCTCATAGATAAAACATTTGTGCTTAAAGGATTCTTTCCCTCCTTCAAGAAGGTTAATAATAGACTGTTTTATCCCTTTTTCTGTTGGATAACCTTCTTTATTTATCCAACCATTAATATTGTTCGACTCCATCACAATTACTTGTTCTGCTTTCGCATTCGTCACAATTGTTGCATTATGAGTAGCTAGAATAATTTGCCTTTTTGATTTAATGTCTCTCAATTGCTTTACAAGATTTTTATAGATGTATTGGTTGTCCAGGTTATCTTCCGGTTGATCGATAATCAATGGCGTGAAATCATTCGAAAACTCACTATAGCCAATCACAAATGAAAGTAGCGCTACAACTTTTTGGCCCAGAGATAAATCTCTAATATTTCGATAAAGTTCAGGTAAATGTTCACCTTGCTCTTTGTTATTAATATTAAATTCCAGATTGAAATTGTCTGATGTATTCGGTAGTTCGCATAAGAAATTATTTATTTTTGCAATATTATTATTAAAGAGTTTCTTTTGAATTAAATCAAGAACCTCTTCCTGGTTTTCTTCAACCGTTCTAACGCCACGTTCAATCAATTTTTCTGTTAAATCCAATGAAAAAGAGACAATATCATTTATGTGATTGATTTCAGCATACTTCTTCATCAAAAACAAACGCAGCAATTTGGGCAAACCAATCTTCGACGACAACGACTCCAAATAGTCCACAATGGTTTCTTTATAGATATTAAATTGATGATATAGGTTATTTTTCTTACAACCGTATTCGCCATATAGTAACACTTCAAAATTCAAAGTATAATCCGGTCTCAAATCTTGTGAGTAAGTTATCCTTAAAATGCCATTTTGCTTTTCATTAAATGGCTTCAACACCGTTAATACATCGCTTTTTCTTGTGTTTAATGATTCTTCCAATAAATCCAACGTTTTAATCAAACCTCTTTCGGAACGAATTTCCCGTTGTATTTTCGACTGATTACGTTTTAAACCTGAAAACATTATTCTATAAATATATTGATTTATTTCTTCACCGTTGGCTTTTTGAACCAGTTCATTGAATGAATAGTGAACATGAAAAAATTTTTCCAGCAACGCTTTTTTTTCAACTACTTTCTGCGACATTACGCTGTCATTTATGATCGCTACCTCGTATAGATGAATCAGATTTTTTAAAGTGTATTCTTCAATTGAATTTTTATCAAATTCATACTTGTAATGATGTCTATGATTAACCGTATTCGAAAAATATTTTAAAATGCTAAATGTTTCCCCCTCATTCTCTCGTTCTGGTGGATAAAAGTTGAGCATATATTCTTTTTCTTCAAATTGAATCAGTAACCATACTGATCCTAATTTACAGAAATATTCCAAGTCTTCTTTAGAGCCATAGTTCTGCCTTAATACGAAATCAATTAATTTCAAAATTGTACTTTTCCCGGAACCACGCTCACCGATAAAGCAATTTAATGAATCTGAAAAATTCAAACAGAAATTTTCTTTCTTACCATTTTTCTGGTTGATTAAAAAACCATTTTTACCATTTTTTAATAATAGGCCTTTGATATAAATTTGTGGTCTTTCCGGTTTTTCATACTGCAATGAGATATTGTAATCGCGAAAAGCGCTCCTTATTGTATGGAAATCACGTTTTTTACCCTTTAACCAGAATGTTTTTGAACCGATCGTATCAATGCTATGTGAATCTTCATCGACAAGAAAACAACATTCATGATCACGATATTCACCAATCATTTTTGCATACATTCCCTGATTACTAATGTTAGATAATCCAACCGCATGAAAGCAACGTGAATTCAGGAGTTTCTTTTTATAAGCACCACTCAGATATTTTGACTCTTTGAACATATTAGAGGTGTCGATGTGTGCGATATAGGGAATCCCTTTTAGTTTAACAATTTCTTCCATCACTTGGATGCTCGTAAAATAAGTTCCATCCTGTTTTGATAGAATTATTTCATCAAGAAATTTCTCAGTTTTTAATTTTGAATCTTTATCGCTCTTAAAAATACCAACAACATGGTTTTTATCTGCACAATTTATTTCAACCCCCAAAATTACTTCGGGATAGACATCATTACAAGGTTTATAGTCTTTCATTATCTCTATTGCAACTTCTAATTTTTTATGCCCTTCAATCGTGTTGTGATCTGCGATAAGAACCATCTCAATTTCTTTTTTAATAAGCTCTTGAGCGATTAACAAATAAGTCAAAGCTTCTTTTAAATGTTCGAATACTTCAAAACGAGGATCATTTGAGATATCAAATTCTGCTGTTTCCGGTATTAAGTTATATTTGGCACAAATCCCACGCAATTCTTTTTCGGTACAACTCAAATAAAAATCCCCGCCATCTTTTTCACGTTTCTCCTCCAGCAAGGCATAATCATATGATGCCGGCGTATGCAGATGAAATGAGCATTTACAATAGTCACCGTATTTTTTCTTCGTTCGATTGATTTCATAATAGACTTCAGTTAGTTCTTTATGTGCTTTTTTGAAACCTTCCACTTATATTCCTCTCAAAAATTTTCGAAACATCGCTTTCTTAAACCGCCCGCCAACCATGTCATTGATCAGAATTTTTCGTAGTTCCTGACACCTAAGTAAGATTCCCGACTTTTTCGGCATGAAACCTAAATTTTCTTATATATCCTTACACTCATATTCTTCAATATTTCTCCCAGTGTATTGAATTTTTGTATCATAATCAAAAAAACGTATCTTGTAATTTTCATTTGAGATGAACATTTTTAATACTCTAATTCCATTTTTTTGAGCATGGTTTATTAATATTTCTTCATTTCGTTTATTTTCTTCCGAGATATTTATACCCAAAATTACTGTTTCCAGCTCTTCAATATCAAATTCAAGGTATTCTTCACTTGCTGGTTTTAGAATCCGATACTCTTTTTCATAATTCCATTCTTTACATTTTTTAAAATATGAATCGGTTATTATTTCAAGGAGCTTGTTCTCATCACCTGGAATTTTTTGTTCTTCATGCGTTATATCACTTGGTATATAAGAAACTGGTTTAATCTGTTTAAATGTATTTAGAGTCGAAAACTGCAAACAAAATCCTCTATAATTATCTGCGTAATGTGCCCACATTTGAGGACTTCTGCAATTCTCACTCAATGACAAAATTCGGTAGCGATCTAATCGTTCTTCAATAATTGGATGATGTACTTTTAATGCCTTTGTTATGCCTTGTCCCGCAACCCCAAGATTGACACTAAAATTACACCCTTCAAATGGATCATTTAATTCTTTCCTTTTTGCCAGATAAAGACGTTTCTTTTGGAAAATTTCATTCACATATTTTAAATTATTAAATGCTCTGTATTTAAATATTTTTTCTGGAAAATTCATTAAAATCCTCATTTCACAATAATTCAGTTTGAAACTTTGTTTTCCACTTGTTCATTCATCCACAATAAAAATACTCACAGCTACTTTTTTATCAAGTACCAACCGACTTTTTTCAATCATGGTTTTAATGACAAGATTGTATTTATTTTTCGGACAAGCTGTAACCTTTTAATTTATGTACTTACTTCAACTTTTGTTATTTTTTCCTGCACTTTTTATTATACGCCTCACTTTAAAAACTGGCTATAAAATATTTTTGGTTTATCTTAAATTTATGCACAAAAAGCTTTTGCGTTCCGCTCCAACACCGCCATCGCTTCCTTCAGACCCTTCCGTCGCCGGAAACGCCCTTGCTTACAGCTTGTCTTCCCAATTAGCCAGGTTGTCAGGTCTTCTTCTGTCCATTAGCTCGGCAACATGCCTCGCAAACCAAAAACAGCATCAATCATTGATGCTCTCTACGAAAATGACCAAAAGCTGAATGTCTTCCCAATTGGTTAATTATACAAGAAAGCCATTTGCATTAATCCTGCAAATGGCTTTGTTATCTAATAAATGGTGATCCCGATTGGACTTGAACCAATGACCCTTGGTCATTGGTCGGTACGGGTGTTTAAGTTTCTCCTAGAGTTTGACCACTTCGGATTCGGCCACGGCGGTTTCCATCATCGCACCCATCATTTCCGCAATTTTTTCTTCGGAGCGGAGCATCTCCGAAACCTTGGGTTTGGTTTCCGGATGTTTGGGCACAAAAATGGTACAGCAATCTTCGTAGGGCAAAATCGAAGTTTCAAAGGTGCCGATGGTTTCGGCAATTTTGACAATTTCGGTTTTATCAAAACCAATCAGTGGTCGAAAAACCGGTAGCTCGGCTACCGCATTGGTAGCTCCCAGTCCTTCCATTGTCTGGCTGGCCACCTGCCCCAGACTTTCTCCGGTAATCAGCGCCTTGGCACCTTCGTTGTGAGCAATCATCTCAGCAATCCGCATCATGTAACGACGCATGATGATGGTGGTTTGCCGTTCCGGGCACATCTCCACAATTTTGGTCTGGATCTCAGTAAAAGGCACTACAAAAAGTTTGATCTTGCCACAATACTGGCTCATGATTTTAGCCAGATCAATAACCTTTTCCTTGGTCCGATCACTGGTGAAAGGGAAGCTGTGGAAATAGACCCCGATGACTTCCACCCCCCGCTTGGCCATCAGATAGCCAGCCACCGGACTGTCAATCCCGCCGGACAAAAGCAGTGCTGCTTTACCGCTGCAGCCTACTGGCAAGCCGCCGTTACAGGGGATAAACTGGTGATACATATAGGTTTGTTCGCGAACCTCCACCCATAGATTCAGGTCTGGGTTATGAAGATCCACCGTAATCCCTTCAATGTTGTCCAGAACTACTTCGCCCAGACGGCAACACAGATCCGGTGATTTAATCGGGAAGGTTTTATCCCCCCGCTTAGCGGTAATCTTAAAGGTTTTTATTCCTTCGGTGGACCGCACCTGTTCAATGGCATTTTCTTCAATTGTCTTAATTTCACTGTCAATAACAATGGCCGGACTGATGGACACAATCCCAAATACTTTTTGCACCCGTTCCATCGCCCGATCCAGATCTTCATCACTCACATTGACAATCAGACGTCCCTGAATTTTTTTAACTTTCGCCGATGGTACACTTCTCAGGGTATTTCGAATATTTTTTGCCAATAATTCGATAAAATAATTTCGGTTCAACCCTTTCAGGGCAATCTCCCCATAGCGAACCAGAATAACATGTTCCATTAATTTTTTTGCTCCTGTCATCTATTTTTGTTTGGCTTAATCAACAGCCGCAAGCTACTGACTGCCTGGGCAATGGCAGCCACTGCTGTTTTAACATCATCGTTGGTAATGTCTTTTGAAAAGCTAATGCGAATGGTTCCTTCTTTGTATTCTTCGGCCAGCCCGATGGCTTTAAGGACATACTGTTTCTCCTTTTTATGCGACGAACAGGCTGAGCCGGTGGAAACAAATATTCCCTTGGATTCAAGGCTGTGCAGCAGTACTTCGCCCCGAACCCGGTTAAATGAAACATTAAGTACATAGGGACTGCCGTTAGGATCACCGTTGATTTTGATGTCATCAATTTTTGTCTCTAATTCATTGATAAAGTCGTTACGCACGTTTCGGATCGCTTCAAACTCATCCATAAATGAGTCGCTTCGTAAACGAACGGCTTCACCAAAGCCAACAATCCCCGGAACATTTTCCGTACCTGAACGAAGGTTATTTTCTTGGCCACCGCCCCGCAGCAGGGGTTTAATGTCGGTACCCTTTTTGAGATAAACGGCGCCCACGCCTTTCGGCCCGAAAATCTTGTGTCCGGACAGGGTCAGGGCATCGAGCATGCTGGCCTGCACATCGATGGGAATTTTCATAAAGCCCTGAACAAAGTCAGCATGAAAAACACACTTGGCATTAACCGCCTTAACGATTTTGCCAATCGCTTTGAGATCCTGAATGGTTCCCAGCTCATTGTTTACCCCCATAATACTGACCAGAATGGTATCCTCGTTCATAGCCGCTTGCAGCTCCGTCAAATCAATATGTCCTTGAGCGTCAACCCCCAGAACCACCACCTCAATCTGATGATTCTGATAGAAGGTAAACGCATCCAGTACCGAGGGATGCTCGATGGCTGAGGTGATAATCCGCATCCGCTCCCGTTTTTTATTCTCCACCACCCCTTGGATAATCATATTATTGCCTTCTGTCCCACCGGATGTAAAATAGATCTCCTGGGTTTGACAGTTCAGGTTTTTTGCGATTAATCCCCGGACTTCCTTAATCGCCTGTTCACTGCGAATCCCCAGGCGATGAAGGGATGAGGGATTCCCGTAATTGTTAACTAGGGTATCCATCATCTTTTGCGCCACCTGGGGATGAACCCTGGTGGTTGCCGCATTATCTAAATATATTTCGTTCATTGTTTCGATCCTTTTCCCATACGGCCCAATTTCTTACGATTTGAATTAGCATTCCTCATCCAAAAAAATCCGGCTTCCCACTGCTGAACGCTGGCCCTGATATTTCCCCTGATAAGGATTCAATGCCATATCATCCATTTGAGCAAAAACCAGCTGACAAATCCGTCGGCCTTTTTCCAGTTTAATTGGTAAGCGATTGGCGTTATAAAGCTCCAGGGTAATCTCGCCTTCAAAACCCGGGTCTACCCAGCCTGCATTCTGAATAAATAAACCCATTCGACCGATCGAACTACGCCCTTCAACAAAGGCAGTCAGATTGCAGGGCAGCTTGATGTATTCCATGGTGGTTGCCAAAAGAAAGGAATTGGACGGGATAATGATTTCATCCGCTTCCATGGAAATATACTTAATTTCATCCGTCAAGGACATGGCCTCAAAATTATTTTCATCCAGCTTTAAAAAACTGGTTCCCAAACGAATGTCCACCGAGGCTGGCTGTACCTGCCCCTGTTCCAATGGATCAATGACCAGCTCCCCACTTTCCAGATATTTATAAATGGTTTTATCCGATAAAATCATATTTCCTCCAAAATTCAATAGGTCTGCAAAATTTTCCCATTAATTGTATTATTAATCGATGTTTCTGTCAATTTTTTGCAAAACGAGTCCTCTGCGTCTCGGCCATTAACGCTCCGACTATCCCATTTCGCCTCATGCCTAGAGATTGACAATGGTTACTCCAGAGCCTCCTTCGTTCATGGCCCCCAGGCGAAAATCTTCAATCAGCGGGTTTGTTTTCAGGTATTCATGAATAATCTCCCGAAGCCTGCCGGTACCCTTGCCGTGCACAATTACCAGCTGCTTGTTTCCTGAAAGCATGGCATCCCCAATCATCTTATCCACCAGAAACAGAGATTCTTCACCATTTTTGCCGCGGAGATCAAGTTTGGTCTCCATCACATGACGCTCGACCTTTTTAAAGGTCACCTTTTTTTCTTCCGGCTTGGCCAGGGCCGTTGACATGCTCAAATCCCCTACATCAACCTTTAGCTTGATCATCTCTGACTGAACCATGGCTTTGTTCTCGTTGGGCAGCAGATTTAACACCTCTCCCTCCCGACGCAGGCTGTTGATATAAACCTTCATCCCAACACTCAGGTCATCCATTTCCAAAGCTGCCCCCTGATAATCTTTGGGTCGGCTGCCAAACTGATAGAGATTTTTCTCTTTTTCTTTGATCCGTTTGCGAATCGCTTCCAATTCTTTATTGTCCTTGATGGATGTGGTCGTCGTTTCCTGAATGGTTCGGATTTCCCGGTAAATCTCTTCAGTTTCGGCCCGGGTTTTCTTAACAATTTCCATTGCTTCTTCCTGGGCTTTTTGCAGCAGCGCTTTTTGTTCATTCTCAAATTTCTGCTTTTCCCGATCCATTTGGCGTTTCAGCGCTTCGGTTTCCTGCTTCAGGCGAATAATGGCGTCATGCTCAGCTTCGGTACGACGCCGCTTTTCATCAATTTTAATCAGGGTTTCTTCAAAGCGGATGGCTTCATTCTTAATCAGGTCGCGGGCATTTTCAATAATGTCCTCACCCAGCCCCAGGCGAATGGCGATTTCAAAAGCGTTGGATTTTCCCGGCACGCCAATTAACAGGCGATAGGTGGGCCGCAGAGTTTTGACATCAAATTCAACGCTGGCATTAACCACCCCCGGAGTGACCAGGGCATATTCCTTCAGCTCGCTGTAATGGGTGGTGGAGACACTGGTAACCCGACGCAGATGAAGTGCATTTAGAATCGAAATGGCCAGGGCGGCCCCTTCGGTCGGATCGGTACCGGCCCCCAGTTCATCAAATAGTACCAGTGAGTTATGATCAGCCTTATTCATAATTGTCACGATATTGGTCATATGCGATGAAAAGGTGCTCAGGCTTTGCTCAATGCTTTGTTCATCCCCGATATCGGCAAAGATATCACCAAAAATCCGGGTTTTACTGCCTTCCCGAACCGGGATAAACAATCCGGACTGCACCATCAAATTCAATAGTCCGATGGTTTTTAAAGAGACCGTTTTTCCCCCGGTATTGGGCCCAGTGATCACCATGGTATCAATGCCTACTTCAAAATATATATCCGAGGCGACAACCTGGTCTTCCGGAATCAAGGGATGCTTGGCCCTAATCAGCTCAATGGAACCAGTTTCTGAGACACTGGTACGAACTCCATTGATGGTTAGACCATACTTGCCCTTACCAAACTGAAAATCCAGATCCACCAGCACCTCATAATTGCAGATAATTTCATCCCGCAAATCAGCTACCTTCTGGGTCAGATCTTTGAGAATCCGGGTGATTTCGTGTTCTTCTTCGGTAACCAGAATTTTAATATCATTGTTCAGTTCCACCACCGCCATCGGCTCAATAAACAGGGTTGCCCCACTGGCCGATTTGTCCAGTACAATCCCCGGCACCTGGCTGCGGTATTCCTGTTTAACCGGAATAACATAGCGGTTGTTCCGGATCGTCACAATTTTTTCCTGAAGGATTTTTTCATAAGCAGTAGAACTAATCATTTGATTCAGTTTTTCGGTGATCCGCTTGTATTTAAACTGCATCTCCCGGCGAATCCGGGACAGCTCCCGTGAGGCGTTGTCGGCCATTTCTTCCGGTCCCAGGATTTTGCGGCTGATTTCTTTTTCCAACTCTTCACAGGGTTCCAGTGAGGTAAACAGATCCTTGAGCAAAACAAGGGTATCCATCTGGGTGTCCCCCTGATAATAATTATCCATATCCCGGGCAATCCGCAGGAGCGTGGCGATCGACAACAGTTCTTTCATTGACAGCATCGAACCAATGGCCGCCCGCTTGACATAATCACTGGTGTTCGGTACATCTGCCAGGGGTGGCCGACCGTTGCGGAGGATCATCCCCAAACTTTCATTGGTTAAATCAAGCGCTCGATTAACTGCCGTCAGGCTTTCTTGGGGCAATAGATTTTTTGCCTGATCCTTCCCACCCTGGGTGACGCAATGTTCACCCAGGCTTTTTAATATTTTATGATATTCCAAGACCTTTAAGCTTCTTTGATCCATGTATTATTTCACTCCTCTATTTTACGCCTCGTCTAAAACTCCCCCGGGTGGTTCCTTTAGTTCCCAACCCTTCGGGAAGACCCCAATGCTTGTCATAAATTCCCTGTCGGTAATAACTGATGATGGTTCTTAACTTTTTTATACTTTCGTTATGGTAGTAGATTCGCCAGGTGTCAACGGACTTCAATTCAAGGATTTCTTCTCTCAAAAATAGCGTGTCGCCATTATAGACATGAATCAAGCCCTGATCATCCCGCTCCACCGGGAAACTGAAACCCCGCTCATCGAGCAGTTTACCGGACATCTCCCGATGACACAAACCAGTTGTTCCTTTTTTCTTTTCCAGACAATTTTTGCAGCCAAACAGGCATTTTTTACTGACCATCAGCTCCTGAACACCATAAACAGGTAACACCATATCAATCTCAGAATGCTCGGTAATTTCTTGTAACTCGGTTTCAATAAGTTCCGGCGATAACACGGCACCACCAACACCCCACTCTTTTAATGCCCGAGTTGCCAGGGTATTAAACACGTTAAACGACAAATCGGCCTCCACATAAGATGATGTTTTATTCAGCAGTTGCAACGCTTCATAATTACCAATTAAAAAGCCATCCTGATTCAACTCTTTTTTTAGTAATTGCCGCACTTTTTTAGTCATCTGGTCATCCATAATTTTAGGCGTCTTCAATAAAACTGTGATTCCCCGATCCTTCAAGAGGGCGGTCTTTTCTGCTACGCCCTCCCCCAATAAAGGCAACACAACCTGATCCAGTCCATCCAATTGCATTAAAAAGTCGATCATTGGCATTTTTTCAAATGATAGTGAAACCTGTTTCTTTTCACCATCTGATTGCCGTTTTTTTAATCGCTCCGGTTTGGCCAAAAGTTCTTTTTCCAACGGCACAATTGTAATGGTTGAATGTAACAAATCGGGACTGACCTCTTTTTTTTCAGTGTCAGCCAGCTTCTGTGTCAGTTTAATCAGCACTTCTTTACGCAAGGTGTTTAACTGACTACGGGATAGAAAAACTTGATCATCCAATTCCATGGAAATGATACCCAGTTCGAAGCCAGTGCCACCGATCCGGGAAATTTGCTCCCGCACCATCGCCTCATCAATGGGATTTTTTAGTGGTGCTTCGGGATAAAAATCAGCACGATAGGTGACTGCGCACCCCTGTGCAGAAGCGACTATTTCTGCCGGTTTATCGAGCTTCAGGAACAGTTTGAAATTGATTGTCGAGGCTGGCTGATCAAGCGAACGGGAGCCCCGTTTTGTAAGGCTGTCCATCAAGTTTTTATCGAAATTTTTGTATAGCAGTGTTCCCGGCGAAACCCCATAGCGACAGGGAATGACCACGGTTTCGCCACCAGAACCCTGTTCACACCGGCGACCCGACGGAGTGAAAATCGCATCGACTCTGGTTCCTGTTTTGCCGTCCTCGCCAAAGGATAACCCATCCCCAACATTGAGTTGCACATCCTCATAAAGACGAATCCCCAGCGGTTGATAGGTGCTTTTATGATTTGTATTTTTGGCAGTTTTAGCAAGACTGACAACCTGACCAATTAAAACACCCCGGTTCTTACCCACCTGAGCATTGAGAATATCTGCTTCATTAAAAAGATGGCCCCGGGTGAAATCCCGGTTAAACACCTGCATGACGGCCCGATTATCGATGGTTTGATCAACCTCATCTCCGGCAGCAGCATCGATGCCTTCCCGATAAGCCCGGGTGATTCCATAAACATATTCCGGTGTTTTCATCCGTCCTTCTATTTTTAAAGAATCCACGCCAGAAGCGCTAACGACCGGAAGCGCATCCAAAATATTTAAGTCCTTGGGACTGATAAGATAGCCTTCCTTTACCAGACGGGCGTTCTCATCGAAGAGTTGGTAATGCTTCCGGCAGGGTTGGGCACAGAGCCCCCGGTTCCCACTACGGCCGCCAATCATACTGCTCATCAGGCACTGACCGGAATAGGCGTAGCACAAGGCTCCATGGGCGAATATTTTTAATTCAATCCGGGTTTTCTTTTTAATATCAGCCACCTGGGTTAGTGACATTTCCCGAGGCAACACCACCCGGGAAAAACCAAGTTTCTGAAAAAACAGCACCCCTTCGAACCCATAAACGGAAGCCTGGGTGCTGGTTTGCAGTTTGAATTCCGGAAAATAATGTCGGAGCAGATAAATCAACCCGATATCCTGAACAATCAAGCCATCCAGGTTAAGGGTTTTTAAAAAATTAAGCGTATTGACCACTTCTGCCATTTCACTGTTTTTGATCAAAATATTCAAGGTGACATAAACTTTCACCCCATGCTGATGACATCGGGTGACCGCTTCCTTAATCTCATCGTCCGTCATGTTTTCGGCATTACGACGGGCATTAAAGGATTTGCCACCAAAATAGACTGCATCTGCACCACCGTTGATGGCCGCTATCACAGCTGCCGTGGTTCCGGCCGGAGCCAGCAGTTCTGGTTTTTTATTCATTTTTACCTCATGTTCCTATTAATCGCTGTTTCACGTAACATCTATGCAATTGATTATTATAACATATCGAGATAAAATAAAGAAGATTTGATATTCTTTTAATTATTTACAGGAAAGAGACTAATCTTCTTGATAAATCAGGGTAAAAAAAGTATGATAAGAAAAATGTTGTATTCTGGTATGATTTAGACGTGAATTGATTTGCAAACTGAAAAGCAGAGAAAGGAACCATTCATGAAAATTGCGATCTTAACCTTGGGAACTCGCGGTGATGTCCAACCTTTTGTCGCCCTGGGACAAAAAGCCCTAGAAAAAGGGCATCAGGCCGTCATCTGTACCGGAAAAACATTCAAGCCATTTATTGAAGCAGCCGGAATCGAATTTAAAGAAGCAGCTAGTGATCTGATGGCGATGCTGGAGACCACTGAAGGACAGATGGTTTTTAAACATGCCCTGCGCCATCCATTCCGAACTAAAAAATATCTCGATGAAGTGGTCAACCCGAATTTTCGAAAGTCTTTGGATCAATTTTATGAAGCCGCCCAGGGGACAGATGTGATCCTCTATCACCCCAAAGCCTTCGGTGCTCCGGATATTGCTGAAGCGCTCGACATTCCCTGTATCAGCATTCCCCCGGTACCGATCACCTTGCCAATTGATGAATTCCCCAACCTGGCCATCTCTCCGACCAAAAATCTGGGAAAACATTTCAATCGCTGGACTTATTCAGTAATGGCTCAGGCCGAACGCTCAAGTATCAATGAAGTCAATGATTTCAGAGAAAAAACCCTGCATCTGCCCAAACGCAAAAGCGGACTCTATACCTTTTCTCTGAACGATCAAGCAATCCCGATCATTTATCCCATCAGTAAGGCCTTATTTCCGGAAGTAACCAGCTGGGAGGGCCGGGTTCTGACGCCGGGTTTTTTTTATCTTGATTCCGCAGCCGAGCAACTTGACTCCAGCCTCACATCGTTTTTAAGTGCCGGATCAGCTCCTATAATCGTCTCATTTAGCAGTATGCCTCTTAAAGCGCCTGAACAATTCAAAAACTGTCTTCAGGAAGCGCTTCTTGCCACCCATCAGCGGGGTATCCTATTAACTGGCAACAGTGGCATTCGCTTTGAAGATGACGCCGATCTGCTGACCATCGATGCAGCCCCCCATTCGCTGTTGTTTCCCCATGGAAAAGGAATCGTCCATCATGGTGGTGTGGGAACCATGGCCGCCGCCATCAAAAGCGGCAAACCGCAGCTGATTATACCCTTTTCGGTGGATCAACCCTTCTGGGCCAACCGCCTCTATCAACAGGGGTATGCCCTCAAACCGCTCAAGGAAACCCAGATCACGACACGATCGCTGATTCAACGCTTCATTGCCTTTGAAGAAGAGGCGGTTCAATCAAAATCCCGGGCTCTGAAGTCCCTCATCGATCAGGAAAACGGAACTGAAACGGCCCTTGCATTTATTGAAAACCATTGTCGAAGCAACGTAAAGAGGAATCGATAAAACCACTCTGATTTGCTCCACAACTAAAAAAAGCAGCTCCGGTTGTTCACCCGAGCTGCTCAATAATTCGCTATTATTTCGCCATTTCATTCAACATGATAATCCTCAAACCCTCTTTTGACCTTTTTTATTTGGGAAAAGGTTCGTTTCATGCCAATTGACTGTATCACTAAAAATAAACCAAGGATGCCAAACGCAATCCCAACGATTATCACAATCAGATTGGCCGGACCCATCGGATTAATAAAGGCGTAAATCCCAAAGGCAATAAATCCTACCCCAAGCACGATTTTTGCAATTCTGCCGGCAGTCCCAGAATTTGCAGAAATAATCAATAGAAAAATCCCGGTAATAATTGCCCAGATGCCGATTATGATAATAAAAAATGAGACAATCACATTGGGTACCAGTAAAAAAATAGCGCAGATAATCAAACTAAAGATACCTCTGCCCAGGCTAAAGCCGACCTCAGCGCCGTATTTGCTACGCAACACTAGGGCTGAGACAATATAGATAATTCCCATAATCCCACGATAGACACCAAAAACAAAGACCAACAGGGTAATGGCCTGATTGCTAAAAAAGATGGCAAAGATGCTCAATGCAATAAAACAAAGCCCATCCAGCAGCATCAGCCACCATCTGCCATATGACCGTTCCAACATATCAATACCCAGAGATCTCGCTTCACTTTGATTCATCTGACAACCTCCATCTTTCTCTTTTACGGCTATTTTTGTCTTTATTCTTTTTCCAATGCTGCAACGACCCGATCAAAAACCTGTCCTGCCCGAAGCTTGACCGGGTTGCAGGCTTCCACCTCATCCCGATAGTGTTTTTTGATATAATCACAATCCAAACTGCCAAACTCTTTCTCAAACTCTTCGACTAAAAGTTTTGCTGCACGCGTCATTTTAGCCTGGTCTGATGGTCTTTCTTCAGTATATAAAGCGCCCAGGGCTGCCAGTGAACCAGAAAAAGCGCCACAGGTTCTTTCAGAATAAAATCCGGCCCCAAAACCCTGAAGCATCCGAAAACTCTCTTCCGGAATTTTTAACTCATACGTGTCATTGGCCGCCCGTAGCAAAACCTCGGCACAATTCATATGATACTGGGATTGTTCTGCAACCGGTTTGTCTTTTCCAAAGGCATTATAACTCTCAATCGATTTTTTCATTTTTTCCTCCGCTTTGCTTTTTGGGTGATTCGGGGTACATTCTAATCTTAATGTGCCTTTTTGATATACCCCGAATTAATGACATAACACACGAATCAATAAAATTCTATTTTTGATCGGCGGTTTTCTTATCGATCGTTTTTCAGTTTTTCCACCATATCCAGTCGTTCCCAGGGCAGATCCAGATCTGGGCGACCAAAATGACCATAGGCGGCGGTTTGTTTATAGATTGGCGCTCGCAAACCTAGGTTTTTAATAATCGCTGCCGGTCTTAAATCAAAATGTTTTTGAATCAAGGCAATAATTCGGTCGTCTTCAATTTTTCCGGTACCAAAGGTATCAACATATATTGACACCGGTTTTGCCACCCCAATGGCATAAGCCAATTCCACTTCACATTTGTCGGCCAGACCAGCAGCGACAATATTTTTAGCCACGTGTCGGGCGGCATAGGCTCCAGAGCGATCCACCTTTGTGGGATCTTTCCCGGAAAACGCCCCGCCACCATGGCGACCATAACCACCATAGGTATCGACAATGATCTTTCGACCGGTTAATCCACAGTCTCCCTGAGGTCCGCCGATAACAAAACGGCCGGTGGGGTTAATGAAATATTTGGTTTCGGCATCCAATAATAGAGGATCAATGACCGCTTTAATCACTTTTTCGATCATATCTTTTTCAATGGTTTCTGATGAAACATCAGCGCTGTGCTGGGTCGAAATAACCACTGTATCAATTCGGGTCGGGACGCCGTCATTGTATTCCACCGTTACCTGGGTTTTCCCATCTGGGCGGAGGTAATCCACAAGATTCTCTTTGCGGATATCGGTGAGTCGTTTGGCCAGCTGATGCGCCAAAGAGATTGGCAACGGCATCAGTTCCGGGGTTTCATTGCAGGCAAAGCCAAACATCATCCCCTGATCTCCAGCACCAGTAGCCAAATCAACCTCACTGGCTTCACCTTTTCGGGATTCCAATCCCTCGTCCACGCCCATAGCAATATCAGCAGATTGTTCATCGATGGCTGTGATAACTGAACAGGTATCGCAGTCAAATCCATATTTTGCACGGTCGTAACCAATTTCGCGGACGGTATTTCTGACCAGTTTAGGAATATCCACATAGCAAGAAGTGGTGATCTCACCGGCAACCAGTACCAAGCCAGTTGTCACCAACGTTTCACACGCCACCCGAGCCATCGGATCCTGCTCAAAAATTGCATCCAGAACAGCATCAGAAATCTGATCACAAATCTTATCGGGATGGCCCTCTGTTACCGACTCTGAGGTAAATAATTTTTTCATTTTGTTCTCCTTTTTTATTCTGTAATGTCTATTTACCTGATACTTAAATCACGAAAAAAGCCTCGTCTGATGACGAGGCTAATGTTCACATTAAATCCCATCATTGCGAAAATATCGCAGGTATTGGCACCATGCACATGCTGGTTGCCGGGTTTCATCGGGCCTGTCCCTCCACCTCTCTGAATAGGTAAATATTCAATTACTTTTTTTTAAATCATACACATCATTATTTTCTTTGTCAAGCATTTTATTACTGACTAAAGTTTTGGCAAGGATAACCTCAGCTTAATTTGATGAGCAAATCAAGCTATCGCTACAAGACTTCACAGCCACAATCAGTGATCACCACATCATCCTCAATCCGAATCCCAAGACCCCGTTTTTCCAGATAAAGCCCCGGCTCCACGGTCATGACCATGCCTGGTGCCAGGATCAGATCTCCGGCTGGTCGAACATCGTGGGTGTCCAAACCCAACGGATGACCGATTCCGTGATAATAAAACTCCGTGATATCATTGTTTTCAGGAACAAAACCGGCGCGGCAACATTTTTCCAGGAACAGCTCTTTGGTCAGATTCTGCAGTTCTTTAAGCACAGCCCCCGGTCGATAGGCTGTGAACATTTCCTGTTGAACCGCATTGACAATTCCGTAGAGTTTTTCCTGATCCATTGTCATTTCTCCATTCACTGCAAAGGTACGGCTGATGTCACCACAGTAGCCGTCGACCCGGGCCCCCAGATCCAGAAGCACCAGCTCACCGGCTTTTAAGGCACAGCGATTGGACACATAATGCAAAACGGTGGCATTCTTTCCTGTCGCAACGATGGTTTCAAAGGCCAATCCCTCGGTTCCAGCTTTTTTGACAAAATACTCAAAAAAAGCTGCCAATTCATATTCGTAGGTGCCCGGTTTAATCAAAGCCTGCATCTCTGTGATGGCCGCTTTGGTAACCGCATTGGCTCTGCCAATCGCACTGATTTCTTCCGGCGTTTTAATCAGTCGCATTGCTGCCAAAATCGGATGCAAATCCCTTATTTCACACTGCTTCAACGTTTTTTTGAGCTCTTCATCTTCGGTTTTAAAGCTTTGATGTTGGGGTGATTTAAAATCAAAATACAAAATCTGACTGGATGATGTCAGACCAATCACCCGGGGTAGCTCTTTGATATAAAAGACTTCATTAATACCCGAAACCGCTTTTGCTGCTTCACAAGTAATCTTCTTACCCACCCACTTTTCTTTCAGTGGATCCGCTTCTTCAATAAAGAGCTTCCAGGACAAATCACCGTGATGATCTTTGATCGCTACCAGAACCACCTCCGGCTCACGAATCCCAGTTAAATAATAAAAATTATTATTGGCAAAAAAAGGATAGCTGGCGTCCTCGGTCATTGCGATTTCCCGACCAGAAAATAGGATTGCCAAGCTATTATTTTCCAGCTGTTCTGCCATCTTTCTTCTGTTTTCTAGATAAAAATTCTGCGATAGTGCCATTACTACTCCTGTTTTCTAAAATAAAGACAGCCCACCGGCAACCAATGCCGTAACAATAATTCCTGCCGTAGCCGATCCCAAAGTAACTGAAATCATACTATGTTTAAAATCCAGTCCGATTAGCGAAGCTGCCAGACACCCTGTCCAAACCCCGGTTCCCGGTAAGGGAATGGCAACAAAAATAAACAAACCCCAAAACTCATACTGCGTCAGTTTATCTGATTTTTTCATTCCTTTGGCAATAATCCAACTGGCCATCTTCCCGAATATTTTAGTACCTGACATCCATTTAAGGATAGCTGGGATAAACATCAAAATAAATGGCGCCGGGATAATGCTCCCCAGAACCCCCAATAGATAGGCCTGTAGATACGACATATCATAAGCTAAAATTGCCAGGGGAATGGCCCCGCGCAGTTCAACAACCGGAATGGCTGAAATAACGATGATCTCCAGCCAATCCGGCAAAAATGCCAAAAAATTAATAATTGCCTGTTGCATATAAACAAATCTCCTTTTAATCTCTCCGGTTAAGTGTTAGAATGACTATAGAATGCCATTAAGTCTATATTGTACCTTTTATGAATGATTTTGACAAGCTTCGGTTAAGGAACACTTACTTCGGCATCATGATAAACACAGGAGCACTCAATGAAAAAAATTCTTGGCCCCCTACGTCGGGGGGTTGAAAAATATCAAATGATTAAGCCCGGTGACCGCGTTGCTGTCGGTTTGTCCGGTGGTAAAGATAGTACCGCACTATTGGTCGCCATGAAGCGCTTTCAGTACTTTTCGCCAGTCCCTTTTGAACTGGAAGGAATTACCCTCGACATGGGCTTTGGGGGCATGGATCTGACTCCATTGATTGATTTATGTGCCCGCCTGGATATCCCTTATACCATCAAAAAAACTTCCATTGGACCAATCGTTTTTGAAGAACGACAGGAAAAAAATCCCTGTTCACTCTGCGCCCGGATGAAACGAGGTGCCCTCCACGATCTGGCGATTGAGCGGGGTTGTCGTACCATTGCCCTGGGTCACCATGCCGACGATGCGATTGAGACTTTTTTTCTTAGTCTGTTTTATGAAGGACGAATTAACACCTTCTCACCGGTAACCTATCTGGATCGAAAAGACATCACCCTGATCCGACCCTTAATTTTTGTTAAGGAACGAGATATTATCGGCGATCCGGAAATCAAAACTCTACCGGTCATCCCGAGCACCTGTCCTGCCGATGGCCATACGAAACGGGAAGACATCAAAATGATGATTAAAAATCTCCGCAAAACCATTCCGGATCTGGATGACCGGGTGTTAGGCGCCATCCAAAATAAGGAACAGTTGAACTTGTGGTTTTAATCTCTAATTAATAACTCAACTTTCCCAGCTCTAAAAATCAGCTGAGACTTTACAACAACACAATCTGCAGCTTCTAAAAAATGGAAGTTGACAGAAAAATGCACCCAACGTCTGATATAATGTAGATGCAAACCAAACAAAAATCAGACAGGAAAGGTGCATACCACTATGATAAACCAAAACAACCCATCTGAACAGACAAAAATTGCATTTTTAAAAGCTTTTAAGACATTGAAACTGGCGGGGTTACTCAGAGATTCCGGGATCCGCAAAGCACAAGGGATAAAAGTATCCGAAGTTTTCGAATTACTGTTACTCCTTGCGTTTCAGGGAAAAAATCTGTATCGCTACCTGGATTCAAAATATCAGGAAACAGCGGCATCCAAAAATACTTACTATCGTTTTTTGAATACCGCAACTTACAACTGGCGGCGGTTTCTGACCTCGCTGTCTGCTAAAGTCATTTCGTCATTCAGCCGGTTGACTCGTCCGGATCGGATTAAGGTTTTTGTTCTCGATGATTCGGTCCTCAGCCGAAACCGGAGTAAGCATGTCGAATTGCTGGCAAATCTCTATGATCACGCCAATCATCGTTTTATCAAAGGCTTTACCATGCTGGCGCTTGGCTGGACCGATGGTTACAGTTTTGTGCCCACCGATTTTGCGATGATGTCATCGGCCAGCCCCAAAAATCGGATACAGGAAGTTTCAGAAGCAATTGACAAACGCACCAGTGGTTACAAACGCCGTAGTGAAGCCGTGAAAAAGAAAACCGATGTTGCCGTTCAAATGATCAGAAATGCGCTAAAGCAAGGTATTCAGGCAGAGTATGTCTTAATGGATACCTGGTTTACCCATGAACCGATGATTCGTGCCATTCTTGATGAGGGACTGGATGTTATTGGGATGGTCAAGCAGTTAAAACAACGTTATCACTACAAAGAAGGGGTTTATACCCTTCAAGAGTTGCGCAAACTCCTACCAGAACATACGCCCGGAAACCAGTTTGGATCCATCATTGTAAAAACGAAAAATGGGATCCCGGTTAAACTGGTTTTCGTCAGAAACCGCAATAATAAAAGAGATTGGCTGACGGTACTCAGTACTGATTTATCGCTCTCAGACGAAGAAATCATCCGCATTTACGGCAACCGGTGGGCAATAGAAGTCTTCTTCAAATCCACCAAGTCCCTGATGAAGCTTGGCACCGAATTTCAGGGGCGAAGCTATGACATGATGATCAGCCACACCACCATTGTTTTTACCCGATACATCCTGCTGGAATGGCTTCGCAGAAACGAAAATGATGATAAAACCTTGTGCGAATTATTCTTCAGGCTTTGTGATGACATCCAGGATATGGTACTCTCAACCGCTCTTCAAAGTTTGATGAGCTTATTTGTTGAACAATTAAATTCGGTAGGCGCTAGAAAGTCTACACTGTTAAAAAATCAACTCCAGCAATGGATTGACTCTCAGGCCTCTTTTATAAAGGCTTTGTTCGGTCAATTAAGCTGGGAAAGTTGAGTTAATAATATTTTATTATAGTAACAAAAGAAAGTAGGTATAAAAATGAATGAAAAAATTCTCGTTGTCGATGATGAAGCATCGATTGTTGATTTAATAAAATTGGAACTGGAATTTGAAGGTTATCAGGTGGAAACTGCCAGCGACGGTGTGGAAGCCGTCGAAAAAGCACTGGCGATTCACCCCGATCTGATTGTACTGGATATCATGCTGCCCAAGAAAAACGGTTATGATGTCTGTCGGGAACTCTCCCCCCAGCTCGGTGTTCCGATTATCCTTTTAACCGCTAAAACTGATATTATTGATAAGGTTTTGGGACTGGAACTGGGTGCAGATGATTATCTGACCAAACCTTTTGACAATCGAGAGCTGTTAGCCCGGATCAAAGCCCATCTGCGTCGTTCAAATATTACCATTGAGCCCCAAAAACAAGAATCACTCCTTAAAAATGGTGATTTGAGCATTTATGCCGATGAGCGAATGGTCATGCTGGATGGCAAAGAAATTCATCTTACTCCCAAAGAGTTTGAGTTACTCTTTTTGCTGGCCTCCAATCTGGAACAGGTTTTCCCCCGAGATACCCTACTGGAAAAAATATGGGGATATGATTATTATGGCGATACCCGAACCGTTGATATGCACGTTCAGCGCATCCGCCGTAAAATTGACACCCAGGGCAATAAATACATCCAAACTGTTTTTGGAATTGGATATAAAATGAGGAAACTTTAATGCAACTAAGCTATCGGGTTCGAATGATCTTATACAACATTCTGCTTTTTGCTTTTGCATTTTTAATTGTTGTATTTTGCGTTTTTCAGGGAACCTCCTATTACTACATCAATCAAACAAAAGATGACTTACAAAAAACAGCCCAGGACTCCACCTTGTTTATCAGCCAGGAATTAAAAAACATTCAAAGCTCTGACCCTCTAAAAAACCGGTTTATCGGCAATAGTCTGTATCTCTCTAAAAGCATTTCTGAAAAAGAAAACCATCGGGTTCTGCTGTTTGACACAGAGGGCAATCGCATTGCGGACTCCGTCGATGAGACGACCATCAATAATATCCTTAACACCGAACTTGAGCTGTCGTTGGCTGAGAATGCCCCGGTATTTACCCTCAAATCGATTAATGATGCCAGTATGGCTTATTTTACCGCCCCAATTACCATTGATAATAGCATTGTGGGATACATTGGTTTTGTATATTCGATGCATGAAATGGATACTTTTTTGCATGTTGCCGGGATCCTTTTTGCGATCGGCGGACTGATTGGTCTGTTGGTTCTAATTTTTGTCACCATGTCATTCTCGAAACACTTTTTTCAACCGATCAAAGATCTGACGAAGATCTCCAAAGAAATCAATCATGGCAATTATAATTTGACGATTTATTATAAGCACACCGATGAAATCGGCGATCTGACCCAGGCCTTTAATGACATGGTTACCAATATCAACAATGTCATCCTGCAGCTGGAATCGGAGCGAAAACGTCTGGCCGGAGTTTTGGCATCGATTGATGACGGGCTCTTGGCCATCGATAAGAATGGCAATATAATCACCTCAAACAGTTACATTAAAACGTATTTCAATGTCAGCAATCCCAAAACGATTTATGACTTTCAATATCAGTCATTTTTGCGGGATATCTTTGACAGCCTTAAGAACGGCAAGGATCATATTTCTGAAGAAATTGACTGCAACAACCGGAATCTTTTGCTCATTGGCAGTCCCATCCGGGAAAAAGGTTTTGAAGAAAACTATATGATTATTATCCGTAACATGACCGCTGCCCGGCATATTCAGGAAGAACAGCGAAAATTCATCAGCAGTGTTTCCCATGAGTTACGCACCCCACTAACGACGATTATTGGCTATACGGATATGCTTACCCGTCGACAGGTGGCAGATCCGGAAATTATCAACCGCTCGCTGAATACCATCAACCGTGAAGGGCACCGATTGTTGCGCTTGGTTGATAATTTATTAAATGTGAATAAATTTGATAAAGCCGAGTTTGATTTTAAGAAAACGAATCTAAACATCGTTTTGCTGCTTTCCGATGTCGTCGAACAAATGCAGATTAAAGCCAGCCAGTCCGACGTTGAAATTAACTATGTGTCTGACGAACTTCCAGAAATTTTGGGAGATTATGACCGGCTTCAGCAGGTCTTTATCAATATTATTCATAACGCCATCAAGTACTCAAACCGTGGTGATATCATTGATGTTGTATCTGCCATCGAAGATAATCACATCGTGGTGTCCATCCGGGATTATGGTCCGGGGATTTCAGAAATCGAACAAAAGCGCATTTTCAATGCTTTTTATCGGGTTGAAGAAGATCGCTCCCGAGGTACTGATGAAGGCGGTTCCGGATTGGGCCTCTATATTGTCAAGCAGATTGTCGAAAAACACGAGGGGAAAATCGACATCGTCAGTCAGGTTGGCGAAGGTACCAATATTATTGTCACCCTTCCCATTCTATCGGTTTTAATTTATGGAGGTGATCAAGATGAAAAAAACGCAAAATAAACTATGCTTTTTTGCTCTCATCCTCTTAATTCTGATCACCAGCAGCGGCTGCCAGAACCTCTTTATTCCCACTAACGTTCCGGTTGTTTTGCGCAATGATCCGGTCTCCAGTAAGCCATCCCCCCAGCAAATCAGCATTCAATCCTATACGATGGCGTCTCCCGGAGTGGTTCAGGACATCACCAATAGTGGCAACAATCTGGTTCTTTTCACCTTTGGTACGACCTACAACATCAACACCTATAACACCGAAACCATGCAGTTGTCGGCTTTTGTCAATTCTGATAAAAAAGCCTTGAGTGCCCTTTATGATACCTTTGATACTGGTATCTATTATGCCGAAAAGCTGATTGATCCGCTTACTGGCAATGTTGGCAGCCAGATTATCTGGTCAGATGTCAATCAAAATACCACCCGGGTTATTTCCCTGCCCGAAGAAAACGTCATTCAACAGTTCGGCATTGGCGATTCCGGCCAGGTAGTCTATGCCAACAACAACAATCAAATTGTTGTGGCCGACAGCGAGGGAAATCGACAGGTTTACAGTGTCCTAAATAACTATACTATTTTGGCTGTTGACTTCATCAGTCAGGAAAAAGGTTTTATCTTTATTGCCACCGATCCCCAAAACGAAGAGCGAACCAATTTATATTACACCAAAATGAAAGATGGATCAAACGAACTGGCTTCAACAATGATTGCCGAGAATGTGAGCAGTTTTGATATAAACGATTTAACCAATCAGGTTGTCTTTATTAAAAACAGCGGTGATGCCCAAAGTATTCGCACCTGGAACACCAGTGCCAGTACCGCAACCAGCATTGCTACTGGTAGTTACAAATCAGCCCGGTTCACACCGAATGGGGAACGGATTGTCTTTACCCAAACAACGCCAAATTCCGATTCCCAACTAAAATCAATCTGGATTATGGATGCTAATGGTAAAAATCCGCTCCAACTCACCGCCCCACTGAATATCAATTCTGAGATTATCTGTCATCCCTACAAATCGGTACTTTTTTTCTCAGTCGAAAAAAGCTCTGACAGTATCAGTTCTGCTGATGAACATACCCTATCGCAAACCTATCAGCTCACTTACAAAATTGACTGAAGCGAACTTGTTCCACCAAAAAGCGACCATATTTAAGATACGGTCGCTTTTTGCGCTTTATTATCCGGTTAATTACATCATTTGAACCCGCCCCTGATAGACAACCCCACGTTTGGGATCAACTGAGATCAGCTTACCATGTTCCAGAATCTCCAAGGCTTTAACAACATTTACAATAACCGGAATATCATAATGAAGTCCGGCAATGGCCCCTTCTGAACTGAGTCCGCCTTCTTCCGTAATAATTGCTGAAGCCAGTGGCAAGACCTGGCTCACCTCTGGTGTCAGGTTTTTTACCACTAAAATATCACCTTCCTGGAAATCATCCAAATTAGCCGCAGTAATAAGCTTGGCATGGCCAGTCACAGGTTTTTTGCCAATACCCACCCCATTGATAATCGCATTTCCAACGGTATGAACTTTGATCATATTGGTATTTCCCTGAACGCCCAGCGGGACACCGGCGGCGACTACTGCCAGATCACCAAATTTGACATAACCCTGTTCGACAGCTTTTTTGACCACGTCCATAATCATTGTATCCGTGTCGCCAAACTCTGGCGTATAAATACAATTGACTCCCCAAACCAGGGCTAACCGACGGACGGTTGTTACCTTATCGGTTACCGCCAGAATGCCGCAATCCGGGCGGTATTTAGAAATCATCCGGGCGGTGTGTCCTGACGATGTTGCCGCAATAATGGTTTGAGCATCCAACTGTTCAGCAATCTGGCAGGCCCCTTCGCTAACGGCATTGGTAATGGTCAGCTCGCCATGATCAGGTTTTTTCCGACGGGCATACTCCTCTGAATCTTCGCTTTTTACGACAATATTATACATCGTCTTGACAGACTCAACCGGATAGGAGCCAGCTGCGGTTTCACCAGATAACATCACAGCATCGGTTCCATCAAATACCGCATTGGCCACATCACCAACTTCAGCCCGGGTGGGTCTGGGGTTACGCATCATTGAATCCAGCATCTGCGTGGCCGTAATAACCGGTTTGCCCAGTAAATTACATTTTCTGATAATCGTTTTTTGAACCAAAGGAACATCTTCCGCAGGAATTTCTACCCCTAAATCCCCTCTGGCGACCATGATCCCATCTGAAACATTTAGTATCCGGTCAATGTTCTCAACACCTTCCTGATTTTCAATTTTAGAAATAATGTCAATACGGTCGCCGCCATTACGTTCCAGAACTTTTCTAATTTCCAGTACATCATGAGGCTTTCTGACAAAGGATGCCGCCACGTAATCAACCTTCTGCTGGATGCCAAAAATAATATCACTGCGGTCTTTTTCAGTCAGTGCTGGCAATTCAATGCTCATCCCTGGCAGGTTAATACTCTTTTTACTGCCCAGGGTTCCACCGTTTAAGACGCTGCAAACCATCTCCGTGTCAAAAACATCGTCGACTTCCAGCTGAATTAAACCATCGTCAATCAGAATTCGACATCCCGGTGAGACTTCATTGGGAAGATTTTCATGGGAAATGCTGAATCGCTTTGCATCGCCCGAAATTATTTCAGTCGTTAACGTTACCTTTTCTCCAGCCACCAATTCCACTTTTCCAGCACTTAGTTCTCCGGTTCGGATTTCCGGGCCTTTGGTATCCAACATAATCGCCACCGGGATTCCCAGCTCTTTTCGCACTTCTTTAATCCGCGAAATTCTGGCAGCATGTTCTTCATGGCTACCATGAGAAAAATTCAACCGTGCCACGTTCATTCCATTGAGAATAAGTTCTCGTAGTATTTCCTTTGTATCTGCTGCTGGTCCTAACGTGCAGACAATCTTAGTTTTTTTCATTTTCTACCTCTTTTCATATTTAATCTGTATTATAAAATAACGGATGAGGCCGTTAAGTCTCTACCAACATCGTTATTGGTTTTTGTTGCGATCTTTGATTTACCTATTTTAAACTAATTTCAACGGAGATGAGCCGGTCACCATATACAGTGGTGCCGATTTTTCCTGATTCATTTTAAATGGATAATACCGAGGCCATATCGTAAATATCCTGACGGAAGATTTTTGGCATTTGCAGTGCTTCCTCAATGGGAATGCCCAGATACGACCCACAGCGCTGCGCCATCACCGTTCCAGTTTCTTTTTTGACAATACTTAACACCGCATTATATCCCATAAAGCTGGCCAGATTCCGATCCATATTGGAGGGTGAGCCACCTCTCTGGATATAACCCAAATTGGTGCCCTTGGTTGTGACCTGGGTTTTCTCTTCGATCTTGACGCAATAATCCCGGTAATTACCGCACCCCTCTGCAAGCATCACAATACTATGAAGTTTGCCCCGGTCTTTACCCTGGAGCAGACGCAGGCAGATAGCATCCAGATCGGTTTCAACCTCCGGCAAGATCAAGGCTTCTGCACCTCCTGATAATCCAGCAAACAGGGCGATATCGCCACATTTTCGCCCCATTACCTGAACCACATTAATGCGGTTGTGCGAATAGGTGGTATCTCTGATCTTACTGATGGCATCAAGAGCGGTTGTCACTGCAGTATCAAATCCAATGGTATAATCAGTAAAGCCCAGATCATTATCAATGGTACCGGGAATTCCCACCACACTCGCCCCCAGTTTCTGAAGCGCCAAAGCACCATTCATACTGCCATCACCACCGATAACAATCAGGTGCTCAATCCCATACTCCTCGAGCACGTTGGCGCTTTGCCGCACCCCGGCATCCGTTGCAAAAAACTCACTTCGGGATGTTCGTAATACAGTTCCACCCCGCTGCAGAATATCAGCCACCGAGTAAACACTAAGGGGTGTAATGTCCCCTTCGAGTAATCCTGAATAGCCCCGATTAATTCCGTACACTTCTATTTTATTATAAATTGCTGTCCGCACAATGGCTCGAATACAGGCATTCATTCCGGGTGCATCGCCTCCACTGGTTAAAACTCCAATTCTCATTTTACTTTACCTCCACATTTTTTATTCCTAAAATTTGGCCTAATTCTGTGATCAGTTTTTCTTCAGGAGTAACCCATAAATCTTTATTGGCTCCAAAATGTTTATTTTCGTTTTTCAGATATAACACCACCGGCACCGGCCCCGGATACCTAATTAGAATCGATTTAACTGAATTTATCAAGGTCTTTTCTGTTAAATCCCCTAAACTCAAAATCAGTTTTTGTCGGTTCTGCACGCCGCCATTAGTGGTATAGGTAGCGGTTTTTTCTTTTACTTCAAGGTTCTCTCTGTTTTTAGGAGGCTCGCCGATGGGATAGATTTGCGCCGCAATCACCGAGGTTCGAGCTTCCTCATTGTAATTGATCCGGCCCTTGATCACGACCGGCTGATCAGGTTTTAAATAGCGACGATATTCATCATAGGTTTTGGGAAAAACCACTACCTCGATCCGTCCATACAAGTCTTCCAGGGTTATAAACGCCATCATCTGACCTTTTTTTGTCATCATGGTTTTTAATTCCACAATTAACCCGCCAATACTGACCTGTTGTCCATCCCTGATCCCAGCATCTTTTAAATCCTGATAACTGTCAACCAGATTGGAAAACAAGCTGACTGTTTTTTTGAGGACATCCTCATATTTCTCCAGTGGATGGCCGGTAACGTAGAGACCTAAAACCTCCTTTTCCATTGCCAGCCGTTCCTCTTTGGAAAACGGCTGTTTTTGCGGGAAGTGGTCTTCTTTCAAGTTCGTCAGTTCTTTTGAACCGCCCAGTCCAGCCAAATCCAACAGAGACATCTGCCCGGAGATCCGGTCTTTCTTTTCCCGCTGTACCTGATCAACAATCAGTTCAGCCGTAGCCAGCATCTGTGCCCGGCTACTGCCGATCGCATCAAATGCACCACCTTTGATAAGACTTTCGATACTCCGCTTATTAAGGGATTTGAGATCCACCCGTTCACAAAAATCCCGGAGATTCTGAAAATCCCCTTTCGCTTTTCGAGCTTCAATGATAGCGGCGATGGCGTTTTTCCCCAGACCTTTAACCGCTCCCAATCCAAAACAGATGGAATTGCTGGAAACACTGAATTTCTCATAGCTGGCATTAATACTGGGTGGTAATACATGAATACCCATTTTTCGGCAATCTTCAATATATTTTGCCACTTTTTTCTCATCATCCATAATGCTGGACATTAACGCCGCCATAAACTCTGTGGGATAATAACACTTCAGCCAGGCCGTCTGGTAGGCAATCACTGCATAGGCCGCAGCATGGGATTTATTAAAGGCGTATTTGGCAAAATCTTTCATCTCTTCAAATATTTTTTTAGCAGCCGTTTCGGAAACGCCACGTCGAATAGCACCATCGATGACAACTTTTCCTGTTTCATCCACCTCACCATGGATAAATACCTGACCCTCAGCCTCCATCACACTGCTCTTTTTCTTGGACATGGCCCGCCTGACCAGATCACTTCGTCCCATTGAAAAGCCAGCCACGTCCCGAAAAATCTGCATGACCTGTTCCTGATAAACCATGCACCCATAGGTTACGTTTAAGATTTTTTCAAGGATGGGATGGTCATAGGTTATCTGCGATGGATTTTTTTTATTCTCAATGTAGCGGGGAATCTGATCCATGGGGCCAGGTCGATACAGTGAAATTCCGGCGATAATATCTTCAAAGCTACCGGGCTGAAGATCCTTAATAAACTGCTGCATGCCCCGGCTCTCCAGCTGAAAAACACCCAGGGTATCCCCTTTTGAGAGCATTTCATAGACCTTGGCATCATCCATTTCCAGACTGTCCAGATCCAGCCGCTTGCTGATGCTATGTTCAATATTTTCCAGGGCATCCCGGATCACCGTCAAGGTGCGCAAACCCAGGAAATCCATTTTCAACAGGCCCAGGTCTTCCAAAAGACCCATCGGAAACTGGGTTGTGATCACATCATTGTTGCGAAACAGCGGAATGTACTCCACCAGTGGCAAATCAGAGATGACCACTCCGGCTGCATGGGTGGAGGCATGTCGGGATAAGCCTTCTATGGATTGAGCCGTTTTTACCAGTTTGGCAATATCCGCATCGCCCTCTTCCATCTTTTTAAGTTCAGGATTTTCCATCAACGCTTCTGCAATGGTAATATTCACCCCGGGATGAATGGGTATTTCTTTAGCCACCCGATCGACCAGATTATAGGGCATATCCAATGCTCGACCAACATCCCGAAGAGCCCCCCGGGCTGCCATGGTTCCAAAGGTTATAATCTGTGCGACCCGATCTTCGCCGTACTTGTTGACGACATAATCGATGACTTCCTGTCGTCGTTCATAACAAAAATCCACATCAATATCTGGCATCGTTACCCGCTCCGGGTTTAAAAAACGTTCAAACAGCAATTGGTATTTAATCGGATCGATGGTCGTTATCCCCAGGCTGTAGGCAACCAGACTACCGGCGGCACTTCCCCGTCCCGGTCCAACCATAATCTGGTTATCTTTGGCATACTTGATAAAATCCCAAACGATCAGAAAATAATCATCAAAGCCCATATTATGAATGGTTTTTAATTCAAAAACCAGACGATCCAGTAACTCGTCAGTCAGCTCTGCGTATTTCTTTGACAGCCCTGTCATGCAGAGTTCTTTTAAATAGTTTTCTGCGGTTTTTCCGGGAGGTAATTCAAATTGGGGTAGATGGGTTTTTTCCAAATCAAAACTGACCTGACAACGTCTGGCAATCCGGTTGGAATTTTCAATAGCTTCCGGCATGTCCGAAAAGAGCTTGCTCATTTCTTCCGGACTCTTTAAATAGAACTCGTTGTTGGGAAAACGCATTCTTTTTTCTTCGGAAACAGTCGCAGCAGTTTGAATACATAGAAGAATGTCATGGTTTTCACTGTCTTCTTTACGAACATAATGGACATCATTGGTGGCAACCAGAGGAATGCTCAATTTTTTCGACAATTGAATCAACCGTTCATTAATTAGCGCTTCTTCCCGGAGCCGATGATCCTGAACCTCTAGAAAGAAATGATCCTTACCAAAAATATTCTGGTAAAGCAGACAGCGCGCTTCAGCGCCAGCCAAGTCGTTGTTTAAAAGCATTTGAGGGATTTCACCGGCAATACAGGCGGACAGGCAAATAATCCCCTCGCTGTGATCCCGCAAACACTCATGATCCACTCTAGGTTTATAATAAAATCCATCAACGAATCCTTTTGAGACAATCTTCATGAGATTTTTATACCCCAGATTGTTCTCTGCTAACAGAATAAGATGCGCCCGTTCCTTGTCATAGGCCGGATCTTTTTTTTCAAGACCTCTGGGTGCTACGTAAACTTCACATCCGATTACCGGATGAACTTTTTCAGCAAGGCAGGCCTTGTAAAAATCGATGGCACCAAACAGCACCCCGTGATCGGTTAGTGCTATACTATCCATGCCGCTTTGGGCAACTGCTTTAACAAGCTCATTGATTCGACCGAAGCCATCGAGTAAACTATATTCACTATGTACATGAAGATGTGTAAATTGTTTTTCCATCTTTTTTTCCACTCTACTGTTCAAATTAAGTTTCATATTTTTTTAACTATTTCCGATTTCTTTAGATTTTATTATAGCATAGATTCTTAAAAATAAATAGACATTTTGTCCCGGTCGGATGATATTGATCCCAGCTTGCCTTATCTTATATCTTTCCTACATTATATACTATTTTTAAGCGATTATTAAATTTCATTTGAAATGATTAGTGATAATCATCATTTTATTTGTTATTTATTTAACATTATTTTTTTACCGGTAATCCTTTACATTATTTCTGAGTTATGTTATTATGTGTTCGTAAATAATTTTACGATTGTTTGCGAAGTGATTTAATAATTTCATATATTGGCAGGAGTTATGGAGGGCCGTACTTTCGTTTTTACATTAAGAGAATATGTAAATCTGTTAGTATGTGCTTTTTTTGTTTGCTTCTATATCCTTTCCTTATGGTTTCGTTATGTTTCTCAAACATAATTAAATAAATAATTAAATAAATAGGGGGTTATACTTATGAAAAAGTATATCTTATCACTGGATGCAGGAACCACGAGTTCAAGAGCGATTTTATTTAACCATGACAGCGAAATCGTTAGTGTTGCACAAAAAGAATTTACTCAAATCTATCCAAAAGCCGGTTGGGTTGAACATGACGCCATGGAAATTTGGGCTACCCAAAGTGGTGTTGTTACTGAAGCAATGTCAAAAATTGGCGCAACCGCTGAAGAGATTGCTGCTATCGGTATCACAAACCAACGTGAAACAACTGTTGTTTGGGACAGAAAAACTGGCGAACCTATTTATAATGCCATTGTTTGGCAATGCCGTCGTACTGCATCTTTCTGTGATGAATTAAAAGCCCGTGGTCTGGAAGACTACGTTCGTGAAAACACCGGTCTTGTAATCGATGCATACTTCTCCGGAACAAAAATCAACTGGATTTTAAATAACGTTCCTGGTGCTCGTGAAAGAGCAGAAAAAGGCGAACTGGCTTTCGGTACTATTGATACCTGGTTAATCTGGAAATTAACTGATGGTAAGGTACATGTAACTGATTATTCAAATGCTTCCCGTACCATGGCATTTAATATTAAAACCCTCAAATGGGATGAAAAAATGTTAAAAGAGCTGGATATCCCTGCTTCTATGTTACCAGAAGTTCGTCCATCCTCTGATGTTTATGGCACAACTTCTCTTTATGGCACTGAAATTCCAATTGCTGGTGCTGCTGGTGACCAACAGGCTGCCCTTTTCGGACAAGCTTGCTTCGAACCTGGTATGGCTAAAAACACTTATGGAACCGGTTGCTTTATGCTGATGAACACAGGTGACAAACCGGTTAAATCTAACAGTGGTTTGGTTACTACCATTGCCTGGGGCCTGGATGGTGAAGTCGATTACGCCTTAGAAGGTTCAATCTTCGTTGCTGGTGCGGCCATCCAATGGTTAAGAGATGAAGTTCGACTGGTTGATTCTTCACCAGACAGCGAATTCTATTGTAATAAAGTTGCTGATACTAATGGCGTTTACATGGTTCCTGCATTCGTAGGACTAGGCGCTCCACATTGGGATATGTATGCCCGTGGTGCAATTCTGGGATTAACCCGTGGTGCCAATAAATCACATTTAATCCGAGCAACGGTTGAATCTTTAGCTTATCAGACAAAAGATGTTCTGGATGCTATGGAAAAAGACTCTAATATTAAATTGGCGGCATTAAAAGTAGATGGTGGCGCTTGCGCTAACGATTTCTTAATGCAATTCCAGGCTGATATCTTAGGCGTTCCTGTTGATCGTCCTTCGATCGTAGAAACAACCGCTATGGGTGCTGCTTACCTGGCTGGTCTGGCTGTTAAATTCTGGGATGGTAAAGCTGATGTAACCAACGCTTGGAAACTTGACCGTTCATTCAAACCTGCGATGGATGCCGATGTTCGTGCAAAATTATATGCTGGCTGGTTAAAAGCTGTAGAATGCTCTAAAGGCTGGGAAGACGCAGAATAATCTGTTGTCCCTAAAGAAATATTTGTAACATCAATTGTTGGGGTGTTTTTGACACCCCAACAATTCAGATTTTTCTCTTTCCTATTTTTGTGATTGTGTTATAATGAATTTACAAATACAATCCGACCGGGAGGAGTTTTATGTCGACGAGAAAATGTCTTCTCATGTTTCAGAACAACCCCATCATTGTCGCCGTTCGTAATCCTAAAGATATTTACGATGCCATCCATTCAAAATCACAAATCATCTTTCTGCTGACTGGCAACGTATATAATTTGAAAAAGATGGTGGAACTTTGTATCAAAGCCGATAAATATGTGTTTACCCATCTGGATCTGATTAAAGGTTATTCACAGGATAATTATTTTATTAAATATCTAAAAGATGAGATCAAGCCAACAGGGATTATTACCACTAAAAACAATATTATCACTCGGGCCAAACAGGAAGGTCTGATGACGGTTCAGCGTCTATTTCTATTGGATTCTTCAGCCATGGATATTTCAATCAATTCGGCCAAGAAAATTAAGCCCGATGCCATCGAAATTCTGCCTGGCCTGGTTCCAAAGCTGATCACAGCCGTTAAGAAAGAGGTCGATATTCCAATAGTTACCGGGGGATTCATCGAGACAGAGGAAGAAGTTCGTTCTTGTCTAGCTGCTGGTGCATTATCTGCCAGCACATCACACAAGCCATTGTGGGATAAAATAGAGCTTATTCGGGAAGAGCAACGATTGCTACACAAGGAATAAGTAAAAATAAAATACAAGGCAACGGAGAGCCATACTGTTTTCTTAAATGAATCCTTATTTAAGAAAATTGTATGGCTTTTAATTTTTTATAGTTCTTAGGAGGAATATATTATGTATGATATCGCCATTATTGGAGCTGGTATTGCCGGTTCCTACATTGCTCGGGAATTAACCCGATACAAACTGGACATCGTTTTACTGGACGGAGAAAATGATGTTGGAAATCAGATTACCATGGCCAATTCTGCCATTGTCCATGCAGGCTTTGATGCACCTGCTTCAAAATTAAAGGGAAAATTCAATGCTCCCGGAAACATCATGTATGAAAAAGTCTGCGAAGATCTGGATGTTCCCTTTAAACGTTGCGGCTCCCTGGTTGTTGCCCACAATGAATATGAGATGGCAACCATTCAGGAACTGTATCAGAATGGTCTGAAGAATGGTGTTCCCGGACTCCAGATTTTATTCAAAGATGAAGTCCATGCCATGGAACCCAATCTGAATGAAGATATTTGCGGTGCCTTATATGCACCCACCGCAGGCATTGTCTCACCGTTTGAACTGTGTATTCACGCTGCTGAAAACGCTGTCGACAATGGTGTGACCCTGAAAATGAACCATATGGTCAGTGATATTAAAAACCACCACGGCTATTTCGAAATCATTACCAATGCCGGTAATGTGGAAGCTAAATACGTCATCAATGCAGCCGGATTATTTGCTGACAATATTTACGCAATGGTTGGTGAACCCTATTTTAAACTGCTGGCCCGAAAAGGACATTACTTTATTTTTGATAAAGAAGCCGGTTCTCTGGTTAACAGTGTAATCTTCCCATGTCCATCTAAAAAAGGCAAAGGGATTCTGGTTGCTCCAACTGTTCATGGAAATCTCTTGATTGGCCCGGATGCCGAACCAGTTTCTTATAAGGGTGACATTGCCACCACCGGTGAACGCCTTGATTATATCAAAGAAAATGCTCTGAAAAATTGTCCTGATCTGCCTTTTAATAAGATTATCCGCTCCTATGCCGGTCTGCGAAATACGCCGGTAAGAGACACCTATACCACTACAGATGGTGACTTCATCATTGAAGAATCGCCAGTGCGTGGCTTTATCAATGTGGCTGGCTATGAATCGCCTGGGCTCACTTCCATTCCGGCTGTAGCTCACCATGTTGTTGAAAATATTGTCAAACCAATGATTCCTCATCTTGAAGAGAATCCTGACTATAACCCAAAAGTCCGCAAACATCTGCGTTTTGATGAAATGACCGAAGATGAAAAAGTTGAAATTATTAAAGAAGACCCGAAATATGGTAAGGTCATCTGTCGCTGCGAAACCATTACCGAAGGTGAAATCATTGATGTTATTCACCGTAGCGCTGGTGCTAGAAGTGTTAAAGCGGTAAAAAAACGAACCCGCGCCGGAATGGGCCGCTGTCAGGGCGGTTTCTGTTCACCCCGGGTTGTTGAAATTCTGGCCAGAGAACTTAATGTTCCATTGGATGATGTAATGTATGATCAACAGGATTCTGCCTATATCCTTTCCGGTCACACAAAATCTGTTAAGGAGGAAGCATAATCATGATTTATGATGTTGTAATTTTAGGTGGCGGCCCTGCTGGGCTAGCCGCAGCTGTTGAAGCTAAAAATGGTGGAGCAGAAAATGTTCTGATCCTCGAGAGAGACCGGGAACTGGGCGGTATCCTTAACCAATGTATCCATAACGGTTTCGGTTTACATACCTTTAATGAAGAATTAACTGGCCCGGAATACGCTGAACGTTATATTCAGAAAGTCAAAGATCTGAATATCCCCTATATGCTGGATACCATGGTACTTGATATGCACGACAATGGTGATCTTAAGTCCATCCACGTCATCAATGAAGAAAACGGGTACATGATCATTGAAGCCAAGGCGGTCATCTTAACCATGGGCTGTCGGGAACGAACTTCTGGAGCCATTGGAATTCCTGGATACCGTCCTTCCGGCGTCTTTACTGCCGGTACGGCTCAGCGGTTTATTAACATGGAAGGCTTTATGCCCGGTAAAGAAGTGGTTATCCTCGGATCTGGTGATATCGGACTGATTATGGCCCGCCGAATGACCCTGGAAGGTGCCCATGTTCAGGCAGTCTGTGAGCTGATGCCCTACTCCAATGGTTTGGTTCGTAATATTGTTCAGTGTCTGGATGACTATGATATTCCATTAAAATTAAGCCATACCATTACCTTTATCCACGGTAAAGATCGCTTAGAAGGGGTTACCGTTGCCAAGGTTGATGAAAAGCTCAAAGTCATTCCCGGCACCGAAGAGTATATTCCCTGTGATACCCTGTTGCTTTCTGTTGGATTAATCCCCGAGAATGAAATTACCCGTAATGCCGGGGTTGTCATGGATAATCGCACGAATGGTGCCATTGTTGGCGAACTGCGTCAAACCTCTATGCCGGGTGTGTTTGCCTGCGGCAATGTTGTTCATGTTCATGACCTGGTGGATTTTGTCAGCGAAGAAGCGGTTCTTGCCGGTAAGGGTGCCGCAAAATTCATCAAAGGCGAGCTTGATAATGAGATTACCTTCACCACCACCAACGGTGACGGCATCGGCTATGTTGTTCCCCAACAAGTTGCCATGAAAAATGTTGAAGACAAGGTTACCTTCTATATGCGGGTTCGTCAGGTCTTTAAAGATAAGGTCGTTAACGCCTATATCGGTGATCAGTTAATCACCACCAAAAAAGAAAAGAAATTACTACCCGCTGAAATGGTAAACTTTAAAATTGCCAAAGATGTTTTAGCTCAATATCCTGCCGGAGAAATCCGATTTGTCGTAGAGGAGGCCAAATAATGAAAAAAGAAATGACCTGTATTGTTTGCCCCATCGGGTGCCAAATGACGATTGAAGAAAAAGCTGATGGTACCTACGAGGTCACCGGTAACACCTGTAAACGTGGCCCCAAATATGCCATCAATGAAATGACTAACCCCACCCGGGTAATTCCGACCACCGTGGTCATCAAAAACGCCATGTTGCCCCGTCTGCCAGTTAAGACGGCAGAACCAATCCCTAAAGGCCAGATTTTTGATGCCATGGCTGCAATTAACCAGGTGGTTGTCGAAGCACCTGTTAAAACCGGCGATGTTGTCATCAAGGATCTTTTAGGTCTTGGCATTGATGTGGTCGCCACCAGAACCATGGACAAATGTTAATCCCATTGATTTAAACAGTTAAAAAAGAGTCTGAAGATAATCTCACCCATTATTTTCAGCTCTTTTTATTTTTTACTCATATTTTCACTCTTTATATTCGTAACAACAAAATATTAATTTGTTACAAAACAGACATTGAATTACAACCATCTTTTATGATAAGTTTAACTATACAAATTCTCTTATCAAAGGTGCCCTTTCATGTACAAAAAACAAACACCCCCTTTTAATAAAAGCCTGGCAGTTTTCATTCTCATTCCTTGTATCATTATTATCGTCGTCCTGCTTATTCATTATCAAAGCGTCGCCCGAGAAAACGCTAAGGTAACTGAAGGAATTCAGGCCCTAGCCACCTTAGAAACCCGTGATCTTTATACCATGGAAGAAAAAATTGATTATATGAAGCGCAAAGCCATCGATTCCGGAGATTATTCCGCTTTGTTTGGTAATGCGGTTGTTTTTGGTGATTCGATTGCTGAAGGTCTTGGTTTATACGGTTTTTTAAGCCCAACTTCGTTGGTAGCGGTGATGGGCAAATCCACCGAAAACAGTCTTGAAGATGTACCAAGTCTGGTTAATCTGGCTCCCCGTAATGTTTTTTTTGAGTTGGGGCTTAATGATATCAGCCATCCCGACAGTACGCTTGATTCCTATCTCAGTCATTATGAAAAAATCATCGACGCAGTGCGTCTGCAATTACCCAACACCCAAATTTATCTTTGCAGCATCTTTCCGGTTACCGATGAAGCCCTGAAAGAGAAGCCAGAATTCAGTCAAATCGAGACCTACAATACTGCCCTGGCGGAAATGGCCAAACGCAAAAATATCCATTATATTGATACCTACACCTTTTTAAAAAATAATCCTCAGTATCACGAGCAGGATGGCATCCATGTCATTCGGGAATTTTACCCTATCTGGATGGATACCCTGGTCAATAACAGTGATCTGAAAAATTTGCTGTAGAATTGGAAGCTTATGAAAAAATTTGCTGTACTGCTTGTTATTTTAATACTGATTCTTCCCTGTTTTGGCTGTCAGACTGCTGACCAGGCGGCCTTATCGCAAGTTGAAGCTGATCTGCTGGCTACATCCCAAAACCTCAACGGAATGACAAAAGGCGATGGAAAAGCCTTAAAACGGTATTATGGTCTCAATATCAACGACTTTCAAGAAGTGTTGATTTACGTTCCGGCAAATTATATGGACGTTTCCGAAATTTTGGTGGTAAAAGTTGCGGACTCGGCCCAGTTGGATCTGGTTGAGACTGCTGTGGATACCCGAAATGCCATCCAACAGGAAAGCTTTGGCGGCTACGGACCTGATCAGGTTGCTCTGCTTGATAATTATGAGCTTAAAATTGTCGGAAACACACTTTTTTATTGCGTGTCACCGGATGCAGCCACACTAAAAGACACCTTTGTCAAAAGCATAAAGAATAGTCAGTAAGGAGCAACCATGGTTTTTAGCAGTATCTTATTTATATTTGCCTTTTTACCCATTGCCTTGGGTCTCTATACCCTTGTCCCCAAACAGGGAAAAAACCTGATCTTGCTTCTGGTCAGTTTGTTTTTTTACGCCTGGGGCGAACCGGTTTATGTATTCTTAATGCTATTCACCATCGTCTTCGACTTTGGGATGGGGATCTTCATGGAAAAAAAGCCCCATCTCGTTCGCAAGCGAATTTTTATTTTTACCGTCATTGTAAATCTGAGTTTTCTGTTCTTTTTTAAATACTGGGGTTTTCTACTTGATACCATTAACCAACTCTTTAGTTTGAGTATCCCCTATACACCGTTGCCCTTGCCGATTGGAATTTCATTTTATACCTTTCAGATACTATCTTATGTGGTCGATATTTATCTGGGTAAGGTTCCGGTTCAAAAAAACATTGTTTCCTTTGGTTTATATGTCACCATGTTTCCCCAGCTGATCGCCGGACCCATCGTCCGCTATAAGGACATTGATGACCAGCTCTCCGATCGGGTGATGAATCAGGAAAAATTTGGAATTGGGGTAGAACGTTTTATCCAGGGACTTGGAAAAAAAGTCCTGTTGGCCAATAACATTGGTTATATCTGGACACTTATTTCGGCCATGGATGTGGGGGAAATGTCGGTACTCACGGCCTGGATTGGAATTATTGCATTTACCTTTCAAATCTATTTCGACTTCAGCGGCTATTCGGATATGGCCATTGGTCTGGGGAAAATGTTCGGTTTTGAATTTCTGGAAAATTTCAATTACCCCTATATTTCCAGAAACGTGTCTGAATTCTGGCGACGTTGGCATATTTCACTGGGCACCTGGTTTCGCGAATACCTTTATATTCCACTCGGTGGAAATCGTGTTGCCATCCCCCGGTTATTTTTAAACCTTTGTATTGTCTGGTTATTAACTGGGCTCTGGCATGGTGCCAGCTGGAATTTTGTTATCTGGGGCGGCTATTACGGGCTGATTCTTTTTACTGAAAAAGTATTTTTAAACCGTTTACTCGAAAAACTGCCCACATTCATCCAACACACTTACACCCTCCTATTGGTCGTGATTGGCTGGGTCTTTTTTGCCAGTCCGGATATGGGATTTGCCCTGTCTTATCTCCAGGTAATGTTTTTTACCACTGGTGCATCCCTGATTGATGCAACCGGCCTTTATTACCTGTACACCAGTCTTATTCTATTTATAGTATGCGGGATCTGTTCAACCCCCATCGTCCATCGGCGTTATACTAAACTGATTCGCAGTGAGAAAAACTGGGTCGTACCCTTTGGTCTGGGACTGAACAGCCTGATCATGTTTTTATCCATCGCTTATTTAGTTACCGAAACATATAATCCCTTTTTGTATTTCAGATTTTAGGTGAGGCCTTATGCGAAAACAAGATAACCACCGGGAGCATGATCAATACTCCCATTCACTCTTCTATAAAAAATACATCAACTTGTTGGGTCTGCTTTTTATCTGCAGTCTCGTCTTTTTTCCCCTGGCTTCGCTGATTTTGCCGGATACCAAACTATCTGCAAATGAAAACCGGATTTTAACCCAATTTCCCCGTTTTTCGGCGGATAGCGTAATCGATGGACGCTATATGAAAAAAATGCAGAAATATACGGCTGACCAACTAATCGGCCGTAATTTTTGGATTTACACCAAAACCAGCACCGACCGCATTATTGGAAAAAATAACTCAAATGGGGTGTTTTATGGCAAAAATTCTACGCTGATAGAAAACTTCGATCCCTTACCGGCTGATCAAACGGAACAGACCAAAACTGCACTTAACAATTTCGTCGAAAAACATCCCGATCTAAATCACTTTTTCATGCTGGTTCCCAATGCGATTAGTGTCACTGATGAAAAACTGCCGGCTTACGCCCCGGTTTTGGACCAAAACACCTATATTGACAGCTTTACTGCCAGTTTAAATGAACAGTTTACCATCCTTGATCCCCGACCAATTCTTAAGCAGAATAAGGATCAAGCGTTATATTATAAGACGGATCATCATTGGACTACGCTAGGGGCCTGGCTGTCGTTTCAGGGTGTTGCCAGTGCCATGGGAATAAAACCAGATCCTGATGCTTATACCGTCTATCCGGTTAGTCATTCATTTTCTGGCGCCTTGGCATCCAAAAGCGGCTACCTGACCTTTGATGCGGATACCATTGAAGTCTACATCCCTAAAAGTGAAGACGCTTATTCAGTCGTAAATTTTGTCGAAGAACAAAAAAAATCGGCTTCGCTTTTTGACAGCGAACAACTCAACGGAAAGGATAAATATGCCGTTTTTCTATCCGGTAACCATCCTCTGATTAAAATTAAAAATCCGGTAGCCAACGGCAAAAATCTGCTGGTCATCAAGGATTCTTATGCCAACGCCTTTATCCCCTTCCTAACGCCGTTTTATAGCGAAATCACCGTGATTGATCCCCGTTATTACTATGACAGCATCGATGAATTGATTGCTGAGGCTCAGATTACCGATGTCTTATACCTGTTTAACGCCAACACTTTTTTCCGGGACACCACCTTGGAACCGGTTCTAAATGATGACTAGCTTAAAAAAAGGGTTCCCACCAGTCTGGCGGAAACCCTTTTAACGTTAGTTGCGGTATTCATACTTTAATTTGATTTTATCACCCCGGAAGACCACTTTTGAGTATTCAAACGGTTTATCTTCCTTATCAAAAAGAATATCTTCCAAAACAAGTAACGGGTAGCCTTGCGGCACTTTTAACAGTTTGCTTTCTTTTTCAGACGCCGTCACCGATTCGAACGTTTCGATGACCCGGCTGGGTTTTAAATTATATTCTTTTTCCAGCAAAATACAAAGCTGTTCTTCTTCAAGCGCCCGATCACTGAGATTTTTACCCAAATCAAAAGGAATCCGGGAATAATGAAGGCTGATCGGCTCACCTTTTAGAAAACGCAACCGCTCAATTTCGAGTATTGGTGCACCTTGAGGACATTGCAAACGCTTTGCAACCGAGAAAGAAGCTTCCTTTTCGGTAACATTTAACAACTCGGTGGTGATTTCGTACCCCATTCGTTCCAATTGTTCTCTAAATCCCATATAAGCCAACGACTCTGTCATGATCTTGGGTTCTGCAACAAAGGTACCTTTACCAGGGACTCGATAGAGAACACCATCCTGTACCAGCTGTGAGCATGCTGAACGTATTGTCATTCGACTGACACCGTAAATACGGTTCATCTCACTCTCCGATGGTATCGCTGTGTTTGGCTTCCAAATGCCTTCTTCGATGTTATTGCGGATTAACTCTTCCAATTGTATGTACAGTGGTTTTGGGTTTTCTCGCTTTATTTTGTACATATCAATACTTCCTTCCATAAAACTCCTTTGTGCAGCTTATTTAGCAAAATATCTTTTATTTTATCATAGACGCAATCGAATTGAAAGAGTGATCCACTAAAATCGTTTTTTTTCTGTTTATTTTAATTTTGCAAACTGCGAATAGATACTATTATCATTTAATGCGCTATACAAATTTTTGTAAATATCATAAATGTCATTATACTTCTTGACATTTTCAGGTACGGGCTCAATGGTCTCAAGATAACGAACCATTGAATTGACACCTTCAGTAACATCGTTAAACCACCCGGCACCAACGCCCGCTATCACTGCCGCCCCTACAATAGTAGCATCGGGTATCTCCAGTTTACGAATTGGAACCCCAAACATATCTGCGATAATCTGGCGCCATGCTCCAGATTTTGTCGCCCCGCCCGTAATTGCAAGTTGTTTCAAAAGCAGTCCGGATTTCTTCATGGTTTCGTACATGTCTTTACTTTCCAAGGTAATCCCTTCCATAACCGAACGAATCATATCACTCTTGGAATGTGCGATCGTCAGTCCCGCAAAGATCCCTTTCGCTTCAGGATTCCAATACGGATAACCCGATCCGGTCAGGAATGGCATGAAGACAATTCCCTTTGATCCGACCGGACTTTTTTGAATATGATAATCCATTACTTCATACGGATCAATTCCCGTCTTTTTGCCGAATGCAACTTCAATTTCAGCCAACTCATCCCTTGCCCATCGATAACTGCTGGCAGCACCCAGTTGGATTCCCTCAAGATTGTATAATCCCAATGATGCAGATGAAGTTGCCATGACCCCCGGAACATCTTCCAAGACCAGGTTTTTTGTCCCAACCACCAAAAGTCCTGCGGTACCCAGTGTCAGCGATGCATAGCCATCCTCAATTACGCCTGCGCCGATTGCTGCGCATTGTTGATCTCCACTTCCGGCAACAAGTAGTGTACCAACTGCCAGACCCGTTTTTTCCGCCGTGGCAGGTGTCACTTTTCCGACAATATCACCGGGTTTCACTAGTTTGGGGAATTTTGTTTTATCAAAACCAAAAGCATCAATAATGTTGTCCGCCCAATCCATTGTATTCGGATTAAGATAGCCGGATGTACAGGCATTGGTCACTTCGCAATAAAAATCATCTGCTCCAAAACAATATTGGATATACTCCGGCATCATCGCCACATACTTGGCTTTTTCATATAATTCTGGCTTTTTCTTCATTAACCATAACAATTTGATAAACGTAAAGGTAGGTGCCATTGGCATACCAGTACTTTTAAAGAAAGTATCGGGATCCACCAGTGCCATGGCTTCTTCTAAAATTTCAGCACCACGATTATCCTGCCAGCCATAAAAAATAGCGTCGATAGCCTGATTATTATTATCGACCAGTGTAAATGTTGCCCGTTGGCAAGAAAATCCAACTGCCTCAATTTCCTTTGGATCAAGGCCTGATGATGTAACTGCTTGTTTACAGGCTTTAAAGGTTTCCTCCACCAGTAAATCCACATCCTGTTCTACCCAGTTGGGATTTGGATAGTTGCAGGGATACTCACCATATCCTTTACCATAGATTTGGCCTTTTTTGTCAAGAATCATCGCCTTTGTGCCAGTTGTTCCCACATCAATACCGATTAAATACTTACCCATATTCAAATTCTCCTTTAATAATAAAAATTAACTTCTAAACCATGAATTAATTTAATATTATGCTTAGTAAAAGGGAATTTTGCTCAGCAATGTGATGAAAATGATCGCTTTGGCTTAGCCATTATACTGGGGTACTAGTCCAATTTCACGCATTTGATCAAAAGCATCAATTATCGCAACCGCAGCTCGTGTACCGATCAGATCAGCGCCTGCCAAGATAAATACATAGGCGTTTTGAGGCCGTGGGAATTTAACCCCGGCAACCTTGAGTTTAACATCCGTTTCCGTCAACGTCTTTTTCATAATCAGAAACTGTTCCATACTGGGTCCTTCAAATTGACCGGTTGAGGTTTTGGCATAATCGATGCCAACTTCTGCAATCAGTTTGCAGGCTGCTGCTATTTCTTCGTCACTTAAAAAACAGGTTTCAATAATGCATTTGGTGATATGACCCTGAGCTGCGGTTTTGAAATCCATCAATTCGCCTTTGATCACATCGTATCGTTTGTCTTTCAACGCCCCAACGTTCATGACCAGATCTAACACGGTGCAACCCGCTTTTACTGCCTGTTCAGTTTCAAAGGCTTTAACAATCGATGCCGATGCACCAAAGGGAAAATCAAGACCGGTCCCGATATGAATGTCTGTTCCTTTTAGTTCATCCACCACCACAGGCGTCCAATAAGGTGTCGCAGAATAAAATGCGGCACAATTATAGGCTACTGCCTCACGACAACCGGACCGGATATCAGCTTCAGTGGTGTTTTTAGGCAACACCGAGTGATCGAAACACTTTCCCAGGGCTTTTTTATCCATTTTTGATAAATCAACCATAACTACATACCTCCTAGTTTTATTTTATAGAACAACTTCTTTCAGTTCTTCCATACGATCAATAACATAGGTTGGATTTAATGATCTGACGACCTCCGGGGCACCATATCCGAACGTGACCCCACAAACGTCAATACCTGCATTTGTACCAGTGAGATAGTCAGTTTTTGTATCGCCGATCAGAATCGCCTCATTTTTCCGGCAACGATAATAATCGAGAATTGAATGAATACAATCCGGATGCGGCTTTGGATTTTTTACATCATCTGCTGTCACCAGAATATCAAAATAATCATATAATTTTAGCGTTTTTAAAATCTTTTCGGTGGCACTTCTTATCTTAAACGTAGCCACAGATAATGCTTTCCCCTGACTTTTATAGTATGCCAGCACCTCTTCCACACCACTGTAAGCAACGGTTTTTTTATCACAGTTCTCGGTGTAATACTCTACAAATAAGGGTAGTATTTCCTGATCGATCAGATCTTCTTTATCCTCTCCCAGGGATTTAATGAGCACATTTCTTGCTCCCCCACCAATACAGCTCCGAATAAACGCATCTTCTTTTTGTTCAAACTGATAACGATCAATAATGTATTTTATCGTTTCGATGATATCTGGACACGTATCTACCAAGGTTCCATCCAAATCAAAAATAACATACTGATACGCACGCGGTTCCTTGTTTTTAATTATCATGACCAGCCTCCATTTAAGTTTTAACTTCAAAAACCAATCACAGATTTCTTAAATAGTCATTGCTGTTAAAATATTCCAGAGTAACGCCGCACTCACCGATAGTTCTGACATTTTTATCAGTCTTTTTATAGTCAGCATGATAATCTGAACCTCCAGAAATAATCTTGACCCGGTCTGTGTATGCGGCCCGTACCCTGGCGATGATCTCTTCCTTGGTGAACGGTCCATTATAAGTCGTCTTATCATATGTATAACACGCTTCAATGCCATCCAATCCGGCATCAATTAATTTGTCTATGTATTCCTCCCGGGTCATGCTACCATCACGGGTCATTACGGTTTCGTCAATCAGGTATGGGTGCGCCAGAATCGCAATACCGCCACTTTCATGGGCGATTTGAATAATTTCAACCGGGTCTGGTTTTTCGCGTTTCACACTGAATACCGGATTATTTCGGATTAATAATTTCGCTTCGCTCCAGGTTTTGGTGTATCCCTTCTCAGCCATCAGATTAAAAATGACTTTTTTCTGAACATCTTCAGGGTTTCGGGGAATGTCGTTATAATTTAAAACCTCCTCCCAACTGATGTCAATGCCATTATCCGCCAGCACATCCAAAAGCTTTTGGTAGGAGTAGATTTTGCTTTTGACAATCTGCTCATTGATTTCCAGTATTTTCGGATTGGTATAATCACAACCCAGTACCACAATGTGCACATCCTCAACCAGGGTCTCGCAAGAGAATTCAATTCCTGGCAACAGTTTCATCCCTTTTTTCTTTGCATAAAGAACTGGATCAACCATTACACCATTGACCTCGATACGATCTGGGGGAAGAATATCATGATCGGTGATCACAATCACCTTCATTCCCAAAGCTGCTGCATTGCATATAAATTCCTGGGGGGTATCAGCCCCATCAGATCGTGTGGTATGACTGTGTAGGTCTACAATATAGTTGGGTTTTGTCGTCATCATCTTACCTCTCTAATATTTCTGATAAAAAATCGGGTTCATTTTATCACGCTCTTTTAATCTTGTTAAGCAATCCCATTTCAGCGGCTCACTTCTTTTTTATCTCATCATACGTACGTATGATGAGATATGATCACTGCTATATCATTATATCATAATTTATCCAAATTTAATGACAAAACTTTCAATTGTTTTCAGATTTTCAAATCAACCACAACGCCTCCCAAAAGAACAGATATGCCATCATAGAGCCCTCGGTTTTTATCTTAAGAGACTTTTTTGATATTACGGGTACAGACCAGATCAACCCCAGTTCCGGCAATGTTTGAACGGATCACATCCCCGACATGGACTGGTGACTCAATTTCCAGTTCACTGATTTCTTTCATGACTACAAAGATTTTTTCTTTATTCACTGGATCTTTCGTCTTAACCGGCACAAAGGGTAAGTCACCGGCTTTAACCCTGACCGTCGTTGTAATGATGCGTTTCGGTTCAGTAAACTCATTTTTGGCATATTCAAGACCGATTTTACATCCATAATCCGATATTTTTTCAATTGTTTTACCACTGTGTTCGACTGTTAATCCACACCCCTTCGGGCAGCCGATGCAGACTAATTTTGTTACTTCCATTTTTCTGACCTCCATCTTTATTCTGCCTGTTCCCGGGCAATTGAAATGCTGATTGATGAAGTATCCTTCGTTACAAGTTCTCGGGGTAAGTTAAACGTCACCATGGTTCCTGGTTCAACGATGGTTTTTTTTAGATTAAGTAGCACCTGATCAAAATTATCTTTCACCACCAGACGAACGTGTTCGTCTGGATTTTTGACTCTGAGGAAAAATTTGACGGTTTTTTCTTTATTGTTCAGCGCATCAATATGTTGTGGAACAACATAACCAATGTTCTGATCGTGACGGATGACTACATCTTTTTCGACCTCGGCAGCAGCTTGATTAATCAAATCTGCTGCTGCTCTCCCGGCAATCTCGGCTTCCTGGGTTACATTATCGACCAGATCGTGGACATGCAGCACATTGCCACAGGCAAATACCCAGGGAATGTTGGTGATCCTTTTTTCATTTACCACTGGTCCTCTGGTAACCGTATCGATTTCACAGCCCAACTTACTGGACAATTCATTCTCTGGTATTAATCCCACTGACAACAAGAGTGTATCACAGCTGACATACTGTTCTGTCCCCTGGATCGGTTTTAATCGTTGATCAACCCTGGCAATCGTAACCCCTTCCAGTCTGTCCTTCCCATGAACCTCAACTATCGAATGACTCAAAAGCAGCGGGATATTGAAATCATCAAGACACTGAACCTTGTTACGGATCAGCCCCGTTGAATAAGGCATCAACTCAATAACACCTTTGACATTAACCCCTTCTAACGTCAAACGTCTTGCCATAATCAGACCGATGTCCCCAGAGCCCAGAATAACCACTTCCTTGCCGGGAATAAAACCTTCAAGATTAACATAACTTTGGGCAGTTCCGGCAGTCATAATTCCAGCCGGACGGCTACCCGGGATGGTAATCGCCCCACGCGTCCGTTCCCGACAGCCCATCGCCAGAATCAAGGCTTTGGTGCCGATTTCAAACATCCCATCTTCACGGTTGACAGCAATAATTTTTTTATCCTCAAGAATTTCCATCACCATTGTTCCAAGTTTCACATCAATGTCCGACTGTTCAACCGCATCAATAAATCGGCTGGCATATTCCGGCCCAGTCAGCTCTTCCTTGAAATATTGCAAGCCAAAACCATTATGAATACACTGCTGCAGAATCCCGCCCAGATAGGGCGCTCTTTCACAAATCAGAATTTTTTTGACACCATTTTTTCTGGCTTCCAATGCAGCTGCCAGACCAGCCGGGCCGCCGCCGATGACAACCAGATCATATTCTAATTTTTTCATTTTTTTGATCTCCTTCTGCTAAAGGTAGTTCTTTGTTTCTGGCAGCCAGCACGAAGGATGCATTGCCTTTTTGGGTCACCTCAAGGGGAGAGATGTTTAACTCCCGGCTGAGAATGTCCAAAACTTTAGGGCCACAGAAACCACCCTGACAGCGTCCCATCCCGGCACGGACACGGCGTTTGATGGCATCCATATTGGTTGCCGGAACCGGCCGATGAATGGCATCTTTAATTTCACCCTTGCTGATTGATTCGCAGCGGCAGATAATTTCACCATAAGCCGGTTCTTTTTCAATCAATGCATTTCTTTCGTCATAAGACAATTCAGCCAGCATCACTGGCGCTTTACGACCTTTTTCATAGTTCGCTTTTGGTGTAAAATCCAGCTCCAGATTCTGCGCTCGTACCAGCTCCTCGACCATGACAGCAATTGCCGGTGCCGAGGTTAAGCCCGGCGACTGAATGCCTGCAACGTTAATCATACCCTTTACGGTTTTCGCCGCTTCAATGATGAAGTCTTCATTGCTGCTGGCTGCTCTCAGACCGGTGAAGGTGGTAATCACATCCCCCATTCTAGGCAGTTCGGGAAACAGGTGTGAAATCGTACTGGTATAGATCTGGTCGAGGGCTTCGGCCGTTGTTCGCAGATCCGTTTTATCCTCGAGGGCTTCGGCATTGGAACCGGCCAGAATATTGCCGTCAATCGTTGGTACCACAATCATCCCCTTGGATACCTTGGTTGGGGCCGAATAAATGGTATAGGTCAAAATATTTCCCCATTTTTTATCATAGAGAAAATACTGTCCTTTTCGGGGTTTTATTTCAAAATCAATGTCTTCAACCATCGCTGCAATTTTATCGGCATATAATCCGGCTGCATTAATAATCACTTTGGCTTCAATATCGCCTTTATTTGTTTTAACACCTTTTACAGTTTTATTTTCAATCATAATATCCAGAACTTCTGTGTCCAGCATCACCTTCGCCCCATTGATTACAGCGTTTTCCGCCAGTGCAACGGTATATTCAAACGGATTGATGATTCCCGTTTCCGGTTCGAATAAACCGTATTTTGCTTCTGGATTCAAGTGGGGTTCCATCTCATGTAATTCTTTCTGATCTAACAGTCTCATCCCCTGAATGCCATTTTTGATGCCATTTTCCATGGTTTTCTTCATTTTTTCCAGATCGGAGTCTTCGAATCCTACCGTAATTGAGCCCAGTGGTTTCACAAGATCGACGTCCAGATCTTGACATAGTTGCTTGACAACTTTATTGGCTGCTAATGCCAGCTTCCCTTTTAATGTGCCACCATCAATATTAAAACCGCTATGAATCATTGCCGAGTTTGCTTTACTCGTTCCCATACACACATCACTAGCCTTTTCCACCAAGATGATATCCAAATTATATTTTGCCAATTGATGTGCAATGGAAGCACCAATTACACCGCCACCAATGATTAAAACCTCTGTTTTCATGGTGTCACCTCCATATTCTTTTTTTATGTTGAGCAACACTTACAATAATGCATGCAAATGTTGCTCAACGTCAGTTTTATCTTGTATTTATTTTAACGATCATTTGCCCAGCAAAGGTTGGAATTGATTGCCCGTTTCCAGCCTTTGTAGAGGTCTGAACGTAAGCCTTCATCCATTTGTGGATGGAATACCTGGTCAACTGTTCGTTTCTGGACGATTTCATCCTGATCTTTCCAGAAACCAACTGCCAAGCCTGCCAGGTAGGCTACTCCGGCTGCAGTTGTTTCGGTATTGTCCGGTCGTTCAATGTCCACATTAACAATGTCGGCCGTAAATTGCATCAACAGGTTGTTGTTGCAGGCTCCACCATCGACTTTAAGGATCGACAGACGTTCGCCCAGATCTTCTGAGAAGGCGTCAAACATATCACGGGTTTGATAACCGAGTGATTCAAGTACCGCTCTGATGATATTGTTTTTAGTGGTACCCCGTTCAATCCCAACAATGGCGGCACGTGCATAGGAGTTCCAGTAAGGTGCGCATAAACCAGTGAACGCCGGTACGAAATAAACACCACAGTTACTGACTTTTTTTGTTTTCAATGCAAAATATTCGGAATCAGGAGATTCATCGAGCATGTCCATTTCATCACGAAGCCACTGAATGGCGGATCCAGCGGAAAAAGCCACTGCTTCCAGAAGATATTCAACTTTTCCATTTAAGCCCCAGCCGATGGTAGTGGTTAATCCGTTGTTTGAGAGGAAGGGTTTGTCACCAATGTTTACAGTCATAACCCCAGCCGTACCATAGGTGAATTTGGCCATCCCTTTTTGGAAACAGCATTGTCCAAATGTTGCTGCCTGCTGGTCTCCAGCATCTCCGGTAATCGGAATAGCACGTTTAAATATTTTTGACGTTACACCAAAATGGCTACTGCTTTCCTGAACGTTAGGCAGCATACTGGCTGGAACATCAAAGACTTTTAGCAACTCCTCATCCCATTTCAGTTCATTGATATTAAACATCAATGTTCGTGAAGCATTACTATAATCGGTCGCATGAGCTTTTCCGTCCGTCAGCTTCCACATAATCCAGGTGTCAACGTTTCCAAAAAGGAGATCGCCGTTTTGGGCTCTTTCTCTGGCGCCTTCAACATTGTCAAGAATCCATTTTACCTTTGTGGCTGAAAAATAAGAGTCAATCATTAAGCCGGTTTTATTTCGAACAACTGCTTCGATCTCAGGATCATCCGCTTTTAATTGATCACAGTATTCTGCCGTTCTGCGATCCTGCCAGACAATGGCATTGTATACTGGTTCGCCTGTGTTTTTATCCCAAACAATGGACGTTTCGCGTTGATTTGTTATGCCGATTGCGACAATTTCTTCTTCTTTAATGTTGGATTTAGCCATGGCTTTTTCAATTACTTCCCCGGTAACTGCCCACATTTCCATTGGATCCTGCTCTACCCAGCCTGAATCTGGATAAAACTGTGCAAATTCTTTTGCGTGAACACTGACAATATCGCCGTCATGGTTAAAGAAAATCGCCCGAATACTTGTAGTCCCCTGATCAATACTTAAAATATACTCCTTCATCCGTTTTTACCACCTTTTCATTTATTAAAATGCAGAAGATTGCATTTTTTCGATTTTAATTTTTCCAATCCTTGACAAACACTCACCTGATTTGTCGAGCAGAGCTGGAAATATGAGCACGTATTTTTTGTATGATATTCCCTGGTCTAATTTTTTAATCCCGAAAGATTTAAAGATCCTCGTGATGACGTGTCATTGTGCCGAATCATTACGAAAATTTTTAACCTTAATACAAAAGAATTTCAAGCAATTCCTGCGGCGTTAAGTTGGTGATGTAATCACTGATTTCACAATAGCTGAGCACCTCCTGCAAATCATCTTTTTTTAACCGTTTCCCGGTTAAGAGTTTTTCCAATTGCCTGATGTTGCCAGACCCCAATAAATCCCCGTCAATGGTAATCGAATCGATAATGCCATTTTTTGCGACATTCATCGCAATCGTTAAGCTGCCACCTTCATAGCTGCGGACCTTTTGCATTTTGTAATGCGGGGCCTTGCCATAGGTCCAATCCCAGGTCCGGTATTTTGAATCTCTGAGTGCTTCAATTGCTTTGTAATCCTTTTCATCAAGCTGTAAAAAAACAGCTGTCTCTTTCGCACTGATTCTCGCCATCAGATGGTCACAAAACTGATTGATACTCATTGACTTGGGCAAGTGCTCACTGATATTGGTAACCTGACTTCTAACCGATTTTACCCCGCCCCCCTGAATAACCTCATCTTTTACTGCCAGTACTTTGCGTACAAAATCCAAATCCGAATCAAAAAGCAGTGTTCCATGATGAAGCATCCGGCCGTTTTTAACCGTCTGTGCAGTTCCTGAAAACTTCCGGCCATTAATGACCAGATCATTGCGATGATTACATTCGGCCTGGACACCAAGCTGATTAAGGGCATCAAGAATCGGTACCGCAAATTGTTTAAAATCAATGCTATATCTGTTGTCACAATCCTGAATAAATGAATAGTTCAGATTTCCGAGGTCGTGATAAACGGTGCCGCCGCCGGTATTTCGCCGGGCGACTCGGGTATTCATTTTACTGGCATAATGAAGATTAATCTCTTTCAATGCATTCTGGTTTCGGCCAATTACAACCGTGTTGTCGTTCTGCCAGAGCATAAACAAACCTTTGTCCAGTTTAACATTCGCAAAAATATATTCTTCCAATGCTAAGTTATAGTAGGGATCTGTGGATTCACTGTAGTATAAATGCATCATCAGCCACCTCAATGGGATTAAATCATTAGTGCAAAGGTTCCGGTACTAAAACCAACTTAACTAGCAATAGTTTTTAGTTTTAAGCGTTAAAATTCAAAACATCGATAAACTCGACACATTCTAAATGAGTTTGCCGGGGATGCTTAGCAGCTTTCATGTCAACTTCTACAGCATCCCCAAAAATTCTTAAACAATAGTCTATTTTATAGAAACTCTAAATGTGGATGGCATGTCCAACCACAGCATGGGCAGCTTCCATGATCGCTTCCGATACCGACGGATGGGGATGCACAACCTGGGCAATGTCATCGGCGGTAAACTCCAGATCGATGTAAGAAGTGGCCGCAGTGATCAGCTCGGTAACATGGGCCCCGATCAAATGAACACCCAGTATTTCATTATATTTAGTATCGGCGACAATTTTGACAAAACCACCGGTCTCATTCATCGCCACTGATTTTCCGTTAGCAGCCAAGGGAAAGATTCCCACTTTAACATCATAGCCGGATTTGCGGGCCTGGTCTTCCGTCAAGCCGACGCTTGCTGCTTCCGGGTAAGTATAGGTACAGCGCGGCATATTCATATAATTGAACTGTTTCACTGGTTCTCCGAGAATCCCATGAACCGCTGCCAGAGCTTGTGCCGAAGCCACATGGGCCAGGGCCAGTTTACCGGTTACATCACCGATGGCATAGACCGATGGGCAGGTTGTCTGCAATTGGTTATTCACCTGCACGTAGCCCCGATCAGTCAGCTTTATACCAGCTTTTTCCAGCCCGATCCCTTCAACATTTGGTCGGATCCCAGCTGACACAAGCAGACGGTCACAAATAATGGTTTCGGTTTTACCTTTTTCATCAATTGTCAGGTTAAGCTTGTTTTTATCTGCCACGACAGCATTAACTTTTGTTTCGACCTTAAATTTGATGCCCCGTTTTTTAAAGGCTTTTTCCATCTCTTTCGAAACATCGGAGTCTTCGTTCGGCAGCAAGTGCGGCAGCATTTCAATCACCGTTACCTCGGCACCATAACTGTCCCAGATGCTGGAAAATTCCATTCCGATGGCACCCGCACCAATGACAACGATTTGATCGCCCGGATTCACCTGGGTCAATTCCAGGGCTTCCCTGGATGTCATAATCTGGGGATTGCTGTAATCAATTCCGGGAATGCGGAAAGCATGGGCACCGGTAGCTAAAATAATGTTTTTCGCTTCCAGTATTTCTCCGGATGGCGCAATTTTCAAGCTGGTTCCGTTGATCAGATTAGCTTCGCCCTGAAAAACGGTCACTTTGTTCTTCTTCATTAAACTCTTGATACCCATGGTCAATTTTCCACTGACTTCCCGGCTGCGCTTCTGCGCCACGGCATAGTCGGCTTTTATGCCACTGCCATTTAGTGCAATGCCATATTTATCGGCTTCCTTGACCATCCGCAGGATCTCGGCATTTTTGGCCAGTGCTTTGGTGGGAATACAGCCCCAGTTCAGGCAAACCCCGCCGAGATCCGCTTTTTCAACCAACGCAGTTTTCAGGCCCTTCTGGGCAGCATAAATCGCTGCCACATAGCCGCCTGGACCACCTCCGATTACAATTAGATCAAACTTATTCATTCTTTATCTCCTGTACTGAATCATCGGGTCATTTGTTAACCTTTTGGCGTATTAGTATTACATCAGAATTTTCATCGGATCTTCCAGCAGTGTCCCGATGTAAGCCACAAACTGAGCTGCATAATCGCCGTCAACGATCCGGTGATCAAAGCTCAGGGTGATGTTCATCATCGGACGGATGACAATTTCATCATCGACGACAACTGGGGTCTTAATGGTTGCTGCCAAAGCCAGAATACCACATTCCGGCGGATTGATCACCGCCCGGAAACTTGCGATTCCCCGGGAACCCAAATTGCTGATGGTGAAGGTTGCTCCAGACAGATCACCCGGAATATTTTCCTGTTCTTTGGTTCGGCTGACCAGACTGGCAAAGTCCCGAGCCAGTTCAACCACGCCTTTAGCCGCCACATTTTTTAACACTGGCACCATCAAACCACGATCGGTATTGACAGCAATACCAATGTTGATATCTTCCATCTCATAAATTTCTGTGCCATCCGCTGCTAATTGAGAATTCATCATCGGGAATTCCTGCAACGCCCGTGAACAGGCCTTGGCCACCATTTCATTAAAGCCTACTTTAATGTCAGCCAAGTCGTTGACCCGTTTTCGCCATTCAATGGCTTTAGTCATATCGACTGCCACAGTCAATGCTGCCCAGGGTTTGGTGACCACACTCTCGGTCATGCGGCTACCAATTTTTCGACGGATCCCTTCATAGGGAATGGTGTTTCGAACACCCGTGGTCGAACTGACAACAGTTGCTGTGACGGGAGCTGTCATTGTTGGCTGTGGTGTTTCTTGATAGGCTAAAATATCTGCCTTGGTAACACGAACCCCACCGTATTTGACATTTGACAGGTCAATGCCCATATCCTTAGCCATTTTCTTGGCTAAAGGTGAGACCGGAACCCGTCCAGTGGGTGATTTTTCTACTGCTTCAGCGGCTTGCGCTGGTGCCGCCGCCGGGGCTACAGAAGCTTCAACCGCAGCTGACGTTGCACCACTACCACTGATTTCAGCCAGCAAGCTGTCAATATTTTCTCCTGGCGTTCCGACGATTGCCAGGGGTTTATGGCATTCCACGTTATCGCCTACCTGGGCAATAATTTTTAAAACAGTCCCCGACTGATCAGCCGGAATGTCCTGAACGTCTTTGTCGGTCTCCGCAGCCAGTGCCATTTCCCCGAATTTGACTTCATCGCCCTCGTTTACATACCATTCCGTGACCGTACCGTCTGTCATGTTAACGCCGATCTTTGGCATATTCATTAGTTTCGCCATTATAAACACTCCTTCACGATTTATTCAAATGTTTTGCGTACTGCTGCAATAATGTCTTCTTTCTTAGGCGTGCACAACGCTTCCAAACCTTCATTATATGCAACCGGGGAGTTTTTGCTGCCGACACGCTGTGGTGGTGCATCCAGCAAATCAAAGCCACGGTCGATGATTTCGCCAACGATCTCGCCAGCAATGGATCCCCGTAATGGCGCCTCTGTTACCACAACAACCCGACTGGTTTTCTTGACTGAATCCATAACGGTTTCATAATCCAGGGGCAGCAGTGACCGCAAATCAATGACTTCACAGCTGATTCCGTCTTTTTCGAGCTCAGCGGCTGCCGCTTCGGCTACATAAGTCATATATGAATAGGCAACAATCGTACAGTCCGTTCCTGGTTTACGAATATTGGCTTTCCCAATTGGAATGGTGTATTCGCCATCGGGAACCTCACCTTTCAGGGAGTAATTCCGTTTGTGTTCAAAGCACATGACCGGATTATTATCCCGGATTGCTGATTTCAGTAGGCCTTTCATGTCATACGGCGTGGACGGAGCGATAACTTTCAGACCGGGTACATGAACAAACCAGTTCTCATTATTCTGAGAATGCTGCGCAGCAACCCCACCGCCCACTCCAAACGGAGCACGAATTACAATCGGGACGTTTGCCTGCCCCCCAAACATATAACTTGTTTTAGCTGCCGTATTGACAATATTATCCATTGGCAGGGTAAGCCAGTCGCAATATAGAATTTCGACTAGCGGACGCATACCGGCAATGGCAGCGCCAACGCCTAAACCTGTGAATGCTGCTTCCGAAATTGGTGTATCAATCACCCGTCTTTCGCCAAATTCTTTCATCAGTCCCTTGGTAATCCCAAAGGGATTACCGCGCAGACCGACGTCACATCCCATGATAAATACATCTTCATCTCGTGCCATTTCTTCACGTAATGCCTGGGTAATCGATTCTCTAAGTGTTATGATTGCCATTATATTTTCTCCTAATCTATTTTAATAATCCCGCTAATCGATTCTGCCTCTATTTGATAACTTCGCCATCTGCGTAAATATAATCGTAGAAAGTATCAAGAGAGGGTTCATGGCATTGCGTATCTGCATAGTCGATGGACGCCTCAACTTGTTTGATCGCCTCTGCTTCAATCGCTTCCAGTTCTTCGGGTGTTGCTATCTTATTTTCGACTAAAAACTCACCCATCCGTTTGATTGGTTCGATCTCCCAATATTTGTCACAAACTGTCATATCCCGGTACCAGCTATCGTCAGTGGCATGGTGGCCCAGCATCCGCATCGTTTTACATTCAATAAAAGATGGTCCTTCACCAGCTCGGGCTCGGGCAATGGCCGTCTTAGCCGTATCCCAAATCTGATAAATGTTATATCCATCGACCCGACAACTGGGAATACCAAAGCCGATGCCGCGTTTGTAGAGATCCTGTTCACCCGTTACCCGGGCAAAATCCGTTGCGATGGCCCATTGATTGTTTTCACAGACAAAAACAACGGGTAGCTTCCAGGCAGCGGCCATATTCATGGCTTCTGAAATCGATCCGGCGTTAGCTCCGCCATCACCGAAAAATACCACGGTCACATCGTCGGTCCCCTTAATCCAGCTTTTTAGCGCACTGCCAACTGCCGGAGCCGTCGCTGCGCCAACAATTCCTGTGGCGCCGAGCATCCCAATACTCATATCGCTGATATGCATCGAACCACCCCGGCCCTTATTATAACCTTCCTCTTTGCCAAACAGCTCGGCCATCATTTTATTGATGTCACCACCCTTGGCAATCAGATGGCCGTGACCACGGTGTGTTGAGCCGACATAATCACTTCTTTTCAACTGTGTGATAATACCAGTTGCGATCGCTTCTTCAGTAATATAGGGATGGTAATAGCCATGGACTTTATTGGCCATCCACAATGGCTTCACTGCTTCTTCAAACTTGCGCATTACCCACATAATACTGTACATTCTCAGTTGTTCTTCCCGATCCAGTCCTTCTGGGACATACATCTCTGCATAAGCGTCAAATTCTTTTTTGAGCTCTTCAATGCAATTGGTATTTTTCATGATTGTTCTCCTTGTATTTTATCATCGTTATTCCGGTATACATGGTAGCTATATTTTTTCATCGCTGCAAAAAAAGTATGATTATCTGTGAAAATTCAGGGTGATGTCACACACTGAACTTTCACAGATTCATCGTTAGGTTTTAACCGACCTTTTTACGCAATTTTATTTGTCTTGCCTTCAATCCGATCTTCTTTAATCCAGCAGCGCAAAGAAACGGATATGTTCTGTTACAACTTTCTTGACCTGTTCTTTGGTGAAAGCATCCAGTTTCAGTGGGTCATTCTGATCCGGATAGTTTCTGGTATAATCAACCATCCCCTGACAATAAGCAATTTTTATGGCCGTTGAGATATTGACTTTTGAGGCACCTAAAGCAATCAGCCGATGGAACATCTCATCGGTTAACCCGGTTCCCCCATGAAGTACCAGCGGACATGGTGAAAACTGATTGATTGTTTCAAAAAGATTGTAGTCGATATTGATTGCCCCTTTATATACCCCGTGAGCTGTGCCGACTGCTGGAGCAAAGGCATCAATCCCGGTTTCCTTCAGATAAAGGTGACAATCCTCCGGATTGGCGTGAGCGTGGTTTCCCTCCAGCACGACAATATCATCTTCGACTCCGACAATCGCCCCCAGTTCACCTTCAACGGTCACATTTCTGGCTTGGGCGTATGCCACAATTTCACTGGTATTTTTGATGTTCTCCATGAGGGATAACTGTGATCCATCATACATGACTGACGACCAACCGCCATCAATGCAAGCTTTGGTAAAATCAACATCAGTGGAGTGATCAAGATGGATAGCCACATTAACCCTGGCATTTTCAGCAATGGGTTTTAAATAGTTCATCATCTCGCTAATGCCAAACGCTTTGACCGTTTTTACAGAAGTTTGCAAAATAATTGGCTGTTCCAACTCTTCCGCCGCTTCAACTGCAGCTTTTGCTGTCAGATAGTTAACAATATTGAATGCGCCAACCGCATAACGATTCTTTCTAGCATCTTCAAGTATTGTTTTCATGTTAACATAACTCATGATCATCATCTCTTTTCTTTAAAATTTCACGACATCATACATAAATATGATAGGTTATGACCACCTAGAACCAGTATATCACAACTCGATAAAAAAATAAATGATCTCTTAAATCTTTTCTTATTTTTGTCCGTTAGCTGCATTCATAAAGCGGCGTTGATACGACACAACCTGGTTACAGGACGTAAATCGTGCCAAATACTTCGGTTCAGCCGTAACAACCACCCGGTGAACCAGATCTTCAAATTCTTGTTCTACCAACAGTTTATCAATATCCGGATAATTTAGCTCACCTTCCATACTGCAGATAATCAATCTCGTATCATCAAGATTAGTATTTTTGAATAGTCTTAAGTTATGACGTACACTGTCCAGTCCATCGGAACCTTCGACATCACTAAAATGACGATATTTAAGCATCGCTTCGGCAATATTTTTTACTGAAAGCAAATCCATATCGGCCTGATCCATGGCAAGATAGTCCTTTTCCAAAAACATGTTGCGAATCGCCTCAATACACTTAATATTTCCAGTGGCATTAAATTGTTTTAAATTTTGATCCATCAATTCCGACTGCATCAGGCGATGTCGAACAAAACTATTGACAAAATATGGTTTTGCCTGTAATGCCAGGGCGGTCTGGTAAGGCTCAAACATGAGCGTAAAGTTCACTCTAAAGCCATGCTCTTTTAGCATCAATGCCAGATTATGTCCCCGAAAGGCACTTTCAGTGGTAACATCGGTACACGAACGGCTCAGTTTTTTATTCCCGGAAAGTAATTCGGAAACGTTTTCTTTTGTAACTGGACCAGTGTGTGGCACTTTAATGACAACCCGATAATCCGTCAGCATTTCCCTGAATTTTTCTGCTTCTTCCAGTAATTCAGAATCCGATTTGCCAAACGGATCATTAAGCTCCACACTGATGTCTGATCCTGGTCCAAGAATCCGTCCGATTTCTCCCATTACTTCATCCCGGGTTTTAAAATGATTCCCGACATTGGCTTGGGGATTATTGATAAACAAATCATAGATGATGCCAGGGTTACACGTCAGGTTTGCAATCATTTTACTGATCGGGGCAACCTCATAGGGATTTGCTGAATCAGCAGAAAAGAGCACGTTGGTTGGTCTTTTTTTACCATTTTTATCATACGAAATATCCCGGATTAAATCTGTCCGAAGAATCCCGTTGGCTTCCAGGCGGTATGCGATCCGAAAGCCCTCCGGTGTTTCGCAGTCAGGCGTGTTAAAGGTTTTAATAACCTTTTCAAATGCAGCGGTTACACCAATTTTTTTTACATGTTTCTTGAGAAACGCATAGTCTTCCAAAGGTAAATCGAAATCCAGAACCCGGGCCACATCTTTCTTTTGATTCTCAATCACCGATACGTCATCATTTAATAAAGTATTTAATGTACAACTGACCGTTTTCATTTCTATCCCTCCATCTATATCTTAATTCTTTACCACATATAAGATTCGATCAACAATTTTTTCCCAGGTAAGGCCGTAGGCTTCCAGTAATTCCCGATAGGGGCCGGTATTAATGGAGCCATCGGCGATACCTACAATATGAATCGGAGCTTTACCCTTAATTGTCGCCAGAGATTCAACGACTGCACTGCCAAAGCCACCAATTACCGAATGTTCTTCCAAGGTGAACAGATACTTGGCATTCTGATAGGCCTCGTTAAGAATCCCCGTGTCAAGAGGCTTTACAGTTGTAAAGTTAATCACTTTTACTCCAAACCCCATTTCATCCAGAATTTTTGCCGCCATCAGACCATCTATTGTTAATGTACCGGTCACTGCAATGACAATATCATCGCCGGTGTTCATCAGGTATTCGCCCTTGCCAATTTCAAGGTTGCGTTTAGCGGCTTCAACCGGTTCAGCCATTTCATGACGTGGCATTCTGATGTAGACTGGACCTTGATGTGCAACTGCCTCACGCAGGCACATTTCCACTTCATAAACGTCGCCCGGATTCAAAACAACCATATTGGGAATCGCCCGCATTAATGTCAAGTCTTCGATGGCCTGGTGGGTTGAACCCAACGCCGAATGGGATAAGCCACTGCTTGAACCAATTACTTTAACATTCATATTGGCATAACCCAGATCATTTCGAACCTGTTCAAACGCACGCATGGAAATGAAGGGCGCAATTGCAGAGACAACCGGAATAAATCCGCCTTCTGCCAATCCGGCACTAACACCGATGGCATTCTGTTCACTAATGCCGATTTCCAAATACTGCTGGGGTAATTCCTTTTTAAACGGATTCATACCCGATCCTGCCCCGGAATCACAAGACACTGCCATGACGCCGGGATTCTCTCTCCCTAGCTCTAATAATGTTTCACCGAATACATCCCGTGGATTTCGTTTTTTAGCCGTCATATTGCCCATCCTTTTTCTTTTGCATAATGCTCCAATGCTTCTTGTGCCTCTTTTGACTCACAGGAATCTTTACCGGGATTCCAGTGATGATATTTAACATTTCCTTCAGCAAATGGCATCCCTTTACTCTTGATGGTATTGGTAATGACCATGCTGGGTTTCCCTTTTTGAAACGGTAGCGATTGAAACGTATTTAAAAGCTCTTCGATATTATGTCCATCCACCACTTTTACAGACCATCCAAAAGACGCATATTTTTCTCGTAAATCACGGGTATCCAAAACCTCCCGGGTGCTACCATTGATTTGAAGTCCATTTCTATCAATGATGCCAACCAGATTATCCAAACAGTGATGACTCGCAAACATGGCTGCTTCCCAATTTGATCCTTCACCCTGTTCGCCATCCCCCATGAGCACAAAAACCCGTTGCTTTTCACCTTTTAGTTTTGCACTCAATGCCATCCCGGAACCGATCGGTAAACCGTGACCTAATGCTCCCGAACTAAAATCGACGCCGCCAAATTTCTTCATATCAGGATGGCCTGGCACCTTTGACCCCAGTTTATTGTAGGTATCCATGACATCTGCCACTTCAAATCCCATTTCAATAAGGGTTCCATATAGAGCCAGACATTTGTGTCCGGCACTGAGAACAAAGCGATCACGGTTGGGACATTTTGGTTCATCAACTTTAATATCCATGATTCCAAAATATAAGGTAGCCAAAATATCGGTACATGATAACGATGGACCAGCATGGCCGTCACCATTATTAATTACCGTCTGGACAATGTGTTTGCGAATATTAAATGCTTTCTTTTCGATGGATTCTACTTGCATTGAAGCTCTCCTTAAAATATTTTTTCGATACCTAATTTTTCAACGGATATGCACAACGTTTACAAGACGATTCAATAAAATAACGATATTGATTGCGCAAAATTGCTCGTACTAGCCAAAACCTATGTTTCCCCTTACAACTCAATTAATAAAAAACATTACGTCTCAAATCTAATCTCACTTATGACAGATCATAGGTGGTCATGACCAGTTCTTATATGTAGTATAGCACGAATTGTTTTTTTGTCAATTTATTTTTAAATAATTATGTAAAGTATTGCCAAATCGCGATATAATGACTATAGCAACTTTCAGCATACAAGGAGGGTAAAAGTATGGGCTTACGCTATTCAAGTAAAGTAATCGACGGAAAACTTAATATTAGAAATGATTATATTCAAACCGAGGGCGGTGATTTCCAGAAGTTGACAAAAAACTGGATTATTAAAGCATATGAAAAAGCCAAAGAATTAAATGATACCGAATCCATGGAAAAACTGGAAAATCTGAAAATTGACATTTGGGTTTCAGGCGAAAACAATGAGTTAGGTAAAAATATGACCTGGTGTTTAAAAGACGAATTATAATAAGCTGCGGCGTAACCGCCGCTTATTTTTTGAGGAATCGTTTATTGTTGTATAAATTGGGTATTTAGTCAAAGTATAAATACTTTAAGGAGGATTTTTTTATGAGACAAATTATGGGGATTCAGGTTGGCAACCGCGAAAGCGAAGCATTGAAGGTTCAGGAATTGTTAACTAAAAATGGTTGTATTATTAAGACACGCCTAGGTTTACATGAGTCTTCTGAAGAAATGTGCAGCATCACCGGTTTGATAATTTTAGAGTTTTTACCCAACAAAGAAGCAGATATCGCCGAACTGGAAAAAGAATTAGCCACGCTTGATACAATTGTGGTCCAAAAAATGGTTTTCTAAAATTCAAAATAAAGAGAGTTACTCAATCAGTCTGGCACTATTGAGTAACTCTCTTTTTCCAAGGAGTAAAAAATGATCGACTTTAAAGATTCCCGATTTATTATTACGGATAAAAAAAATACATCCAAGGTTCATAAGAGTATTCAGGGTATGTTGAATGATGAGGAACGGGTCGTTGAATTTTATGTGGCTGATCGCTTTCCTGTTCCATCCGATATACTATTCACCTCAAAACGGATTATTATTTGTACCTATGAAGAGCCTGAATTTCCAATTTTTACTTTCTTACCCTATTCAAAGTTTATTGCTTTCTCAGTAAAGAATTCAAATGACTCCAGTCTTGAAAATGAATTAGAATTGTACAATTATTATGTCAATAAAATTGCCTTTGAGTTCCCCGGAAAATTTAATTTAAGCCTGGTCATTAAATTAATTGGCGGCGCCGTTAACTAGGCATATAGTTGTTTCGCCAAAAACAGGTAACAAATCAGTTTTCTGACTATCCGAAACGTATAGTGTAAATCGAAAGGAGCCGACAATGCAAACCGAATTAACAATCACGATCATAAAAAACGACGATCATCTTGAAATCCTTCAAGATGGCTTGATGGTGGCAAAAAGAGAAGCCATTCAAAACATTCTAATTAATGGTGAAGTTGAAGATTTCTATGACAATTGGGTATACCCCCAGGATCCAGGCGCTCCGGAAAAAATCGGGAAAATTATTCTTGGTTTAATGAATGGTGATTTTGGCAAGGTTGAATAGAACACCACCAATTTTTTCGCTTCTTAATACACAGAATCCGCCAGCCACATACGTGATCGGCGGATTTCTAGTAGTAATTTAAAGATTCTGACAAACAGTCTCTGGTCTAAAAATTTTTGTTTGTCTGGTTAATAAATGATTACTGTGTAGTCGTAAAGGGTGTCACATTCACCAGGACATACAAGTGGCTTATTCTGGATGATGTCTGTAATTATTTAATTTAATCAACAGTCAATAAGTGATTAATAAATTGTTGCGCCGTTCGACCTGAAATACCACCATGCATCATTTCCCACTGATTTGCGGCCATTCGCAGTTCTTCTTCCGGTAAATTCAACCCTTCTTTCCGGGCAAGTTCTTCAACAATTGTAAAAAATTGCTTCTGACTGGGTCGCTCAAAAAATATTGTTACTCCAAAGCGATTTACCAGTGACATTTTTTCCTGCATTGTATCTGAACGGTGAATCTCACCATTTTTCTGCATATCATCCCGATCATTCCAGGTTTCCCTGATCAAATGACGTCGATTCGAAGTCGCATAAATTAAAATATTATCTGGCTTCGTTTCAACGCCGCCTTCAATGACAGCCTTCAGAAATTTATATTCGATTTCGAATTCTTCAAAAGACAGATCATCCATGTATATGATGAAACGGTAATTCCGATTTTTTATTTTGGCAATTACCGCTGATAAATCCCGAAACTGATGCTTGTAGATTTCAATCATCCGTAATCCCTGATCATAAAACTCGTTGATGATTGCTTTAATACTTGTCGATTTTCCGGTTCCACTATCCCCAAACAGCAAGACGTTGTTGGCCTTTTTTCCCTGAACAAAGGCCCGGGTATTATCAAGCAATTTCTGTTTCTGTAATTCATAGCCTACCAGATCCGTCAGCATCACCTTATCCATATTGTTAATAGGCTGAAAGAACAACGTTTTATCCGATTCACCGGCTGAAACCCGGAACGCCTTATTCAAGCCAAACATTCCAACACCATAGCTGGCATAAAAACAGGTTAGCGCTTCAAAAAAATCGTCACCGTTTTTTGCCTGTTCCAGAGTTTGGCATAATTCCCCAACTTTTTGACTGACATTCTGGTTGTACATAAATTCTGGTTTTCGGATCGCCTGGTAATTCGAAATGCGACTAAAGCAATCAATACCCAATGCCGCTTCCAGTGGGGAAAAATCAAAATCAAACAATTCTTTAAAGATTGTACAATCATTTCTGGCAAAAACATTCACACTGCCCGCTTTCTTTCCCATCTTTTCACAAGTCAGCGTGAACGGATTTTCGTTAGTGATCATCTCAAAAGTCAAATATGCATGCCAGAGATTTTGATCAAAACCATAGTCCGTCGCTATTACCAATAGCTTTTTTATCCAACGATAACTTTGTTCGATCAGACAATCTGTGGATTCATTCCCGCTATTAAAACTCGAATACAATTGTCCTATCTGATTCAGTAAATTGTCTCCATCATTATCCCGAAAAAGAATGAGTTGGGAAATAAGTCGTTTCATTGTTTTCTCCTGTCAATTTTAATTCTTAGGCTGTTTTTTGCTTGTTCTGGATGTTTTTAATTCTCAGTTATAACCATAACATGTTTGGATTGTCAAAACAATCCTAATACATATGATTGTGCAAAAATTCGGTTAGTAGATCATGTAAGTACACTACCCAGGTAAGCAACAAGATCGTAGTGTCAATAATTTTCACCCGATATAGCACTAAATAATCTCCCAGATCGTGGGTTTTTCGCTTTCTCTAAACTCCCAGCCCAGAAAATCAAAGCCCTCATTGATGTGTGTTATTGCTGTTTTTTCCTCCGACAAAGTTAAGCCTCTTTCTGACATGAAAGCTTCAAGTACTGTCTTTATTTCATAGGCTTTTTCTTTACTGTTGGTGGTCACAACAAAATCATCTGCATATCTCACCAGATTGATCTGATAGGTATTATGATGTTTTTTATCAATTTTACCGTGTTTATTTGTCCAAAAATTTGCAGCAATTATATTTTCCATTCCATCAAGTGTCATATTTGCCAGTGTTGGACTGATAATACCGCCTTGTGGCGTGTCCTGATTATTGGGAAACAGTCTGTTTTTGTAAAGATATCCTGCATTGATTTCGGTCAGCATATAATTGACGATCTTGACGACCTTCGCAAATGTAAGTTTAACCAATTTAACATTGTGAAAAGTACGACAAATAATAGGTGTAAAATAACCAGAAATAACCAGAGTTTTTTGATTTTTCAAGTAGGTCACACTTTTGGTGGAGACATAATTCAAAAAATAAAAAAAGAACCGCTAATTAAAGCCATTCTTTTAACTAAAAATTGTTTTTTACTGGAGCTAGCAGGGGGAATCGAACCCCCGACCTACTGATTACGAATCAGTAGGTAAATGGCATATTATAGACAATAATATGTGATATACGACACTATTACGACACATTTCATTCTCTTTTTTCCAATTGCTAATACCCTCATACTCAATGCAAGACACTTGCTGCCAAAGGAAATATGCAAATTAATTAAAATCACTTTATCTTCATTGTCACTTTACTTGGTGGAGGCGATCCGTACCGGTTCGAGGTGACAATTTGCTTTGGTAATTATCGTCATAATTGATCTAAGTAAATCATTCATATATATGGCGTGCCCTGAGGGATAGAACCCACGACCTCTCTGGGTCGTAGTTATATTGAGCAGTCATTTTCTCAGACCGAAACAGATTCATCTGAAACATTCGCCAATTTCTTTTCGTTGGTGAGTGATGCTAATAAATCCCAAATCGTTTCAATGATCTGATTGAATTCAATATTTTCTGCATATGGATATTTCTTGCTGTAGTCATTCCAGATTTTTCGGAGTTCCTGACTTTCAGAAATACTTTCGAGATAAACAACGTAATCATCTACATACTTGGTGCTAGCTCGTTCTTCAGCTTTTTTCCTGATTGCAACTTTCAGTTCATCCCGATCCAGCATTGAGTGATTGAGCTTAATGAGAATATAAAGATCATAATAGTCTCTGGCTCTGGTATTGGAGATATTTCTTACCAATATTGATTCAATCTTTTCTGCCAGTATGGTATTTAGATTGTAGGCTTTAATGCTAATTTCACGTTCTTCGAACATTAATTTGTAGGCATAATCCACTTCACCAGGAATGATCACATCTCCGGTGGTAATATCAATTTTTAAATTGACTTTAATTGTAAAGAAATTTACTTCAAGACTCACTCTAAAATCATCATATTCCGAAGTATCATGAATACTTTTAATTCCTTTAATGTTAAAATTAACATGATCCTCAAGATCGATTGATGTGATTTCTGATAGTATCTTTTGAATTTCCGGTTGATCGATGGAAATACCTTTGATTGTGGTATCCATGTCCATCGTACTTCTCATGTCAATTCCAATCATCGCAGCAATTAAAAAACCGCCTTTTAAAATAAAGTTATCCCGATAGTCCGATACCGCAATTCTCTCCAGCAGTCGTTCCATCATGAAACTCTGAAGTAAAGTGTTCGCGATCACACCATCTCTTTTGGCACGATTGTTAATCCAATCTTTCAGTTGTCTGGGGCTATTGATGGTCATGCTAACACCTCCATGTATTGATGCACCAGGGATGAAATCTTAAAAATATCTGCATATGACTGAAGTTTAATAAAATCTCGATCCGGATCACGCATGTACTGTCGAACTGCCGTTAAAACAAGATCGGTATCCAGCTTATCCTTCTTTTTCAGGCAATCGCAGATGGTTCGCTCTTTATCATAAACTGCAATTGTATGACCATATGGCGACTGTACATTCATTTTACCAATTTCCTGAAATTCTTTTTTCATATAAAAAAATTGATAGTGATCATCCAATTTCAACAACCGGGTATTATAACCGGTGGGAATGGTCATCATCAGTTTCAACGGCGCTCGATCGCATAAATCATGGAGAAATAAAGCCGTTTCATGAGAAAAGATCCCTTTTTTACAGCGATACTGCATGATTAAATAATCGTCCACCATTTGTTCTACATCAATATAAATGCCTTTGCTGATTCGCTCGATCCTGCCTTCCAGCTCCAATCGGCGGAAGACCTTATTATCAATCCCCCGCTCAGCAAATTGTTTCGTCTCGATCACACCGGTATTCTTTTTTAGGGAGTCCAGAATCATTTCTTTATCGGTCATTTGAGCACCTCTTTGTCTTTATCGTTCGTATATATTATATATTATACGAACGATAAAGACAAATGCCAATCAGCATTTTTTGTCTTCTTGTACTTTCTTCATCTTTAACCTGATTATAATATGGAAACCTCATCCAACTGATTATCATGCAATGCCACCCGGGAGTAAGTATTTTAATCTATTGACTGATATGTTCATAAATAATACCAGTCAATTCGTTTGTCAATGCCTCATTATAAATCCGAATTAAAGATTGCTCATTTAAGCATCTCCCCAGAATATCGATGCCTCCATACCAGACAATTCTATTATCAATAATCATATGGAGAATAGCCTGGCTTATTTCGCCACCGTTTGGCACAAACGTCAGATCTGCCTCTTAAAATTGACAAAAATAATTCAAGCTTTTCCTGAGTTGAACTCTTTTTTGTTAGACCAATTGTATCTTCAGCGTTTGTTAAATTTTCTGCTTCTTTAACAATACCGTTAACTGTGGATTCCTCAGCGATCATTGATTTAAGTTCCACTATTGTTTCTTTTAACTTTTTGTTTTCACTCAATAATTCCTCGTATTTTTCCAATAGTTCAACATACTTCACTTATCTCACCTCGTATCAATCATTTCGGGCGATAAGAATTCACCGTCTTATTCTCATTTGTAAGTTCTATCTTTTGAATACCAATCTTCAGAAAAATCTTCTTCCTTAATGATCGCATTCATCGGCTTTCCGATAAATTGAACAACCATATCAACCACAACTTTAAATTCCAGATCAATTTCCAATGAACTCCTGGAAAATGACTTCCATCTTCTTTGCATATCTTCGTCATTATACAGATCTGATACTTTTACAATCGTGGTTTCATCAAAAAAAGTTTTTCGATTGCTTAATGTGTTCAAAAGCGCATCCTTCAGTATTCTTCCATCAAAATCGTAATGACCTGCCAGGTAATAGATATCATAGTAATCTTTCATTCTACTGGTAGTTTCCATACGACTTATGATTGCATCCCATTTCTCAGAAACTGTTGATTCAAGAGAATAAGTCAAAATATTTGGTGATTCAAACCCACTGATCTGCACGCTAATTTTTCTACTTTCCGCATCTGGTACAATGACATCGCCAATGCCAATGTCAATATCGAATGGTGTTTTAGTATTGGCGATAACACCCACCATTTTGATCCTGATACCATGATAGTCTTTTTGTTCAGTTATATTCATTATTGACCTTACCTGCAACTCAATAAAGCGATAATCTGTTTCAATATTTACGATTTCATTGACAACTTTTAACATTTCAGTTTGGTCGTTTGACAAATTTTTCATTAAAAAATCAATGTCCATCGTCGGCCTGCTGCTAAACTCAGTATATGCAAAAATAAATAAACCACCTTTAAGAATTAGATTTTCTCGATATCTTGAATGTGCCAGTCGCCTCAAGAACTCCTCCTGGCAGACCAACTGGAGCATAAACTGATAAGAAATCCCCTCTTTTCTGGATTTCTCTTTTAATTTTTGAAGCAGTCCCTGAACATTTACCATTACATCCACATCCCCATGATCATCTTCGTTTTTTTCTCGACATTCATTTGTTTTGCGTATTCCATTAGCCTGCCCACATTCTTATTTGAGTCTGTTGCATAGCTTCGAATCGCCTTATTAAATACTTCTTTATCCATTTTTTTCTCATATCGAATAATGTCGCAAATTGTTTTTTCCCGATTATAGATTCTAATCACCTGACCTTCAAAATCCACTTCAGCTATCCCGATTTTCAAATACTTTTCAACCACGTAATAGACCTTTAGTTTCGGATAATCGATTTTAAATCTCGATTTTGAACTGTTTTTATTCACTGCCAAATGCCAGGCACCTGGCGTTCTCTCTGTATAATCATAATAGTATAGTGCGGAATCCATACAGACAATAGCATCAGGATATAGTTTATTGATAATGACAGCTTCGGATATGACGTCCTCATATTGCCATTCATAAAAACCAGGACGTAGTTTGATTACTTTTCCTTCTCTGATCAATCGATCAATGACAGTATTGTGATATCCCGCATCAGTGAAATCGGATAGCTTTACAATACCATTATTTTCATCAAATACTTTTTTGTATTTTTCACAGTTCATCGTTAATATCACCTCTTTTAAATTCGCAAGCGGATATATTAACTCAATTATACAACGTAACATTTATTCTTTCAAGTTAAAAAGACCACTTTTATTTTTCACAGTCGGTCATACTTTTGGTGGAGACAAAAAACAAATATAAAAAAAAGAATCGCTAATTAAAGCCATTCTTTTAACTAAATATTATTTTTTACTGGAGCTAGCGGGGGGAATCGAACCCCCGACCTACTGATTACGAAACAGTAGGTAGATGGCATATTAAAAGCATTTAAATGTCGCAAAAGGACACAATTAGGACATTATTTTTTTAATTTCCTAATTGTTTTACTTTCGGTGGCCGTCATCCTTTATGTAGGACACTTGTTGCCAGCGTTAATATGCACAAATTAATTAAGAATCACTTTATCTTCATTGACACTTTACTTGGTGGAATGCTTTTACCAACCCCGGGTGGTCCAATTACAATGATATTTTCATGAGCGTCCAGAAAATGGAGTTCCCCCAGAGTTTCAATCTTTTCTCTATCAAGCGTATCATTAAAATCATAATCGATCTCACCAAGTGTTGCCGACAGTTCAAAACGGGCATTGCCCAAAAGCTTTTCTGTGCGGCGGGCACTTTTTCCTT